>Ga0180432_10010951_pt1 | contig 10762 bp, 6 predicted proteins | sample SS_ome_10_FD_132414 | JGI IMG/M metagenome (GOLD analysis project Ga0180432, IMG submission 132414) | Hypersaline lake sediment archaeal communities from the Salton Sea, California, USA - SS_1_MS_2 metaG | ecosystem: Environmental > Aquatic > Non-marine Saline and Alkaline > Hypersaline >...
CGCAACTGGTGGAGCAGTTGCCGCAGTGTCCCTCGTCGGTCAGAGGGTCATGGCAGGTTGTGCCGCAGCAGATCTGGCTGCTGAGACAATTGGGCCCGGTACTCCCGCATCTGCAGACCCCGCTCTCGCAAGTTTCCCCGGGATCGCACGTAATCCCACAGGCGCCGCAGTGCACCTCGCTGGTCTGGAGATTCACGCACTGGTTGCTGCAGCAACTTTCGCCGGAACCGCAGTCGCCGTCGACGATGCACCCCGACACGCAGCTGCCGGCGTTGCAGTAGAATCCCGAGTTGCAGGATGTTGTGCAGTTTCCGCAGTAGTTGCGGTTGGTCTGCAAATCTACACAGGAAGTGTCGCAGCAGCTCAACGGCGCGCTGCAGTCCGGGCCCGATCCGCCGCAAAGACATACACCCGAAGTGCAGATCTCGTTGGTGTCGCAGCTGGTGTCGCAGTCGCCGCAGTGGCTCTCGCTGGTATCCGGATTGTAACAGTGCGTGCCGCAGCAGATCTCACTGCTGGTGCAGTCGTCTCCGGTTCCGCCGCACTTGCAGTATCCGTTGGCGCAGGCTTCACCCGGATCGCAGACCGTGGAACAATTGCCGCAGTGATTGGGATCGGTGAGCGGATTGTGGCAGGTTGTCCCGCAGCAGATCTGGCTACTGGTGCAGTCGTCGCCGCTTCCGCCGCAACTGCAAGTTCCGCTGACGCAGGACTCACCGCTGTCGCAGGCGTTGTTGCAGCCTCCGCAGTGGTTGTCATTGGTGTCGGTGTCGACGCAGGCTGTTCCGCAGCAGGTTTCACCGGCGGTGCAGTCGTCTCCGGAGCCTCCGCACTTGCAGGAGCCCGATATGCACTGCTCGTTGGGATCGCAGGATGTCGAACAGTTTCCGCAGTACGACTCGTTGTCCATGAGGTTCACGCACAGGGTGCCGCAACAGGAAAAGGAGCCGGAGCAATCGTTGCCGGTTCCGCCGCAGCGGCACTGGCCGTTTTCACAGGACTCTCCGGGGTCACATACATTCGTGCAGCTTCCACAGTGGCTTTCGTCGGTCTGCAGGTATACGCACTGGTTGGTGCAGCAGGTCTCACCCGCGCCGGCGTTGCAGTCGCCCGCGGCGCCGCAGGTGCAGCCTCCCGACACGCAGGTCTCCCCGGCGTCGCAGGTGAACCCGCAGCTTCCGCAGTTGCTCGCGTCGGTTTGCAGGTTCACACAGGAAGTGCCGCAGCAGGTCTGGCCGGCCCCCGAGTCGCAGTTGGGGCCGATCCCCCCGCACTGGCAGTTGCCCGAAATGCAGCTCTCGCCGCTGTCGCAGGTGACGCCGCATCCGCCGCAGTTGTTGATGTCGGTGTTGATATCAACGCAGAGAGGATCGCAGCAGGTCTGTCCCGCCCCGCAGTCGTTTCCGGTACCCCCGCACTTGCACGAACCGGTCACACACAACTCGCCGGCGTCGCAGGTTACACCGCAGGAGCCGCAGTTATCCTCATCGGTCTGAACGTCAACGCAGGAGGTGCCGCAACAGGTCTCCCCGACGACACAGTCGGGCCCGGACCCGCCGCAGGCGCATGTCCCGCTCATGCAGAACTCGCCCAGATCGCAGGTAATATCGCACCCGCCGCAGTTGTTTTCGTCGGACTGGATGTTCACGCATGTGGTGCCGCAGCAGGTTTCGGTGGAGCCGCAGTTGCTGCCGGTTCCGCCGCAGCGGCACTGGCCGCTGACGCATTGCTCCCCCGCATCGCAGGTGACTCCGCAGGCACCGCAGTTGTTGGGATCATTGCTGATGTTGACGCAGTTGGGATCACAGCAAGTCTGGCCGGCGGTGCAATCCGGTCCGGTGCCGCCGCAGCTGCACGAACCGGACACACACACTTCGCCGGAATCGCAGATAACTCCGCAGGTGCCGCAGTTGCTGTCGTCGGTGTCGAGATTGACGCAGGCTGAACCGCAGCAAGTCTGGCCGGCCCCCGTGTCGCAGTCGGGACCGATCACCCCGCACTTGCAGTATCCGCTTACACAGAACTCCCCGCTGTCGCAGGAGGTGGCGCAGTTGCCGCAGTGCGCGGTGGAGGTGTTGGGATCGAAGCATTCGGTGCCGCAGCATATCTGGGTCTGCGAGCAGTCCGGACCGGTGGTCCCGCAGTGGCAGCCGCCCCCGGTGCACACTTCGCCGGTCTGGCAGGCGATGTAGCAGTCGCCGCAGTTGTTGGGATCGGTCTGCAGGTCGACGCACTGGGACCCGCAGCAGCTCTCGCCGGTGGTGCAATCAGCTCCGATGCCCCCGCAGCGGCAAGTGCCGTTGACACAGCTCTCGTTCGGATCGCAGGTATTGTTGCACGCACCGCAATGCAGAGTGGAGGAAAGCGGGTCGTAGCATGACGTCCCGCAGCAAATGAAACCTCCGGTGCAGTCGAAGCCGGTGCCGCCGCAGCGGCAGCCGCCGCCGACGCACTGCTCGTTCGGGTCGCAGGGGGTGTTGCAGGCGCCGCAGTGGGCGTTGCTCGTCAGGGGATCATAGCACTGGGTTCCGCAGCAGATCTCGGTATCCAGGCAGTCGGAACCGGTGCCCCCGCAGTGACAAGCGCCGCCGACACACTGCTCGCCCGCCTGGCACACAATGTCGCAGCCGCCGCAATGCAGGCCGTTCGTCAGGGTATCAACGCAAATGATACCGCAGCAGGTTTCTCCAGTGGTGCAGTCCGGCCCGACGCCGCCGCAGCGGCACAGGCCCATTACGCAACTTTCGGCCGCATCGCAGGCGTTGTTGCAGGCCCCGCAGTGCTCGTCGTCCACGTCAGGATTGGTTTCGCAGCCGTTGGCGGGCTCTCCGTCGCAGTCCAGCAGGCCGGTGTCGCAGTCGCCGGGCTGACATACTCCGGCCACGCACACCTCGGAGGCCCCGGAGAAGTCGCAGATGTTACCGCAGGCATTGCAGTTATTCGGATCGTTCATCAGATCGGCTTCGCAGCCGTTGAAGTCCTGTCCGTCGCAGTTGTCATACCCGGCATTGCAGCTGTCGACCACACACTGGCTGGCCACGCAAATCGGCACCGCCTCGAACAACGAGCAGGCATTGCCGCAAACTCCACAGTTGTTGACGTCGGTGGTCAAATCGAAGTCCTCGTCGGTCTGAGCGTCGCAGTCGTTGTCCATATCGTCACAGGCTTCGGTGCCGCCGTTGCTGACCACACAGGCGTACTCGCATCCGTCCTGGTCGTCGCCGTTGATGTCCCAGAAGCCCGGATCGCACGCGCCCATTGTGCATACACTGCTCTGGCAGAGTGCGGCGGCATCCTGGTAGGTGCACACGTTGCTACAGACGCCGCAGTTGTCGGGATCGGAGGTCAGGTCGAAGTCCTCGTCGATGCCGCTGTCGCAGGGAACCCCGGAGCACAGCCCGGCGTCGCAGTCGTTGTCGATGCCGTCGCAGGCCTCCACCCCGCCGTTGGTCTGAATGCAGTGATACTCGCAGCCGTCGGCCGGATCGCCGTTTATGTCCCAGTAGCCGTCCGGGCAACCGGTGCCCTCGCCGATGATGTTGAGCAGCAACACCGACGCGTCCAGGTCGGAGCTGTCGATCTGCAAAGCGCCGTTGTCCGTCCCCACCGATGAGGGGGCATAGCGGATCTTGAAAGTCATAGGCACGGCGGCCGAGTCGATGGTGCTGGGCAGAACCGGAACATCGACCAGGGAGAAATCGTTGCTGCTGCCCGCGGTGAGGCTTATGGCGGTAATTTCCAGCGGACCCGTCCCGGCCTTGTGGACGTAGACGGTCTCCTCCTTGGTCTGGCCGGGATATACCTGGCCCAGGTCGATAGGGGAGGCCGGCAGAACGAAGATGTCCGGGTCGATTGCGTTGCCGGTCATGTAGATCTCGGCTGCCAGCACATCCGGGTTGTCCGAGCTCAGCTCCAGCGTGGCCTCCTTGGCCCCCACAGCCGTAGGCGAGAAGGACACTTGCAGTATGGTATCGTCTCCCGCGCTCAACGGCGGCAGGGCGGAAGGCAGGTATGAAAACGAGCCCATGCCGCCGTTTATGTTCATATTGGTGATCTGCAGGACTCCTTCGCCGTCGTTACGCACCGTAACCGGTATGGTGTTGGTGTCCCGGATATGCAGATCGCCGAAATTCAAGGTGTCGGGTTCCACGGTGATGACCGGCGGAATGTAACCGGTGCCCGATACGGCCACCTGGCGCGGCGAGGGATCTATGTCCGGGCTCTCGATCGACATGACGTCGGTGTCGGTGTTGGTGTCCGTAGGTGTGTAGGTGAGGGTGACAATCCGGGTTTCGCCGGGCGTCAGCGCCTGGGGAGTGGTGGCCAGGTTGGGCAGATCGAATCCGGTCGCCGGATCGGAAGTCAGCTCATACTCGGGTGTCGTCCCGCCTATCGAGATGCCGGTGATGGACATGTCGGCCCCACCCGCGTTGGTGATCCTGACGTCTCGGGGCAGGGAGGTTCCCACCCGGACAGTCCCGAAATCTACAGGGGAAGGATCAACACTCAGGCTGGGCTCCACCCCGCGGCCGGTGAGGGGGACCTCGAGCTGGGGATGCAGGCTATCGTCGGAGACCACGATGACCCGGTCGGTGAGCGTAGCCACCACGGTGGGATGAAAGGCCACCGAGATGTCCAGCATGTCGCCAGGGTTCAAGTAGGCGGGGAATGCCGGCAGGCCCTCCAGCTCGTAGTCGGGGTCGACCAGCATGCCCAGTTGAATGCCCTCCACCGTCAGAACTGCGTTCCCGGTGCCCTGGTTGTAAATGGTCAGCCGGTGCCTCCCGACGTCCCCCACCGGAATGTCCCCGAAGTCCAGCGAAAGGGGATCCACCGAGACCACCGCGGTGCCCTTGAAGGTGCTCTCCAGCTGAATGTGCACCAGGGCCTCATCGGGATCGTTGGAGACGATGTTCAAGACCCCGTAGTCATTGATGCCGTCCGAGGCGCTGTATATTACGTCGAATGAGGACTCTTCGTCCGGAGCCAGCAAGATCGGCAGGCTGTCCAGGGTGGCCGGTTCCAGGGAGAAGTCGTCCGTCGTGCCCATCTCGAAGGACAGATTGGTTATGCGCAGCTCGGCATCCCCGACGTTCTTGAAACGAACCGTCCCGGAGGTGGTATGGCCCACCAGGACCGAGCCGAAGTCGAGTATGTAGGACCCGGCGGTTGGGGGAGGCGCCAGGATCTCGATATCGGGTTCGGGCATCCCGTCGCCGTCTGCCGGTCCTCCGTCAACCTGCTCGCAGAATCCGCCGACACATGCCCAGCCGTCGGGACAATCGTTATCATCGACGCAAATCGTCTGATCGCCGCCGATAGGCTGGCACCGGCCGTTCACGCAGATTTCATCGACATCGCAATCAGTGTTGGAGGTGCATTCCGGGGCCCTTATGGTCCCACCTCCGCAGGAAGCGACCGCCAAAGCAAACAGCAGTATAGCGGGGACAAAGCTCCCCCTAATCAGTTTCATTGACATATGAAACCTCCGAATACGGAATCATCGAACTTACAAACCACCGAATTTATTATACCACTGTTCCCCCCTCCACACAAACTTGATTTCTCTATGGTTTTCTGTAGATTGCGCGGCCGGTGGGTATGGATTTCGGCGGCCAGATGCGGTATAGAAATCTGGATGACTGCCTTGGCGATTCCGGTGTTTGCGCTACTTCTGGGTCAGCTGGTTCCGGTGAATCCTTCAATTCACCCGGATGACTTCTTGTCGGTAAGCTGTCCGGACCGTCGCTCCTGCCTGATGCTCGACAACGCCTCAAACCTCTGGTTCGCCCCGGGAGGGGGCACGCGGCTAATCCACCGGTCCAACCAGAAGAAAATCGGTTTGACCAAGATCGCCTTCACCGGGCTCATCGACGGCTGGGGATTGGATCACAAGGGCGGCCTCTGGCGCACCCGCAACGGGGGAAGGTCATTCCTCCCGGTTCCTTCTCCAGGAGGTTCTCCGGCTTTCGGTATCCGTGCCGGCGGGGAGGTCTGGCTGGGAACCCGAAACGGATCGGTCTTCAGGCTGCACCGCAAGAAGAAACCAACCAGGATTGCAAAGATCCGGGGGGGCGGAGACCTAAAGCTCTTCGATTTCAACCGCAAGGGCCTGATTGCCGCAGCCACCGGTGATGGCTCACTGCTGCTTTCCGGCGACCGGGGCAAGAAATGGGCTCAAGCCCGGCCGCTGTCCGGGGAGATCACCGGACTGGCGGTGGGCCAGGAGGGCCGCATCGTGGTTTCCGGCTGCCGGGGAACCGTGATGCTCTCACAAGACTCGGGCAAGACCTTCAAGACCCTCAAGCTCCCCAAGAAACCCGAATCCTGGCGCAGCGTCTGCATAACTTCCGGCGGCTTCATTGCCGATGGACGATTTCTCCTGCTGGGAACTCCGGGCAACGTACTCCTCGGCAATGCCGACTCGGGTCTTTTGCAGAACTTCACCGTCGGGCCAAAGCGCAACTGGCGCGCCGTCGCCCTTCTGGGGCAGTCCGGGGCTCTGCTGGTGGGCGACGGCGGCGCCCGGGCAGTATTGAAGACCGGCTCCGGCGGCGAGCTGGCCCGCACGAACCTGGGGCACAGCCGTTCAGCCGTAACCGAAATACAAATGCTCGGCCGCCGGCATGTCTGGGCGGCCTTCATGGACGGTGAGATCCACTATTCCGCCGACGGGGGCAAGAAGTGGAAAGCGTTCCCCCGGTCTAAAGCGAAGCCGGAGCCGTTTGAGATTTCTTTCGTCGACAAGCGGCATGGGTTCGCTCTGGCGGGGCAACACCGCATCCTGAGCACCTCCGACGGCGGGCAAACCTGGCAGGCCCTGGGCAACTGGCCCGACACGTTTCTGAACGACATCTTCTTCATCGACCGGAATAACGGATGGGCGGTGGGCAAAATGGGCTGCCTGGTCCGCACCACCGACGGCGGCAAGACCTGGACCCTGAGCCGGCTGCCCACCGATCGGGATCTGAACCAGATCAGATTCGTGGGCCAGAACCGCGGCTGGGTGGTCGGCGACAAGCAAGCGGTGTTTCGCACCGTTGACGGCGGGCGCACCTGGTCGCGGATGCTCGCCGGACGTGGTTCGCTGTACTCGCTGCATTTCGAGAGATCCGGGGAAGGCTGGGTGTGCGGGGATGCCGGCATAGTGCTACACACCACCGACGGGGGAAAAGCCTGGACGCCCCAGCCAGCGCCCACGCACTCGACCCTGCGGGCGATGAGCTTTCTGGACCAGAAGCGCGGCCTGATCGGCGGAGATAAAGGCCAGGTCTTTTTGACCAAGGACGGGGGGAAGAGCTGGAAGCCGGTGGAGATCAACTCCCGGACCCGGGTGGTCACCATCGCCTGCGACCGGCGATCGGCCGTCTGCCTGGTGGGCGGCGACCGCGGCCTGCTGCTCTACGGGAATCCCTTCCGATTCCATCCATGAACATGGTAGTATCCCAGATGCGATGACACCGGAAAAACGAAATGGGGCCCGGGCCCCGATCGAAATCCGCGTGGAATACCGCACGGTAGGGAGTTTTCTTTCCGACTGGGTAGTCAACATCTCCAGAGGCGGCATGTTCATCAACACCGAGCACCCCCTGAATACCGGGGCCCACGTGCGGCTGGTGTTCTCACTGCCGGGGATGCCCTTCATGTTCGACGTCAACGCCGAGGTCAAGTGGTCGCAGACCGAACCCTCCGACCGGCAGGAGCTTCCCGGCATGGGTGTCGAGTTCGTAGAGATCGACGAGCGCGTGCAGAAACGAATAGAAGCCTATGTCAAGCAGCACGCTGAGGAGACCCCGGCGGAGGGCAGTGAACCTCCGCGGATACAAGTAGGCGTAGCCCCCGACGAAGAGGTCACGCAGCCGCGGGCGAAGATGTCCGACATCAAGCCCCCCCCCATACCCCGGCAAAAGAAGAAAAACAGGTGAAGGACCCCGAGGACAAATCGGAAGAACTTCTAGAGAAGTTCACCTTCGACAAGCTGCGTTTCAAGAACATCGAGGTGATGGCCGCCGGCATACTCTACCGCGGAGTTCTCATCGGCGCCGACGACGTGGACATCTACATGAAGGGCCGCCTGCGCTGGCTGATCCTCCCCATCGAGACCATCACCTCGCTGCGGCTGGAGGGCCACCAGGAGTCCTTCAACCCCCGAAAGTCCATTGATTCCGGCTTCTACCTGGAGCCGAATGAAGAATGAAGACCTTCTACATCCGCACCTTCGGCTGCCAGATGAACGACCACGACTCGGAGCGCATGGCCCAACTGCTGGTCATGCAGGGTCTGCGGCCGGTCGAATCGCCCCGCCAGGCCGATCTGGTCATCGTCAACACCTGCTCGGTGCGGGCCAAACCCGAGCACAAGGCGATCAGCGAGGTTGGCCGGCACCGGCAGCGCAAGCAGGCCAAGGGAACCCGGATCGTCCTGGCCGGCTGCGTGGCCCAGCAGGAGGGCGACCGGCTGCTCTCCAGGGCTCCCTACCTCGACGCGATAATCGGACCGGATTCAATCTTGCAACTGCCGGAGATCCTGCCCCGCATAGAAAACGGACACGGCCCGGTGATCGCGGTGGACCTGCATGACCAGCGCAATCCCTGCTTCGTCCCCCTCCAGGAGAAGCGCCGCGGCCAGATCAGCTCCCTGGTCACCATCATGAAGGGCTGTGACAACTTTTGCTCCTACTGCATAGTCCCCTATGTCCGCGGGCGGGAGGTCAGCCGCCCGCTCGGTGATATTCTAAAGGAAATCGAGTCGCTTGCGGAAAGCGGCAGCCGGGAAGTGGTGCTGTTGGGTCAGAACGTGAACTCCTATCAAGACCCGGATTCGGAGATCGGTTTCCCCGGCCTGCTGGAAGCCATCGACCGGCAAGGAGCCGTGGAACGCATCCGCTTCACCACCAGCCACCCCAAGGACCTCAGCCCCCAGCTGATCGAAGCGGTGGCCGGCCTCGAGCGGGTGTGCGAACACATTCACCTGGGACTGCAATCCGGCTCCGACCGCGTCCTCAAGCTGATGAACCGGGGTTATTCCGCGACCGAGTTCGTCCAAAAGACCGAGTCCTTCAGGCGGGCGGTGCCGGGTATCAGCATAACCACCGACATCATCGTAGGGTTCCCTTCGGAAAGCGAGCAGGATTTTCAGGGTACCATGGAGGTGGTTCGATCGGTATCATTCGACCAGGCGTATTCTTTCAAGTATTCCCCGCGGCCCGGCACCGCGGCGGCCAAGCTGCCCGACGACATCTCCCCCCAGGTGAAAGCCGAGCGTCTGGCGACACTGCAAACGCTGCTCAACCAGTTGGAAGCCCAGAGCCTGGCCCGCCTGAGCGGGCGGACCCTTCCGGTGCTGGTGGAGGGTTCCAGCACCCGCGACCCGGACGCATTCCGCGGGCGTACCCGCTGCAACCGGGTGGCCAATTTTACTTCCGCCGTGGCGCCGCCTCCCGGGAAAACCGTTGAGGTCCGCATGGTTGAAGCCCGCGGGCATACCCTCTGGGGAGAATGCTCCTTGACATCAGGCCGTTAGCATACAAGGATGAGGGAGGAGGTAGTCATGGCCCCGGACATCAAGATGACGGTGGCGGGCATCACGCTGGACTCAACCAACAACATGCCCATCATCATCCTCAAGAGCGAAGACGACGACGTGGCCATACCCATCTGGATCGGTCTGATCGAGGCCAGCGCCATCGCCACCGAGCTGGAGGGCATCAAGCTGGGCCGGCCCATGACTCACGATCTGCTGAAAAACATACTCGAGGGCATGGGAGGAACGCTCAAGCGCATCGTGGTAAACGACCTCAAGGAGAACACTTTTTACGCCTCCCTGTTCGTCGAGCTGAACCAGTCCGAGGTGGAGATCGACTCGCGGCCCTCGGACGCAATCGCCCTGGCCCTGCGCTGCGGAGCGGAGATCTACGTATCCCAGAAGGTGGTCGACACCTCGCAGCACATCGACATGAGCACCCTCAAATCGGCGCTAGAGTCGGACGGGGAGGGCGGCAAGAACAAAGACAAATGGACCGAGCTTCTGGAGAACCTAAAGCCGGAGGACTTCGGAAAATACAAGATGTAGCCTCGAGCCCCGCCACCAAATGTCCCAGCCCCTCAGAGCTTTCGCGCGTTACTGGCTGCCCCTGCTGATCTATATAGGTCTGATATTCATCATGTCGTCGCTCTCCCGGCGGCCGCATTCCTTTCTGGACTTCATCCCCGACAAGCTGCTGCATTTCGGCGAGTACGCCGTGCTGGCCGCCCTGACTGCGCGGGCCGTCTACTCGCTGCCCAAGCCGGACGCCTGGTGGGTGGTGCTGCTGATAACTTTCCTGGTGGTGGCCATCCTCGGCACCCTGGACGAGCTTCACCAGAGCACCATCCCCCGCCGCAGCGCGGAAGTCCTCGACTGGGTCGCGGACGTCAGCGGCGGCTTGACCGGAGGCGTCTTTTACCTGCTGTTCAAGCGTTGGCTGGTTCGCCGGGCGGAAACCGCCGGCTAGCTTAATTGGGCCCTTCCAGGAGTCTCTCGAGCCGGGCTAGGACTTCCCGCGTCTGTTCCTCGGTGCCCAGGCCGAAGCGCAGAATTCCGGGAAGGTACTTTGACCGGTCGCGGATGTGAACACCGGCATCGGCCAGCTTCCTGGCCATCTCCGGGGCGTTTTCGAACTGAACCAGTATGAAATTGGCGTAAGTGGGCTTGCAGAACATGCCCCGCCGATCACAAAATTCCTTCATGAGGGCTGCGCTTCTTTTCACCTGTCGCAGGTAAC
>Ga0180432_10010953_pt1 | contig 10759 bp, 10 predicted proteins | sample SS_ome_10_FD_132414 | JGI IMG/M metagenome (GOLD analysis project Ga0180432, IMG submission 132414) | Hypersaline lake sediment archaeal communities from the Salton Sea, California, USA - SS_1_MS_2 metaG | ecosystem: Environmental > Aquatic > Non-marine Saline and Alkaline > Hypersaline >...
ATAACCACCATTAACAGCAGGGGTATGAAGAAGAATATAATCCTTTTAGGTATTTTTCCTCCTCTTCTGTTTCTGAGCATTAGATGGGATGCTAAAGCAAAACCCACAAGTGAGGTGAGGTTAGATAACCCTAAAATCAATAGTTTCGTTGGTTTAATCTCTCCCTTGAAAACCAGCAATCCAGCCAATAAACTTGCAAGACATGAGAAAGATGCGAAGAGAAGCAACTCGAATAATGGATTCGGCATATCTGACCACAGGTCAGCGAAAAAAACAGAAAGAGGTGGTGTGCTGGAAACCCAGAGGTCATCCTTCAGGTTGTGGGATTCGGTATTGATGATTAGTCGAGTATACTTTAGTCTCCCTATTCTTTCATCGCCTCCGAAGAAGGTGTCGAGTTCAGGGGGAATGCTATAGTCCTCGGATATGAAATAGTCTATTTTATAGCCCTCTTTTACTAGGTCATTTATGTCGAGTTCGAACTTGACTGCACGGAATCCATAAGATGCCTGCGCCTGAAGGAGACTCATATCAGAGCTCTCTTTAATGAAGTCATTTATCCTGGGAGTCACATGACCCCTGAAATATATTGTTATAGGTATCCTCTGCTGACCGTATGCTGAGGTGAGCTTCAGGGGGTAATATATCTGGTCGGTGGGGAATTTAATCCTCAATGCAAGATCTTTTTTCTGTTGACCGAATTTCTCTGGATCAGATACCCAGGAGACAACAAAGGCGTACTCTTTACCGATATACCAGCTGATTTCATCCATCACAGACTTGGGCATGCTCAGGTTCTTTACAGCAAGGTATTTCTCTAGACCGCTGGCATATCTGGCGGTAAGAAGTTCGCTTGTGAGCCCCATCTTATTCATCCTGTGATAAACTCTAACTCCGTAATCTGGTTCATCAAAGAATAACATAGAACCATAGTAGTGGATATTCTCTTCTCTAGGTTCTGCACTGAAGAACTCTCGCAGGAGAAAATCCTCGTTGTTTACGTAGGCAGGAAATATAGTCCATATCTGGCTTATAAGCGACCAACCCTCCAGATCCTTTATTCTGCATCCAATCTTGTTTTTGATGTTGTATCCCTCAATCTCAGGGAACCCGGTTGTTATATCAATCTCACTAGTTTCCGGGTCTGCTGGTATTGGGAAAATCCAGAGCATACCCTTCCCCTGAGGTTTTATTCTAACGGAGATGAGCATATCCTCTACACCCTCATGGTAGTCGATTAAGGCGACCTGTGAATCCTCGCTGGAAAGCATGACATCCCTTTCAACACCATCTTCACTATAGGTTAATACGAATCCGTCACCACATACAAGAGTAGGAAATAATACTAGACTAAAGATTAGCAAAACTTTTTTATTCATATTATCTTAATTTACCTCATCATATATAATCAACTAATAAGTATTTATTATTCTAGGATGGTTTATGATGTGGTGATTGTTGGTGGGGGGCCTGCTGGTGTTACTTCGGCGATTTATGCTAAAAGAAGCGGTCTGGATGTTTTATTGATTGAAAAAGGAGTTATTGGCGGATACATATCTAACACCATGCATCTTGAAAACTATCCTGGTTTTGATTTAATTTCTGGCATGGATTTCGGCGAGAGACTAAAGGGTCAGCTTGAGAAATTTGATGTTGAAATCCTCTCAGATGAGGTCTTACAGCTTAAGCTTGATGGGGGGGTAAAGGAGGTTTACACCCGGGAGGGCAGATACGAGGCGAAGACGATAATCATAGCCTCTGGTACCGAGCATAGGAGGCTTGACATCAAGGGCGAGGATGTTTTCATCGGAAGGGGAGTCAGTTTCTGCGCTACATGTGATGCTCCATTTTATAGGGGCAGGAAGGTTGCTGTTGTTGGTGGCGGGAACTCTGCTGTTGATGAGGCGTTAACTCTGGCGGGTGTAGCATCCACAACCTATCTCATACACAGAAGAGATGTTCTGAGGGCTGAGCATATCAGGCAGAAGCAGCTTATTGATGCGGGCGTGGAAATATTATACAATACAGAGGTCAGGGAGATTAAGGGGGACTCTATGGTGGAATCCCTAACAATAGAGAATAAAAAAACAAAGCAGGTAAGCGAGCTTAAGGTTGATGGAGTATTTATCGCGATAGGTTACATCCCCTCCACCCTGGTTGCCCGGGAGGCTGGCATTGATGTGGACGGTAGGGGTTATATTGTTGTGGACAGGAGCCAGAAGACAAACGTTGAGGGTGTTTATGCTGCTGGAGACGTTACTGGGGGGCTTATGCAGGTGACCACAGCGGTGGGTGAGGGCGCTATAGCGGCTGTTTCTGCATTCAACCATATAAGAAAGCCTTACTGGAGCGAACAGGTTGATTAAGTTCTGTGTAAAAAAGAAAATTTCGTCCTTAGTCGAATATATTTTTTTTTCTTTTTATATGATCCTATTATTAATGATTAATAATGATAAATTTCTCACCCATTTATAAAAGACAAATGTTAATGATTAATAATGATAAATTATATCATCAGTTTTTGAGAAAAAATAAAAAACAAATGAGGTATCTAAATGGCTGAAAAAGAAGGTAACAGATGGGTTGTACTGATTGGAGCGCTCATGCTTCAATTATGTCTTGGAGCAGTTTATGCATGGAGCGTTTTCGCTGCAGAACTTAAAAAAACCGTAGCAGAAGGCGGTTTCGGTTGGAGTGTAACGGAAACACAGATAGTATTTTCTGTGGCGCTCGCGACGTTCGCAGTGGTTATGGTATGGGCCGGTAAATGGCAGGATCGGATGGGTCCCCAGAAAATCGCACTCGTGGGTGCTGGATTGCTTGGGATATCATATATACTATCGAGCTTTATGCCCGGAAACTTTATATGGTTTTTGTTAACGCTGGGAATAGGCGCTGGTGCAGGAATCGGTTTAGCATACGTTTGTCCAATAGCCGCGCTAGGAAAATGGTTCCCTGACAAGCTGGGTCTGGCAACAGGTCTTGCGGTAGCCGGATTCGGTGGAGGAGCTCTTTTCATAGCTATTCTCACAGGTAAAGGAATAAACATGCCCGGTCTACAGGTTGACCTTATACAACTGATGGCGAACTACGGGCTTGGAACCACCCTCATGATCTGGGGTATAGTATTCCTTGTGTTCGGAGGACTTGGAGCATTCCTCTTAACTAATCCCCCGACTGGATGGAAACCTGCGGGCTGGACTCCACCTGAGTCATCCACTAAGGCACCGACATCAGAGGATTGGGAGAGAGGGAATATGATAAAAACACCACAGTTCTGGATGCTGCTTGCCATGTTCGTATTCGCGGCATCAGCTGGTTTGATGACCATAGGAATACTGAAGGTTTATGGAATCGATTCCGGGCTAGCTGCTGCAGCAGCTGGAACAGCAGTTGGTATACTCTCCATATTTAATGGAGCGGGTAGAATAGTCTGGGGCTGGGCATCAGACATCCTTGGGAGAACAATGGCTATGGCCTTAATGTTTTTCCTTCAGGCATGTATGATGTTTGCTGTAATATTCATGGGTCTTGGTGCGAGCGTAATGGGTCTTACAATAGCTGCGGCATGGATTGGTTTCATGTTCGGAGGCAACTTCGCCTTGTTCCCTGCAGCAACCAGAGACTTCTTCGGGATAAAGAACTATGGAGGAAACTACGCGATGGTATTTTTGGGTTATGGCGTTGCAGGAATAGTCGGTCCACTATTAGCTGGACAGATGAAGGATATTCTTGGAAGCTATGATATGGCATTTATCATCTGTGGAGTAATGTGTGTACTTGCAGCTGTGCTGGCGTTTATTACAAAGGCACCACACCACAGCAATGTATAATCTAAGATAAACGAAGAGAAAAAAACAAAATTGAGGTGATTTGAAATGGCAAAAACGGAAATAGATAAAAACAACAACGAAACCGAGGCATCTGAGGCAGAGATAGCTGTGCACTGGCAGGAGGAGGACTATGTCCGCCCAGCAACGGAATTTATCGCTCAAGCAAATATGACGAATGCAGGTATACGTAATCGTTTCAGTCTGGATAACTTCCCCGAGTGTTTCAAGGAATACGCGGATCTTTTGGACTGGTATGAATACTGGGACACTACACTTGACACAAGCGATGCACCCTGCTGGAAATGGTTTGTTGGCGGGAAAATAAACGTCTGCTATAACTGTGTTGACAGACACCTTGAGAAAAACAAGAATAAAACAGCGATCCATTTTGTCTCAGAGAATGAAGATGAGCGAATCGAGCACATAACCTTTCAGGAATTATATGTGCGTGTTAATGAGTTCGCTGCACTACTACAGAATCTGGGACTGAAGAAGGGTGATAGGGTAACAGTGCATCTACCTATGGTTCCTGAGCTTCCGATAACCATGCTAGCATGCGCTAGACTGGGAGTAATACACTCTGTTGTGTTTGGTGGATTCAGCGGCAAAGCAGCCGGTGAGAGAATAGAGGACTCGAAAAGCGACATCCTCATAACAATGGATTCGTATTATCGGGCTGGAACCCTGCTGGATCACAAGAAAAAAGCCGACGAAGCAGTTGAACATGCCAAAGAAGACGGTCATGATGTCAAAAAGGTTCTTGTATGGCAGCGTTATCCCGGTAAATACTCAGCTAAAACTCCCATGGTTGATGGCAGAGACGAGTTTGTGAACGACATGCTAGAAAAATACCGCGGAGCCAAGGTTGACCCGGTTAAGATGCCTGCTGAGGACCCGCTCTTTTTGATGTACACGAGCGGAACAACAGGCAAACCCAAGGGATGCCAGCATAGCACTGGAGGATATCTCTCTTATGTGACCGGTACATCAAAGTATGTCCAGGATATTCATCCAGAGGATGTATACTGGTGTATGGCTGATATCGGCTGGATTACCGGACACTCTTATATCGTGTACGGTCCACTGGCATTGGCTGCGTCAACTGTTATATACGAGGGTGCGCCAACCTATCCGGATGCTGGACGACCCTGGAGGATTGCTGAAGAGCTTGATGTGAATATATTCCACACGTCCCCGACAGCTATCAGGGCTTTAAGGAAGGTTGGTCCTGATGAGCCGGCTAAGTACAACTACAAGTTCAAGCACATGACTACTGTGGGTGAACCAATTGAGCCGGCGGTCTGGAGATGGTACTATAATGTTGTTGGAAAAGGCAAGGCTGTGATAGTTGACACATGGTGGCAGACCGAGACAGGTGGTTTCCTTTGCAGCACCCTGCCCGCAATAGATCCGATGAAGGCGGGAAGCGCAGGTCCAGGAGTTCCTGGAATCCATCCCGTAATCTACGACGACGAAGGCAGAGAAATCAAGGGAGGCGAGAGTAAGGCAGGTAATATCTGCATCAGAAACCCGTGGCCGGGAGCTTTCCAGACGATATGGGGTAACCGCGAAAGGTATGTGGACACATACTATGGAACCTACTGTAAAGACAAGAACAGCAAGGACTGGCGGGACTGGCCGTATCTGGCTGGTGATGCTGCTTTGTTGGCAGAGGATGGATATTTCAGGATCCTAGGCCGGCTTGATGACGTGATTAACGTAGCAGGTCATCGTCTGGGAACCAAGGAAATAGAGTCCGCGTCTCTTGTTGTTGATGAGATAGCTGAGGCGGCGGTTGTACCAGTGAAAGACGAGATAAAGGGGATGGTACCTGATGTATACGTCTCTCTGAAACCGGGTTTTGAATCTAGCGAGGAGATATCCGTTAAGGTTTCAGATGCGATCTGTGATGAGATTGGGAAAATCGCAAGACCGAAGAATGTCTGGATTGTGCCTGACATGCCAAAAACCCGCTCAGGTAAAATCATGAGAAGGGTGCTTGCATCTATCTCAAACCACAAGGACACAGGTGATGTGACAACCCTCAGCAATCCTGAGATAGTGAAACAGATCCAGGATATGGAACGGGGGAAGTAAACATCCCCCTGTTTTTTCTTTCTTTTTTCTTTCTTTTTTTTTGTTTTTGTTTCTATAGATTATAGATATGGTTTCAAAGTATCCTGTGTTGCAGGTTGCACTTGATTTCATCAACCTGAAGCGTGCTGTTAAGGCAGCTTTGGAGTCTGTTGAGGGTGGAGTTGACTGGATTGAGGTAGGCACTCCTCTGATAAAGAGCGAGGGGCTTGATTCAGTGAGGGAATTAAGGAAGAGATTCCCTGATAAGAAAATCATAGCTGATATGAAGGTAATGGACACCGGCAGATTTGAGGTGGAGGCTGCCTCGAAGGCGGGGGCTGATGTTGTGGTGGTCTTAGGGATCACAGATGACTCAACGGTGAGGGAGGCTGTTGAAGCCGGGAGAAACTATGGCTGCGAGGTTATGGCTGATCTGATGAATACCCCGGATTTAGAAAAGCGGGCGTTGGAGCTGGATTCGCTGGGGGTTGATTACATCTGTGTGCATGTTAGCATAGACCAGCAGATGTCTGGAGTAAATCCCTTAAAGGAATTATCAAAGATAGCTGGTAAAACAAAGGCGCAGCTGGCTATAGCGGGCGGGATAAACTCGGAGATGGCAGCTGATGCTGTAAAGAACGGAGCCTCTATTGTTATAGTGGGCGGTGCCATAACCAAGGCGGTAGACGCTAGAAAAGCAACAGGGGATATTAAGAGGGCTATGAGGGAAAAGAAAAGGGTTAGAAGTGAGTTGTTCAAGAAATACACTGAACCCGGGAAGATTTTTGGGATGGTTTCCACGGCAAACATAAGCGATGCTATGCATAGGGGTGGTTATATGCGGGGTATCAGATTATTCTCCGGCTCCCGGTTTATGGGAACTGCTGTTACGGTAAAAACATATCCTGGGGATTGGGCTAAGCCTGTTGAGGCAATTGATGAGGCAGGTGACGGTGATGTTATTGTCGTTGATGCCGGAGCAACTACCCGGGCTGTTTGGGGTGAGCTTGCCTCTGAGAGTTGTGTTCAAAAAAAGATTGCTGCGGTGGTCATTGACGGGGCTGTGAGAGATATTGGGGAGATAAGGGAGTTGGGGTTTCCTGTGTGTGCCCGGGATGTTAAACCTGTTGCAGGTGAACCGAAGGGTATGGGTGAGCTCAACATCCCGGTGTCCTGCGGTGGTTTAACTGTTAACCCAGGTGACTGGATAATAGGAGACTCTGATGGCGTTGTCGTTGTATCAGCAGATAAGGCTGTTGAGATAGCTAACAGGGCTTTGGACGTCTACGAGAGGGAAAATCGGGTTAGGGGTGAGATAAGGGGGGGTTCAACTCTATCAAGTGTCTTGGAAATAAAAAGATGGGAGAAGACTAGATAATTTAGTTTTTTGTTCTACTTCTGAGATGAGAGAATTCACTTAGTTTACTGTTATTGCTCCAGCAGGGCATGAGCTCTCACATGTCTTGCAGAGGGTGCAGTCTTCTATGTTGCCGTTGGTGATGGCTTTGTCTTCTTCCATCTCAAAAATCCCTACAGGGCAGCTGTTCACACATACACCACATCCTATGCATCCTTCCTTGTCTATTTTTATATCAGCCATTTTATATCCCACAGTTTATAATGATTAATCATTACAATCTATCCTTTAAATACTCCCTCGAAATACTTGATAGGATGAGTTATATAATAAAAAACACCAAGGCAAGAGAGGTACTTGACTCGAGAGGTAATCCAACCGTGGAGGTGGAGCTCTCAACAGATAACTCAACAGTTAGGGCAATCCTACCCTCCGGCGCCAGCACAGGAATCCACGAAGCGCTGGAGCTAAGAGACGGAAACAGAAGATTCCACGGCAGGGGAGTTAGGAAGGCAGTAGAAAACGTGAACAAAATAATAGCTAAAAATATTGAGGGTATGGACACAAGAGATCAGGAGGAAATAGATCACCTGATGATTGAACTAGACGGCACAGAAAATAAATCAAAGCTGGGATCCAACGCAATCCTTGGGGTTAGCATGTGTCTATCACGGGCTTCTGCTATGGAGATGGGAATCCCCCTTTATGAGCGTATAGGGCAGCTGGCTTCAAATAGACTATTCGTACTGCCAACACCCTCCATGAACGTGATAAACGGTGGCAAACATGCTGGAAACAAGCTTGATATCCAGGAGTATATGATAATGCCCACTGGAGCAGTGAGCTTCCTGGATGCTGTCAGGATATGCTCTGAGACCTACATCGAGCTGAAATCCATACTCGTGAATAGATTCGGTAAAAACGCTATCAACGTGGGTGATGAGGGAGGGTTCGCTCCACCACTCCAGAAACCAGAGGACCCGCTTGAGCTTATACTTCAGGCAACAGACGAGCTAGGTTACTCGGAGAAGGTCGAGCTGGCCCTGGATGCTGCAGCATCAGAGTTCTACAAGAACGGTAAGTATCATATAGGGGGTAAGGAACTAAACGGCTCGGATCTGGGAACACTCTATGAGAAAATGATTAAGAAATACCCCATTGCCTCACTGGAGGATCCCTTTGCGCAGGATGACTGGTACTCATGGATTCGTTTCACATCCTATTTCAGCGATAGCGTCCAGATTGTTGGGGATGATCTGTTGGTAACCAACACTGAACGCATAAAAAAAGCCATAGATAAAGGGGCATGTAATGCTCTTTTGTTGAAAATAAACCAGATTGGATCTCTAACAGAAAGCATTAAGGCCCACCAGCTTGCTTCAGGAAACGGCTGGAATACCATGGTATCCCACCGGAGCGGTGAAACAGAGGACTCCTTCATAGCAGACCTTGTGGTCGCTTTAGGTTGCGGCCAGATTAAATCAGGTGCACCCTGTAGGTCTGAGAGAAATGCTAAATACAACCAGCTTATTAGAATAGAGGAAGCACTTGATGGTAAATCAGGGTATTATGGCAGGATATGAGCTATTTCTTTCTCTTTCTTTTCATCCTCTGCTTTCTATGTATCTCCTGCATCTTTATTAGGTATGGTTGGGGCTCAGCCTGTGATACAAACTCCTCAATTTCTGCGTCAAATTTCTTTTTACCCTGCCTCTTCAGTACCTCTCTGGTTAGAATCCAGTAAATCAGGGCGAGAGAGTTCTTTCCCTTATTGTTTGATGGTATTATATAGTCTATGTTCCTGATTCTTGTGTTTGTGTCACATATAGCTATCACTGGAATGCCCATGGATGCAGCCTCCTTTATAGCCTGCTGATCACTTGATGGGTCTGTTACAATTAATAGTTTCGGCTCCATGTATGACTGGATGTTTGGGTTAGTGAGCGTTCCTGAAATAAACCTTGATGTTACTGCCTTAACTCCTGTGTACTGTGAAAACTTCTTTATTGATTTCCTTCCATAAACACGGTTGGACACAACCAAAACATCCTCTGGGTTGTATCTTGAGATAAACTCTGATGCTATTCTGATTCTCTCATCTATCTTTCTCACGTCAAATACAGACAGCTTGTTTTGTCTGGTCTTGTATACGAATTCCTCCATGTCAGCCATCTTGTATTTCAGGCCAACATGCACTCCATTAGATAGATAATCGTCTAATGGAACCAGCAGTTCATCTTCTCCGTCCTGTATTGCTTCTTCACTCATTTTCTTTTAACTGTTATGGGCAGAACCCCTTTTTCGAGCTCCAATCTGGCGATGTCTATGGGCCTCTTCATATCCCCTGGAAGCTTCATCAATATGGGCGCACCCATCTTTATCTGAAGTGCTCGCGCACCAATAAGCCGTGCTTTCTCGTATCTGGTGTATTCAATATCAGCCATTTTCAAAATTTTTTGTATTTCATTATCTCATCAATAGCTCCTGAATGGGATATGAACATTCTCCTACAGCAGTATCGTGTATGCCCCAGCGAATCAAGGACTTCCTTGGGGTTCTCACCTTCTCCAACTCTCCTGGAGTATTCCTCCCAGTCCTGTGCTATGGGTTTACCACAGCTAAAACACCTGATTGGTATAATCATTTTTTTTTTTAACCTTTACCTGTATGATTTCTGTCTCTTATGTCTCGGTCCTTTCCTGCTTTGTGAGGGCTTGTGTGGTTCTGTTTGTCTATGGTCTCCTGCAATAATAGTCCGATCGTATTCCAGGTAAGCGTTATGTAGTTTCTCGTCTTTGCTCCACTCCACAAGACCCCTGGCTATGGCTGATATCACGGCATCCATCTGTCCCATGAATCCACCGCCTTCTACTTTCACCTTGATGTCTATCTTGTCTATGTTAACGTAGTTTGATGCTATAACAAGCACTTCGTTGATTTTCATCCTCACAAGCCTTGTTCCGTATGTTTCTAATGTAATGGAGTTTATTTTAATCTTACCTGTTCCTTTACTGATTGAAGCTCTTGCAATAGCTGTTTTCCTTTTCCCTGATGTATTAACTATGTTGGTCATCACCATCTACCTCCAACGGCCTTACAGACCTCTCCGAGGGTCATCTGATTCCTTACTCTTTTCCTGGAGTCATCTATTCCTTTTATTTCAGAGTCTTTAACCTTCAACCCATATCTCCTGTTGATTTCTTCTTTGGGAACTCCCACATATACCATCACCCTACTGTAGGCTTCTCTACCCCTGTTTTTCTTGTATGGGAGCATTCCCCTGATTGTCTTTCGCAGGTACCTGTCGGGTCTTTTCTGGTGGAATGGACCGTTTCTGGGGTTTCCTAGATTCCTTATGTCTTGTTTATCTCTCTCATCGGATATTGTCATCTTTTTCTTTCCTGAGATAATGGCTTTCTCGGCGTTTACTACTATGACCTCCTCCCCTGAGAGGGCTCTCTTGGCCACATGAGATGCCAGCCGTCCTACAATG
>Ga0180432_10010954_pt1 | contig 10759 bp, 22 predicted proteins | sample SS_ome_10_FD_132414 | JGI IMG/M metagenome (GOLD analysis project Ga0180432, IMG submission 132414) | Hypersaline lake sediment archaeal communities from the Salton Sea, California, USA - SS_1_MS_2 metaG | ecosystem: Environmental > Aquatic > Non-marine Saline and Alkaline > Hypersaline >...
CTATCATTCAATATATATGCAATAGTGTCGTAAATTATAGAAAATTCTTCACCATTTTCTCTTCTACAAACAAAAACAACTGTATTCCAATCTTTAGCTTCATAATCTGTAGATGCGTCTTTATTATATTGTATATTCTCATAATCCAATATCATAATATCGTGATTACGAGTAACCTCATCCAATAATTCTGTTCTTCTAAATGTTGTTTTGCTAATTTTTCTTATATCATCCAACATCCACCAGTCTTGATTTATTTGGTCTTTTTTGATTCCTGGATATCTTTCTATCTTTAATATCATATCTGTCTCCTTTTTATTTGTCTATTTACTGTCTACTATCTATCTACTATTTAAAAATTTGCATCAAATGTACAATAAAACATCCACATGCATAAATTGCTAACGGGATGCTTATAATATAAAATAAAACATCCATTTTATCTATCCCACCATTCCCTAGATTTCCAATGAGGAATTATTTTTTCTTTTGATTTTGGCGCGCTTTTTAAAATATTATATATAGAATAACTCACTAGCGCTACTATTAATAATCCAAATATAAATGCACCTTCAAAAATAAATGCTATACCTGCAACACCTGCTATAAATGCTACTACTAAATCTGCTAATTTATTTGGTTGTTGGAAAGTCATCATTCACCTCTATACAATAACACTTAAAATACAAAGCGCACAAAGTATTAATATTGGTATTCCAATAATCGGTGCTCCTTTGACAGCAGTAAACACACCAAAAGCTGCGCCACATAAAAGTATAACCAAGTTGTTTCTTAAGGTTCTATAATCCATACCATCTCCAATAGACAGAGCGGTAGCGTTTAGCTGCAATCCAAACCCAATTTGGAACAGGTTTGTCAACAGCATAATCTGCATCCATAAATAAATGGAATATTCTATTACTCCAACAAATTGGTTTTCTACGCATTTTCTCTACCATACCCTTGTCTTTTCGTCATATTCTTTTTGTGCTTGCTCGTTTGTTTTGTTTTCATCCAATTGAGCTAGTATAGTACCATAATCTTCATGATACTCTCTTTCCTTATCTCTACCTTTTTCTTCACACATTGTTCCATTCCTTTAAACATTTCTTAGCTAATTCAAAATCATCCACTACTTTATAGTACGCTTCGCATCCTTTCCCGCCCTGCCTCAACAGATAGGAGGGGTGGTATGTTGGTACTATAATAGTACTATCAGTATAAGCCAATATCCTACCCCTAATACGCCCTATTGGCATTTTAGGCAGTCCAGACAAACTCAATGATGAATCGGCACCTAATGTTACAATAACACTAGGCTTGAGTATTCTTATCTGTTCCACTAAATACGGACGGCAGGAATCCACCCACTTCTTCTTTAATGGAGTACCTGCCGCTACGAAACACTTAACTAAATTTGTGATGTAAACATCGTCATACGTTAGATTCACTTTATCTAATATAACATCTAACAATTTACCAGCTGCTCCGACGAACGGCGTTCCACTAATATTTTCATCATGTGCAGGAACCATTCCACATATCATAAGTTTGGATTCATAGTTCCCTTTGTCAAACACCGGATTTATTCTGCCTTCGTGTAAGGAGCAAAGAGTACAGCCAGCTACTATCTGCCTCAGCCTTTCTAGCATTTTAAATCACCTTTTCCTTTTAATCCTTATGATACGTTTCTATTTTTCGAATAGTTCCATGTCAGGATTCTTAATGGATTCTTCGACTAGCTTTCTCGTGACCTCAAAAACCTCTGAGCTGTAAAGATTCTTCTCATCCTGCGCCAATTCGATATATTTTGGGTAATAATCATCAAAATTAATGTCCGCTTTTGCTTTCTTGCTTACACCACATCCTAACTGTTTGGCTTTTCTGTTTATACAAGCAGCAATTTTTTTCTTAGTCGCGGCGGAAAATTTCGATCTACCCAAATATGCTTTAGCAACAGCTACATGCTTGCAATCTGGAACAGGGAAGGATCTGTTGGGGCCACAAAAAGTACTAGATTTTAATTTTTTTCTGTCTTTTGTGGTGAGCTTTTTCCCCATAACTTTATTAGCTCTTTCTATAAGTTGGTCGATTACGTTTAATTCACAATCACAACCCATAACATTTTCCTCCTATTTATTTATTCTATCCACGCCCTCGTTGTATCTTCCTACCTTTACCTCTATTGGAATTACCTTGACCGCGACCGGTTCTTCTTCCACCGGCGCCGCCAATTCTTTTAGGAGTCGGAACTCCTTGGTTTGTTTTCTTAGGACCTTTACCATCAGGACCTGTACCGTCTTTACCTGGCATAAATACACCCCCTCAATTAATCTTCAAATAAACTGTAAAACGTTTTAACAAATTCTTCTGGAGTGGCTTTATCAAACCAACCCATTACAATGCCTTTATCTTTCAAAACTCTTTTGGCCGCATAAATCATATCAGCAATCAATGGTAACGTTTCCTCATCAATAGCGCTGTAACAATCAATAAAAATAAAATCAAATAGATGATTAGTCTGATACATATACACAAGCCCATCTAAATTGATTATAGTATGCCTCTTATCAGGCTGACTTTTATAATCAAAACTATAATCCTTTGGCCTAAGTTTATTATACACAGAAATAACATCTTCATTAACTTCAATTGTGGTTAAACTTATCACTTTAGGACATGATAATATATACTTAGAAGCAACACCTAGCCCTAATCCTACCTCTAAGCAATCACCTCTAGGTTTATCATTTAATTGCCATATATAATCTTCAAGCTCACTTTCGAGAGCCCATAGATTATGGCCGGGTCCTATTTCTAAAAACAACTCTTTATTAAGCTTGTAAACCCTAACATCATTACTTTCAGCGACCAACTCTCCATCTTTGAAATAAATAAGACCCTCGCTCATTTAACAGCCTCCTATAATAAATCAGGTTAAATTATTCATTCTTAGATTCTTTTGGAACTTTCACTTTCTGTTCAAAATCAAAAACCAGTCTTATTTCTACGCCCTCCGCAACACTAGAATCATATTCTGGACCAGATTCATACACAGCCACTACTGGATTACTATATTTCACACCGACTGTTCCGCTTTTAGAAATCGGTAAAAAAATATTTAATAAAGTATTAACCTCATTTCTTACATAAGACATCCATCTAAGAGCTTGCTGTTGTTCTTCTGTTAATTCTTCTTTCTCTTCTGTTACTTCTTTTGTCTTTTCCTTTGAATCAGTCATAGTACCTTTTCTCCTCTTAAATAATTTCTTAAGCATTATTCAATACTCCTTTACTTGGTCTTCTTATCAAGCTTTTTAAGCTCCTTCTCCTGTTCATAAACATCTGTTACTAATGTAGAAAGTTTGAATCCCCAATCAGGATCGTCTTCATTTAATTTTACCTCAACAACAAAATCTTCAATGTCATGGGGTATTAACTTTCTCTTACCATTTTCATCTACAAATACATGTCTTAACTCATGGGAAATCAGTCTAATTCTATCTTTCTCGTTTGCCAACTCCCAGGCTTTTTTGTCAACAGTTATAATATAATCATAACCACCAACTTCGACTTCATGCTTAGTAAAATATTTCACTTTATCATTTGCAATCTCGACAGACGCTAGACATATTTTACCTTTACGTACTCGCCTTTTTGTATCAAACATAAGTTTGATGTTTAAATTAGCACATGTATTAGGAAACCTTTCCTCCGCCACTTTTAAAAACACCTCTACCAAACTATCATCAGCATCTTCATATCTCATAATCCTTCTCCTTTACCCAAATAATTTTTTTATATATTCAAGTTTGTCTTCTTTATTAGGAGATTTATAAAAGAAATATTTATTGCAGTTTTCACAATGAAATTCTTTTTCTTGCACTAAAATCTTTATCTCATATAAATCTTCGTAACTTAACTCTAAGATTGTTTCCGGAAGTTCTAAATTAAATCCACCGAAACCCAAGACAAACTGTGGTACTTGTAAACACGCCGTCCCACCACAATCAGGACACTTACAAAAAACTTCATTATACATTCCCATTATGCATTCCTTAAATCATCAAAATGTTTCTTCAATCTTTTTAAATCAGCAACTAAAGCTTTAGACTCTTTAATTCTTTTATTATTCTTTTTTCTTTTAGTACTTCTACTAGATTTACTTTTCTTTTTCTTTATTTTAATCTCGCCCTCGTGCCGATCTCCATTCTTATCATAACAAACATGTCTATATCTATTACCTTTAAGCTTTTGAGTAACAACCTTTCCGCCGGAGTTCACGCAATTGGTGAAATCTTTAGGCATAATCAATCTCCTTTTAATATAAATATGGGGCCCGTATAATTTTAGTCAATTTTTATTTTAACAATACCGTCGTCTTCCTCGACAATTTCTTTCTTGCCGATAACACAAGAAATAACCCCATCTTTATAACTACAATTTATTTTTTCAGCATCAATCTCCTTCGGAAATCTTACTGCCCTCCTAAAGGATCTGCTGGAAATTTCTCTACACAGACATTTACCACACTCTCCATTATCTTCCTTATTTTCTCCCTTAATCAATAGTGTGTTGTCTTTTAACTCTAATTCTACATCATCCTTATTGAAATCTGCTACTGCAATTTTAATCTCGTACTCATTATCCTTTTCATAGAGATTAATTTTTGGAAAGGAAGTCTTGGGCTGTAACTGATCAAACACAGACATATCTAAATCCCAATTCTTCCAATAAGTATCATATCTATTCCAAAGATCTTCAAAAAGGTCATTGAAACGATTAAGCGCTGCAAGTCCGCCCTTTGGGCCAGAGCCTGCTACCAAATCTTTCTTTCTTCTCATAATCTTTTCCTCCCGTTATTTTTATTTACGGGCCCCATATCATATAATATAATCATTATTTCTCATTTGTCAAGTCTTTTTTCCTAAAAAGTAGAAAAAAGTGCCACATCGAATGGTATATGATTGGCTTGAGTCAGCTTTTGTACCATAGACTCTGCGGCAGGGATATTCCAAGAATGTATAATTATATTAGATTTATTATTCTCATTAAAAGGGTTGTCATATAAATAGTTCGCTACATCTAAACCACAACCATTACCATTGCCTAAGTCGTGGTCCAAAAATATATAATCAAAAACTTCTCTTTCTAAGTAGTCCACAGCTGTATATGAATTCTCTGTAATAATCAATTCATACTCTGAAAACTTCTCCAAAAAGAAATTAACTCTATAAGTATCATCTTCCAAAATTAAAATCTTCATAATTCTACTCGTCATACATAGTTATATCTGTTGCTGCAAACGTAGTTCCTTTTGACCAATTTAATGGGTCTAATGGGGAAGCACTTAACAAAACTCTTATAAGTTTGCCATTTTTTCTCTTCCACACAGTATCTATATTACCGGTACCAGTTTCAACTATCTGATTACGCACAGTTGTTTTAGCCCATTCATATTCATCGTTATCTGGATAAAGTAATCTGCAACTCTTTCCCTCTAACTCTTCCTCTTCATAACCAGTTATTTCCCGTAGCTTTGCGTTGCTCCATTTAAAAACATTGTCTTTCATCAAGCCGATTCCTGCGGGCACGGTTTTAAAGATACTCTTCATTAAAGCTACATTTTCATCTAACTCTTTCTCTATCGTCTTACGCTTAGTAACATCTACCAAAACACAAATGAAGCCAAGCAAATCGTTGTCTTCGTTATAAATAGGTGCACGTGTATAAGCAAACCAACCTTCAAGACCACGAGTAATCTCTATATCACCAAAATAAGCAGTCTTTGTTTGATTTTCTTCACACAAACAATTCCCTTCTTCATTACAACAAGTTATAACATCATAACACTTTCTACCTATCAAACTATATTTATCAACACACATCTGCTCAGCAAATTTTTTGTTAACAAATTTAATTTCATAATCAGGGTTAACAATGAAAATTACTTCAGGTATTGCATCAAGCGCGGCTTCCCATTGAGACGCTTGATCTGTTAAATATCCATTAGAAACAAGTACATCTGTTAATTCCTTTAACTTCCTTAGTTCATTTTTGAATTCGTGCATGTTTACCTTCCTAAATTTTAGGGTACAGGCGGCATTGAAGTTGCCATAGCAATAATCCACCTAATACCTGCAGGAATTACCCAACCCCCAATAATACCAGCAAACAGAGCCCACATTGTAAGTTTTACATTGATCTTAGTAACAGCAGTTTTAATTGGATCTAATTTATCTGCAAAGTTATCTTTTACATCCACAATATCTTTTTTCAATTCCTCTTTAACAGCTGGGACAGATAAATTTTTAATTTTACTTTCAATATCATACAATAATTTCTCTACTCGTTTCTCTAACTTACAAACATCATCATGATGGCTCTTATTTACGTCTTTTAATTCCTTATATAATAAATCTTTGACGCTTTGAATTTCTTTATATAATTCACTAGTTTTATTATAAAGCTCGGTATTTACCTTATCAATGTTCTCATCGAGTTTCTCTAGGGTAGAAATAACATGATTAAACCAAGCTTTTCTTAAACGCTCGTTTTCTGCATTTTCTAATCTACTTGTGAAAACATCTTTATTCTCCGTCATTATCTGCCTTCCTACCACACATAGGGCAATACTTGATAGGTACAGCATACCTATGTATTTGGGTGTACCCACGCTCTTTAGTTAACTCTATCCAAGATAGCACCCACCCATAAGGAGGGTGCCACTTAAATAGTTCCCTATTATTTTCTTTTAAAGTTTTATAATCTTTACAAATACAAAAATCTTTCATTTAATTCTTCCCGATTAGTGCGTGAATCCACCACCACTATATGCTTCATGGAAGTCATACTTTCCACCAAATGATCTCCAGCCTTCAGATGGCCAGTTTTTCTTAGTGGTCATACTACCAGCTTTAACAAGATTGGTATCCATAACATCGAATTTTGGGAAAGACACCGGATAATTCTTTAACTTACTTCCTCTATCATCAGTATCCATACCCATTTTGAACATCTCATCGTCACGGGTGTACTTTACTGTGGAGCCCCATACCAATGGATTTTCATTTTTCTCTGCATCCTGGGTTAACGTATGCAGACCAAATTCTGCAGCACCTTCGAATATACCTTTCTGTTCAAAACCATAAACTACTTTTGTATAGTCAGCTGAACTTCTTGGTCCGACCCATTTGGCGCCGAAATTGGAAATTCTCATATCGAGAGGCCGTCTAATAGTCGTCTTAATATCTGTTCTGGTGTAAGCATCTCTATCAGGCTCCGGAACTCCAACATGAGGTATTTGATAAAATTCCCATTCATTACCCATTTTCTACCTTCCTCCTAAATGTAATTTCAAGAGCATTATTGCCCTTGTAATTATATTATATTACAAAAATCCAATTTTGTTAAGGAAAATTTTAAATAAAGTCAAATAATCTAACTTTTACTTTGCTATTTTCCAATAAATATTTAGAAGTATCATCATAATAATTCATTCCTGTTACTACTAATTCTTTTATTCCTACTTGAATTATTTTATTCAAACAAAGCATACAAGGAATGCCACAAGTCATATACATTATAGCACCTTCCGCCTTGATACCTGCCTTTGCACACATTAAAATTGCATTCTCTTCGGCATGAACAGCCAAACACATATCTAAATTTTCACCAGACTTACATCCAATGGCTTTTCTTGGACACACACCTTTAAGCTGTGAGAACGATGGATCACCACCATTGTTAATTACAATTTTATCCTTATATTTTTTAGCAAATACAGGATCGAGTTTCCATCTTTGATCACACGGTGCAATGCCAGATGCAGGTCCATTATACCCAGCTGCTATCATTCTCTTATCTTTAACTAATATAACACCGATTCTTCGAGAAAGACATTTGGAATTTCTAGCTGTCTGTACACATACATTATAAAAATACTCATCCCAACTTTCAACAGGCGGTTCATTTATACTATAATTTTTTTGGATAGCTGTAGTTGCATCAATCATTTCTTGTGTAACCTCATCCTCAGCTACATTAAATTTATAAGCTGCGGCTTCCTTAAAAACATCTCGTCTTCCCATATTAGAACTGATGTTTGTGTAATAAGTAGTAAAAGCCACCCTCATCTCTGGAGATGGAGTTAACAATGGCATTCTTTGATTAATTTCATTAACCAACTGACTATAAGTATAATTGCAAATATCAGCTGTTTTGATAACATTCATTAACCCAGTTATAAGTTCTCGACGTTCTTCTTTATTACACATTATTTCTACAAATCTATCTATTTCTTCATCACCGCCATTAAAAGCTCTCATATCTCTCAAATATAACTCATCCCATTTTATAGCCATCTTCCTTCTCCTTATCTAATTCTATTTACTATTTCCTGTACACCTATAAAAGGTTGCTCCTTTCTTAACTTCTCCCTTTTCATACCATATTTTTTTCTAACATCATTTATTATTAACTTTGCCTGTCTTTCTAGCTCAGGTTGAATATATAAATGAAGACCTCCACCCGCGCCAGGAGTATTTTCATTAGATGGAATGAATACAGCCTCACCACCTATTTCTGCAATCTCTCTCTTGATTTCATCAATCATTTCTTCATCTGAATACAGCTTCTCATTAGTCATCGGGCTCCTCCTTCGAGAAAAACTCAATGATTTCATTATCAATTATCGAAGACCAAGAAAACTCTGTATTATTTAAGTCTTCCATAATCTTGAATTTTTCTTCTTCAGATTCGTACTGCAGTAGAACAATTCTTTCAACGTCTAAACACACAGGACACCTAACGTCAACTACAATTGCCGCATTCTCCTTAAGCGGTTTTATCATGCATTTTCCTTTTACTCCGCAATCACATTCATATATTATTGTGTTCTTTTCATTGCTTAAAATCTTAACCATTTCCCGTTTCCTCTCAAAATCGTATTAAGAACATTCCGTTCTTATTTATATTATATTACAAAAACACGATTTTGTTAAGAAATTTCTTTCAATGCGTCATATTTGATTAAATCTATAACAAAGCTATCTTCTAATATCCAAGAACCATAACGAACCACAAGCTTTCTTTTGAATTTATTCAAACTGTCTCTGTCTGGATTCGTAAATGTAATATAAAATCTAACATAAGAATCACACAAAGTATCTAAATTTTTCCAGAATAAGTCCCAATCAATACTCCTGTTAGTGTTTCTAATGTGGTCTTCTTCTGTAACACCTTTAATATTAACAGCCAACAACACATGGCTTCGGGCTATTCGCTGTAACCACTGTAACTTATATGTTCCTTCGGTCAGTAATAAGTCACTAGTAAACAAACAGTTTGGAATCCTCATTCTATTTACAATCTCATACCAATGGTCTAAATACAATGCTGGACTTCCACCCATCAAGTGAAACACGTAACAGTTTGATTTCTTGAATTCTTCTATCAATTCATCTGATGTGTACTTAACATAACTACCCCATATACCATCCTTTGTGACATAACAGTAAGGACAGTTTAAATGGCAACCATATAATTGTACAACAAACTGTTTTCCTAGTTCCTCAACAGATAAATTATGTTCATATCTTCGTTTGAAGATTTTTGGAAACTGATCGTATCCTCCACCACCTCTATAAGTATGGCAAATACGGAAATCTCCAAATAAATCTTCCTCCCTAACATCTAATAACTGCCGGCCCTGTATAGGACATACTCTCCATTTATACATCTTTCCTCTCCAAAACACATTTATCTTTCGATTTTCTTAATTTACTCCAACCATTATTTAAAAAATAATCTACCATACTATCGAAATTATATTCATATGCGTCTTTAGCTGGATACATTTCTATCATAAGAACAGCGTTCTTTTTTGCGCGAGAATTCATCTCATTCATAACTTTATATCTCGTATCCTCATCAAGAAACATAAGAATATAATTTGCTAACAATATATCATATTTCTTATTTGGCAACGGATCTTCCCCTAATATACATTTAATTCCAAAATCTACAGCCATATCTATTGGATCAACATTATAACCTAAACCCATCATATATCTGGAATTCCTACCATTACCACAACCTATATCCAATACCTTTCCTTGCTGCGGAAATAATTTAGTATTTTTTCTAAGATATGGTGTTGGAACATCCTTACCACATCTAACACACCAACGGTTATTCATATATTTTCTACTCATTTTAACACTCCTTCATACATCTCAACTTTGCAAGGTCTTCAGCATACCCATACAAATGTAATCCTTTACTTTCAACAATCATTTCACCATCTTCCACACCAATCTCACTGGCCATATAACTTTTAAGATTCTGAATGCCTGCTAGATTTGCCGGAAGACCTCCCCATAAATCCCAGGATCTAAAATATATAATAAAATGTAATTTATTATCCTGTATTCTTGTATCTATATGACGTAGACAAGGTGGATCACCAAGTAATATATCTCCAGGCTGACCAATTTGCAAAATCATTTGATTATTTCTATGACCATGCTTTTTATATGTGTCAATTACAGTTTCTATTTGATTAACTTCTCCGCCATAAATATCTTGTGGCGCATAAAGATTTCTATCATATAATACAGCGCCGGCAACAAGCCTTTCCCCATATGTATAATCTTCGCCTGGTTCTTTAGCATCAGTCATAAGGTACTCAACATACGATCTTTCATACCCATCACCACCATAAATATAATCATGCTCTACAGGATTAGGTATCCCACAA
>Ga0180432_10010956_pt1 | contig 10758 bp, 6 predicted proteins | sample SS_ome_10_FD_132414 | JGI IMG/M metagenome (GOLD analysis project Ga0180432, IMG submission 132414) | Hypersaline lake sediment archaeal communities from the Salton Sea, California, USA - SS_1_MS_2 metaG | ecosystem: Environmental > Aquatic > Non-marine Saline and Alkaline > Hypersaline >...
CTTGATGGCTCGCCGGCAAATGTGACAGTCAGCGGAATTACTGCATTTATAAATATCAACTACTATGATTATGAACAGGACCAGTATTCTGAAAATAGCCAGCTCGTCCTGGTGGATATAAGTGATAAGGAAAAGCCTGAAATACGTTCTTTAATCGATGTGCCGGCAAATTCCTGGGGTATATTCCATGAAAATGACATAATATGCCTCTCCAGCCATCTATCCGAAGATGATGCTTATAGTGAAAGCATGATCCAGCTGGTCGATGTCTCAGGAGATGCCCCTGATTTATTGGGCAGTATTCCAATACCCGGAGGAGGGTGGGAGCTGGATATGACAGGAGGCTTCCTTTATGTGTCAGACCTTACAGGGGGAGTCTATACAGTAGATATAAATAATCCTGATGAGCCCTTTATTGCCGGAAGATTAAATACATCAGGGACTTCTTATGACATAACCCTGATGGGTAACTTTGGATATATTGCAGATGGATTTGGAGGATTGGTCATAATGGGGCTTTCAGATGAGGAAAGCGATGCAGATTATGAACCGGCAAAGCAGGACCATGTAAACCTTCCTCCTCATGCAGTGCTGGATATTTATGGCGATAGGGTAGGGGAATATTATATAACCGGGACCCCGATAGTTTTGAGCGGGGCCAATTCATTTGACCCGGAGAGTAAGGAAATAATTTTCAGCTGGAGTATTTCCGGCCATGATATGCTTCCGGATGAGGAAATAAATGATATAACTTTTGATGAACCGGGCTTTTATGAGATCACCCTGGATGTCTCTGACGGAGACATTATGGATAGCATTACAGAAAAAATACATATTGCTGATATCAATGAACCAATTGAGGACATTGATCCCCACAGCTTCAATATTGAGATAGAGTATATCCTGGAAAATAATGGCCAGATCCCACTGAAGGATATTGAATGCCTTATGAGGGTGCCCCTCAGTTATGAGCCTTACCAGCTTATTGAAGACATGACCGTAAATGTCCCCATAGCCGACGAGATATATGATAATCACCGCAATAAATTATTGAGATTTATAATTGACGAAGACTTGCTACCGGGGCAAAGGACTTCAGTTCTTGCATCCTTTAAGGTCAAGGTAAATGAATTTGATTATAGTAATATCAGCCAGGATCTTGATTATGACCAGGATGATCCTGATCTATATTATTATACCCGTGAAGACCTTTATATAGATTCTGAAAGCCCCGCCATAACCGAAACGGTCTCCAGGCTCATTGGAGATGAGGAAAGGCCCGTCAGGATAGCCGGCATTTTATACGACTATATAGCCAGCAATCTTTATTATGATTATGACAGGGCAGAAAACCGCGAATATGAGTTTATGACTGCCTCGGAAATACTGGATATCGGCAAGGGTGTCTGCGCTGATTATTCCATCCTATATACAGCTATGCTGAGGGCTGCCGGTATCCCTGCACGGCTTGCAGCTGGTATTCCGGTATATACCATATTATATGAGACAGACAGGGAAATAGATATCGGGCATGCCTGGGTGGAAGTAAAGATACCGGGTCATGGCTGGGTCCCGGTTGACATTACTACTGAAGAGGATTTCTGGACCAGCAATTATTTCCTGGATATAGTGACAGAAAGGGGTCCCGGTTATATATATGAGCACACAACCATGGATTGGGGCAGCTATTATTATGACGGATTTCATTATGAGTGGGATGGAGACGGGATTTCTCCTGTTGAGCAAAGCTTTATATTCAGGGTAAAGGACCTTTTTCTGGAAGATATCGTAAAAGACTGATATGGAAGACATAAATAGAAAGAAAATAATGATCGCAGCCTTTTCTCTGGCTGTATCGGTAGTACTTGTTGCTGTCAAAGTAATTATTGCATATTTTTCCAATAGTATAGGCGTTTTTTCAGAAGCCCTCAATAATGGCCTTGACCTGGTAACTGTACTGATCGCCTTCCTGGCTGTACGCATTTCCTTGAGGCCTCCTGACAGGGATCATACTTATGGGCATGGAAAATACGAAAATCTGTCAGCCGCTGCAGAACTTGTGGTAATATCCCTGTTATCCATATATATTATTTACCGGTCTATAGAAAGGATAGTATCAGGGGACTTCCAGCTATATCTTAACAATTATGTCTTCATCGTCCTGGCTGCTTCAGTGGTATTAAATGTGGTAAGGGTGCTAATCATAGGAAGGGCTGCCAGGCAGTACAGGTCTTCCATATTTGAAGCAGAATTCTTGAATTATATGAGCGATATTGCCAGTTCCATAATCATTATTATGGGCCTTATCTTTGCCAGGACCGGCTTCCTGCTGGCAGATCCCATAGCTTCCATAATAGTTGCCGTAATTGTTCTTGTTTTTGCCCTCAGGCTCTCCATCAAGGTGTTCAGGAATTTACTGGACTATATTCCAGCTGATGTAACTTCAAAAATAAGGTATGAGCTGGATTCCATAAAAGAAATAAAAAGCATTAGTGAGCTAAGGATACATGAAGTCGGCAATATAAAATTTATTAATATTGAAGCAGGGATAGATGAGAATATGTACCTGTCCCGGGCAGAAAAAATAAAAAATCTGGTAAGGCAGAAGATCGGCAGGATCTTTCCCGGATCCAGGATAATACTGGAACTTAAGAAAGAAAGCTCCCAGGATAATCTAAATTACAAGATAAAAGAGATTATACTTGATTATCGCAAAATCGAAGACATACATGATGTGTCCATTTATGAGATAGGCGAACAGCTGGATATTTCTGTGCATATCATACTAAGAAAGCACCTGGATCTTTCTGAGACCGAAATTCTTACCAAGGGCATCGAAGAGGAGGTAAAATCGAAGATACCGGCTCTCAGAAGTATATACCTGCATATCGAGGAACAAAAGGAAAAGCAGGCCTTTAAAGATATAACATCTATTTCCAAAAGTCTTATAGAGCAAATAAAAGCCATTATATCAAGTTATATAGAGCCTGAGACCTGCCATAATTTTACTATATTAAAAAGCGGCAATACATATAATATTGCTTTTCACTGCAGGTTAAATCCTCTATTAAAGGTAGACCAGGCTCACGGGATCATCACATCTGTCGAAGGACTTATCAGGGAAAATATAAAAGATATCGGGGACCTTTCCATCCATGTAGAACCGTCCTAGAAGCTTTTCTGGTCACAGGTCCTGGATTAAGGGTATCTTTGCTAAAAGCAAACACGGTTTATACGGATCACTTCTACCCCAGGCCCTTTTGCCTTTTTAAAATACCAGGATGATGGTCAAATATAGTATCGCGGCAGGTTATTTGGCTATTTGACTATTACAGATATTAATCTTAGTATTTATTAGGGAGCCGTTTTCCAGATAGGCTGCCAGCAATGCAAAAACTACTATAAGCAAATTATATGAATAATAATGAAAAGGTGATACTTCCTACAACAATAATAATATTTGGCGCTACTGGAGACCTGGTCAGGAAAAAGATCATAAAATCACTCCTGCGTTTATATGCCCTTGGCTGCCTGCCTGAAAGATTCAGCCTCTTAGGCGTTTCCAGGAGGGATTATTCAGATAAGATATTCAGGAAATTTTTATGGGAAAATGCACTTGAAGGCATCAAGCAGGATTTCAGTACCAGCATGATCAATAAATTTCTGGAGAAAATATCATATTTCCAGGGAGATTTTAAGGATAAGGGACTTTACGGAAAGCTGCAAAAAACACTAAGGGAAAAGGACAGCCCGGGGATATGCGACAATAAGCTGTTTTACCTGGCGGTGCCTCCTGTTCTGTATCCGGGAATGCTTAATAATATATCAGGATCAGGACTGGCAATTTCCTGCAGCCCGGAGACCGGCTGGACCAGGATACTGGTTGAAAAGCCATTCGGAAATGATATTTTAACTGCACGCAATTTAGATAATATGCTGGGGGAGCTGTTTAAAGAGGAGCAGATCTTCAGGATCGACCACTACTTAGCCAAGGATACTATACAGAATATCCTGTTCTTCAGGTTCTCCAATATACTTTTTGAGCCTGCATGGAATAATAAGTATATAAAAAAGGTAGAGATAAAACTGCTGGAAGATATTGATATAGGCAGCAGGGGAGCATTTTATGACTCTCTGGGTGCCCTCAGGGATGTGGGGCAGAACCATATGCTGCAGATGCTGGCTCTTATAGCAATGGAAAATCCGGGATCACAATCTTCAGAAGTGATAAGGAAAAAAAGACTTAAAGTATTAAGCTCAATAATCCCTGCCGGCGGACCGGATGATATAAGCGATATGGCAATAAGAGGGCAATATGAGGGCTACAGGAAGACAAAAGATGTAAAACCGGATTCTGATACAGAGACATATTTTAAAATAAGAGCATACCTGGATAATGAAAAATGGTCCGGCGTGCCCTTTTACCTTGAGAGCGGGAAAGCCCTGGATGAAAAGAATACAGAAATAAATATATACTTCCATAATCCCGAACCCTGCCTGTGCAGGCATGAGCACAAAGAGCATCTCCACCGAAATATATTAAGCATCAGGATATCACCTCATGAAGGTATTTTTTTAAGGTTCTGGGCCAAAAAGCCAGGTCTTACCAGTGTGCTTGAACCCAGGGACCTTGAGTTTGATTACCGTTATGAAAATAACCATGATACCGGGGAATATGATAGGGTTTTGCTTGACTGCATGAAAGGCGACCAGACCCTTTTTACCAGCACTGAAGAAGTCAGCAAAGCCTGGGATTATATAACCCCTATAGTAGAAAACTGGGGACATACAAAGCTTCATATATATAAAAAGGACAGCAGGGGTCCTGATATAAAAATAAAAAGAGGGGACTAAGGTAATGAAAAAGGAAAATTATGTAAAAGATATCTGTAATCTTATAAGGCACTATATACTTGAATCCACTACAGAAGCAGGTTCCGGTCACCCCACTTCCTCACTTTCTGCTGTAGAACTTATGGCAGTCCTGTTTTTTAGGGGATTTTTCAGGTTCGACCTTGATGATCCGGAGTATATCAATAATGACCGCCTGGTCTTTTCGAAAGGGCATGCATCTCCACTGCTTTATTCATTATGGGCCGCTGCAGGAGCTGTAAGCCGTGAAGAATTGATGGGTCTAAGGAAATTTGACAGCAGCCTGGAAGGACATCCCACACCGCGGTTTAAATATACTGAAGCAGCTACAGGTTCACTGGGACAGGGCTTATCAATTGGCCTGGGCATGGCCCTGGCAGCAAAGAAGTTGGACAAATTGCCCTATAATATTTTTGTCTTGCTGGGCGATAGCGAGATGGCCGAAGGCTCCCAATGGGAAGCCATACAGCTGGCATCATATTATGAGTTGGACAATCTTATAGGAATAATAGATGTCAACAGGCTGGGCCAGAGGGGCGAGACTATGTATGGTTCTGATATTTCTGCTTATTTAAAGCGTATCTCTGCATTTGGATGGAAGACAATACCTGTTCATGACGGGCACGATCTGGAAGAAATAGAGGCCGCATATCAAGAAGCGCTAAATATTAAAAACAGGCCGTCAATGATAATCGCTGCCACTAAAAAAGGTAAGGGTGTAAGCTTCATGGAGGATAAGGATGGATGGCATGGCAAAGCACTTGATAGAAAGCAGTATGAGCAGGCAGTCAGCCAATTGGGTCCCGTAGAAGACGATCTTGCCGGCATTCTCTTAAAGCCTGGCAAGGTAAAGCCTGTCTCTAGCAGCCCTGGCAGTCTGGGACAAACTACTGTCTATTCACCTGGAGAAATGGTATCCACAAGAAGGGCTTATGGTGATTCCCTTTCCAGACTGGCTGGGAGTAATCCCGATATTGTCGTACTGGATGCTGAGGTAAGCAATTCCACCTATTCGGATGCAGTAAAAAGTTCCCACGAAGACCGGTTCTTTGAGATGTATGTGGCTGAACAAAATATGGCAGGGGCAGCACTGGGTATGGCCCTCAGGGGGAAGATACCTTTTATTTCTACTTTTGCAGCCTTTTTTTCCAGGGCTTTCGACCAGATAAGGATGAGCCAGTATTCGAATACAAATATCAAATTTTGCGGATCCCATGCAGGTGTATCTATTGGGCCTGACGGCTCTTCCCAGATGGGGCTTGAGGACATAGCAATGTTCCGCACCCTGCTGGACTGTATAGTCTTTTATCCGTCAGATGCAGTATCTACCGAAGCCGCAGTCCGGGAAGCTGCAGCCTATAAAGGCAATGCATATATAAGGACCACCAGGATGGATGCCCCGGTATTATATGAGAATATGGATGGATTTAGAATCGGGGCAAGCAGGTTGGTAAAAAGAAGTAAAAAAGACCGTATTGCCATTATAGCCGGAGGGGTCACGCTCTATGAATCACTAGAGGCATATGAAGAGCTTAAAGATGAAGGGATATCAACGGCCATAATAGATATATTCTGCATCAAGCCAATTGATTCAGCCCTTATAAAGGAAATATCCAGGGATTGTGATGCCATATTAACTGTCGAAGATCATTATGCTGCTGGAGGTATAGGCGAAGCCGTTTCCAGCATTGAGGGACTGGATTGTCCAGTATATAAAATGGCAGTAGAAAAGATGCCCAGAAGCGGAAAGCCTGGTGAGCTCCTGGAATATGAAGAAATCTCTAAAAAAGATATAATTAGAAAAGTAAAGAAGATACTGGGATCATGAGGATCCGGGGGATCGATTTTTAACCGGACTTCTTTAAACTAACCGGAAGGAAAGGTGGTAAAGATCAAGATATTCATAGATTCAAGCAAGATCCAGGAGATAAAAAAAGCTAAAGAATTCGGGATTTTAGACGGAGTGACAACCAATCCCTCACTGATAAAAGCTGCTGTAGAAGATATCAAAGCAGGCGGGGGAGGTGTAGACATCATCCAATATATAAAGGAAATCCTTAGAGTGGCAGAAGGAGTTCCGGTAAGCCTGGAAGTAATAGGAACCAAATATGATGAAATGGTGGAAGAAGGAATAAAGCTTTTTAAGATGTTTAATCCGGTAGCCAGGAATGTATATATAAAAATACCCATTAATCCCTCTACCGGGGATGAGGATGGCAATGATTTTGACGGGTTAAAAGCCATTAAATCATTGTCCGATGAAAAGATCCCTATCAACTGTACACTTATATTTACCCCTGAACAGGCTTTGCTGGCAGCCAAAGCAGGAGCATCTTTTGTTTCTCCTTTTGTCGGCCGGATTGATGACTATATCAGGTCTTTGAATAGTATCGGTTTTAAAAAACCGGATCATTTTCCTTTTTATGGTTTGGAAAAAGATGGGGATATCCTTGAAGATGACGGTATTATCTCAGGAGTAGACCTGGTGGCTCAGACCAGGGAGATATTTGATAATTTTAATATCAATGATACAAAAGTCCTGGCTGCCAGCATAAGGAATCCCCAGCAGGTAAGGGAAGTTGCGCTTGCCGGGGCTGATATTGCGACCCTTCCGTTTAACGTACTGGAAAAACTTCTTATGCACACAAAGACCAGAGAAGGCATGATCAGCTTTATAGAAGATGTAGTACCGGAATACAAAAAGATCTTTAAGGAATAATGACCTTGGTTTTATGGAAATAATCTATAAGCCGGAACAAAAGACCCTGAATAAATTGGCAGCAGATATCCTTTGCAGAAAAACAGGTAAAATGTTAAAGGATAAAGAATATGTATTGTGGGCACTTCCCGGGGGCAGGAGCATAGGGCAGGTCCTTGAAATCCTTTCCAGCCAGAGCGAACTGGAATGGTCCAGGATACATTTCTTCATGACAGATGAAAGGCTGGTACCTCTTGATGACATTAATAGCAATTTCAGGCTGATCCTGGAAAAGCTGATATTTCCCTTGATGGCAAAAAGGATAATTGGCAGTGAAAATATTCATCCATTCGTTTTTAGCCCAGAAAGCAAGGATTCAGGGCTTGGTATCTATAAGGAAAGTCTTATAAGATTGCAGGATTTCTATGATATTGTACTTTTAAGCTCAGGTGAAGACGGACATATTGCCGGGCTATTTCCGGAACACAGCACCATAAGGGATGATTCAGGTTTTTATATAAAGACTGATGATGCCCCAAAGCCCCCTCCCCGCAGGATGTCCAGCTCCAGGAAGCTCCTGGCAAGGTCAAAAGCAGCTATCCTTCTTTTTTATGGACCGGAAAAGAGACAGGCATACTATAGATTTATGGAAAGAAAGCAACCTCTGGAAAAATGCCCTGCGCGGCTGGTTCAAGACTTAAAGGAAAGCTTTATACTGACTGACCAAAAATAAATCAGAAGGCAAGGAACATGAACAGCTTGAAAAATGAGACCAGTCCCTATTTGCTCCAGCACGCCGGAAATCCTGTAGACTGGATGCCATGGGGTAAAGAAGCCTTCAGGCAGGCCGAAGAAAAGGACCGTCCGGTTTTCCTCTCTATAGGCTATTCTACCTGCCACTGGTGCCATGTGATGGAAAGGGAATCTTTTGAAGATAAAAAAGTTGCAGAACTCCTAAATAATACTTTTATCTGCATAAAAGTTGACAGGGAAGAAAGGCCGGATATTGATAAGGTATATATGGATATTGCCCAGCTGATGACAGGAAGGGGAGGGTGGCCGCTTTCAATATTTATGACTCCCGAAAAGAAGCCTTTTTTTGCAGCCACTTATATTCCCAGAGAAGACCGTTACGGACAGATTGGGATGCTGACCCTTATACCCAGGATCGGAGAGTTGTGGAAAAATAAAAAAGATGAGCTCATTAGTTCGGCTTCAGCAATTTTGGACAAGATGTTCCCGGCAGATAGCGAATCAGGCAAGGATGTCCCCGAATATCATGTGCTGGATGAAGCTTTCAGGACTTATTCAAGCATATATGACCGCCAATTCGGAGGTTTTGGTAATGCTCCAAAATTTCCCAGTACCCATAATATTACCTTCCTCCTTCATTATTGGAAGAAATCAAATAATGAATCAGCATTGGAAATGGCTTTAAATACTCTTGATCATATGCGATATGGAGGATTGTGGGATCATATAGGCTATGGTTTTCACAGGTATTCCACAGACAGATACTGGCTGGTGCCCCATTTTGAAAAGATGCTTTACGACCAGGCAGTTACAGCTCTTACATATATCGATGCATACCAGGCAACAGGGAAAAAGATGTACAGGGAAACTGCAGAAAATATCTTTGATTATGTAGAAAGGAACCTTTCTTCTAAAAATGGGGGATTTTACTCAGCAGAAGATGCAGATAGTGAAGGCATTGAAGGTAAGTTCTATCTCTGGGAAAAGGCAGTTATCGAACAAATACTGGGAAGGGATGATGCTTTGCTTTTCACATCAGCCTTTAATATCACCAGCCAGGGTAATTATAAAGATGAAGTAAGCGGAAAGAAGTCAGGTTCAAATATTCCCCATATGGAAAGCTCCTATGAGGACCTTTCCGGGCAGTATGGCATGGACACATCCAGGTTTACGGAAAAACTCAGGGAAATGATTTCCAAACTGGATAAAGTGAGGCAGAAAAGGATAAGGCCTTTCCGCGATGATAAGATACTGACTGATTGGAATGCATTGATGATTGCTTCTTTTGCCAGGGGCAGCAGGATAATGGAGAATAGTGTCTACCTGGAAAAAGCAAGAAAAAACATGGACTTTTTGCTCAGCAATATGCTTAAGCCTGATGGAAGGTTATTTCACAGCTATAATAAGGATAAAGCATCAATCGATGCTAATCTTGATGACTATTCCTTCATGATAATGGCCCTTATAGAAATATACCAGGCTGATTTTGATTACAGGCATATAAAAAAGGCGCTGGAACTTAATGATGTCCTCGACAGCTTTTTCTGGGACAAAAATAATGGAGGGTATTATTTTACCCCATCAGACAATAAGGACCTTATTATCCGAAAAAAGGAAAGCTATGACGGAGCCATTCCTTCAGGAAATTCTATTGCCGTGCACAATCTTATCAGGCTGGGAAAAATTACTATGGATAGTTCGCTTGAAAAAAAGGCATCAAGGACTGCCGCTGCTTTTTCAAAGGCAATAAGCAGTAATCCAACTGCCCACAGCCAATTCCTTATAGGCCTGGATTTCATGCTGGGAGACTCATATGAAATAATATTGGTAAAGGGTAAGGATGAAAAAGAAGCAGATGAGATGATAAAAGCCCTGGACATGCATTTTATCCCCAATAAAGTGACCATAGTCCCCGACGGCAGCATGGATATGCCGGAATTCATCAGGAGCCTTAGCACCATAGATAAAAAAACTACTGCCTATGTCTGCAAGAATTATTACTGCAAGCTCCCTGTGAATACCGTTTCCAGGATGCTTGAACTTTTAGGTTTGGGACAGGAACAATAAATATAATAAGGAAAATGAAGATATGAAAGGCCTTCTTCATATTGATGCGGGTAAAACAAAAGATAAGATAATCAATTTTATAAGAAGATATGTCCTTGAGTTTAACCGTGACGGCGCACTGGTCGGGCTGAGCGGCGGCCTTGATTCATGCCTGGTCCTTAGATTATGCGTTGAAGCTTTGGGCAGCAAGAATGTCAGGGCAATTATAATACCTGAAAGGGATTCAGACCCTTCCCACATCAGGGATGCCAGGAGATTTGCTGAGCTGCTTTCTGTGAAGAATACCGTAAAAAGTATATCGCCATTTCTGTGGTGGCTGGGTGCATACAGGCTTTATCCTCCTGCATTTTTATTTTCAAAAAAGATCC
>Ga0180432_10010957_pt1 | contig 10758 bp, 7 predicted proteins | sample SS_ome_10_FD_132414 | JGI IMG/M metagenome (GOLD analysis project Ga0180432, IMG submission 132414) | Hypersaline lake sediment archaeal communities from the Salton Sea, California, USA - SS_1_MS_2 metaG | ecosystem: Environmental > Aquatic > Non-marine Saline and Alkaline > Hypersaline >...
CCCGCGATGTCGAAGGCGGTGCCGTGGTCCACGCTGGTACGCACGGTGGGCAGGCCCAGGGTCACGTTCACGGAGGAGTCGAAAGCCAGCAGTTTGACCGGAATGAGCCCCTGGTCGTGGTACATGGCCACCACCCCGTCGTACCGGCCCTGGACGGCATGCCAGAAAAGAGTGTCGGCCGGGAAGGGGCCCGCGACGTTGATGCCCGCCTCGCGGGCCATGACGATGGCGGGTTCGATGATGCGGGCTTCCTCGTCTCCGAAGCGGCCGCTCTCGCTGGCGTGGGGGTTGAGGGCGGCCACGCCGATCCGCGGTTCCTCGACCCCGAACCAGCGGCGGAGGGCCTCATCCAACTGGTCGATGGGCTGGAAGACCCGCCCGATGGTGAAACTGTTCCGCAGGTCGAACAGCCCCAGGTGCGTGCTGGCGAGTGCCACCCGCAGGCCGGCGCCGACGAACATCATGGTGTAGCGGCGGACGTTGAAGGCGGCGGCCAGGTACTCGGTATGACCGGGGCACTTGCAGCCCGCCAGTTTCCAGCTCATCTTGTGGATGGGCCCGGTGACGATGGCGTCGGCCCGGCCTTCCTGGGTGGCCAGAATGGCCTCGTCCAGGAAGCTCAGCGATGCCCGGCCGCCCTCGGCGGTCGCCCGCCGCACGCCGGGGCCCAGCATGGCGAACTCGTCGAAGTCGGCCACCAGCACGCCGGATTCGACCCGGCCCACCTCGTCGTGGGAGTAATGGAACCAGAACGGAGAAACCTCGGCCTGGTCGGCGGCGTAGCAGAGCAGCTCGTGCAGGCCGTAGACGATGAACCGGGCCGAGGAGCGCACCGCAGGGTCGGCCAGGGCCTTGACCACCACCTCGGCGCCGATCCCGGCCGGATCCCCCATGGTGACCGCGATCAGCGGCTTGCGGTCCGGGCTGCCGTTGCCGGGATGGGGGCCGCATCTTTTCACAGGTAACCGTGCTCCCGAAGGTGGTCCAGCGTCAGGCCGCCACCGCCGTTCCCGGCCTCCAGGGTGTGGACGATGGTCCGGGTCAGGATATCGGTCTCCACGTTCACCCGATCCCCGGTTTGGAGGTCCGGCAGGCTGGTTCGGGCGAGAGTCGTGGGGACCAGGGCCACGCAGAACTCATCGCCCTGGACCTTGGCCACGGTCAGGGACACGCCGTTGATCGCCACCGAGCCCTTCGGGACAACATACTTCAGCGATTCGTTGTCCGGGCGGAGCCACACCGCCCACTCCCGGGCGGAGACCTCCCGCCGGGTGACCGCAGCCACGCAATCCACATGCCCCTGGACGAAATGCCCGTCCAAACGGTCGCCGACCCGTAGCGAGCGTTCCAGGTTGACCGAGTCGCGGATCCGCCGCTCGCTGAGGGTCGAGCGGGAGACGGTTTCGCTGATCACGTCGAAGTCGAGCTGAGTACCGCGGATTTCCGCAACGGTCAGGCAGGCACCGTCCACGGCCACGCTGTCACCCGGCTTGACGCCGTCGGCCACGGAGCCCGCTTCCACCGACAGGTGCAGCCCTCCCGGCACTCGCCGCAGCGCGGTCACCGTTCCCTTGCACTCGACAATACCCGTAAACACTTTTCTACCAGCCGGTTAACAGGTTGGCGGCCTGCCGGTCACACCCCATGCTAGGGGGGTGGGGGGCGATGTCAAGCCGCCGGCGGGGGGAACCGCCCTGGCGCCGGCTGGCAGGCGGTTGGGGAGAGGGCGTTTCCACGGTCGGCCGGCCTCGAGGCAGCCGGGCCCCGCGGCCTCGCCGAACGCGCACCGCCGTGCCAGGCTGGGTGTTCTGCGCGCACACCGGGGGCAGTACCAGGGTTGGGAGCCTGCCGCTCGCTCACCCCAGATCGATAATCGTGGGTTCCTCGTCGCCGGTTTCGTCTTCGTCGCTGGTGGGTGGCGGGAGAGTAAGGAGGGCATCGACCAGGACGTCGTCCTCCAGGCCCAGGGCTACCAGCGCATCGCGCTTCTCGCTGTTGGTCAGGTTCTCGTCGTCGACGATGCCTCGGACGTCCTCCACGTGGATGGGCGTGCCGTCCGCGTTGCGAAGATTGGAGGGGAATTCGGTTCGCGTGGTGGTCACGGCCCCGCAGCCGGCCAGGGCCAGCACGGCGGCTGCCAGACCGAGCGGGAGAGCGGCGTGGAGGTACCTGGAATTCGGGCTCATCCTCTTTGCTCCGCTGCGTGGTCGCCGTGCGGGCGACCCCGGGGCTGCTGGATCGCTGTCTTGCTGGCCGGAAGCTTAACCGAAGCCGGCTGATCAGGCCAGCTCCCCCCTTGAGGCGGGCGGCGGCGCCGGGCTGCCGGTCGGGCCGGCCGGGCGGTTGGCAGGTGGCCGTTCCGACCACCGGTGCACGCCGGCTGCGGCAGGGGCCCGGCCCAGCAGGAGTGGGGGTGGTCCGGGTTTGCCCGCCCGCGGGCAGCCTCCGGATGCCCCCCGGGACCCCGGCCGGCGAGGTGCCGGACCCGCCCGGGCCCGGTCGCTGCGGCCGCCGACCTGCGCGCGGCCGGACGGGTCGCCGTTGGCCGGTGCAACGCGCTGGCATCCGGCCGGCCCCCGAGCCTCGCCGCATCCCGCCGAGCACCGCGAGCCGATATTTCCCCGATCGCCAGCATGATTATCTCAAGTGCTCTTGGAAGGGTTCCGATGACCGGCTGCGCGGACAGAAGAATACGGTGCGTCACGTCGCAAGACCAAGGGAGATTGCTAATGCCTACGTATTCGAACAGACGTCGCACGACGACCAAGAGAACGACCACTTCGGCGCGATTCGGTCGTACCGGCGGAGGGAAGTCGTATGGCTACACCGCGGGCACGACCACGCGGAAGACCACCACGCGCAAGGGCCCCGCGGCCAAGGCGGCGGCACCCGGCTACCAGAACGTGAACAGCGCGTTCGAGTGGAAGGTCCGCTCGTTCCGCACGCTCTGGGACCAGACCCGCGGCCCGGCCAAGTACGGCCGGCCCTCGCCCGCCACCCTCAAGACCTTCGCCAACTGGATCAACAAGGGCGCCTACGTCTGGCGGGTCACCAACACCCAGGTCAACAAGTGGTGCAAGACCAACCAGCAGTACAAGACCGGCACCAGCGTCAAGACCGTCCTGGGCGGCAAGTTCGGCAAGTCCACCATCAAGGCGGTCGCCTGCGACAAGAGCGGCGGCTTCATCGTAGCCACCGCCCCGACCTACAAGGGCAAGCCGTTCAACTTCCCTCACTAGAAGACCATCCTCTGCAAGTCTGACCGCGGTAAGAAGCCAGACACAACAGACGTGACAAGCCTGTGGAGGCGGCCCGAAAACCGGGCCGCCTCTTTGTATTGGGGCTGGATCCGCGGTTGTGCCATCGCCCGGCTCCGCTGCCGCCCGATGTTGGCGGGCAGCCCCGGCGGAACTCACGCCCGGCCGTCGGCGGCTGCGGCGATCCGGGCCGCCCCCAGGGCGCCGAGCATCTGGGGATCCTCGGGTACCAGTACCTCGCAGCCCAGCGCGTCGCCCAGCATCTGCACGAGGCACGCGTTCCGGGCCCCGCCGCCCACGAAGGCGATCGGCGGCTGCACGGAGACCCGCCGCAGCATGGTGAGCGTGCGCCGCATGATCGACTCATGGACGGCCCGACCGATGTCCTCTCGCGCCGCGCCCCGAGTCAGCAGGCCGACCACCTCGGACTCGGCGAACACGGCGCACATGCTGGAAAGCTGCACGCCCTCGCGCCCGGTTATTGCGGCGGGGCCGAAGTCGGCGAGTTCGTATCCGAGCGCGTGGGCCATCAGCTCCAGGAACCGGCCAGCGCCCGCCGCGCAGCGATCGTTCATCTCGAAGCGTTGCGGCCGTCCGGCATCGTCCAGGGCGATCACCTTGGTGTCCTGCCCGCCCACGTCCAGCACCGTGCGGCAGCCTGGAAACAGGATGCCGATCCCACTGGCCACGGCCTTGATCTCGGTAATGCTCGGGGCGTCGAACTCGACCTCGGCCAGGCCGCGCCCGTAACCCGTGACCGTCAGGCGATCAAACCGCTGGGAGGCGAGCAACCGGCGGCAGTCAGCCGCCAGGCTCGGGCCGGTGTCGATACGCTCGGAGGCCAGGATGCGGCCGGCGGCATCGATCACCACGCACTCGACCGTCCGGGACCCGATGTCCAGCCCGGCGGCGGTGCTCATCCGCGGCTCCGTTCCGCGGGGAGCATCTCCAGGAATGCCTGGATGCGCGTTTCGAGCTGGGACACGTCCTCCATGCTGTAGTCGGTCTCCAGCTTCAGCAGCGGGATGCCGGCGCCGTCGAGGGTCTGCTCTACCTTGTGGGCCTCCATGGTGTACGGTGTGCAGAAGTGCAGGGCGTAGTGGATCACGCCGTCGGCGCGGTAGCGTCGAGCCATCTCCACGACGTGCTCCAGCCGTTCGGCGTTGGGCGTGAAGCAGGCGCAGTCGATATCGAGGTATCGCTCGGCGATGTGGTCGAGCAGCTCCTCGCGTGTCTCCCCCTCCTGGGCCACCAGGTTGCGCGTGCCGCGCTCGCCGACACACGACTCCTCACCGACGATGACGGCCCCGCTCTTCTCGATCAGGAAGGGCAGTTTCCAGTTGGGGGCGGCCATGGGGCAGCCGCTGATCAGCAGGCGAGGCGTGCCCGGGGGGGTGACGCCGGCGCCGCCGGCCACCCGCTCGTCCAGCTCGTCGCAGAGAGCGTTCATCTTCTCCGTGAAGCGGACGGGATCGTCGTAGAACTGCACCTGGTTGATCAGCAGGGCGTCGCGGCCGGAGATGGGCGCCGGATCTGCCGCCCGCAGGCTGTTGAGCCGGTGCAACACGCGACGCTTGGCGTTTACCGTGGCGATGGCCTGCCGCAGCCTGTCGGCAGTGATTTTCCGCCCGGTCAGTCGCTCGATGCGCTCGGTGAGCCGGGCGATCTCGCTGCGCCACAGGGACCGGTCGGACGGCGACTTCATCTGCGGTGTCTCGATGACGAAGGTCTCGGTCAGCTCGTTGAACAGCTCGTAGGCCTTCTTCTTGCCGTCACAGGTGGTCTCGCCAATGACCAGGTCGCAGGCCTCCAGGTAGGGGCAGAGCCGGGCCAGCTTGAAGCCGACGAAGGACTTGATCAGGGCGCAGGTGTTGCGCGGCACGATCTGCTCGGCATGGGCCGTGCCGATGTCGGCCCCCGCGCAGAGACCCACACAGACGCCGTCGGCCGCCAGGATGATTTCCTCGGGCACGTAGAGACAGAACGTGCCTATGACCTTGCGGCCCGCCCGGCGGGCATCGAGCAGCTCCCGGATGCGCAGGCCGTGGATCTCGGAGAGCACGAAATCCAGGTACCCCATGGCCTTCGGCCGGTTGGCCTGGGAGAGGTAGGTCTCGCCGTAGGCCTGGCCGAGCACGCTGAGCAACTGGTCGTGCCCCTCGATGTCCAGGCCCAGGTCCTCCCACATGGGGCGATGGTTGGTATCCGTCATCATCGGTGCTCCTTGGCATCACCGGGCGGCGCGGCGCACCGCCGCGATGGGCCGGCCGGCACGGCGTCTTCGCGGTTTCGCAGGCCTGGAAGTCTATACCGAATGGCGGCGTCCGGGCCACCGGGGCGGCTTTGCTGCCCGCTGGCTCGTGCATTATTCCCTTCATCCCGGGGCGTTTCGAGCCGCGGACTTCAGTCCCCGCGGACGTCGGGACTCCCCTCGGGCCGTTCGTGTGCTCGGGCGGAACGACGCGACGTTTCTGAGACACGGCGCTACAATCCCGCCGTGGCCGAGATCATCTATCTGGACAACAACGCCACCACGCGGCCGTTGGATGCGGTGGTGGAGGCGATGGTGCCGTTGCTGCGGGAGCAGTACGCCAACCCCTCGAGCGTGCACCGGTTCGGGCAGTCGGCCCGGCACGCGGTGGAGCAGGCCCGGGAGCGGGTGGCCGGCCTGCTGGGGGCGTCGCCCCGGGAGATCGTGTTCACCTCCGGCGGCACCGAGAGCATCAACCTGGCTGTCCAGGGGGCGCTGGGCGCCGGGGGCGGCCGCCGCAAGCTGGTGACCTCTGCCGTGGAGCACAGCGCCACGGCCCGGCTGGCGGAGCGGCTGGCCGGCGAGGGGTGGACCGTCGAGACGGTGGGCGTCGACGGCGAGGGCCGCCTGGACCTGGAGGAGCTGGCCGCCCGCCTGGACGACGATACCGCCCTGGTGTCCCTCATTTGGGCCAACAACGAGACGGGGGTGCTGTTGGATGTGGACCGCATCGCCGGCATCACCTCCGATCGCGGCGTGCCCCTGCATCTCGACGCCGTGCAGGCGGTGGGCAAGGTACCGATCGACGTTGCCAGCCTGCCGGTGCAGATGTTGAGCCTGTCGGGGCACAAGTTCCACGGGCCCAAAGGGGTGGGGGCGCTCTACGCGCAGCGGCGGGCCCGGCTGCGGCCGGCCATTGTCGGCGGGCGACAGGAGCGCGACCGGCGTGGCGGGACCGAGAACGTGCCCGGCATCGTGGGCATGGGGGTCGCCGCGGAGTGGGCCGGAAGGCACCTGCCGGATCTGCCCGAACGCGTGGGGCGGCTGCGGGATCGACTGGAAGCCGGGTTGCGGGCCGCCGTGCCCGGAGCCCGGGTGCACGGTGTCGGTGCGCCCCGGATCGCGAATACCACGAACATCGGTTTTCGCGGTGTACAGGCGGAAGGCCTGCTGCTGCTGCTGAGCGAGCACGGCGTCTGTGCGTCGGCCGGCTCGGCGTGCAGCAGTGGGTCGCTCGAACCCTCCCAGGTGCTGACGGCCATGAACGCGGATCCACTGACCGCCCACGGCGCGGTGCGGTTCAGCCTGTCGGCGTTCAACACCACCGACGAGGTCGAAAGCGTCGTGAGCCTGCTGCCCGCGTTGCTGGAGCGGCTCACCGCGCTGACGCCGCGGTAGGGTGCCTCTCCAGGGACGTGCGGCCTGGCCTGCGGGCTGGGCGGGACGTGTCGGGTGCCGTTCTGCGCGTCTGCGTCTCACGGTTCTGCCGGGGTCTGGTATTTCGCCGTCCCCCGTGGGGGCTGCGGTGTCGACGTGCGGGATTCGCCGGGCGGCGTGCGCGGGGTCCGTGGCGGTTTGGTGCGTTTCTGCGCAGTTTGGTCGGGTGACGAAACCGGGCATTGGCCGGAGGGTGCCGCGCGAGCGTATAATCCGGGCCGCGCCGGCGGCGGCGACGGTGGCCGCAGGGCGGAGACCTGACACGACGACACCCCAGAACGCGGGAGGCTGCTACCGATGATCGCAGTAATCGGCGGGACCGGTCTTGGCGAGGCGCTGGCTCAGGATGGCGATGCCGAGACGATCGACGTGGAGACGCCCTACGGGCCGCCGAGCGCCCCGCTGGTCCGGACGCTGTGGGGAACTACCGAGGTGGTGTTCCTCAACCGCCACGGGACCGGGCATCGGTTCAACCCCTCCGTGGTGCCCTACCGGGCGAACATCTTCGCGTTGAAGGCCGTGGGCGTGACCACGGTGATCGCCAGCGGGGCGGTGGGCAGCCTGCGGGAGGACATCCGGCCGGGTGACCTGGTGGTCTGCGACCAGGTTCTCGACAAGACCTTTCGGCGGGCGGGGACCTTCTACCACGACGAACTTGTCGTCCACGTGGAGATGGCCGATCCCTTCTGCGGGGTCCTGCGGAAGCGCGTCCTGGATCACGCGGGCGACGTGTCCGCCCGGGTGCACGACCGCGGTACGTACGTGTGCATGGAGGGGCCCCAGTTCTCGACCCGGGCGGAATCGAACCTGCACCGGCAGTGGGGCGGCGACGTGATCGGGATGACCACCATGCCCGAGGCCCGACTCGCCCGGGAGGCGGAGCTGTCCTATGCCCTGATCGCCCTGGCCACGGACTACGACTGCTGGCGTCCGCACCAGGCCGCCGACCGCCAGGCGCTGCTGGCGGAGATCATGGGCAACCTGACAGCCGCGACGAACAACGCCATCGAGCTGATCCGGGCTGTGGTCGGCTCACTGGCCGCTACGCCCATCGAGGACTGCGAAGCCTTTCACGCTCTGGACCTGGCGATCTGGAGTGACAAGAGCCTGGTCCCCGAACGCGTGGTCGAGCGGCTGCGGCCGCTCGTCGGCAGGCATTTCGGCGGTGCATCATGACGGGGCCGCCGGCACTCAGCGGGAGGGGAGGGGGGTCGGGACGCTGGATGCGCAGCCTGGTCCTCCTGTCGCTGCTGAGTTGTCCGGCGGAGGCGCAGGAGCCGGCGGCGGAGCAGCCGTCAGCCCCGGCCGACCTGGGCCCGGCCACCCGCCAGGGCGACGTCTATCTGAACGACAGTTTCGAGGCGGACGACTGGATTGCCCAGGCGGCCCGCCGTGCGGATGGCGGTGAGTGGAACGAGGCCGTCGGGCAGTTGCGCCGGGCGGTCGAGGTTCACGCCGACAAGCTGACCCGCGCGGGCGAGGGACGGTACGTCAGTGTAGTCGACCGAGTGAATGGTCTGATCGCCTCCTGGCCCCCCGAGGGGCTCGAGGCCTATCGCCGGGCGCTGGCGACCGAGGCGGGGGAGCGTCTGGCGGCCGCCCGTGGTGGTCGGCGGATCGGCGAGCTGCTCGATCTTGCAGACCGCTACTTCTGCACGCCGGCTGCTGTGGAGGCGATGGACCTGGCGGCCCGCCTGGCCGTCGAGCAGGCCGACTTCGCTCTGGCTGCCCGGCTGTACGAGCGGCTGCTGCGGGAGCATCCCGACCGCGAACGCCTCGGCGGCTCGATGACCGCCCGATTGGCCCTGGTTTATGCCATGGGGGGCCGGGTGGCGGACGCGCGCCGGCTGGCCGGCCGGTTGCCGGACGACGCCACCGTGGAATGGATGGGAGAAGCCCGGCCCCTGGCCGGCCTGATCGGGAACCTGGCAGGCGGCCTGCGGCCCCGAGACGCGGAGCGGCGGACCTTCTCCTGGCCGACGTTCGGGGGAGGCCCGCACCGGAACGGGATGGCGGACCTGGTGGTGGACTCCCGGCTGGCCGTGCTGTGGCAGTCCGACGCCCTGCGTAGCCTGGGCGGTACGCCGGAATCGGATCTGTCCACTACGGTGCGACGTGCACTCACGCGGGGGCGGTTTCTCGAGCTGAACCCGGTTGTGGCCGACGAGCGGGTGTTCGTGCAGGACAGCCGGAACGTCTGGGCCCTGCGGCTGGGCAGTGGAACGCTCCTCTGGCACTACGTCGGTCCCAATGGTGGTGAAGAGCTGCCCGCCTTGTCCGACAGCGATCTGCCCCGATGGTACGGACCCACCGTGGCGGGGGGGCGGGTCTACGCCTGCCTGGGGCGAGAGGTCATTCCCTACTACGGCTACGAACCACCGGAGAGCGCTTCGTCGCTGGTCTGCCTGGATGGCGCGAGCGGGCGGTTGGTCTGGCGGGTCGACCGGGCTCGGCTGGGGGAGTCCTTCGAAGAGATGGAGTTCGAATCGTCGCCCCTGGTGGCCGACGGCAAGGTGTACGTCGTCGTCCGCCGCAAGCGGGCCTTCGGCTTCCAGGACTGCTTCCTGTGCCGGTTCGACGCGGCGGACGGGCGGCTGGATTTCAGGACCCACCTGGGCAGCGCGTCGACCGGCGGGTTCGGGTATCGCCGGCCGACGCTGACCATCCCGGCGCTGCATCATGACACCGTCTTCGCAGCCACCAACCTCGGCACGATCGCGGCGGTGGGGGCCCACACCGGCCGGGTGCGCTGGCTGCGGCTCTACGAGCGAATCAGTGAGACCCGCTGGCGCCGGGAAGGGCGCGGATCCACGCGGGAGCTGAACCCCTGGCAGTACAACGCGGTGGTGTGCGCCGCGGGCAGGCTCTTCGCCCTGCCCATGGATGCGGACGGCCTGCTGGTGCTTGATTGCCACAGCGGTGACGTTCTGCATCGCGTGCCGCTGGCGGAACTGGCCAACGCCCGGACGCTGCTGGGGGTGGACGGCCCGCGGGTCTATGGCGTGGGGGAGGCCGTCTTCTGTTACGACGCCCAGGCGCAGGGCGTCATCTGGGACGTGCCGCTGCCGGAGGGGACCGAACTGATGGGGCGGGGCGTCCTGACCCGGCGGCAGGCCCTGGTGCCGGCCCGCTCGGGGCTGCTGGCTTTCGATCTGAGCGCTGGTCTGGCCTATGCCCAGCCTTGGGACGGCGAGGATCGGGCGGGCAACCTGGTGGCCACTTCGGATCTGGTGCTGGCCGTGGGCAATGACCGGGTGACGGCCTACGCCCGGAAGGAAGCCGTTCTGGAGGGCATGCGGCGGAGGATGGCCGACGCGCCACAGGATCCGCTGCCGGCGCTGGACCTGGCGGAGGTGCTGTTTCGCAGTGCCGACGTCGAGGAGGCCTTGCGGGCGCTGGACCAGGCCGTTGAACGTGCCGGAGGCTTTGCCGCGGCGATGGAGCCCGAGGTTCGCGAACGCGTCTTTGCGGACTGCCTGGAGTTCGCCGCACAACTGGCCGGCAAGCCACAGCCCGATTTCGAGCGGATCGACGGGCTCTACCGGCGGGCATCCCAGTGTCCACCCGACACGCCGGCCCATCTGCTGTATCGCCTGCGCTGGGCGGCGGCGCTCGAGCAGGGCGAGCGGTGGGCGGAGGCGGTGGGGCTCTACCAGCAGATCATTGCCGACCGGACGCTGAGGGAGGCACCCTGCGTGGGCGAGGGCGAGCGGCCGGGGCGTGCCGGGCACCTGGCCGAGGCGTCGATCGACCGGCTCATGGCCCGCCACGGCAGGCAGGTGTACGCGGCCTTCGAGCGGGAGGCCGGCGACC
>Ga0180432_10010958_pt1 | contig 10758 bp, 10 predicted proteins | sample SS_ome_10_FD_132414 | JGI IMG/M metagenome (GOLD analysis project Ga0180432, IMG submission 132414) | Hypersaline lake sediment archaeal communities from the Salton Sea, California, USA - SS_1_MS_2 metaG | ecosystem: Environmental > Aquatic > Non-marine Saline and Alkaline > Hypersaline >...
ATCGCTTCGGCTTGGCCTCACCCGCCAATCTCAAGCGATCCCGCGCGTGATGACCATCGGCAAGCGTACAATCGATTTGGCTACATTTCGGCCTGCTGCGGGGATTTTTTCAACGGGCTGCTAGCAGCGACTGGTCGGTGGGCTCTCAGCCGGCAACGGATCCGCCCAACAAAGGCATGCCGGAAGCGGTCTACGGGATCCTCTTCAACGCCATCGGCGAGGGCGAGGGCGTCAACGAAGAGGTCCAGATCACTTTCTGGAGCGATGTTTCGCCCGGCTGGGGCGACTTCTACAGCCGTTGCGGCGGGTTTAACAACCGCGCGTTCAACCTGGGGTTCACCGCTTCGGACCCGACCAACCCGCCGGCCGACGGCGTCAACGACAACCATCTGCTGACCCCAATCCCGGAACCCTCCAGCGGCGCCCTGCTGCTTGGCGCTATGGCGGGTCTGGCCTTCTTCGTCATCCGCCGCCGAAGATGAAGCCGGCAACGTGAATGCCCGCCCGGGGTATTCTCTTGACAACCGGCATCCCGCGTACCTCAAAGGCCCGGCAGGGAAATTCATCGACCCCTTGAGCTTCTAATCCCCCGCCAGCGGTGGCTCCTCCTTTCCTATTACTCATTTGGGCAGGACCATTGCCCCCCTTTTAGTGGATTTGTGATGCACCTCCACAAGACTGGAGGTAATTTCGTAGCCAGCCGAGGGATCCGTAGGTATAATAGAATCTTAATCCAGGATGAGGAGGAAGAGCATTGTCGAACACTGACGACGAAATCCCCGATTTCACCGAAGACGAGAACCAAGATTTCATCGCGGACGACCCCGAAGAGGAATCTGCCGAGGGCGAGGCCGCCGAGGATGAGGGCGACCACGGCGAGGAAGCTCCCGTGGCCGACGAGGGCGGTCTGTCCGAAGACGATATCGAAGAGGGCGAAGCCGAAGAAGGGGAATTTGCCGAGGAAGAAGGCGAAGAAGGAGAATTCGCTGAGGAAGAAGGCGAGGAGGAAGAAGGCGAGGAAGGAGAATTCGCCGAGGGAGAAGGCGAAGAGGGAGAATTCGCCGAGGAAGAAGGCGAAGAAGGGGAATTCGCCGAAGAAGAAGGCGAGTATGACGAAGAGGAAGCTGCCGAAGAGGAAGAAGGCGAAGAGGAAGTATTCGCAGAAGAGGAAGAGGAAGAGGAAGAAGACGAAGAAGAGTTGCAGCGAAAACGAATGAAGCTGTTGCTCATCCTCGAGTTGGTCTCCTTGCTGTTCATCTGCGGCGGCATCATCGCCGGAACCTATTTCGGAATCGACGAGTCGCAGAAAGACAAGTTTTTCTGGAGCATGCTCGACGTCTATATTCTCTCGATGGTGTTCATCGGATACACGCTCTGGAAGGCCCGCGAAACGGGAACCCCCTTTCGAGTCTTGCTCGCCTTTTCCCTGGCAGCGATCTTGTCGGCCGTGTTCAGCTTACTGATGGAGATCAAGCGGTACGACTACGACATCAACGCCGAAGGGGCAAAGCAACAGGCAAATATCAGGCCCGTTACGCGGTTCGAACCGCCCGATAGCCTGATCGTCTGATCCGGAACGGACTGATTCCCGGGCAGAACGACTCTGTTCTCACAGAGGTCTACCTCTTTCGGCCGCGATCTCGTATACTCTTGTCATGGCCAAGAAGCTCCATGCCATCGACTACCTTGCCAAGGTGGACAAATACCCGCCGCGGGAGGTCTGCGCCGTCTTTGGTGACGAACCGTTCCTCCGGCGGCAGGTGATTCTCCAGATTCGGGCGGACGTGCTGGGGGGAGACGATGCGGATTTCTCACTCTCGACGTTCGAGGGTCGCAAAGCGGAACTCCGCGACGTGCTGGAGGAGCTTTCCACCTTGGCCATGTTCGGCGGCGGCCGGCGACTGGCGGTGGTCGAAGAGGCGGACGAGTTCATCAGGCAATACCGTGGTGAGTTGGAGGACTATGTCGCCAGCCCATACGCAAGCGGCGTGCTGGTGCTTGATGTCAAGTCGTTTCCGGCCAACACCCGGCTCTACAAGGCCGTGTCGGCCGCCGGTCTGGCGATCGACTGCGCGTCGCCGACCTCCGCCAAACTGACCCGCTGGCTCGCGGTTTGGGCCAAACGGGCCCACGCAGTACAGCTTCCCCCGGCCTCCGCCGAGATGCTGGTGGAACTGATCGGGCCCGAGTTGGGGCTGCTCGACCAGGAACTGGCGAAGCTGGCCCTCGTCGTCGGCGAAAACAAGAGTATTACGCCCGAATCGATCACCCGGTCAGCCGGGGGATGGCGTGCCAAGACCACCTGGGAGATGCTCGACGCGGCCCTCGACGGGAATGCCCCCGAGGCGATCTTGCAGCTCAACCGGCTGTTGGCATCGGGCGAACAACCGATCGCGATCCTGGCGCAGATATCCGCTTCCCTGCGGCGTCTTGCCGCGGCCGCGCGGGTCGTCGTCCAAACGGAAACCGCCGGGCGCAAACCCCAAATCCGCCGCGCGCTGCAACAGGCCGAAGTCCGCCCGTTTGTCCTCGAAAAGGCCGAAGGCCAGCTCCGCAGGCTCGGGCGCGAGCGCGGGCTCCAACTCTACGATTGGCTGCTCCAGGCGGATCTCGACCTGAAGGGGGCCAGTGCCTTGCCCCCGCGGCTGATCCTCGAGCGGCTCGTCATTCAACTCGCGGCGCCGCGAGAGGCGGTTGCCCTGCGCGGTTAGCGTTCACGCTGGTGCAGCCGGCTACGTCCGGTCCATTTCAGCAAACCCCGGCTGCCCTTGTACGGTTTCGATCGCCGCGAGCATGTTTTCGAGCGGGACGTCGCCCTCGACGTCGTGGGCCGGTGCGAAGATGTAACCGCCGTCGGCGCCGAGTTCGAGCAGCCGCCGGGTTTCCGCTTGCACCTCCTCGACCGTGCCGAACGGCAGCGTCTTCTGCGTGGAAAGCCCGCCGTGGAACGCCAGTCGCCCCCGGTATTGCGGCAGCAGCGAGTAGACGTCCATCACCTCCGGCTGAAACGGGTTGAAGCAGTTCAGTCCCGCGGCGATCAGGTCGTCGAACAGCTCGTCGACGTCGCCGCAGGAGTGGATCATCTGGAACTTTCCCGCACGGCGGACGGTACCGTACATCCGCTCCAATTGCGGGTAGATCAACTCGCGCCAAAGCTTCGGGCCCATCTGCAGGCCGTGTTGTTGTCCCCAGTCGTCGCCGAAGTAGACGGCGTCGATGTCGTACTTCAGCGCCTCGCGTACCTGGGCGATGTTGTAATCGGCGATCGCGGCGAACAGGGCACGGACGAAATCGGCATGGTCGTAGAAATCCATCAACAGGTTTTCCATTCCCCGCAGGGTCCACGCCCTTTCGTAGAGTGAAAAGCCGATCTGAAACACTCGAAAGCGATCGGGAAACCGCTCGATCTTTTCGGGGATGTCCTCGAAGAACCGCTGGTCGAGCGGATCGGGAAATTCGTAGCCGCCGAGGGACGGTTCGGCCAGCACGCACCCCTCGACGTTGCCGATGTCCTTGTCGACCGAGCGGTCCCAAACGACGCCGAAAGCGTCCTGCACCCGGTTATTGCCCAGGTCGGTGAAGAATCCGATGTCGCTGCCGAGTTTCAAGAGGTGGTTCTCGAGCGGCCCTTCGGTATCGTCGCAGCCGTAGTGCTCTTGGAGCTTCTCCTTGGCCTCCTTGGTGAAACCCATTGACCAGGGGACGTACGGGGGGCGTTTCCCCTCGAGGACCAGACGCACGACTTCACGTTTGGTGTTCATGGAACCCATGTTACCTTCTCTGCCCAACGGTGGGTAGCAGTGTACGATGCCCCAGGCGGGAAACTTTCCCGGCGTATACTTACCGCAGTCATGGGAAAGGACTAAAAAAGCGATTGGGCTTACGAGATAATCGCGTTGCTTGACACCCCGCCCGCAGCATAAGATACTGGCGGGGTGGACAGCGATATTGCAGGGCGGCCCGGCAGGTCGGGTACGCCCTGACGAAAAGAACCGGCCGCTCTTCCATTGTCGAGTCAAACCCTGACTCATACAACTCCTAGACAAAGGGCACTTACGATGAGGACAACACATTTCCGCCGTTTTGCGATGACGCTTCTCAGCACGATGACCGCCATGTTGCTCTGCAGCACCGCGGTTGCTGCGGATGCGAATCTCGCTGCCGTGGCGAAACCGTCGTCGTCGCGTTGTTCCGGAGACACGTCGCTCGGGGCGCTCAACGACGGTCATGCCCCGAAGGCCTCGCACGTCCGCGGCCACGGGTCCTACGGCAACTGGCCCGCGCGGGGTACGCAATGGGTGCAGTATGATTGGGGCCAGCCGATCAGCACGAATAAGATCGACGTTTTTTGGTGGGACGACCGCCGCGGCGTCCGGCTCCCCAAGGCGTGCCGGCTGCTCTACTGGGACGGCAAGGCGTTTGTACCCGTCAAAAATCCATCGGGCCTCGGCGTTGCGAAAGATAAGTACAACACGACGACCTTCGACGAAGTCCGCACGCCGAAGCTCCGGCTTCAGATGGACGGCGACGGCAACTACTCGACCGGTATTCTCGAGTGGAAAGTCTACGACTCGGGCAAATCGCCCGACTTTCCGCCTTCGGTTACCGTGGGCGTCGATCGCGTGGTCGTGCTGGGAGGCAAGACGTATCTCAGCGGCGAGTTGAAGGCCCTGGACAGCAAGGACGACTCGACGAAGGTAACTTGGAGCAAGGAATCGGGACCGGGAAAAGTGATTTTTGCCGACGCGGGTGCCCCGGTCACGACGGCGACGTTTTCCGCCCCGGGCGACTACGTCCTCAAACTCACCGCCGGCAAGGGGAAGCTCAGCAACTTGTCCACCTTGGCGGTCAAGGTGATTCCGCCGCCGCCCGAAAAACACCTCGGATTGGTCGACACGAAGCCTTACAAGATCGACAGTCCCCTGTGGAACAGCCGGGCGAAGGCCCTGATCGTGAACTGGATCCCCCACTGCATCGCCAAGATTTCCGACCCGGAGGTGAAGCAGGGCGGCATCAACAACTTCATCGACGCCGCCAACAAGCTGGCCGGGAAGCCCCACGGAAAGCATCGCGGCTACGTCTTCTCCAACGCCTGGGTCTACAACACGATCGAGTCGATCTGTGTCGCGTTGATGATCGACCCGCAAGGCGACAAAGAGATCATCAAGGCCCAGGCGGCCATGCGGGCGATCCTGGACGACTGGATCCCCAAGATCCTGGCCGCCCAGGAAAAGGATGGATATTTGCAGACGTTCTTCACACTGGGCGACCTCGAACACTGGGTGCCAAAACACCGGCGTGCCCACGAGGGGTACGTCGCCGGTTATTTTCTCGAAGCGGCCATTGCCCATTACCTCCTGACCAACAAGGCCGACGCCCGGTTGTACAACGCGGCCAAGCGACTGGCCGACTGCTGGTGCAACAACATCGGCCCGCCGCCCAAGCAGGAGTGGTACAACGGCCATCAGGGGATGGAGATCGCCCTGGTCCGCTTCGGACGGTTTGTCAACCGGATGGAAGGCGGCGGCAAAGGCGACAAGTACATCGAGCTTGCGAAGTTCCTGCTCGACTGCCGCAAAGACGGGCACCAGTACGACCAGAGCCACGTGCCGGTCGTCCAGCAGTACGAGGCGGTCGGGCACGCCGTCCGGGCGTCCTACTCCTACGCCGGCATGGCCGACGTCGCCATGGAAACCGGCGACGTCGACTACCACAGCGCCGTTATGTCGCTGTGGGACAACATTGTCAATCGCAAATACTACGTCACCGGCGGCATCGGCAGCGGCGAGACCTCCGAAGGGTTCGGCCCCGACTACTCGCTCCGCCACAACGCCTACTGCGAATCGTGCTCGAGCTGCGGCGAGATCTACTTCCAGCACAAGCTGAACCTGACGTACCACGATGCCAAATTTGCGGACCTGTATGAAGACACGCTCTACAATGCCCTGCTGGGTTCGATCGACCTGGAAGGGAAGAACTTCTTCTACCAGAACCCCCTGGTTTCAAACCGCCTTCGCTACGACTGGCACGGCTGCCCGTGCTGCGTGGGCAATATCCCCAGGACCCTGCTGATGCTGCCCACCTGGATGTATAGCAAGAGCAACGACTCGCTTTACGTAAACCTCTTCGTCGGAAGCACGGTGACGGTTGAGGACGTTGCGGGCACCGATGTTGAAATGGTGCAGGCGACAGACTATCCCCGCAGCGGCAAGGTTTCGATCACGGTCAATCCGGCGGCCGAGAAGCAGTTCAGCGTCAAGGTCCGCGTGCCGAACCGGAGCGTCAGCGACCTGTATACCGACACGCCGGAGTCGGACGGCATCACGTCGATTTCGGTCAACGGATCGAAGATCAACCCGCCGGTGGAAAAGGGCTATGCCGTGATCACGCGGAAATGGAAAGCCGGCGACACGATCGATCTGGTGCTCCCAATGAAGGTGCAGCGAATCAAGGGAAGCGAGAAAATCGAGGCGACGCGCGGCCAGGTGGCCCTGCGCCGCGGCCCGCTGATCTACTGCGTGGAGAGTGCCGATCAGGAGGATATCGACGGTGTGCTGCGCCCCGGCACGGCGCTGGAGACGGATTGGCGGGACGATTTCCTGGGGGGGACGATGGTCATCAAGGGCGCCTGGGCCGACGGCGCCCCGTTGACGGCAATCCCCTATTACCTCCGGAGCAATCGCACTCTCGATACTTCCGAAGGTCGTCGTGCCGTTAGTTCATCGGTCTGGTTGAAGGATCAGTGAGCATTGCTGTCCTCATGTTGTTGAAGGGACCCCCAATGAACAGACGATTTTGCCTGCTGCTTCTGTGGACGGTGATGGTTGGCTTGCCGGCGTTTGCCGTCGGCGACGAGAAGAAGGACGAGCAGGTCCCGGCGGGCCTGCCGGATACGACCGAATCGGCGAAGCTCGTCCAGAAGATGCCCAAGACCATAAGCGGGACGGTCTTCCTCGGTGAAAAGGGCCTGGCCGGCGTGCGGGTGACCGATGGTGTCGATTTCGTCACCACGGATGTACAGGGCAAGTACGCGATAACCGTCAAGCCCGACCCGCTGGTGCCTTATCTGCCGAGCCGCACGGTCAGCGTCTGTTGGCCATCGGAAACATGGCCGGTCCAGGATCGCCGGACCCGGCGCTGGCAGTGGTGGGCGAGGCTGAAGGATGTCAAGGATCCCGAGAAGGTCGACTTCCATCTCGTAGCGAGGGAGGAAAAGCTGCCGGTCTGCGTGGCCTTCGGGACCGATCCGCACGACGCACTGCGACGCCCGCACAACCGCGTGTTCCGCGACGAGGTTGGCCGGGCGGGCCGCCACGCCGATTTCGCCGTCATGGGCGGCGATCTCGGCTACCTCGGCTTCGCCAACGCCGAGAAGGACTACACCGCGATCGAACAGTTTACCAACGATTTCCCGGTCACGATGCTCCATTGCATCGGCAACCACGATATCGTCGGCATTCATTCCGATTGGTGGAAAATTCCTCACGAGCTGGCCGGCAACGGGGCGTTTGTCAAGTATCTCGGCCCGCTGCGATGGTCGTTCGACTACGCGGGCATCCGGTTCGTCGGGGTCGACTGGTCGCTGATCGACGAGAAAGGCCACCTGCAGTGCGGCATGGCCGATTCGATCGTCGACTGGCTCGAAAAGGACTTGGCCTCGGTCCCGAAGGGTACACCCGTCTACCTCTTTAGCCATCAGTGGGGCGACAAGCGTTTCTTCGACGTCTGCGAGAAACACGGTGTGAAGCTCTGTCTGGGGGGCCATTCGCACCGCAACATGCTCATCCGCCGCCACGGCGGCACCGAGTACTGGACCAAAATGAGCCTCTACACGCTGCTGTACGTCGACCGCGACGGCTTCGAGTTCGTCGACCGGTGCGTCTACAAGGGTGGGCGAAACGGTTGGGACGGCCACTGGAGACACAGTCACCGTGCGTGCGCGCTCTACAATAACCTGGATATGCAAAACAAGCAGCGGGGCGAGCACGTTGGGCTCGAGGACTTCACACTTGATGATAACGCGCGTTCCATCAAACCGGTCGGCGGCCCCACCTACGACCTTCGCATCGGTGCATGGGCCACGGGTAACAAGCCGGCGAAGCGATGGGGCGTCCGCATCACTGCCGAAAGCGGCGATATCTGTGAAATCGGCTACGACGAGCCGGCCCACATGCTCGACCTGATGGGCCGCAAGACGTTCTTCAACCCGAAGATCCCGCTGGCCGAGGAGACCGATTCGGACGGGCCGCCGTGGGTCGAGATGCGCATCTCGGTGATGCCTGACCGCGTCCGCGTCCGGGTCAACAGCCGGTTGCACTACCAGAAGTTCATCGACTTCGGGCCGGCCAGACGGATCGAGGTGTTCTCCGAAGGCGGCAAAACGGAATTCGGCCGCGTCGACCTCTGGCAGCGGACTTGGCCAAAAGACTGGAACCCGCGGGCAACGGCCAACAGCGGCTGAGCGTCTGGCTTTTTCTTGACCCTTCCCCCCTGACCCGGTCGGTGTTATCCTGGTTTCTATGAGCTACTGGAAAGACAAAGTTGCACTGGTCACCGGCGGCTCCAGCGGATTGGGCCGCGCGATTGCCGATGCGTTTGCCGCGGCGGGGTGCAAGATCGTTGTTGTCGGGTTGGAACCCGATGACGTCGAGCGGGCCGCCGGAGAGATGAAAGACGCCGGCGCCGATGTCCTCGGTATTCATGCTGACATTACCAAGCAGGAAGACGTCGACCGGCTGTTCAACGAGGCCCTCGGGCGTTTCGGCCGGCTCGACGTGCTCGTGAACAACGCCGGGCGGTCGATGAGGGCAAAGATCCTCGATACCACGCCGGAGCAGTTTCGCGACTTGATAGAATTGAACCTCGTGGCCATGGTCCGCTGCACCCGGGCGGCCGTGCCGCATCTTCTGAAGCAGCGAGGGCACGTCGTCAACATCGGCTCGCTGGCAGCGAAGTCCTCGGCCCGATGGGTCGGGGCCTACCCGGCCACGAAGCACGCGGTGGCCGCCTACTCCCAGCAACTCCGGCTGGAACTCGGCTCCGAAGGCCTGCACACACTGCTGGTCTGTCCCGGCCCGATCCGGCGCGAAGGCGACCGGCTCTACCCGCTCGAAGGCCTGGAAGACCTTCCCGAACACGCCCGGCGCCCCGGCGGCGGTGTAAAGGTTGGCCGAATCAAGCCCGAGAAACTTGCCGCCGCGATCTTGAAGGCCTGCGAGAAGCGCAAGCCCGAGATCGTCATCCCCGGCAAGGCCCGGTTGCTGTTCGCCATCGCCCAGCTCTTCCCCCGGCTCGGCGATTGGATTGTGCTCAGGAAGACGTGAGTCCGACTCGCGATACAACTTCCCCATTTCCACTTCCGATTTTCCATTTCCGAATTCCCCATTCCGAATTCCCCATTCCGACTTCCCCATTCCGACTTCCCGCTTGCGACCCCCCACGTTCCACGACGGCCGCGAGAAGGGGATACTTGACAGCCGCCTGGGCAAGGGTTATAATCAGCGAAACTTGATTAAACTTGGTTGGTGAAGGGTTGCCTAGCCAAAGATCAAGTTTGCCGGAGGATTCTCATGAAGGCATACCGCACCGTTCTCACGGTCAATGACCCGAAACAGGTGGTGTTGACCGACGTGCCGTTCGAACCGGGCCAGCGCGTCGAGATCCTCGTGCTACCACAGAACAAGAGCGGCGCGGCGGCCGCTCAGCGGTGGAAATCACTGGCAGGGGAGACACAGGCGTTCCCGCAGCTCCAGAAGCTAAGTGAGGAAGAAATCTCGGCGGAAGTCAACGCCTACCGTAGCGGCCAATGAGAGTCATCTTCGATACGAACGTCGTTGTATCGGCGGTCTTGAGGGATCGCGATCCGGAAGCGGTTATTCTGTTTGTGGTTGAGCACCCGGATTTTCAGTGGCTTGCCTCGCCCGACATTTTGGCGGAATACGCAGAAGTGCTGCGGCGTCCGAAATTCGGCCTGCCGGACGAAACCGTTCGCAAGTGGCTGTCATTGTTTGAGACGTTGATTACGGTCGTTGAGGTGGAAGAACACATTGATTTCCCGCGCGACCGGAAAGACGCGAAGTTCCTGGAATGTGTGCTGGCGACGGATGCTGAATACTTTGTCACCGGCGACCGGGATTTCGAAGAAGCCGGAAGAATGGAAAATACTGCGATCGTGTCCGTTTCGCAGTTCAAGTCGCTGGTCTGCGATGCTTGGTAATGGAACGGGAGAAGAAGGGGGAACGGGCTCAGGAAGAATCCTGAAGCCTTGAGGGGAACGAACACGGCATAAGGGGACATTCAATGGCAAAGGAGATTAAGAAAGGCACGAGACGCAATGCGCGACCGTATTGGCGTTGGATCATCCTGCGGATCTTCTGCGTCGCGATTTTCGCGATTCTGCTAATTGTTTTCAGTAATTGGGTCGGTCTCAAGATGCCCAAGTCTCCCCAATTTCAGGTCACATTTCACGGTGAATTGTGGTGGTACTGGGTGTGCGGCGTCGTCGTTGCAGTTGGAGTAGGTGGACTTGCCGCAAAGTGTTTCACAGATGCGTTGCGATCGTACGTCGGTATCACGTGGGATGAACTGATGGAAGACTATGACGAGGCGGGAATCCGCCGTGTGCCTCCAGAGGTAATGTTTTGATTCCCTTGGAACTGGAATTCTCCGTGGTTTGAATTAGCATCGAACCTAGCCAAGGAGATTTTCATGAGCAAGAAACGCCATTACCCCGCCGCGGAAGAGAAGGCTCTAATCCTC
>Ga0180432_10010959_pt1 | contig 10756 bp, 27 predicted proteins | sample SS_ome_10_FD_132414 | JGI IMG/M metagenome (GOLD analysis project Ga0180432, IMG submission 132414) | Hypersaline lake sediment archaeal communities from the Salton Sea, California, USA - SS_1_MS_2 metaG | ecosystem: Environmental > Aquatic > Non-marine Saline and Alkaline > Hypersaline >...
ACCCATCTGATCTTCTGCCGAAAACACTTTTGGTTCCAGATACGAGATTCTCAATCTCATAATTTCCTGAACCTGATACGATCGTATTTGACTCTACAGACCAATCAGATTCTTTCAAAATAATTATTCTAGCTGTGTGTGATTTTGAACCTGAAATTTTATAAGGCATGACGCCCTCCCTTTTTATTCAAAAACAAACATACCATTGTGTTTAGTTTCTATTATCGGGTCAACATAAACTTTGAAACCTAAATCCATTAAAGTATTACAAACATAATAATCTTCTGATAAATAATCGTTCTCTATTACCCCGACTTTAAAAATGTCGTACATTTTTATATTAGGATCATACGCTCCCCGCGTATGGGGGTTGGGGTAATATACGTCACCATCATCTATAGCTTTTGCCACTAAAGCATTAACGGCTTTTCTAGATAACATAAAAACAGCAGTTCCAACTTTATTAGTAATTATTAAATTATCTTCTTCTCCAATATTTTCGCCAACATTATAAACAGACTTTCCTGTTAATCTATTTTTACCTTTTAAAGGGACGGGAGCACCTATAACATCTTTCTCGTGAGACAGCATTCTAATTAAAGCTGGAGCTGATAAAGCTATATCTGCATCGAGAAACAATAAATGCGTGTAATTCATTGTCCCATAGAAATATGATATTATAGTATTCCTCGCCCTCGTTATTAAACTTTCATTTCCTATAGTCATAATTGTAATAGGAATACCTTGTGTTTGAAAATCTAATACTGAATGTAAATAGTCAGAATGTAATTGACTATTATAACACGGTGTTCCTATAAATAAATTTACTTTTATTTCCTTTTCCATTTAATTCTCCTTTAAATTTTAATCTACTTAAAGAAATTCTAGAATCTCGAAACTACCATATGTAGTCCCAGTGTTATCAGTTCTTTGTAATGTAACGGTAGTAGAATTAGTAAGATATAAACAACACAATATATCCTCTTGCGTTGCATTTCCAGTTGTTCCTAAAAGTGATAAAACACATTTTGATGTATCAACTTCATTAATTGTTGCTGTATTTGTCCCTACCCCACTCAATTGAATATCACCTCTTTGAACTCCAGCAATAGATTCATCATTAAATTCAACAATAGAAACATACATATCTATAGTTCCAGCCCAACTTCCTGCTTCTTGTCTAGTTACTGTTAAAGTGGTGGAATCTGTAAGCTTGGCCCTAACATCTATACCATTTGTCTGAGATGAACACCTCCAGCCATTATTAATTATAAATGTATTTGACATATTCACTTCACTTATAGTTGTTGTATTACTACCTTGCATATTATCTAAATGTACATTAGCAAATTGAATGTTTTTAATAGATGCACCACCTACTACAGCTGTTAAATCAGCTATACCACTACTTGTCGTAGCTTCAACCGACCCATAACCTTTTACATAACCATCCGCTTTTTTGGCTACAGTCATCACACCTGAAGCTGTTGTTGAATCTATAGTTACTTCGTAATTACCAGCAGATACAGATTTTTTACCGAAATATGTATCATTTTGAATTATATGCACATCTGCATCATGTGTTGTTGAGCCACTTATTTTGTACGTTGTCATTATTTATTCTCCTTTGTCTTCTACATATAGAAAATCTTTTGAAATTAATGTTTTTAGTCCAAGCCTCTTCATAGCTTTCTTATATTCATCCTTAAACTCATCATACATCTTATCTAGAAAATCATAAAGTATTTCTATCTGGGCTCCACCAGAAAAATTTTCCACATTGTTTAAATATTCTTGAACTAATTTATATGCTGTGTGTGGATTAATTCCATACTGTTCTAGATACTCATGCGTCCCAACATTTAATCTACCTGTCATTTCAACATCTCTTATAGCATGAAGAAAAGCAGTTTTAACGTGCTCCTCAATTTCTCTAAGTTCCATATCACCCTCATCCCATTTTTCAGGGATATCATAGGATTCTCTTATTTCTTCATAAGACTCTTGATACATACCTATTTCTTTAAGCGCTGCCTCAATATAAACATTTGAATCACTTATGTCTGCAGCAAGTTTTTGAATCTTTATATCTAAATCCTGCAAATCAAAATTTAACAATACAGGATCACCATCTTCTTTCCCTTCTTCAATATCTGCTATTTTATTCAATAATTTTTTCTGCTTATAAAGGTATCTATCCAATTCAACTTTGTTTTCACGTAATTTAAATATGTTTTCTTTTAAAGCTGATCGTTTTCGTTCTATTTTAGCTAAACATTGTTTCATTCTTCTATAAGGCGATTGGGCAATCATATGTAAAGACATAAGTTTTCCAGTCGCCTGAGAATTTTGTTTGCCAAATATCCTTGTAGCTCTATTTATCTCAGGCATTCTTTCTGCCACGAGAGCTAGTTTTTCTTCATTAAATGTTTTAAAATCTATTAATTCTTTTGCATTGGGATCTGCACCACGTGTGGCTATTTGCATGTAAACATTTTCCTTATCTATCAATTCCTCAACTTTTAACGTTAGATCCCTTATTTCATCTTTCGCTATTAAATCCTTTCCCATTGATAAATTCCTCCTATTCTAAATCATCAAGATAATCTTCCATACTTTGTTTCTTAGGTTTAATGTTTTCCACTAACTCTTTCATTATTTCCAACACTTCTTTATCAACACTGCCTTTCTCCATGACAGCGTTGATGCTACCAAGTAAATCTGTCTTGCGTTTTTCCCAAAACTTATATTCATCCATGTTATACCTCCCCTATAATAATTATTTCCTTACCAATAAATCTAGGCGCAAATATACGCCTTATTATTATAACATAGTTTTGTTTTGGTTATAACTAACTTATTTTTCAAGTTTTTCTTTATTTTCAGTACAAATTGGGCATTCAGATAAAAATCTTATACTCTCCCATTTAGGGTAATATTTTTTAGCTCTACTCTTTAATAACCATTTTGATGAATTACAAGTTAAACAATAAAACAAAAGCCATTCCTCATCATAAAGAGCTTCAGCACATTCATCACATATAGGTATCCTGAATAAAAATTCCTCCTGACCATCCTTACCTATCCATTGGCATAAATATTCTGTTGCTTTAGGTGGTTTAACTCCTTCCCCATGGTTTAAATGACATCTTTCATAAACTAAATTCATTTTAGCTATAAAAAGATCTAACGCCTCATCTAGTTCTGTTAAGTCGTCTATTTCGTCCACTATAAAATCCCCTTTCGTTTAATAATTTAATTCTTATTCTATTTAAACGATCTAACTTTTTTGCAAATTTTTCACTTTTTTCTTTTAAATAAATGACGTCACTAGAGTTTTCCCACAATTTACACATTAGGTTTCGCCTTTCTATGCCAATCTGGTGCAAACTTAAAATTTTCTTTCGCAGATTCTCTTACTATCCAGTGTTCCTTACCATCTATATAAAATTTATGTTTTAAAATACCAAAGAAATCATGAATGGTCCGATCTAAAACGCTTTCTGTAATTGGTCCCCAGAACCACTCATCACTTTTAAGTAATTCATCTGAATTTTTTAATTTCACCCCTTCGGTTGTATAAATACCATATTTTTCAGTAATATCAATCGTGGTCATAACAGGTCCTTAATATTAATATGGTTAGTTTATTTTTAAACCTTATAATTTTTCACACATTTCTAATAATAATAATTCCGCTGCCAGCTTAGAAGATATAATACCGGCAATTTTAATCATTAATTCCTCAACACCTATGTAAGTAACTTCATCTATTTGAAGTGTTTGTATGTTTAAATCTTCGAAGGTTCCTGTAACATACTCATGATATGTATCATTAAACTTTTTAATTAATAAATCTAAACGTTCTCGGGGAACTCTATCTTCAATTTGAAAACTTTTTAAATATGTTCTAAATATTTCCACTATAGCATCCTGTAATATCACATTCTTGGTATATTCTTTTATACTTTCTTCGCTCATTTAGACCTCTCTAAAATACATCGTCTTCAATTTTTCCAATTCCAATTATCGCTACTTTAGGACCTTCATCTTTGAATATATCAATTTCTATAATATCAAAAAAATCATCACCATCTATGGAATACCCTCTTTCCACTAAACCTTTATTTAATTCCATTTTAACTTCTTCCTCGGAAGAAGCTTTCACCACAGCCCTTCCTTGAAAACCATTAGCTAAATCGAATTCTACATCATAAATATTCATAAATCACCTCTTAAATAGACATCCTTTTCTTTTCCCATACCACAGTATGAATTTCATTCAAAAATTTCTCCCTCTCTTCACAAAGATTCTCTGCGTGCCTGAACCGTGATGGTATATAATAATTTCTTATTTCGTTTATATGTTCATTTTTTTTATTACTCATTTTGTCCATATAATTTTCATCATACCATTTTTCAACGGATCTTATTAATTGAATGAGGAAGATGTCCACATCCACCACTTTCGCTGTCATTTACTTTAATCGCCCCTTTTCAATACTGTCTTGTAATATGGTATTATCTATAACATCCACACCTTCTAATAAACAACCTTTACATAGAACATATGACATTGTTATAAAATTTATACGTAAATAAGCAGAAGCTTTACAGCCACATCGATCACAAGTTAGGTCTGTAAAGCCTCCATCCTCTGTCCTTGCATTGTTAATTCCTAAAAATTTTAATTCCATGGTAAATGTCCAGAAGTTAATGCCCAGTTACTACCTAACGACACAAACACTTGAGTTATTATATGGTGTGCAATGTGTAGATCAGAACTGGGCAATAAATCTTATTCTCCTTTTAAAATCATATCATCTTTCATTCTTAAGCATTTTGCCATATCAAAAGTATAATCATATAAATGCAAACCTTTTGACGCTGCTATTATTTGTCCATTTTGTACCCCTATCTCAGCAGCCATATATTGCTTTAACATTTCTATAGCTGCTAAATTAGCTGGAAAACCTCCCCATAAATCCCATGATCGAAAATATACAAAGAAATGTAAAGTTTTATTTTGTATCCTTGTATCTATATGTCTGAGACACGGAGGATCTTCCAATAATATATCCCCAGGCTGGCCAACCTGTAATATCATCTGATTGTTTCTATGGCCATATTTATTATATGTATCAATTACAGTTTGAATTTGATTTACTTCACCACCATAAATATCATATGGTGCGTAAAGACTTTTATCGTATAATATAGCACCTGCAGCCAATCTTTCCCCGTAAGTATAATCTTCGCCAGGCTCCTTAGTATCAGTCATTAGATAAGGTAAATATTCATCTAAATAATCATCTGCAACAGGATTTGGTATACCGTATTGCTCGGGGATTTGCGGCAATAAAGGTGTGGTTCCTGGATAATTTATTTTTACTGTTACATAATCAAATTCCAATCTTTTTTGACCAACGTAAGAACCTCGGTCAATAGTTTCAACCCTTCCTTCCTCTAAGATTTTAAATAATAATTGGAACCAAGCATCTGAGATATCTCTACATCCAGGCTTGGTAATTTCAACAGTGTTTAAATCATTCATATCTATCCCTTCCTATATTATACAGTGGTTACTTTATTCTTTCCTTTAATTCTATTATATGACATTTTTTACAGTAATATTTATATTGTCCATTTTCAGTAACACCAAACATTTCCATTTCAGTTCCACATTCAGGACATTTCATTACACCACATCTCCATTTTCTTTTTTCTTTTTATTCTCATAACATCTTACTTTCTGATCCCACCATTCATCCGCAGCATCCATCATGGCAGACCTCACCATCGATAGATTTGTATAGTTGGTTTCTAAATCTTTCATAACCTCCACACCTAGTTTATATATACAATAAGTCAACTCTCCTTTCACAAAAACATTTTTAGCCGCATGTTCTAAAGCAGCGTCGAACTTTTTTCTATCTTCTTCTACAATGTATGGCATAACTAGGTCCTCCTTTTCCATTTATCTACTCCACCATTCATACATATTAAAAATAGGGTGTATCCATCTTGGTATTGTATATTTACTTCTTGAGAATATAACTACACCCACCAATGATCTTCTATCTTTAAATTTTTTAGCAGCTTCTATCATACTATTTCCAGTGGTCAGTACATCATCTACTATCAAAAAATCTAAAGCTCTTTTATCTACATATCTTTTCAAAGCTTCAGCTAAACGGATTCCGCCCCGAGGGACACCATAAACACCATTAAATTTAAATTTCTTAGAGATTAGATACGCTAGAGTTTGTATATCCCCATTAGTCAACATATCGCATTCTATTTTGAAATCACTTTTTTCGCCAGAATGCATAATAAATTCTTTCTTTTCAAATAAACTTTTTTTAACATTTTCATCTATCATTCTTTTTATTTTCCTATCGAACCAACTCATTAGATACCAGTCCTCATTTTTTTATCTAGATGTTCTCCCCCATACAAAGTCCTTAGAACCTCTCTTTTCTGCATAGCATCCACATTTCTGCTTTTACACTCATTACATTTTAAAACACCCTGAAGAGCGTATCCTATATGTCCACAATCTTTACAGCGAATACGTACCATCACATATCTTTGTTTAAGATCATAAGCCTTACAGTTTGGACATGGCTTTTCTCTATCAGGTTTTTTAATAAAGTCGCACCAACCACATTTATTACAATAAGTCCAGATCTCCTCAGTTCTTTCAAAAATCTCTTCCCACGGTGTTTCCGGCGCTGTTTTAAATGTTTTTAACATCTCTTTTCCTACCTTATCTCTCATACCATTTATCATCCATATTAATGTATTTGGATCATTTATCTTACCATTGTTTTTTAATACTTCCCTTTTTAAATCGTATAAATTTTTTTCCAATTCGCCCAAAAAATTTTTCATAATTTATTTTCCTTAATCGTCATTTTTAAAAGCTTCATAATGATCTTCCATACTTTCAAAATAACTTTCAACTTCCCATACGAAGTCACTGTCGATGGAATTCAGAAGATCTGAAATCTCTTGGCATACCAACTGACTTAAATCCAAATCCGACATGTCTGGATAAAACTCTCTCAACCCTACATATATATCATTGAATAAGTATCTAATAAATTCGTCAAATTTCTCTTCACTCCCAGGTTCTGATAATTCATTCAAAAATTCGGCGAGCGACTTTTTCTCTTCTTCTTTCATTTTCTTATCCTTTCATAAATAGATTTAAAAAGATTGAATGCTTTTAGCGGCGCAGCCGCTTTTCCGAAATTTTTTAATCACCCCTTTCTTTCGTTTACTTATGTATTTATTTCCATTACTTACGTATTAACCCACACGCGTCTCGAAATGTGGATAATAAACACCAGGCCATCCTTGACACTCGTCTTTTGTAGGCGTGTTCTTCAGTATAGGACCAATGAAATAATTATCGGATATACACGCATCTATAGCATCTTGTTCCTCATCAAAAACCCCTGACATTTCCCAGACTGATCCTTCATCTGTGGACTTGATAAATTTACCTACAACCCACATTAACCTACTTTCATCCATCTCTATTCCTCCTATAAATTATGACGGCAACAAGGTATCGATTAAAAAGGCGTAGGACCACCATAAGGCCCTTTACCTTTTGACAGGATAGGAATTAACTCTTCTATCGTTCTTTCTATCAATTCCTTTTCCCCTAAATACCAGCTGTAGAGGTTTTCGGTTCCGATGGAACCGTTAAAAAGACATTCCTCTAACAGGACTGTCGCGTTATTAATTGTTATTCTATCATCTTTTGATATTTTCATGATATCACCCAACTAAATAATCTTAAAAATATTTCCACGGCAACAGAACATATTGCCAGGTAAACCGCAAAACCAACAACACCTGCGAAAAACTCTAATATTAATAATATAATTTTTTTTACCATAATAATATATAAGCTAATGCTACATGTATCATTATAATAATCAAAAAGGCCCATATAAAACCTTTTAGAAATTCTTTGTTCATTATATAATTCCTACAGCAGTTAATATCATTGTAGCTGCGCCAATAACTCCTACTAAAATTAATGCTATTTTCTCTACACTTCCCATTAAATCATCCTCCAATTACCCATTTCTTATCCTTTAAAATTACAATAAATTATCTTTACAATCACAATAAACCATTAATATAATAGTAGTAATAATACTAACTATAATCATAGTACAATAAACTATCAAAGCTGTTTTTCTCATATCATACCCCAATATTTTAATGTTCCCATAACAATACCCATAACGGCTGCTATACCTAAACCAATAAGTATGGGCCTCCACACATCAAACCAATCATTGGCATCTGATACATATTCATGTTCTTCTACTATCTTCCAGGCATCCCTTACATTCATACCGAATCGTCTAGTTGTATAGGGATGGCCATCATAATAATGCCATCTTAGTTGCCACTTAGCTCTTTTTTGTGGAAAATATAAATCTCCATCTTTTAGTATCCTGAATTCCATAAAACCTCCAAAAACAAATCCCAATTTTTACAGCGCGAGGGAAGAAATTTTTTTCTTCAATAAATCCATTGTTTTACCCAACGCCTGTTCCAATGTTGTCCATTCCTCATCATCAATAGGTATGTCATATTTTTCATAGTCATCTAGTAACAACTCCATATAACTACAAATTGAATCCCAGTCCCTATATTCTTCAAAACTTGTTATATCTATCATTTATTCTTTTTCCTCTGATGTCTAGTCTTTTTGAGATTTTTACGGTGTTTATGCTTTCGCATTTTCTTTCTACGTTTTTTGACTACAGTACCCAGTTTACTCCCTCCTTATAAAAATTTTATTTGTTCGGCCGGTATACTTATCTTCCAAATACTGAAGACCTATACCAATTGTAAAGCCTACAATTATTAAACCTGTGAGTAATGTTAATACATATAACATTTTAGCCTCCAAAATAACGTTCTGCTATTTTACAAGCATCTATTTCAGTTTTAACCCATGTATGTACAGCGTTTCTTACGAATGGATGTCTGCAATATTCATCGTCTAAATGATTTCCATCAAAAATACCTATAACAGCTTTATCCCGCGAATCTGCATACCAAGCCAACTCGAACATAGTTCCTATTAAAGCTTTAGAAGGATCATACCTATGAAAGTTGGCAAAACAGATTGAACTTCTTTTTACGGCCATACGATCTTTAGGCACAATCAAATCCACGCCGGCGTGTTCATATGCTTCTCTACGCGTGGTAGCTTTATACATTATATGATTATTAAAAGCATTGTGACAAGGATCTATAATTTCCCAGGCAGGTGTGCTGTCGGTGGAAATTACCATTACAGGTAGGTCAACTTTATTTTCTTCAAAAGGATCGAACGGTGGCATAATGGAAGCCTGCTCCGTTTTTAAATCTGTTTTCATTCCATTCTCTTTATCGCTGAAATATTCTCTAACTCTTTTTCTCCAGTCATAACTTTCAGGGGCAGCTGAAGAAATCTGCCCGATTAAATAAATTATTTGATTCATTTTTCCTTTTCCTTTATTTCTTTTTTGCTCTTATTACTTCTATACCTTCGTTTTCCATTGCATCTAAAAATCTTTTCCATAAAGATGGTGGTAATTTTCTGACTTCATAGGGCAATTCTTTCATTCTACAATCATGCAAACCCTCTTGCATACCATTCGTCATTAACAAATCTACATAAAAAATAGTTTTATCTGCCACTTTTCGCCATTCAAATCCAGCATCAATACCTAATTTTCTCTCGCTCGAAATATAATCTCTTAACACATACTTCTGAGTATAAAGCAAATGTGATGCATAAGGGGATTCATCATGATTTACCAAACAATCATGCATGGCAAAAGCGCCATAAATTTTATTAATTTTTTCATTACCAGCAAACGGCGATTCTACGATAACTCTTTTCATATTCCTTCTCCTATTAAAGTAGTTAGTTTATTTTAGTTAATCTTTTGCATTTTATAAAAGCATATGTCAAAAGGAAAACAGGCCATATTAATAATGCCATGTTTAAAGAACCTTCGTTATCTTTAAACGCTTTATTTAATGCTTCATCATTTGACCACCTTATCAATAAAGAGGTTAAGATGAGGCCCAATACATAAATAGATATAATCACTACCATTTTATATTCTCCCTGTTATTATATAATAAACGAGTTTTGCCAAACCACTTCCAACAGTGAACCAAATTAATATTCCAAAAATTATTAGGCAAAGTGTAAATTCAAAAATTTTATCTTGCGTTTTATCTTTCATTAATTTCATCCCAATTTTCAAAGAATGCTTTTCTTTCTTTTTTGCCCACAATAAAATCATAATACCTACCATAGAACTTTTTTGGACACTTAGAACCTTTGGCTAAATTTTGACTTGTAGGTATAATTTGTAAGTTATCTCCATGATGCAAACCGCCTTTAGAAAGAGGTTGTATGTGATCAACATGGAAACTTTTTTCTCCAAAATGAGAGTTTAATTCATTACAAAATTTATAAATTGATTCTATGTGTTCCATTTCCTCTATTGTTAGGTCTGGTGTTTGATTGAGTTTAGTGGCTTTGCGTTTAGCAGTTAAAACATTACATTTATCTGGATTTTTTTTCTTCCAATCTTTATTATATTCTGGATTGTCAGCTTGCCATTGTCGTTGATATTCTAAACGATGCTCTATGTTCTCAGCATACCACTGTTTAAGGTATTCTTTCCTATATTCTCTGTTATCAGCATACCATTGTTTA
>Ga0180432_10010960_pt1 | contig 10756 bp, 17 predicted proteins | sample SS_ome_10_FD_132414 | JGI IMG/M metagenome (GOLD analysis project Ga0180432, IMG submission 132414) | Hypersaline lake sediment archaeal communities from the Salton Sea, California, USA - SS_1_MS_2 metaG | ecosystem: Environmental > Aquatic > Non-marine Saline and Alkaline > Hypersaline >...
CTCGAGCGGCGGCGGGAGCAGGTGCGGGCCAACGAGCGCGAGCGCGAAGGCCTGCAACGGCTGGCGGACATCGTCCACCACGCCGACGACGACGTGGCTCACGCGGAGTCGAGAATCGCGAAGCTGCAGGAGGAACTCGAGGTCTGGCGCAAGGCGCTCAAGGACGCCCAGCAGTCGAAGGAGGAGGCGCAGCACGAGCACGACGAGAAGCAGGCGGCCGCCGCTGAGCTGGTCGACCCCGACCTCAACGAAGTCCGCGAGCAGCTCCGCAACGTCGAGGCAACGAATCAGCGCGTGCGGCAGAACCGCGAGCGCGTGCGTGCGCACCAGGAGCTGACGGTCCTGCAGGACACGGCCGACAAGCTCTCCGAGCGCATCGCCGACATCGACGAGCAGAAGCGCAAGCTCCTGGCCGAGGCCTCGTTTCCCGTCGAGGGCCTCGGCTTCGACGAGGACGGGGTCACGCTCGACGGGGTGCCGCTCGAGCAGGCCTCCCAGGCCGAGCAGCTGCGCGTCAGCGTCGCCATGGGGCTCGCCCTCAACCCGAGGCTGCGCGTACTCCTGGTGCGCGACGGCTCGCTTCTGGACGAGGACAGCCTCCGGCTCGTCGCCGAGCTCGCGGAGCGGAACGACGCCCAGGTGTGGCTGGAGCGCGTTGGCGACGGTGACCCAGGCGCGGTCGTCATCGAGGAGGGGCAGGTCCGCGAGGCGAAGGGAGCAGCCTAGACGTTCAGCCCTGGCGGGCTGTTGGTGCAGGTGGCGCCGAGCAGAACCACGAAAGGGATCCCGCAGCCGGCGCAGCCTCCGTCTTTCGACACGACACGACACACGCACCCCGTCCAGCCCGGACCTGCCAATGGTGGCGGGCCGGGCTCGAGGCGGTAGCGGAGGACGAGATGTACCGAGTGACGATCGACACGCTCAGCCGTTGGGCCGCCGAAGCCGGGGCCAACCTCGTGCTTGATGCTGGCAGGCTGCGGCCCGTCAAGCCCACGGCTCCATGGCGCTGCACGGTGTGCGGCGCTGAGAACAGTGGTGCGCTCAGCGTGTGCAGGTATGCGCCTCACGGTTTCGAGGAGGATTCATGAAACGCCCCACCTGGCTCGACCCCGGCCTCGTGCTCCTGGTCGTGGCGGCGGTTGTTGGGGTCATCCTGCTCATCCTGCACATCGCTGAGTCCCACGAGTGCGGGACCAGGCGGTGTCCTGCCGGGGCCTTGCCCACCTACGTCTGGGCCAACGGCGCTGGCTGCATCTGCGTGGTGAGGCCATGACGCCCGTCGACCAAGCGGTCCTGCACGACCAGGAGCTTGGCAAGGTGGGCGACTGCTTTCGCGCGTGCGTCGCGTCGTTGCTCGACCTGCCGATTGCTGACGTGCCGCACTTCGTGGCGAAGGGCGAGAACTGGTCGGTAGCGCTAGTCGAATGGCTCGCCGCCCGAGGACTGGAGCCGCTGTGCTTCGACACGCGCATCGCGCTGTTTGGGCGGGAGCACGAGCCCTGCATCGCCTCTGGCGACGGACCGCGAGGCGCCAAGCACTCGGTGGTGTGGTGCGACGGGGAGGTGGCGCACGACCCACACCCGAGCCGTGGAGGGCTCGCCGGAGAGCCGGAGTGGTTCATGTACCTCGTGGAATCGGAGAACTGAGATGAAGGCCATTTCAGGCACACAGCCCTGGTTCTGGGCGATCGTCCGGTGGGGCAAGCGCATCGAGAACCGCAGTCGGAAGGACGGCCGCATGCCGACCATCTGCCGACACCGGGGGCCGCTGCTGCTGCACGCCTCCAAGGGCATGACCCAGCAGCAGTACAACGACTCCGTGCTGACCATGTGCGAGCGCGGCCTGGTCCGGTCGCCGATTTCCGAGGAGCTGGTGCGCGACAATCTGCGTCGCGGCGGCATCGTGGGCGTCTGCAACGCCATCGCGCACATCGACCCGAGCGGACGCGTGTGGCTCGACCCCGAGGGGACGGAGGAGGAGCCTGAGCTAGCGGCTTCGCTCGACTGGCGGTGGTGGTTCAAGGGCTCGTACGCCCTCGTGCTGGCCGACGTGCGCCGCACCAAGCTGGTGCCCTGTCGTGGCGCCCTGGGCCTCTGGACGCCGCCGCAGGACGTCGTGGAGCGGGCGCTAGGAGGAGCTCGGTAGTGCCACTCATCGCTGCAGGCCCCCTCCGCCGAATCGTGGGCGAGGTGCTGCACAGCGACGGCGAGCTGTACGAGCTGCTCGAGTGCGGGCACCTGCGGCGTGGCACCTACGACGTGAACGGCGAGCACACGGCGCCGAGGCGGCGCTGCGTGGCGTGCGACAACTGGCACCACGTGGGTAAGGTGCACCGCTCCGCGATGGCCATGCATGGCTTCCTGGACAGCCACGAGTCCGAGCTCGCCATCATCGCGGCCGCGAACGCCGGGTCCGACCGTCTCATCGCCTGGGAGCCGCTGATGCGCACGTGGCGAGTGAGTTCGATGGCGGGCAGGGCGGTCGCCCGATGTCTGCCGCAGGAGGACGTCTCATGAACCGCGCCAAACGCCGCAACACCGCCGCCGCCGTGGACGCCGCCCGCGCGGTCCAGGCGCCGCTGTTCGAGTCCGAGCACCAGCCCTCAGCGGCCGCCTCGCAGTGGTACACGCCGGCGCGCGAGGCGAAGCTGATCGCCGAGTTCGCCGACCTGCCGGACGATGCCCGCGTGCTCGAGCCAGCCGCCGGCCGTGGCGCACTCATCGCGGCTGCGCCGCAGTGGGACTGGACCGCGGTCGAGCTCGACGGGCGCAACGCAAACTCGCCTGAGCTGGATCGACTGCTCGCACGCAGCGTCATCGCTGAGCTGTGGTGCTGCGACTTCCTGACGACGACCGTCGAGCAGCTCGGCACATTCGACGCGGTGATCATGAACTCGCCGTACGAGAACGACCTGGACGTGGCGTTCGTGCTGCACGCGCTGCGTTTCGCGCCGAAGGTCGTCGCGCTGCTTCGGTCCGCGTTCCGGCACTCCTCGAAGCGCTGGGACGAGGTGTGGCGCCACGTCGACGTGGCCCGTCAGGCCGAGCTCGTCGAGCGGCCCCGCTTCGGCCAGGGCATCGGCGGCACGAGCCCGATGAGCGACTTCGCGGTCTTCGAGTTCCGCCGGCGCGAGCGACCGCGCGACAGAGGCGAGGCGACGATGGTGGAGGTGCGGTGGTGGTGATGGCGGAGGCCGACCTCATCGAACGCGTCGCCCGCGCCGAGCGGCTGGCCCTCGACATGGCCCGGGTCTGCCAGGCGGCGGTGCGTTGGCGAGAACTCGTGCACAGCGGCATCGCCGGCCGGCCGAACACCAGGGCGCTCGTCGACGAGGTCGATGCGCTGCAGCGCCGCCATCCGCGATGGCAGGCCGACGTGCACGAAATGGGCGATGACGTGGCGGAGTATCCGCTCGACGAGGAGAGGTGAGAGATGATGCGCAACTACGAGAAGATCGACTCGGCCGAGGTCTACCGGGACCGGGAGTCCGGAAAGCTGGTCGTCACGGCGTCGCCCCGCGAGGTGTGGCCGCTGTGGCACGTCCGCGACGACGACAATCACCCGCACAACTGCGACGAAATGGGCTGCGGGCAGTGCCACGTCATCGCCCGCACCACCATCCCGGCCGACAGGACGGTGCCCAATGACTGACTGCATCTTCGAGCCCTGCACGCGGTGCAGCGGCGACGCGGGCTGCGACCTATGCGGTGGGTCTGGCAAGACCTGCAAGGTGCACGCGAGGGCGGGGGCGCTGTGCGAAGAGGAGGCCTCAGACGGCCAGGACTCGATGGCTTTGCGCACGGAGGAGCTGTGCGAGCAGGCGGAGCGCAATGACCATGACTGACAGACCGCGACGATTCGACGCGTACTACTACAGCTTCGATCCAACCGGCGTCGATGCGGTGGACGAAATCCTGAGCGCCATCGCATGGGCAGGAAAGATGTATCACCACACCGAGAGTTGGAGCGACGAAGACACAAGGTGGGGCGACCCGGATTACAGCGGCCCGTCAGAGGTTGACCGCATCCAGGCTGCTGCCAACCGGGCTGCCGATGCGTTCGCTGCGCAGAGCGCGGCGCCCACGCCGGCCGAGGTTAGGCGAGGTATGGTCCGTGCGCTCAGCAACTGCGTCGACGCAAGCGACTTGCCAGACGAGGTCGCGGCCCCGTTGAGTGAGTGGGCCCTCGCGTACGGGCGACACGTGGACGGCGGTTTTCAGCTGAGCACCGGAGCGGAGTCGTGCAATGCGGAGCGGCGCATGGTGCTGGCACTGGCTGCCACGGTACGAGCTGTCCGCGCTGAGGCGAGGCGCGATGCGTTGATGGAGGCGGCGGATGTGTGCGGCAAGGCGTCAGCGTACTACGCGTACCAACACGGTGCGCACCGCGAGGTGTCTGCAGACAACGACGCGCGGTCAGATATGGCAGAGCACCTCTGCGACGCCATCCGCGACCTTGCCAAGCAGGAGCCCGACCATGACTAGCCTTTGGCGACGCGTACAACGCTGGTGCTGTGACGCGCTCGACTGGCACTCGCCTAACGATCACACGTGGAGCGACGGGTGCTCAGCGCGATCCACCTGCCGCGTCTGCGGACGGGCGCTCGCCATGGACAGCAGCGGAGCGTGGTTCGCGATTGGAGAGAGGCACACGAGAGGGGTTTGCGATGACTGACCATGTCTGCCCACGGCTGGCGCGGTCCGTGATGAGCGCGCCGCACCTCAGCGTGGCGAGCCAGTTGGTGGCGCGTGATGAGCTGCGCAGAGCGGCGTGGAACATTCTGGCACTGGCAGATCGTGAGGGAGACGATGGCTGACCGAACTAAGATCGAGTGGACCGACGCGACGTGGAGCGTCGTGAACGGGTGTCGCGCCGTCTCTCCGGGGTGCGCGCACTGCTACGCCTGCCGCCTCGCTGCAACGCGCCTACGCGAGCACCCGCGCTATGCCGGGCTGGCGCACATGACGGAGCGTGGCCCGCGCTGGACCGGTGAGGTGCGGTTCCACGCTGACCTGCTCGAGGTGCCGATCCGGTGGCGCAAACCAAGGCGCATCTTCGTGGCCAACCAGGGTGACCTGTTCCACGAATCTGTTACCAACGAGCAGATCGCTGCCGTGTTCGGCGTGATGGCTGCAGCCCCGCAGCACCAATTCCAGGTGCTGACCAAGCGGCCGGAGCGGATGCGGCGGTGGTTCGATTGGGCCGCGTCTCTCACGTGCCACGGCTCCTACGACTCGGCCGCCATCACTCGGCGCATGATGATGCGCACCGAGGACTGCGGCGGCCTACGGTGCGTCGATTTGGGAGAGGGGGCATTGACCACTTGGCCCCTGCCGAACGTCTGGTGTGGCACCTCCGTCGAGTCACCCGAGCACCTGCACCGCCTCGACGACCTGCTGCGCTGCCCAGCCGCACTGCACTTCCTGAGCGCCGAGCCGCTGCTGGCAGGGCTCGACGTCCGCCCCTGGCTCGGCGAGCAGGGCTCCGAGAGCGGTGGCCCGCAGGGCTGGGTGCCGACGGGGCCGGGGCTGGCGTGGGTTGTGGTGGGGGGAGAGAGCGGGCCTGGAGCGCGGCCGTGCGCCGTGACGTGGATTCGCTCGCTCGTTCGGCAGTGCAAGGAGGCCAACACGGCGTGTTTCGTCAAGCAGGTCGGCGCGCACTACACCGACGCGGTCAACGGCGTGGGTGGCTTCCTGGCTCGGCCGCCCGAGGAGTACGGCCAGCTCCACCGGCGCTTGAAACACCGCAAGGGCGCGGACATGGCCGAGTGGCCCGATGACCTGCGCGTGCGGCAGATGCCGAAGGTGAAGCCATGACCACCGCGGCCCAGGTCCTCCACGCTCACCTTGGCCACCCGGAGCGCGACGACTGCGCGCCCGTCGACGGCGACCCGCTTTGCTGGGTCTGCGCCTCGCCGATGGTGCGAGGTATCGAGCGCAAGCGCTGGCTCGGCGCATCATTCACAGGCCAAAACCGCGTCCGCTATCCCGACGGCGAATACGTCTGCGAGGCGTGCGTGTACTTCTGCGCGCGTCACTCACCAGTGCCAGGCCGGCCGCCGAAGCCCGGCAAGAAGTTCGGCGGCAACTACCGCAACTACTCTCACCTCTACGACGGCGCAGATTCGCCGCCGTACGTCAACGCGAGCAAGGGCGAGAAGCCACTCATCCTCGCGTTTCTGCGGCGCCACCACCGTGGCCATTGGTTCGCTGCCATTGCTGACTCGGGCCAGAAGCACGTGCTACCCTGGTGCCCGGTCAACCCGCCGAATGCGCGGCGCGGAATCGTCCTCTTTGAGGAGGCGACGGTTCGGCTGCCGGTGCCCAATGGAGCTGGCTGGACGATCGTCGGCCGCATGGCGGACCTGCTGACCGCCGGCTGCACCAAGGACGAGATCGCGACGGCGCGCTACACACCGCGCGCCTGGCAGCTGTGCGGCGAGGGGGCGCTGAGGTCCTTCGAGGAACAGCATGGCGAGCGTGCGCGCGGAAGCGCGTGGTTCGACTTGGCGCTGTGGTTGGCACAGCGCGACGAGCAAGCGGTGGCCGCCCGCATCGCGGCCGAGAAGGAGGCGAAGAAACGTGGCAAGACTCGACGAGGGGCAGCGCGAAAAGCTGCGGGACGCGACCGTGGACCTGCTGCTGGAGCTGCGAGCAGCGTACCTGGCGGCGGGGGCGAGTCCGCTCAAGCACTGGGACCAGTTGCAAAACAGGATGATCAGCGCGGCGCGCAGGTCGGAGACGCCGGCCGAGTGGGCGACGCTGATGTGCCGGGGGCTGCAGCTGCCGGCGCTGAGCAAGGGCGCTTGCCGGGCATTGCATGACCTCGACAGCACGGTGCGCGAGCTCGGCTGCGCGCCACAGTGGCTCGACCTGATCGAGCGTGAGTTCGGGTACGTGATCGCCGCCACGAGGTTGGAGGCGCAGGAGCGCGCGGAGCGGCGCGAGCAGGAGAAGGAAGGGGCACGACCATGAGCGAGACGGCAGAGGCGAGGACCGAGGAGCGCGAGCAGCCGCGCATGTTCGACATCCGGCGCTACGAGTTCGTGATGCGAGCTGCGCAGCCGATCGCGCACCACGCCGAGTCCATCGGCAACGAGGCGATCGTGATGCGCAAGAAGGTCCGGTGCAAGGGCGGGTTCGCGCTCGTGCCGATCATCAGTGGCGACACGATGAGGCATGGGATGCGGGAGGCAGCGGCCTACGCGCTGCTCGACGCTGCAGGTCTGCTCAACGATCCACAGCTAACCGAGGCCGCCATTCGGCTGCTGTTCGCTGGCGGCATGGTGACGGGCAAGGGCGAGGCAGCGGTTGTCAAGCTCGACCAGTACCGCGAGATGTGCGAGCTGGTGCCGAGCATGGCGCTGTTCGGTGGCTGCGCGAACAACCGCATTTTGCCGGGTCGGCTCACCGTCGAGGAAGCAACGCTTATCTGCGAGGAAGCCGCGGCCGACATGCCGCCGTGGGCGCTCGATTTGCACCGCAAGGAGTACGGCGACCTCGATGGCTGTCGGGCCTACGTCGAGGAGGTGCAGCGCGTCCGCATGGACCCGAGCCTCACGCCGCACGTAAAGGCACTGATGGCACCGTCCGAGCAGGTCGAGGTAAACGCGCGACTGGCCGCGTCCGAGCAGGCCCACGACGAGCTGGACCACGTGGGCGCCGACAAGGCCAAGAGCACCATGATGCCGAGACGCTTCGAGCGGGTGTGCCAGGGGGCGCTGTTCAGCTGGGGCACACAGGCCATCTGCCAAAGTGACCTCGACGTCGACACGCTCAACGTTGCTGCCGCTGCATTCCTCGCGCGCGCCAGAGTGGGGGGCAAGCGCGGCACAGGGCACGGGCTGCTGGTGCCGATTGCCGCGCGCCACATCGAGCTGCTGCGACCGAGCGACACCAGCCGTCCGCTCGACACCAAGGCGCTGGCGCCCAAGGTTGGGCAGCTGTTCCGCGCGCACGTCGCGGAGCGCAGCGAGCGCATCAAGTCGTTTCTCGGCACGGTCAACGCATGATGGGGCCACTGCTTGTCACCGCGCACGTTCGTGGCGCATTCGTGCCGCCGCCGCCCATGCTGGACGCGCTACTGGGCTGGGCGGTGGCGACCCGTGACGACCTGCCGCCAGCGTTCATCGGCGTGCGGGACCTGGATATCCCGGTGCGGCTGTCGGACTGCGGGCGCGTCTACCTGTGCAGCGCGCCGCAGTGGTCCGCCGAGTGGCACGACAAGCGGCACATCAACAGGCGCTTCCCCGTGCACGAGGCCATGTTGCTCGGCGGCCCGAAGCTGCGGCGCGTAGACGAGCGCGCCGGCCCGCAGAAGGCCTACCACCTGCCGCAGGAGACCGCGCACGCCGTGAACGACGTTGTCCGCTGGTGGTGTGTTGGCGACCGTGGGGCGCTCCTTGAGCTGCTGCAGCTCGTCTGGCACCTGGGCAAGCGGCGCGCTGTCGGGCTCGGCAAGGTCGTGCGCTGGACGGCCGAGCCGTGCGAGCCGTGGGATGGGTTTCCGGTCCTGCGCGACGGCTACCCGCTGCGCCCACTGCCGCTCGACTGGCCAGAGGTGGCCGAGGACTCGGACGTGGGCGTGCACGTGCTGCGCCCACCGTACTGGCGACACCACAAGGAGGAGCCATGTTGGACGATGACCGAGTGGTGACGACCTTGAGCAACGGCGGCGTGACGGTCTACGACGATGGGCGCATTCAGAGCACACGAGCTTGCGAGTTCTGTGGCGCGCCGTTTGTGCCGGTGGTGCGCGGTCAGCGCACGTGCGGCGCGGCAAGGTGCCAGGAGAGGCGGCGGTACCTCAGCAAGCTACACAGTCCCACGGAGCGGCGGCGTCGGAGGGAGAGCAACCGCGCGTGGGCGCGTGAGAACAGAAACTGTCGCCGCCGACGTCCGGTGCTGCTGGGTGCGCCAATCACTCCTGGGCCGCACATGCCGGGTGTGGGAATCGAACTGCACGTATCACCTGCGCCACGGTGGCCGGTGCAGCATCGCAACGTGCGTGGGTTGCACGGCATGATGACGGCGCTGCTCGGCGTACCGCACCAGCGCTGGCCAGAGTGGGCGCTGTTCCCGCACCAGCGCGGCGTTGGCTGGGCAGCGTACGTGCGGGACGCGGAGGCTGGGCGTCGGCTCCTGTCGCAAGGCGAGGTGGACGCAGCGTTGTACGGCAAGAGCGTGCGGGTGCGGTTCGGCACACGATGGCAGCCGAAGTACCCCGTGGTGCGCAGGCGTGGTTGGAGACGGCTGCGCATCGACGCGATCACTGCGGTCAACATCATGTCGATGGGTCGCACGACGCCGCGCCCGCTGCCGACGAAGACGAGCATCATATCTGCGTTGACGGCAGAGTTTCCCGCGCGCGTTGGCGTCGAGGTGAGGCCCGACGATGTCGTGCTGCGGATCGTGTCCACAGACGCGCGCACCGAGCACGTGCAGATGGGGGCAAAGTACGGCGCCGTGCCCGGCTGGGTCGGCTCGGCGATCGTCGAGACCAACGCGATCGGCGAGTTCCTGTTGCGCTGCGCCGCCAACGGGCCAGGGCTCGGTGGGCGCACGGCGTTCGGGTTTGGGCGGATCGTGGTGAGCCATGTCGATTAACTGGCGTCAGTACGATGTGTGGTCGCGGCTGAAGGTGCACCATCGCCGCGTCGAGAAAGCGCGCGACTGCATCAGACGCGCCGTCGCGCACGGCCGCACGTTCGTCTCCACGTCCTGGGGGAAGGACTCTGTCGCGCTCTGCGACCTCGTGCTCGACACGGTGGGCCCGACGACGCTCGTGCACATGGCGTCGCCGTACGAGTTGCCGGGCTACGAGCACATCGTCGAGCACTTCGGTGCGCGCACGGACGTGGTCACGCTGCCGCCGACGAAGAGCCTCGAGCAGTACATCGCGTGGCTACACGAGCTCGGCGGGCTCGGCTACCAGCGCACAAAGAGCAGGCAGGCTGGGCCGCGCCTCAAGGGTGACAGGGCCGCCACGTGGGGCCGCGATGAGGGCTACGAGGTGCAGCTGCTCGGGCTACGCGCCGACGAGAGCGTGACGCGCAAGGGGCTGCTGCTCGGCCGCGGCCAGATCTATCGCCGCCGCACAGACGGGTGGTGGTGCGCGCACCCGCTCGGCTGGTGGACCGTGGACGACGTGTGGGCGTGGACCCGTGCCAGGGGCCTGCCGTACCACCGCCTCTACGAGTGTGAGACGCACGGCATGACCCACCGGACGCTGCGCAACAGTGGCTGGCTAACGACCATCGACGCGGGGGAGGGGCGCATCGCCTGGCTGCGCCGACACTGGCCCGATCAGTACCGGCAGCTGGCAGCTGAGTGGCCAGAGGTGCGACATCTAGCGTAGTGGTTTCGCGCACTTGGCGCCACGTCCCACCCCCCCCTCACCTAATATGCGTTTTTTTTGCGAATATCGCTGGACATGGCGGTATCGGTGTCCTACTATTAAAACATGACGAGGACGGAACACGCAGCACGACCCGGACGCGAGAGCTTGAGCAAGCGCCTCGGCGTCCGCAAGACTCGCGCGATTCGCGAGCGCGACGGTCACCGCTGCGTGTACTGCGGACAGACCGCTGAGCAGAGTGGCGCGCACCTGCACCTAGACCACCTCACGCCCCGCAGCCGCGGCGGTGAGGACACGGTGGCCAACCTCGTGTGCGCCTGCCGCCGCTGCAACACCGCCCGCCAGGACATGACCGGGCCTCAGTGGCAGGCCTACGCGGCGGCGAAGTACGGCATCGAG
>Ga0180432_10010961_pt1 | contig 10756 bp, 10 predicted proteins | sample SS_ome_10_FD_132414 | JGI IMG/M metagenome (GOLD analysis project Ga0180432, IMG submission 132414) | Hypersaline lake sediment archaeal communities from the Salton Sea, California, USA - SS_1_MS_2 metaG | ecosystem: Environmental > Aquatic > Non-marine Saline and Alkaline > Hypersaline >...
ACGCCTCCATGTTCACCGGCCTGATGCCCAGCGAGCACGGCCTGGACAACATGGAACGCAACCTGCTGCACGACGACTTCACCACCATCGCCGAACTGCTGGGCCGGAGCGGTTACCGCACCTATCTCTTCGCCGCCAACCCCTTCATCTCCGAGACCTACAACTTCGACCAGGGTTTCGACCGCGCCGAGGGCCCCTACAGCAGCAAGTACGCCGAGCGGGCCCTGGAGATCGTCCGCCGCAAGGTCCCCCCCCAGGACCACAGCAGCGAGCTGCGCTACCAGATCGCCGCCGGCCGGTCCATGGCCGACAAGGGCATGGATTGGGCCATCAAGTCCACCGGCGAACTCGCCCGGGAGGGCGTGGCCGAGTGGCTGGAGGACAGCGACGCCGGCCGGCCCTACTTCATCTTCCTCAACTACATGGAGGCCCACCGGCCCTACATCCCCCCCGAGAAGTACCGCCACCGATTCATGACCCCCGAGCAGGTGGAGACGTCCTACACCGTGGATCGCTCCTGGCCCACCATGTGGGCCTACACCTTCGGCCTGCACGAGTACACCCCCGAGGAGCTGAAGCTCACCGCGGCCACCTACGACGCCGCCCTGGCCGAACTCGACGACCTGTTCCGCAACCTGCTGGCCGCGCTGGAGGCCCGGGGCCTGCTGGACAACACCCTGGTCATCCTCACCGCCGACCACGGCGAACACCTCGGCGAGCACCACCTGCTGGATCACCAGTACTCGGTGTACCAGCCGCTGCTGCACGTGCCGTTGCTGGTGCACTACCCGGAGCGGTTCGCGCCGGGGCGGGACCGCAGACCGGTCATGAACCTGGACCTGTTCGCCACCGTCCTGGAGGTGGCCGGCGTCGACCCTCCCGGGGGCCTCCCCCAGCGCGGTGTCAGCCTGTTGTCACCTCTGGAGGAGCGCGAACGCATCGCCGAGTACCCCCGGGCCACCACCCGGCCCTTCCCGGAAGTCATGCGGAGGCACCCCGGCTGGGATCCCGCGCCCTGGCAGCGCAGCCTGCGGGCCCTGCGCGACGGCCGCTTCAAGTACATCGCCGCCTCCGACGGGCGCGATGAACTCTACGACCTGCTCAGCGATCCCGAGGAAGGCGTCAACCTGCTGCGCTTCGACGAGACCACCGCGGCGGAGATGGCCGGCGCCCTCAACGCCGCCGTGGCCGACTTCCACCCCTTCCTCACCTCGTCCACGGGTAGCGCCACGCTCAGCGAGGCGCAGCGGCGCCGGCTGGGCTCGCTCGGCTACATCGACGAGGCAACGGCTCCGGATGCCGGGCCACAACCGGCCTCACAGCCCGGCACACCGCCGCCGGGGCCGTGACCCCACCCGCGAACCCCGCATCCCACCGAGCCGCGACCGGAACGAAGTCCGCCGCAGGCGGAGTCGGCGCCCACGCCGCCACATCGAGCCGCGAACGACCCGGCGCGTGAAACGGAGGAAGGGGTGCTTCCCAGGCGGCCGGTCAGGTGCCACCCGGCGTCACAAGGCGCCCTCCAGCATCAGCAGCCGTTGCTTCTGCCGGACACCCCGGGTGGAGGAGAACCCGCCCAGGCTGCCATCCGACCGAACCACCCGATGGCAGGGAATGACCAGCGGACAGGGGTTGTGGGCCATCGCCGAGCCGGCCGCCCGCGTCGCCCGCGGGCTGCCCGCCTGCCGAGCCAGCTCCGCGTACGACGCCGTCTGCCCCCGGGGAATGCTCCGGCAGGCCTCCAGCACCCGGCGCCGGAAAGAGCTGATCCCGCCCAGGTCCAGCTCCACCTCGAACCACGCCGGCTCACCCCGGAAGTACGCCTGCACCTCGGCAACCAGATCGGAGAGCAAACCGGCGTCCTCTTCGGAGTCGCCCGGCTCTCGCCGGATCGATCGTTCCAGGCCCCGGTGGCTGCTCTGCGGAAGGAAGGTGCGGAGCACGCCGCGCGGACCCGCGACCACGCCGCAGAATCCCCACGCCGTCTCGAAGATGCGATGCCGGATCATGCCCCGCAGGCTACCGCGGGTGCGAGGTCCGCCGCAAGGATCGCTCCCGGCGCAGGCCGGCCCGCTGGAAGTCGGCGACCACGCGGGCGATGGCGGCCAGGGTGTCCTGGCCCTCCGCCGAAGTCTCCAGGCCGACAAACTGGAAGCCCAGTGAACAGGGCCCCTCGCGCCTCGATTCCCGGTGCCGGAAAATGCCGTCCAGCGTCAACTGGGGCCCGTGCCTGCGCAGGGCGAAGGTCAGGCGCACGGTGTCGTCGGCCCGCAGGTCGCCGCCGGCGGCCGACCGCACCCGGATCCCGCCGGCCGACAGGTCCTCCAGAACGCCCACCCGAACCTCGTCCTCGCCCACCCCATCCTTACGCTGGAAGTGGACCTTGATCTGGCGACCCGGCGGCGGCGCCGCCCGCTGAAAGGCCCGCCGCTGGAGTTCCTGGAGCTGCTCGGGCCAGCCCACCTCCAGCCGGGCCCCGCCCTGCTCCTCGAAGCCCGTCACCGACGCGTTGAACAGGCACTTCTTGTGGCCGCGGCGGAACGTCACCCCCACCAGCTCGCCGGTCAGCGGGTCGGCCCAGGCCGCGGCTCTGCCCCCGGGCGGGCGGGCGATGTACAGACGTTGCCTGTCCTCGTCGCAGCCCACAAAACGCGACTTGCACACCTGCCATCCCAGATCGTCGTGCCGGGTGAGGATCACCTGCGTACCCCGCCGGGCGGCGTCGATGATGATCTCGTCCTTGCGCATCCGGTTGACTAACAGCACCTGGCTCATGGGGCTGGTGGCTCCTCGGGCGGTCAGAAGTTTGCCTGCAACGCGGCGTGCAGCCGCTCGAACTGCGCCGGGGCGTCCTGGAACTGGAACTGGACCCCGAGCACCACGCGGTGCTCCGTGCCCGCCGGCGTCTTGCTCCGCACCACGGCCTCGACGGCAAAGGTCTCGTCGGCCTGCGGCAGCTCGAACTCCAGGTGGATTCGCTCGCCGACCGCCACGGCGTCGGTGTCCCGCTGCCCGGTCAGGCAGGCCATGCCATCCACGCTCAGGTTCAGCACCGACCCTCGGCAGCTCCACGGCTCCGCACCGGCCTCCGCGGGCAGGCTCAGACGCACGGGAGAGGATTCCCGGACCGACGCCCGCAGAAACCGCCGCCGCTGGACGATCTCCAGCTCATCCGGCCGGACGATCTCCAGCATCCGGCCCGACTCGCCGTCCCGCACCCCCAGCACGCTGGTCGAGAAGAGGTACAACGCTCCGCCCAGCTTCAACTCGCCGTCGCAGAACACCGTCGGCAGAACCTCGATCGGCGGCGCCGGCTCGGCCTCCAGCGCGATCCACAGCGACTCCTGCGTGCCGGCCACCACCTGACCCACCACGCAGGGCTCCGCCTCCGTCCGCAACACCAGGCTGACCTGCGCCTCACACCGCACCGCCTGCTCCACGGATCGCACCGACTGCTGTCGACCCAGAGGGTAGGCATACAGACCGCAGGCGTTCTGGACAGCCTGCATGAATCACCTGCCTCTCCGCAGCCGGCGACGCTGCTCACCGGCGATGAAGCGGTTGATTTCCCGGACGTAGGTCCGCATGGGAACCAGCGGCCAGGGCAGAAACTGCAGACCCGCCACGGTGGACAGGCTTTCCGGGACCCCGCGCAGGTGCCGCAGAGTCGACATGACCCACAGATCGCGCGTCGCCCCGGGCAGTCGGAACACGAAGAAGAACACCTGGCCGATCTGCCACTCGGCGGCGATGGCCTCGTCCACCACCAAGCCCATCCCCCCCGCGGAGATGTTGGTCAGCCGGCCGGCGAAGGGGAAGACCATCAGGGCACAGTGACCCCCGTGGTCGGGCCGGCCCGGGTGACCTTCCACCGGGATGTCGTAGCCCGCCAGCGACAAACGGAAGTCGGCCCGCCGCTGCTCGATGCGCACGTCGCCGGGGACGCCGATCGCCACCGCCGTGACGCTCTTGTGCTCATTCAGCCGCAACTGGCAGCGGCGAATGACTTTCGAGCGAAAGGCGTAACGCGTCCCGGAAAACAGAAAGTGGGTGACCACCGGCTGGCGCGGCCGGACCGGCAACGGCCCGGCGGGGGTGTGCGGTTCGTCCACGTAGACGTGCAGGGCATCCACGTGCAGCAGCCGGACCCGGGTGGTGATCACGCCCGCCTCGGCGGTCTCCAGGTGCAGCTCGGCCGGGATGTTCCGCGCGCAGACCGCCCGCAACAGCTTGTTCCTCTGCTCCGGCTTGACCGGCGCTGCAACCGTCATGGCGTTCCGCCTTCGCGCCCGGGACACGCCCGCCCGCGTGGATACGCCACATTCGTCGGAAGACTTCGTTCGCGACTTGACGCCGGCGAATCGATCCCGGGCCCGATAAGCACGCCCGGGCGGCCCGAGTCACGACTCCGGACGCAGGGGGCCCTGCCGGGCCCCGGCCGCCGGAGCATCGCCCTGCGGGCGGTAGGAGCCGGTCATGGCCACCAGCAGCCCCGGCAGCGCCCAGGCCAACTGCACCAGCCGGATGGCCATGGCCATGCACAGGATCTGCGACGACGCCCCGTGTGTCCCCAGCAGGAAGTGTTTGTAGGTCGCCTCCGTCGGCCCGAGCCCCTGCGGCGAGATGGGCACCGCCGCCACGATCAGCCCCGTGGCGATCGCGGCGTAGTAGTCCCACACCTTGCCGCCCGAGAAGTCCATGTCCAGGGCATGGCAGATCAGCACGAAGTCGCTCACCGCCAGGGCCTGGAGCACCACGGTGGCCATCAGGGCTCCGAACACCAGCAGCTTGTGCCGCAGCAGGCGGTGGGTGGCCAGCTCGGCCTTGCGGGCCTGCCCGTAGCCCCAGGCCAGCGCCCGGCGCAGCCGGCCGGCCTCCGCGTCGGGTGCCGCGGCGGCCTGATCCGCCATGCTGATCAGCCGCATCACCCAGCTCCGCGAGCCGAGCCACTGCCGCAACCGCCGCGACCCCAGCAGAACGGCGGCGGCCAACAGTGCCAGCCAGACCGCCGCGATCACGTACCCCACGGCCAGAAGCTGCGGGTCCCGCGTGCTCAGGAAGATCACCAGCCCCCCGGTGGTGAGCAGGCCCGCCAGGCCCACCACCCGGTCGAGCAGCACGGTGGTGACGGCCTCGGTCTTCCGGGCGGTGTGCAGCGAGACGTAGTAGGCCTTGGCCACGTCGCCGCCCGTCGTGCCCACCACGAAGAAGTTCAGGAAGTTGCCCGCAAACGAGAGCTTGACGCTCTCCCAGTAGGAGATGCGGATTTCCTGGGCCCGCAGCATCCACAGGAAACGCAGCGATTGGAAGAGCGGCACCGGCCCGAAGAGAACCAGACACAGCAGCAGGGTCCTCGGGTTGCTCCGCCGGATGGCCCCGGAGAGCCCGTAGGAGATCCGCTCCTGCCCCTCGTCGTCCCGGGCGATGCGGTCGCGGGGCAGGGCCACCTCGTAGCCGTCCTGCAGAACGGTGATGGTCTTGCCGGCCTCGCCCAGCAGGCGGACCCGGTCGCCGTCTTCAAGAACCACCTGGTCGTGCAGGCTCACCCCGTGCAGCACGTAGCCCAGGGCAACCACGCACACGGCGACCCTCAGCAGGGCGAAGATCCGCTTTCGGGCTTTCTGCGTCATCGCTGCGGTCAGTCCGGCTCGCGGTCCGCTGTCGGCCCCCCTGGTCGTCATCCCGTCGAGGGTAGCTCCTCGCGGGTGGGCCGTGGCGTTCTGCCTACCGGACGGGGGGCGCCCTGACAAGCAGGAATCCGGCTCTTCCATCGGCTTGGACAGCGTTCTCCCTGGGGTCAGCCGCCTCCCCAATGGGCGGGCTGCATGCCGAACCCGCCCCGCAGCAGCCCATACCGCCCGGGCGGGGCTGGCCGGCGTACCGCCGGGCCCGCTACACTGGCCCGTCGTGGATCTCGGTTCGCTGTTCGACCGGCACGCCGACCTGCCGCCGCCTGGCGGCCCGCTGGACCCCCGGGTGCTCCCGGGTGGCCGGGGGGTGTGCGCCCTGACCGACGAGAACGATCGCCTGCTGCTGTTCATCGCCGCCGAGAATCTCCGCCGCACGCTGGCCCACCGGCTCTCGCCGCCGGAGGAGGGGGCCGGACGGATACGGCCCGACCTGCGGCCGGTCGCCCGGCGCCTGTGGTGGACCTCGAGCCATTCCGCCTTCGAGACCTCGCTCACCTACCTGCAGATCGCCCGGCTGCTGGCGCCGGACCGCTACCGTCGGGACCTGGCCTTCGGCCCGGTCTGGTTCGCTCGGGTCTGCCCCACCGACCGCTTCCCCCGCTGGACGGCCGACACCCAGGCCTTCACGCCGCCCACCGTGGACATCGGTCCGTTTCGGGACCGCGGGGCCTGCCGGAGGTTCATCGAGCTGCTCGAGGATCTCTTCGACCTGTGCCGCCACCACGAGGTCCTGCGGCAGGCCCCGCACGGCCAGCCCTGCGCCTACAAGGAGATGGGCAGGTGCCCGGCGCCCTGCGACGGCAGTGTCTCTTTGGAGACCTACCGCGACACCCTCCGGGCCTCCCTTCGCTTCGCCCGCGGCCAGAGTGACGACCATCTGTCACTGCTGGAGGAAACCATGCACCGGGCGGCGCGGGAGCTGCGCTTCGAACAGGCGGCCCGCCTGCGCGAACAGGCCACCCGCGCCCGCCGACTCCTGGCGGCGGACGGCCGGCTGCACGTCAGCCCGGAGGATTTCCGTTATCTGGTCGTGCAGCGGGGCGGCGGAACCACGCGGGTCAAACCCTTCTTTGTGGACCGCGGCGCGATCACCGCCGGCCAGGCCGTGCCGCTGCGTGAGGTTTCCCGGGCCGCTGCCGCCTGGGCCGATAAAATGAACGCTGCCCGGCAGCCCTCCGCCGACGTGGATCCGGTAACCCGCAGCGAGGGCGTCTGGCTGGTCAGTCACTTCCTGCTCAAGGGGGACAAGGCCCCGGGGCTTTTCGTTCACGCGTCGCGGATCACCACGCCCGAGAACCTCGCTGCCCTCGTGGCGCACGGCCTGGGCAATCCACCCCAAGATCGACAGCGCTGAACGATTTCCTTTGACCGCCGTTCGAACCCACCGGTAGAATGAGAACTCGGGCGGCGCCGACGCCGCGCGATCGCCTCCAGGAAAGCTGCAGCGCACCTGAATCGGAGAGTCACGTTGCATCGGGCGAGGGCATGCATGCTGACCGCCGGGCTCCTCCTGTCAGCCTCGGCCTGCAATCCGGTGAGCATGGCCACCCGCGGCCTCACCGAGATCCGCGGCGCTCACGGCAGGGTGGTTCCCGTGCGGGAGGCGGCGGACGGCGCTTACCGCAGGCTGGGCGGCGTTGAGCTGGGCCGGGTGGCCAACAGCATCGCCCCGGTGTGCCCCTCCGCCGTGCAGCGCGAGCTGGAGTCCAGCCTGATCGAGAAGTCCGCGCAGGCGTCCGCGGATCTCGCCGGAGACGACACCTGCACGGTGGAGGTGGACATCACCTTCTACCAGAAGCCGGGCGGGGCCCTGGCTGTCGTCGGCCAGGGGGCGCTGCTCGTCGGCCGGGCCAACCTGTCCAGCCGGCAGGGCGGCAGCTTTGCCGACCTGCTGGTCGTCGTCTTCAGCGAGGCAATACGCACCACGCCCGCCGAGGTGGCCGAGGAGTTCGCCGAACTGCTCGTCGGCCACATCCGCCAGCGGGCTGGGCTGGGCCGGGGTTGAGAGCAGGGAACCAGAGCCGTGGACAACATGACCGCTTCCACGATGACCGCTTCCACTCGTACCGTCGGCCGGCCGCGCAGCCTGCCGGCCCCGGCGGTCAAACGCTTCCTGGATTACCTCTTCGTGGAATGTGGACTCGCCGGCAGCACCATCGCCACCTACCAGCGCTGCCTGGGTGAGTTCTGGGACCACCTGGTCACCCGCTGCGGGGCCCTGGCCGCCCTGACCGTGCAGGACGTCCAGCAGCACCTCATCGCCCTCCAGCAGCGGGGACTGTCGGTGGCCACCATCGCTCAGCACGTCGCCGCCCTGCGCATGTTCCTGCGCTACCTCCACGCCCAGGGCGAGCTGCGGCGCGATCTGGTTTCCCTGATCGAGTCCCCCAAACGCTGGCAGGCCATCCCCCGCAGTGTGCACGAGCGGCAGATCGACGCCCTGCTCCAGGCGCCCGATCCCGCCGACGAGTTCTTTCTCCGCGACACCGCCCTGCTCGAGCTGCTCTACGCCACCGGCATTCGGGTCAGTGAAGCCGTCGACCTGACCGTCTCGCAGGTCAACCTCAAGGTCGGCTACCTGCGCTGCATCGGCAAGGGCAGCAAGGAGCGGGTCATCCCCATCGGCACCAGCGCCGTGCGGGCCCTGCGGGCCTACCTCCAGCGCCAGCGGGCGGCGCTGGCCGGGCCCCGGGCGGGCGACGCCCTCTTCCTCTCCCGGACCGGCAGGCCCCTGGACCGCACCAACATGTGGCGGCTGGTGCGCAAGTACGCCGCCGCGGTCGGCCTCGAGGGACAGGTCTCGCCGCACACCCTGCGGCATTGCTTCGCCACCCACCTGCTGGCCGGCGGCGCCGATCTGCGCATCGTGCAGGAACTGCTGGGCCACGCCGACGTCCGCACCACGCAGGTCTACCTGCACGTCGACGAAGCCCGCCTCAAGGAGGTGCACCGCCTCTACCACCCGCGCCAATGACCCGGGCGCTGCCCCGGCAACCCGGAGGCCAGGATGGCGACCGGAACGAAGTGTCAACGGAGTGGCATCCTGCTCTTCCACAACACCACCCACCTCGACGACGCCCGTTTGCAGGCCATGTGCCTCGAGCCGCTGGCGGGCTGGCGGCTCGACGGGCTGGCCGTCCGCGTGCGCTACAGCCGCGGTGCCGAGTTCTCGGGCAGTTGTTACTACGCCACGCGGCGGATCTTCGTGAACCTGGGCCGCCACCTGGTCTACCCCTATCGGATGGGCACCCACCTCGCCCGGGCCCGCGGCGACGCCCGCAGTTGGTGGAAACCGGTGTACACCATCGAGCTGCAAGACGCCTGTCAGGTGGTCCTGTTTGTCTTCCTGCACGAGTGCTACCACCTGCTGGTCAGGCGGGCCCGGCGGAACCCGCGCCAGAAGGAGTCCATGTGCGACCGCTTCGCCGCCCGGGTGCTGGTGGATCACTGGGGCGCGGCGGTCCACGACGAGCAGGGCCGGCCCGCCCCTCGCCAGGCCTGGGATTTCCAGGATCTCGACGGTTTCGTCGCCGCCGCCCGCCGCCAGCCCCGGCGGCCAGCCGCCCGCCGGGCCCGCCCGCCGGGGCCCGAGCCCGCCACTCAGCCCGGCTCCCCCGCCTGCGGAGCGCAATTATTGCTCTTCCCGCTCTGACGGACCTGCCGGGGCCGATGGGCCGCCCCCCGCCCCAGAATCGCTCACGTCCCCCCGCTTGCCCGACCGATAGCCCCACATGCTGTGGTTCTAAGGAGGCATGACGCAATATCTGCGACGCGTGCCCGCGGACGCGGAAACCTGCGTGAGGGAGGCAGAATCATGAAAGATTGCCTTGCGGTTGCGCCGATGTTAGGCTACAGTATGGTACCGAACAAACTGCGAACCATCGCTGTGCGGATGATCGGGTTGCTCGGCTCGGTTCGCACCGAGCTGGCCGCCATCCGGGTACGCGGCCTAGCCGGCCTGGCAGCAGATCATCTGCCTGTGTGCGTGTTCGGCCCCGGGGGCGACTACCGGACCGCTTGGCTCCCGGGGCCGCTCGAAACAACCGAGACCGCCCGCCAGTGCGGGGGGGGCCCCGCCAACCGCCCGCCGGAGCTCGCCCCCGCCCGGCGGCCCGGTCGAATGCGGCGCACCTGCCTGAGAGCCTGGCATCCTCTCGGGCGCGACCAGGATCGTGCAGCCGGTGAGTGGAGCGCCCGCCGGATCGACCGGCTACCCCCGGTCGTCTTCGGGCCGACCGGCCTGCACCCGTTCACGGAGCAACCCCATGGCCAGAACCGGCAAGGCCCAGGAGAGCCGTCGCCTCACCCCGCGCCAACTCGAGATCCTGACCCTCATCCGCAACACCCGGCGCAGCCTTGGCTATTCCCCGACCATGCAGGAGATCGCCGACCAGCTCGACGTCAGCAAGGTCACCGTCTTCGAGCACGTCGGCACCCTCGTCCGAAAAGGGCTGCTGCGGCGTCTGCCGCACAAGGCACGCTCTTTGGAGCTGACTGAGTCGGCCCGTTTCCCGGACGAGCGGCCGACCGCCATCCCGCTGGCCGGCCGCATCGCCGCCGGCCGGCCCATCGAGGCCATCGAGGACACCGAGATCGTCGACCTGGAATCCATGTTCTCCAGCCGGCACCAGACCTTCGTGCTCGAGGTCACCGGCGACAGCATGATCGACGAACAAATCCGCGAGGGGGATCTGGTGGTCGTGGAACAGCGCCGCGACGCCCGCGACGGCGAAACCGTCGTCGCCCTGCTCGCCGACGGCCAGGCGACCCTCAAGAAGCTCTACCGCGACGGGCGGCGAATCAGGCTCCAGCCCGCCAACCGGAAGTACAAACCCATCAGCGTCTCGCCCGGCGAGGTCGAGGTCCAGGGCGTGGTCATCGGCGTGGTCCGCCGCTACCGCTAGCCGTTCGCCGAACAAGTCCACACAGGGAGTGTGGCACCCGTTTCCGGCCACCTGGATATCCTGCTGGCTCCGGGTCGCGAGGCTGGCGACCTGCAAAGGTCCCTGCGACACTCCGCCGTGCTGCCCCGGAGGGGCAGATTGGAAGTAGCCCAGCGATTCATC
>Ga0180432_10010962_pt1 | contig 10755 bp, 8 predicted proteins | sample SS_ome_10_FD_132414 | JGI IMG/M metagenome (GOLD analysis project Ga0180432, IMG submission 132414) | Hypersaline lake sediment archaeal communities from the Salton Sea, California, USA - SS_1_MS_2 metaG | ecosystem: Environmental > Aquatic > Non-marine Saline and Alkaline > Hypersaline >...
CAAAAAGACCTCCAGCCGTTCAAACTTTTCGCCAGTGGTGCGCAGAGCCTGGCGCAAGCCTTGCTCCACTGCCTCCATCGGGTCTCCGCCAGCCTCCAACCACTCTTGAGCCGCTTTCTTGGCTCCCTCTTCGTCGCCTTCCATAATGATGTTCCGTAGTTCTTCCAGCAGATTGTCCTTAGCCATGGTAACCTCCTTGTTCTGTTCTATCGAGTTTGCTCACTGCTCGACTCACCGTCTTGGCAGCTATTTAGACCTCCGAGGTCTCATTGCAGCTTATTCGAGCGCAAAACATTGGCCGTTTTAAACATTTGCAGTGGGCGGAACGGTTGTCAAAGACCTCGGACCCTACACGAGTCTCAGCCAGAGAGGCTGAGCAGTATCTAGTATACCAGGTAGAGACGGGCCTGTAAACGGTGAAATGTATAACCCCAAGCCCAGGAGGAATGTGCATTGTGCACACTTGCCAAGAAACAGCTTTTTCGAAAGGCCCAAAATACCGTCAATATCTGTTTATTGCCGCATGAAGGACGCTACAAGGGTTGTGGGCGCTATCCAGCGCGATTCAGATGCCAATCCTTGATCACGAGATGCAAGTTTAGCAGTGTCAATGGGTCTTTGAGGTCGAGGGACCAGGTCTCTTGGATACTGGCGAGGCGCTGTCGTAGGGTATTACGATGGATGTAGAGTTCTTGGGCTGCCTGGCGTTGATTACCGTGACGGTCCAGAAAAACTTCTAGAGTGCGCAGACAATCCGTTCCCTTTTCTCGGTCTCGATCGGCCATTTCGTGCACGATGCGATGGAAACGACTGGCCGAAAGAATCTCGGGCGGCAGGGTGCCCATCCAGTGTAGCACCCCCAGGTCCTGGAATGGCCAGATGCCAGGGTGCCCGTCTGAGAGCTTTTCGCCCAGTTGGAGCGCTTCGACTGCTTCTTGGTAACATCGCCGTACGCGCGCAGCGTCACGCGAGGGGGTCCCCAAGCCAATGAGTAGCGATAAACCGCTTCTGGAAGCAGCATCCATAATCGCGTGGGCCAGGTCCGATCCCGACCGACTGCCCCGCGTTCCATATAGGATTATGAACCTCTGTCCTCTCTGCACCACCACAGACTTGGTTCCGTTCACTTGGAGTTCACGGTCGAGAAAGGTCGCCAGTCTATTGGGCCTTGGAGGCCTGGCAGAAATCTCTTGCAGACTCATCACCTGGTACTCTCCTCGAAACCCCATGCGCGCCAGGGTTCTTTGCAGATCGTCCAGGTCGTGGTAAGGATCCATCTCCAGCAGGTTGTCCAAAAGCGTGTACTTGACGCGCTGCTCAGCCTCGTAGATCGCCTCCTCACGGGAGAGGATCAGGGCGGCCACTGTAGCAGCACGCTCTATCGCCAGAAAATCCAGTTCTTGCAGTTGACTCTTCCCGGCGATGATCCAGGCATAGCCGTAAAGTTCTGTGCCGACGAGGATTGGGGCGATGATCCTTTCGAGCGTCATTCCCATCTCTGGCACGCTGGGCACTCGCTGTGGCCGTGGATCTCGGCGCAGGTTCTCGAATACGCCTTCAGAATGTAGATAAGCTGCCATCTCCTCGGGTGTTCTTCCCTGAGCGATACTCCTCCTCCGCATCTCGTCAATAGGGCCGACGGATGCATGGGCAAGCATCACCAGGGAGCTGTCCTCTATGGTGACGGAGCGTTCCAGGAGGTTTGCCAGGGTTCTCGCCAGGTCATCAAGCCCTTTCCCCGCCAGAACTAGGTCTGTGAGCACTTTGTGTATGTGAAACGAGTGGTCAATGAGGGTGTACTGTTCTCTCAGGATGCGCTCGTGAATCGCCTGAGTCAACTCAACGAAGCGCACTTTCCAGGGTACTGTGATGATGGGGAAATCCAACTCGTCCGCCAAGCGGATCACAGAATGGGGAATGTGGACGATCTCGGCTACGATCATCCCTGCCAAACCCTTTTCTGCTAGGACGGGAATCAGTCCCAGGTATGCGTCAGGATCGTCTTTGAAGGCAACCCCTGTCGTGATGAGCAGGTCTCCTTTGCGCACCCAGGGGGCGACATCCGGGAAATCCACGATGTGGGTCCATTGGATGACATTGTCAAGCCCTCCCCGCCCGGCAATCACCCTGGATTGGGAGAGGATATCAAGTTCCTTCAGTACAGATGCGAGTGTCAGAGGCATTGGACTCGACCATTATATTACCTTTCATCTGGATGTCAATCCAATTCGCCTGGTGATTGCCCACACCTCATCACAGAGACCACAGAGAAAACACAAAAGACAGCCGGCGCTGGATTCATATCCAGCGCCGGCTTTACTTCTGACAGAAAATCGGCCCCTGGTGCGGCTGCGATGAGAACTGAACAACCCTGGGCCCTTTGCGCCCCAGACCACGCTACACTTGGGCGGGCTAGGCGCGGGCCGCCAATAGATCGTCCAGGCCCAACTCTCGCAGGCACTCGTCGGTCGGTTCCCCACTTTGTGGGTCCCATCCCATGAGCTCGTAGTAGCGATGCACGCACCAGTCGAGCTCTTCTTCAGTGATCTCGCTGCCGGCTATCGGCCCCTCGGTGAAGGGTTCCATCACGCGCTTGGGCAGCTTGTCATCTGCGGCGGTGAATCCCTCACGCAGGTTGAACAAGCGCGCCAACGTATGGGCGCGCGCCCCGACATCCAGGATGTCCTGAACGCTATAATCTTCCCCCGTCACCCCCGAGAGCGCCTCCGCCAGATGATGATAGTCGTAGCAGTAGAAGAAGCAGTTCATAGCACAATCCTGAAAGTGCATAAAGTTCACTTCGTGATAAAGGATCTGCATCTTTTCCTCGCTCAGGTCGTCCGGTGGCAGCGGGCCGACCTTGTTTTCCAGCACCGCGTTGACCCGATCGAGCATCCAACCCTCGTTGGCAAAGTCGGTGTCGTGGATATTGATCATGTGATCCGCGCCGAGAGGTGAGATGGCGTAGCCGATGCCCATGGCGTGCTTGAGCCGCGGCTCGTGCATGGGCAGTTCCTGGCCTTTGATAGTGAGGGTAAAGGGCTTTGTCCCTGGCCCGAAGCGCTCGCTCATACGTGCTGTGCCCTCGGCCATAATGTCGCCAAATCCCTCACGATTGGCGATCATCTCCACGGAGTGCAGCAAAAGATCGGCCTTGCCCCAGCTATATTCCAGGCCGCCGGTATCCTCGCTCGTCAGGATGCCCTTTTCGAAACATTCCATCACGAACGCGATAGACATTCCTGTAGAGATCACATCCAGCCCGTATGCGTTGGCCAGCTCGTTCGCCTTCAGCACAGCCAGGTTGTCCTCTATGCCACAGCAGGATCCAAGGGCGCCCATCGCCTCGTACTCGGCGCCTCCGTACGCGGGATCGAGTCGGAGATAAGGATCATCGGACTCGTTCTCAAAGACCTGCTTGCATCGCACCGGGCACGCCTGACAGGTGTCACGTTCCTTGAGGTACATCTCATAGTTGTGCTCCCCGCTCAGCAGATGACGATTTTCAAACATCGCCTTGCCAAAGTTGCGCGTCGGGAGCGCGCCTAGTGCCCCCCAGCCCATCAAGCTATCCTGCGTGCCGCGCCCAATGCCGGCCGCCGCCCACGCCATGCGCTGCTTATAGTTCTGTCGCAACCACTTTGCCACGTCAGTCACGCGATCTCGGTCGGCGACCGGCAGGTCCATTGTCCCCCGCACTGCCACAGCCTTGAGGTTCTTGGATCCCATCACGGCGCCCATGCCATTGCGCCCGGCAGCCCGGTTGACGTCGTGGATCACGTTGGCGTACAGCACCAGGTTCTCCCCGGCGGGGCCGATCTGCGCGACGCGTATGCGGTCATCCCCAAGCTCATCCCTGATCGCTGCCTGTACCGGGGCCGTCTTTTTTCCCCACAGGTGTTCGGCGGGACGGATTTCCACTTCCCCGTCCTTGATCCACAGGTAGACGGGCGACTCGGCGCGCCCGTGGACCACCAGCGCGTCGAAGCCAGCGCGCTTGAACTCGTGACCAAAGAAACCACCTACGTCCGAGTTGCCCAGCGCGCCGGTGAGCGGCGCTTTGCCTCCTATTCCGTGCCGTCCTGAGCCGGGTAGGTTGCTGCCTTGCATGATGCCGGGAGCAACGATGAACAAGTTATCTGGACTGAGCGGATCCGTCCCCGGCGGCAAATCTCGGAGCAGCAAATAAGAGACCAACGCGCGACCACCGACCAGCAGGCGGTAAAAGTCGTCGCTGGGCTGCTCGACGCGAATGTCGCCGGACGTTAAATCAACGTGCAAAATTTTGCCGTACGTACCGCCAATCATATCTCCTCCTGTGTATGACGTTTACAATTGCATAGAAGCTGAACTCGACTACCGTGGCTTTGCTGGATGAACGCGCCGCATCATTGGGCGCTCTCGCCCGTTTTGTGACGTCAGCGCGCTTCACCAACATTATATGTTATATCATATATTTGTCAAGCGGATCATATTTGACAAAAAATATAATAACATATATAATGCTTGTACAATGGAGGTCTCCACGAGGTATTCAGCGTGAACCGCGCCCACAGCGGTCCCATTTGTACATCGAGAGGCCCTTGAACGGAGGCGGCAAACATGACTAGCGCAATACTTGCCAGTGATTCTCAGGCTGAGGAGGGTACCGAGGTCGAGCGTGCCATTCGTTTCCTCCGCGAGGCGATCCTGCGAGGTGATTACGTACCAGGCCAGAGGTTGCGCCAAAAGGAATTGACCGAGCAGCTCGACATGAGTCCTACCCCGATCAGAGAGGCCCTTCGTGTTCTAGAGGCTCAAGGCTTCCTGAAGCGAGTTCCCTACACGGGTGTCCACGTGGCGGAGGTGTCTCCAGAGGAGAGCGAGGAGATCAGTGTGATCCGTTCGGTACTGGAGGGCCTGGCGACCAAGATGGCGGTGCCGAACCTTACAGCCGAGGACATTGCTGATCTGGAGGCGCTGGTCGAACAGATGGAGACATCTTGGCGCCAAGTGAATCTCGGTCGGCTACGGCGATCCAACTATCGCTTCCATTCCCTGATATATGAGAAATCTTGCTCGCGGCGCCTTTGTGACATAATTGTGAGTCTGTGGCCGCGTTTTGCCACTGACTTGCTGTGGATGATACCTGGCCGAGCTGAGCGATCAATCCGGCAGCACCATGCGATCTTGGATGCGATCAGGGAAGGCGACGCCCAAGCGGCTGCGGATCTAATGTCGGACCACATCCTAACTGCTGGCGAGTCAATCACCAGGTTCTTGGAAAGCCAGCAGAGTGAGTAAAGAGTATTCAACGTCAACGACGAAAGGAGCGATCTGGAGTGCCCCCCAAAGAGTATATCAGCGAACAGATAGCAAAATTGAGCGTGAACTTGCGATACGATGACCTGCCGGAGGAGGCGCAGAAAAAAGCGGCGAACTTGATCCTCGATCTGCTGGGTTCGATCATTGGCTCGAAGGAGATCGAGTCGAGTCGTATCGCGGCCGAGCTCGCCCTCGAACTGGGCGGCCCGCAGGAGAGCACCGTCATTGGCTACGATCGCAAGGTGGCAGCGCCGCACGCCGCCTTTGCCAATGCGATCCAGGGTTATGCCTTCGATTTCACCGATGATCACAACGAGTCGAACTCGCACCTGAGCGCGGCGACAGTGCCCGTCAGCCTGGCGCTGGGTGAGAAACTGGGCACCAGTGGGAAAGAGGTGGTCGAAGCGGTCGCCCTGGGGAACGAGATCGTGTCCCGGCTCGGGGCAGCCTTTCTGGGCAAAACGTACTACCAGGGCTTTCATCCAACCAGCACTTGCGGCACTTTCGGCGCTACGGTCTCGGCGGCCAAGCTGTTAAAGCTGGACGTGGAGCAGACGGTCAACAGTCTGGGAATCGCCGGCAGCCAGGTCGGAGGGCTGATGGCCTGGAACACGTCTGGCTCGTACACCAAGCGGTTGCAGGCCGGACACCCGGCCATGGTAGGCATTATCTCTGCCTTGATGGCGCAGAAGGGATTCGATGGCCCCCCGGCTATCATTGAGGGAGAGGATGGCTTCTTGCAAGCCTATTCGTACAATCGCGAGTACGACACAAGCTGGATCACCGCTGGGTTGGGAGAGAAGTGGGCCTTTGCCAACACGAGCATCAAGGTCTATCCTTGCTGTCGTTACTCGGCCGGGCACCTGGACGCATGCTTGGATATCGTCAACAAGTATCACCCTGATCCCGAAAGGGTCGAGCATGTCTTGGTCCGCTCCTCGGACTATACCATCAGGTTGCTGGCGAGACCGCGCAAGATGGACCCGCAGAACGTGGTGGATACGCAGTTCAGCATGCCGTGGCAGGCCGCGATCGCGCTGATTGACGGCCGGATTGGCGTGGACACGTTCGTGGAGGAGAACGTACACCGGCCGGACGTGAGACGGCTTATGGAAAGGGTCGAGTGGGCGGTGGACGAGGAGTTTGAGCGCCGCTACCCCGAGCATTACTCGTGTGCGGTGACGGTGACGATGGCGGATGGCACAGAATACACCTCCGAGATCACCGACCCCAAGGGCGATTGGCGCAACCCGGTCACGCAGCAGGAACTCGAGAAAAAGTTCATCAACCTGGCAGCGCGCGAGATTGAGGACGAGGACAAGATTCGACGTATCGTCGCCTTTGTGACGGTCATCCACGAGGTGGATGACGTCGGCGAGTTGTTTGCCTTGATCGGAGAATAGGGTTCTCGTTATGGGTATGACGGTCACCGAAAAGATCCTCGCCCAGGCATCGGGAGAGTCACGGGTGAGGGCGGGGGAGATCGTTCGCGCTCCGGTAGACCTCGTCTTTGGGCAGGATACGACGATGCCGTTGGCCGTCATTGAATTCGAGCGTATGGGTGCGGAGCGCGTGTTCGATCCCGACAGGGTCGCCATTGTCTGCGATCATTTCGTGCCGAACGCTACGGTGCTGGCCGCCGAACGGACCAAGTCCCTGCGAGAATTCGCCCGCGAACAGTCCATTGCGCATTACTTTGAGGCTGGGCGGGGCGGGAATTACGGGGTAGAGCATGCCCTTCTTCCTGAAGAGGGGCTGATACGGCCGGGCACGGTCGTCGTAGGCGCCGACTCCCATACCACATCGTATGGCGCGCTGGGGGCCTTTGCGTCTGGATTCGGCAGTACGGATGTCGCAGCGGCTATGGCGCTGGGTGAGGTGTGGCTCCGCGTTCCGGAGACTATGCTCTTTGTCTATGAAGGTGAGTTAGGGGCCTGGGTGGGAGCGAAGGACCTGGTCTTGTACACCATAGGACAGATTGGCGTGGCGGGCGCACTCTACCGGGCGATGGAGTTGACCGGGCCTGTCATTGAGTCGTTGACGGTTGATCAACGACTGACGATGTGCAATATGGGCGTCGAAGCGGGCGCCAAGAACACTATCGTGCCAGTGGACCGGGAGACGGAGCGCTACCTGGAAGCCGTGGGTGTGGATCAAGTGTCTGTCTGCAACGCGGATTCAGATGCCCGCTACCATTCAGTCACAGAGATTGACGTGAGCGAGATCGAGCCTCAAGTGGCCTGCCCCTCCTCTCCCGACAACGTGAAGCCACTGAGCGAAGTGATAGGAACAAAGCTAGACGCGGCCTTCATCGGCTCTTGCACGAACGGACGGATTGATGATCTGCGCAGGGCGGCGCGCGTTCTCAAAGGCCAGCGCGTTTCCGGCGACCTGCGTCTCATCGTCATTCCTGCCACACAGAACGTCTATCTTCAAGCACTGCGTGAAGGGCTGCTGGAAATCTTTGCCGAGGCGGGCGCTGCGGTCAGTACTCCCACCTGTGGCCCGTGTTTCGGTGGTCACATGGGGCTGCTGGCGGCGGGTGAGCGTGTCATAGCGACGACGAATCGGAACTTTGTAGGGAGAATGGGGCATCCTGAAAGCAAGGTTTTTCTCGCATCTCCGGTGGTGGCGGCCGCCTCGGCCGTGATGGGCCGGATCGCGCATCCCGATAAAGTCGTGAGGTGATAAATGGTCACACAAGGGCGTGCCTGGAAGCTGGGTGACAACGTGGATACAGATCAGTTGGTGCCGGGGCGGTACCTGAGCTTGACGGATCCCCAAGAATTGGCTTCCCATTGCCTCAAAGACCTGGTTCCCCGGTTTCATGAACTCGCTCGGCCGGGCGACATCGTCGTTGCCGGAGAGAACTTTGGCTGCGGCAGCTCGCGCGAGCATGCTCCCGCTGCCTTGAAGGCGCTGGGCATATCCTGCTTCCTGGCAAGCTCCTATGCCCGGATTTTCTTCCGCAATTGCATCAACCTGGGCCTGCCAGCGCTCACCTCACCGGAGGCCATCGCGGCCATACAGGACGGAGACGAGGTGCGTATTGATGTGGAAACCGGGGAGATTGAGAATTTGACGCGGTCGTTCCGCTGCTCGGCTCCGCCTTTGTCATCGTTCCTGATCGAGATCATCGAAGCGGGCGGATTGACGGCTTATGTGCGAGATCGGCTGGCCGGGGAGGGGGGAGGAAGCGATTGATGAAACCATACGAGGAACAGAAGCGAATCCGCTGCGCCGTCATGCGCGGGGGTACGAGCCGAGGCTTGTTCGTCATGCATGGCGATCTGCCGGCACAGCCCGAACTGCGCGACAAGGTCATTCTCCGTATGTACGGCAGTCCTGACGTGCGCCAGATTGACGGTATGGGGGGCGCCGATCCGCTGACGAGCAAACTGGCTATCATCGGCCCTTCTACTCACGAGGACGCTGACGTGGATTATACCTTTGCTCAAGTCAGTTTTGAGGAACCACTCGTTGACTACAAGGGTAACTGTGGGAACATCTCGTCGGCAGTGGGACCCTTTGCCATTGACGAGGGATTGGTTGATCCTGTGGAACCAAAGACCACCGTGCGCATTCATCAGACCAACACGAGGCGCATCCTGGTGGCCGAGGTCCCCGTGGCCAACGGGAAGGCGGCGGTCGAGGGCGATTATCACATTGACGGAGTCCCTGGGACGGGAGCGAGGATCGAGCTGGACTTTTCCGGTACTGCTGGAGCCGTGACCGGGCATATCTTGCCGACCGGCAACCCCCTGGATCGGCTGGACGTGGAAGGTGTTGGCCCGATTGACGTCTCGGTCGTGGATGCGGGGAACCCGTGTGTTTTTGTCCGCGCCAGGGACTTGAATATGGCAGGGACAGAAACGCCGGATCAGATAGACGGTGATCGAGAGTTGAACGAGCGCATAGAACGGATACGCGGCACGGTCGCCGCAGCGATCGGTCTGGTTGGGGACTGGCGAGACGCGGCCCGGCAGAGTCCCTACATTCCCTTCTTCGTCCTGGTCAGCCCTCCTGCCGATTACATAGATTTTACAACCGGACGGATGGTTGAGGCTCAGCAAGTTGACCTTGTGGCGCGTCTCTTGTTCATGCTCAGGACACACAAAGCTTATGCTGTGACGGGAACGGTATGCACGGGCGCTGCGGCCAAAATCCCGGGCACGATCGTCCACGAGGCCGCTCGCCCCGAGTCGCAGGGGCAGGCCCAGACGCGGATCGGGCATCCGGCGGGTGTGATTGACGCCGAGGCCGTCGTGCGGTTGGATGAGGGCGTGCAACTGGTACGCGCCTCTGTGGGCCGGACGGCGCGGCGCATTATGGAAGGGTACGTGTTCGTTCCGTGGAGCACGCTGGATGACTGACCACTCAGAATGGGGGGGGCTGCCCCAAGAGGTAGAGATCATTGAGGTTGGGCCGCGGGACGGGTTCCAGATCCTGCCCGATTTCATCGAAACCGCGCTCAAGGTTCAGGTGATCGAACTGCTTATCCAGGCGGGCATTCAGCGCATGGAGGTGGCCTCGTTTGTGCATCCCAGGGCCGTGCCGCAGATGCGTGATGCGGGCGAGGTTCTACGAGCATTGAGACGTAACGGCTGTCAGTGTTTTGCAATGGCGCCCAATCTAGTCGGCGCTGAACGCGCCCTCGAGGCCGGCGCCGATATGTTGAATCTGGTGGTTTCCGCCAGCGAATCGCACAACCGGAGCAATGTCCGCAGGAGCATAGACGAATCGCTGCATAGTTTTGAGGCCGTGTTGGAGTTGGCTGAACGGAGAGCGGTTCCGGTGAGGGCCAGCATTGCCACAGTTTTTGGCTGTCCTTTCGAAGGAAAAGTGCCCATTGACAACGTGTTGCGCGTCGGCCGCCAACTAGTAGAGATGGGCTGCGTCGAGCTGAACCTGTGCGATACAACTGGCATGGCGAATCCCCGCCAGGTTGCCCTCGTCGCTCGACGAGCGATGGAAGAATTCGGTGATATGGCCATCGCGATGCATTTCCACAACACCCGTGGAGTGGGTATGGCTAACTTGCTCTCCGCTATGCAGAACGGCGTCACTTTGTTCGAGACCTCCTTTGGTGGTCTGGGAGGCTGCCCGTTCGCGCCGGGAGCTGCGGGCAATGTGTGTACAGAAGATGCAGTGCACATGTTACACGAGATGGGAATCGCCACCCGCATTGACCTATCCCGCCTGCTGGATGCCGTGCGCAAGGCTGAGCGTATGCTGGGCATAACGCTCCCAGGGCAGGTCATCAAGGCCGGCCGCAGTTGCGACCTGCATCCGCTACCCAATGCCCAGTAGACGAAAAGATGGGCTTTTATAGTCTCAGTAGATCCAAATTCTCATAATCGAGGCGCGGCAGGCGCGACGATCTCTCTGATGCAGCCATAATGCTCCTCCAAGGCACGGCGAATGAACTTGGCCATGCGAGAAAGCTCGAAA
>Ga0180432_10010963_pt1 | contig 10755 bp, 6 predicted proteins | sample SS_ome_10_FD_132414 | JGI IMG/M metagenome (GOLD analysis project Ga0180432, IMG submission 132414) | Hypersaline lake sediment archaeal communities from the Salton Sea, California, USA - SS_1_MS_2 metaG | ecosystem: Environmental > Aquatic > Non-marine Saline and Alkaline > Hypersaline >...
GGCTGATCGCCGTGGTAAAGACCGCCATTCTCGTCGTGCGCGGCCTGGGCACGGCGATGACGTTCCTGGCCAGGAACCCCGCGGCGCTGCTGGCGGTCGTGCTCGGCGCCCTGGTCGCCTCGACCATCGACTGGTCTGCGGCGCTGAAGCGCCTGACCGGCGCGATCAAGGGCCTGCTGCCGCAGTTCAAGGCCTTCAACGCCATGACGCACACCTCGGCCGAGCAGATCCGCGCCGAGCACGAGCAGATGAAGCTCAAGGCCAAGCGCCTGGCCGAACTCCGCGGCAAGCAGCACCTGACCAACGAGGAGATGGTCGAGGCCCGTACGCTCTCGCACGACCTGCTGGAGGCCTACCCGAAGATGGGCAAGGCCATCGAGAGCCTCGGCCGGTCCGCCGGCAGCGCGGCCGAACTGCTGGAGCGGATGAACCAGGCCTTCGCGGAGAACACCAGGGCCTTCTACGCTGCCCAGCTTCGCGCGACGGAGAACAGGATCAAGGCACTCAAGCGGCAACAGCAGCGGGCAAAAGAGGCCCGGGCGCAGGTCACCGAACTGACCGGCAAGCGGAAGTCCATCCCTGTCTACGGCGACCCGGTCACGAACACCGTCAACGCCCTCTCGTCGCTGCTGGGCAGCGAGTTCCGCATGGGCCGGGCGGCCCGTATCCAGAAACTCGACCGGCAGATCAAGGAGGCCAGAGCCCTGGCCGGCAGCTTCGAGGATGTCGGTAAGGAGATCGCCACGGCCGAGGGCAACGCCGCGCGGCTCCGTAAGACGCTCAAGGAGATGGCCAAGGTCGCCAAGGGGCCCGGTAAGGCACCCGCAGCCGCGCCGGCGGCACCTGCGGGCCCGAACATCTTCCAGCGGCTGGTCGGCTCCGTGCCGGACCTGCTTCGCCGCGCTCGGCAACTGCCCGGTCAGCTGTGGGACGCCGTCCAGCAGGGAATGGCCGCATACAAGGCCCGCAACGCCGAACTGTTCCACGACCTGAAGGTCCTCGACGCCCAGCGGATACGCGACGACCTCCAGCGCGAACTGGCCATGACGCGCCTGGCCTACGAGCAGAAGATCCGCATGGCCCGCCAGGCCGGGCAGGACATCTCCCTGATAGAGAAGGCACGCGAGAAGGAACTGGCCCAGATCAAGGCCCGTCACATCGATGACGCCGCCCGGACGCGGCGCGAGCGCGAAAAGGCCCTGGATCTGGAGATGGAGCGGTTCGCCGTCGAACAGGCCACCAAGGGCACCGAGCGGCGTATCGCCCTGCTGCGGATCGAGGAACGCGAGCGGATCGCCGCGGCGAAGGCCGCCGGACTGGGTGATGCGTACATCCGAAAGCTGCGGGCCTTCTACGCCGCCCAGCGCAAGGCCCTCGGCCTGGCCAAGGACGAGAAGGCCGCCGGTGTCAAGGACGCCATCGAGCGCGTCGTTGGCGTCCGGGGCACCTTCAACGCCATGCAGGCCCGGGGCCTGGGGGCGGGCGGAGCCACCGACCGGATCGTCACCGCCGTCGAGAAGACAGAGAAGCACACGAAGAAGGTCGCCAACGCCGCCCAGCGCGGCGGACTGGCGTTCGTGTAGGGACCGACCATGGCCATCACGGTAGAAGAGAAGTTCGACTCCCGCACGCTGGCAGACGGCAACAACGCCGCGGCCGAGCTGACGTACCTGATCGACGGGACGGACGACGACATTGCCGCCCGGGCCGCCCTGGCCGCGACGGCGCCGGCCACCCATGACGGGCTGGTGATCGAGTCGGTCGAGGTCGAATACTACGCCGAGGACCGGTGGATCGGTACGGCCAGGTATCAGAAGCTGGAGAACCAAGAGGCCGAGCCGCCCGAAACGGGCGACTCGGCGTACTCCTTCGACACCGGCGGCGGCACCCAGCACATCACCCAGTCCATCACCAACGTCGGTAAGTACGCCCCGCCCGGCAAGACGGCGCCCGACTTCAAGGGTGCCATCGGCGTTACGCACAACTCCGTCGAGGGAGTGGACATCACCGTGCCGGTCTTCAGCTTCTCTGAGACGCATTACATCGCCGACGCGGCCGTCACGCAGGCCTACAAGGCCGCACTGTTCCTTCTGACCGGCAAGGTCAACAACGCCGCATTCCGGGGCTGCGCGGCCGGCGAGTGCCTGTTCCTGGGCGCCTCGGGCTCCAAGCGAGGCGCGGGCGACTGGGAGATTACCTTCCGCTTCGCTGCCAGCCCGAACCGGACGAACTTCCAGATCGGGGACATCACCGTCGCCAGCAAGAAGGGCTGGGAATACATGTGGGTCCGCTACGCCGATGCCGAGGACGCTGCGGCCAAGGCCATCGTGAAGCGGCCCACCGCTGTCTACATCGAGAAAGTCTACGACGAGGCCGACTTCACGGCCCTGGGGATATGAGTATGGCCAAGCCCCTGCAATGGAGTCGGACTATTGCCTGAGTACATGACAACCCGTAGGATTGCGGTAAGGGTTCGATCCGGTCATGATGAGTCAATTGCCATCTTCCGAATCTGGTGTGCCCAAAGCCATGTGTCACCTGATTCGGGTGTGCACCATTGTCATTGTTGCCCTGTTGCCAACCGCGATTGGCCTGTTCCACATGTTCGTGCATCCGCTGATTCCCTTTTCGGAACAACGCCCTGCTGTGCAACAGTCCCAAGGAATCGCGGTCATGCCGGCAACGGTACCAAGCATCGAAGCCAGGCCCCCGACGTCTCGTGCAGAACACGTCAGTGTCACGACCTTCCCGCTTGTCGCCTGCAGTTGCGTGGTCGCCTGCCTGATACTGGGTCTTCTCCGTGTTCCGCACGCCGCGGCATTTGCCTTCCTCCAAGCGTGCGTCTCTTCCCTGGCCTACGTGGTTTCGGATGGACAAGGCGCCTTCATGGGGCCAATCGCTTTTACTTTGGCATTCTGGCCAGTCATCGGCTTGGGCAACGTTATCTTGCGCATCTTCCGCCGATAGACTCTGGGGTATGCACGTCTGATGGGCGCTGCCCACAGGGACCTCAGGGGCAGTCCGCTCCGCCAATACCGTACACGTTTTCAGAGGGGATGTGACCATGGAAGCGAAGCCACTGATTATCGGCCTGGGTACCGGGCGGTGCGGCACGCACTCGCTGGTGGACGTACTCAACGCCCAGGGCAGCGTCCAGGTCGTCCACGAGGACAAGCCCATACTCCACTGGAACCCGAAGCGGGAACCCAGCGGCGTGATCGGGCGGTTCCAGGCCAGGATCGACCGGGCGCCCGGGAAGATCACCGGCGAAGTGGCGCTGTTCCTTCTCAGGCACACGCCCGCGCTGCTGGACGCCTTCCCGCAGGCCCGGGCGGTCGTGCTTCAGCGCCCGCGCGAGGAGGTGATCGCGTCGTTCACCCGCTGGGTGCGGGGCAGTAACCGTTATCGGCGTCACACCAACCACTGGCAGCGGGGCGTACGGCGGAAGCGGACCCTGTGGGACCGCGCCTTCCCGCGGTTCGACGCGCCGACCATGCAGGAGGCCATCGGACTCTACTGGAACTGGTACGCCCGGCGAGTCACCGACCTGATGAGCAGGTACCCCGACCGTGTGCGGCAGTGGACGATGCGCGAGGCGCTGAACGATCCGGACACTCAGCGCGACATGCTTCAGTGGCTCGGCATCGAGAATCCCCGTCCACATCACGCCTGGTCGGCATGGACGGTCAAGCCTGAACGCAAGCCAGCGCCGAAGCCGGCAGACCATGACTACACCTACTGCATCAAGACCTTCGGCCGGCCGGATGCACTGCGGCGGTGCCTCTACTCGATCCATGACCGGGACCCGGCCCACCCGGTCATCGTCGTGGATGACAGCAGGGAACCCTACGCCGCCGAGGTTGCCGCCGAGTTGCCCAAACTGGACGTCAAGGTCATCACGCCCGGCTACGACGTGGGGCTCAGCCGCGGGCGGAATATCGCCATCGACGCCGTGGAGACCGAGTTCGTCTGCCAGCTCGACGACGACATGTACCTGGTCGAGGAAACCGACCTTCCGGGCATGATCGCAGCGCTGAGCAGTGGGAAGTGGGACATCGTGACCGGGCGGCTGCTCGAGAAGGGCCGCGTGGAAGGCTGGGAGGCGACGTTCTGCCGGACCGACACCGTTCTCTACGCCCGGCCGTGCCCGCCTCAGCAGCGAATCCAACCCGTGGACATGGGGATGAACTTCCTCGTCGCCCGGCCGGCCTCGCTAAAGAGATTTCGGTACTGCGATAAGATCAAGATCGGCCGCGAGCACCTGGACTTCTTCCTGACCGTCCACCGAGGCGGCGGGCGGGTCGCGTGCTACGCCCCGTCGCTGATCGGACACCGGCACGATAAGGCCAATCGGGTCTACAGGAGGATGCGGCGAGACCGGCGCAAGGCGTACGACCGCCTGGTCATGCAGCGGCACGGCCTGTCGCACGTTATCATGCCGACCGGGGAGGTGCTGACCTGCCTTGAGAACTTCCAGCGCCTCGGCCCGCAGGCCAAGTGGGCGGACAAGTGCGGCAACAAATCAGAGCAGGACCGCAAGCCGCCGCGCATTCTCATCGGCGCCCTGTCCGGAGCGGCCAAGACCGCTCGGCGCAACGCATGTCGCGCGACGTGGCTGGCCGACATCGATGTCCGCGATGACGTGCAGTGTGTCTTCCTCCGAGGCGATCCCGGCCTATCAAAGCCGAAACTGCGAGGCGACGAGCTCTGGCTGCCCTGTCCGGACGACTACGCCAGCCTGCCGCAGAAGACGCGCGGCTTCTGCCAGTGGGCCCTGGCCAACGCCGAGTTCGAGTACCTCTTCAAGTGCGACGATGACACGTACGTCTGCCTGGACCGGCTGCTTCAGGTACCGCCCGGCCTGGACTACTGCGGCTGGAAGCTCGGCAAGCGCAACTACGCCAGCGGCGGCGCGGGCTACCTGCTCAGCCGCCGGGCGGCAGGGATCGTCGCCCGGGATGTGGTCGAGAAGTCCGGTCCAGAGGACAGGCTCGTCGGCCAACACCTCCACAGGGCGGGCATTGCGCTGGTGCATGACTCGCGATTCCGGCCGTGGCGCAAGCTCAGCCACACGCCCCGGCCCGACAACGACCTGATTACCGGCCATTACTGCGGCCACATCCGGATGCGCCGCGTGCATAGGCAGTTTGCGAGGCGGTGATGGGCGACCACCTCAAGAAAGTCCAGGCCGGCGACGCTCTGGAGATTCCCGCCGGGACGTTCAACACGTTCATCGATACGGCCCGGGCCTACCTCGCGCGCCAGCGCAGCACTCAGACTGGCACGGACCGAAGCACTCGCGATCCCGACGTCGTCCTCGTCCGAAACGACAGCGGCTATGACCTGGCCCGCTTCGAGATCCTGGGCGTTAGCGGAGTAGTCATCTCGCCGGCGGACAACCTGGATGAGTTCAAGAACGCCGTCGTCCTGACGGGCACCACGCCGTCCCTGGCCGAGCACTTCGGCCGGTTCGTCGTCCTGCTGGAGCCCCTGACCGTCGGCGAGATCGGCAGGGCATGCGCCAGCGGCATGTGCCAGGTGAGGGTCAACGTGGTGGACGAGGCCGACGATTACGCCGACGTTCGCGACGGCAGCTGCGCCACGCTGGAAAGCACCGACCGCGGCGCATCCTACATCTACTGGCGCCAGTCCGGTACCGGCGAGAAGTGGGCCGTCGTGAAGCTGAGCATCCCCGCGCCCGAATGCCCTTGCCCGTGCAGCAGTTCGAGCGATTCGTGCAGCCTCTGCGGCAGTTCCAGCCTCTCCTGCTCGTGCTCGGCCTCCGGTTCGTCCTGCAGTTGCGGAGGCCTGCCGTGATCCGCTTCGCGTCCAACGCTGACCTTGCGCGGCGCGTCCGCACCCGCCCGCCTGGATACCTGGAGGAGTTGGAGGACATCATCGTCCGGCGCGACGCCAGCGGCGTCTGGTACGACGCTGGCCATCCCGCCTACGCCCGGATGCGGACCAAGTACCGCACCGGCCCTCGCAGATTCCCGCCCGCGATCGCCCGCATCGCCGCTACCTGCCGGGCCTGTCCGCGGCGCGAGACCTGCCAGTGGGCCAACTCACCGCGGTGCCGGCGTGAGCGTATCCTGCAGGAGCGTAAACCCGACGTTCTTGCAGCTTGCTGCCCGGAAGGACGGTGGGGAGGGCAGGTCGACTTCGTATGGGGCTACTACGCCCGCCCGGCCAGGGGCGACGAGCTGCTCTATTCGGTCCGCAGCGTGATGGCTAACTTCGTCGGTACCCCCCGCATCTGGATCGTCTGTGACCCCGCCGACCGCCCGTCCTGGGCCAGCAGCCAGATCCACTTCATCGACTACCGCTGGGCCCAGGGCAGGCGGCGCACCCGCGTGCCGTTCGACTACACCGACAAGCTCATCGCCGCCTGCCGGCACAACGAGATCGCCGACAGTTTCTGCGCCATGTACGACGACACCTACTTCGTCAACCCGGTCATGCTGCCGGACATCACCGTCCCCCGCGCCGCCAAACGCTGGACGAAGAAGGCCCTGGCCCAGTGGCACCCGAAACGCAAACACGACCGCCGCCGCAAGCGATCCATGCAGCTCTTCGCCGATCGCACCGGCCACGCCTGGGACTTCTCCACACACATGCCTTACTGGTACAACAAGCAGCGATTGATCGACATCACCCGCCGCTACCGCCTCCAGCACAAAGACTTCCTCCGCGAAACCGTCTACTTCAACGCTCTCCTGCCCGAGGGCGAGAAGCCGGCCCTGCTACAGCCGAAACATGGTCCCCGCGTCCAGTACCGCACGTGCAAGCAGCCACCCTACGACGTGCTGGTCCGCAAGACAGGAAACGTCCTCTTCCTGAACCACGGCGACAAATCCTGGACAGCCGACATGCAGCTACTGCTGGGAGAGCATTTCCCTGTGCGCTGCGGAAGCGAACCAGATTCCTCGGTCGAAGTCGGTTACGCAACGGCCACCTGAAGGTCAACTGGACGGTGCACGCGACCAATGATCGTATGTTCCCGCTGAATATCTCGCGCCCGTATGGGCATTCGAACATTACAGTGAGCTAGGCAATAGCGGCTTCCCATCGGCGCCAACGAGATCGGCCAGGTCTGGAATGGGAACGACCTGGTCCACCCTAGCCCGTGCGGGCCATCCAGGGCGGAATGCGGGGCCACAAGAGGGCCACAAGGGTATTGACGCTCGTGGTTGCAGATTCCGGCCAGCCATCGTATTATCCTGATCACTCGTGACACGTCCGAATCGCGGTCGAGAGGATGGCTTGCGAGGGGGCGCTGATCACAATGGCCAGGGAGTCAACATGGCGAAGAAGAATGCCAAGAAGCAAGCGAAAGCGGCCGAGCCGGCAGAGAGCACCGAGCTTGAGGTGCTGCGTGACGAGGACAAAGGCAAGATATGGAGCCACGTGCGCCAGAAATGGCTGGTCGAAACGCCCGAAGAGCGAGTCCGACAGGAATACCTGCCTGTGCTCGCGGGCGAGTATGGTTTCGCCCTGGGGCAGATCGACGAGGAGTTGGAAATCACTGGCCGTGGAGCGGGCGGCGCGCGGGTCGATTTCGTTATCTGGCGTACCATCGAAGACCGGCGTAGCAACAAGGCGCCCCTCATCGTCGTTGAATGCAAGTCGGACAACGTGACGATCCAGGCGAAGGACTACTTTCAGGGAGACAACTACGCGCGGATCGTAGACGCCCCTTTTGTCGTTACGCACAACAGCAAGGAAACGAAGTTCTGGCGCGTCCGGAAGGACAAGATGCCCGGCTATCTTGAGGAAGTCGAAAACATCCCCCACGCTGATGCCACTGACAAGGAGATTGATGAACTGTTTTCGCGCCTCAAGACCTTCAAGGAAGACGAATTTGCCGACCTGCTGCACCAGTGTCACAACGTCATTCGCAACCGCGAGAAGCGCGATCCCGTGGCCGCGTTCGACGAAATCGCTAAGGTGCTGTTCGTGAAGGTGTACGTCGAACGCGAACTGAAGCGCAAACGTCGCCGGAAGAATCTGTTCACAGCGGACTTCCTAGAAGAACAGATCGGCGACAACCCTCTGGAAGACCTGTTTCAGAAAACCAAGGCCCACTATGCTGATGATCGGATCTTTGAAGGTGACGAACGGCTGAATCTCAAACCGGCGACGGGCCTGGAAATCGTCCGCCTTCTGGAACGCTACAACCTGTCCGACACAAGCGAAGACATCAAGGGAATCGCTTTCGAACGGTTCTTGGGCAAGACCTTTCGGGGCGAGATCGGCCAGTTCTTCACGCCGCGCCCCATCGTGGAGTTCATGGTTCGCATGGTGGCCCCCCAGGAAGGGGAAGTGATCTGTGACCCCGCGAGCGGGTCCGGGGGCTTCCTGATTCGCTTTTTCGAAATCGTCCGGGAACTGATCCTAGTTAATGCCGACCGCGAGTATCAGCGGTACAAGACCGAGCTTGAGCAGACGAAATACTCGAAGAAGAAGAAGGCCGAGAAGCTGTTGGCCAAGTATGAAGCAATCCAAGCTGACATAGGGATGCAGAAGGACGGCGGGTTCGTGGAAGGCTCGCGACTCTGGAAGCTGTCGAACCGCTGCATTTATGGCACCGACGCGAACGACCGCATGGCGCGCACCAGCAAGATGAACATGATTATGCACGGGGACGGCCACGGCGGGGTTCACCACCACGACGGCTTCCTGAACGTGAACGGAATCTTCGAAGGGCGGTTCAACATCATCCTGACGAACCCGCCGTTCGGTGCGAACGTCGAACCGTCCGACAAGGTGCTTCGAGAGCAGACAGAGGTCCCGGCCCCGCGGGAACGCGAGTACGTTCAGCAGTTCGGGAATGTGTACAAGCAGGCGATGAAGCGGACCCGCGCTGCCGTGGGCAAACCGATTGCGTCGTTGTTCGAACTGCCGAAGGGAAGGACTGGCCAACGGAAGGCCGGCAAGTCGAAGATCAAGACAGAGATTCTTTTCATCGAACGATGCCTGGAACTTCTTAAACCCGGTGGCCGGCTGGGCATTGTCCTGCCCGAAGGCGTCTTCAACAACCCGTCCCTGGCGTACGTCCGCGAGTTCTGCGAAGATCGGGCCTTCATACAGGCCGTGGTTTCGCTTCCGTCGGAGACGTTCGTGTCGTCAGGTGCGTCGGTCAAGGCGTCGCTGCTGTTCATGCGGAAGTTCACCGAAGCCGAAAAGACCGACTTTGACACCAAACGGGACACCGCGACGGCTGAGACGCATGCCAAGTACGCCGCGGAAATCACCGCCACCATAGCCAAACTCAAGCTGGGAATCGAGAAGGCGAAGAAGGACAGAGACACAGACCGGCGCAAGCAGTTGCAGGCCGAACTCCGCCTATACGAACGAAACATGGAATCCAAGATGCAGGCCAAAGCCCGCGCGCTACTGAAAGAGCACTTCGCTTACTCCATCTTCCTGTACGAAGCCGAACACATCGGCATCACCGCCACGGGCGAAACCGACCGTGTGCCGAATGAACTATTCCCGAACGACTACACCCCCGAGGGGATCGAGAAGACCGCCATGGAACTCTACCGTGACTTCCAGGCTGACCCCGACGCCTTCCTTGCCATGGGGGCCGACGCATGACCACGGCCACGGCATGCCCGCCGGGCGAACGGCCCCGGAAGGTGTTCGCCGTCTGGTTCGCCGACCTACGCCGGTGGAGCGTGAATTCCTTCTACACTGTGTGCTGGCATTGGCCGGCGAAGGACATTGCCCCATTGGCAAGGGCCCTGGAACGCAAGAGCGTTTCTGTCAACAAAAAGAAGATCGGCCTGGAAAATCTGCAACTGGTAACGCTGCACTTCGATGGCGAAATGGAGCCGCGCGATACGAACGGCCAGGCGGCGTTCAAGGGCAAGCTATTTGAGGCTGTAGCCGGCGACGTGGTGTATTCAAAGATTGACGTTCGCAACGGGGCTATCGGCGTGGTTCCCCCGGAAATGCCCAAAGTCGCCGTGAGCAGTGAGTACCCAGTTTATCACGTCCGCCGGGAAGCCGCCTTGCCCGAGTACATCAAGCTACTGTTCCGCACGCACGCGTTCCGACGCCAGATAAATAGCATGATAAGTGGAGCGAGTGGCCGGAAGCGTGTGCAACCCTCCGACCTGGAAGAAATCGACGTACCGCTTCCGCGGCTGCCCGTTCAACAGGCAATTGTTGAGCATTGGAACAAGGCCCGGCAGACAGTTGACGCGGCCGGGAGAGCCCTGAGTAAGCTCGTTGCTGACTTGGAGCGGAAACTTCGGCGAATCTACCGACGGGAGCGCACCCACGACGTAATCGGAACGCGGTACTTCGTCTTGAACTTCAAGGACATGGCCGCGTGGGATGCCAAGTCCGGGCGCGCCGCTGCCTTCCGTCTTGCTTGCCCCGGATTCAGACGGATGGGCGAGTTCATCGAAGACGCAACCGAGCTTGTGCGCCCTGCCGCCGAACCTGACCACGATTGGCCCATCTACGGCGTGAACAACAAGGAGGGTGTGTTCCTTAACTGCCGCCAGAAGGGCCGAGACTTCAATTCGGCCTACAAGCGGATTCACAAAGACTGGTTCTTTCACAACCCGACCCGCTGCAATGTAGGGTCGCTGGGGATCGTCCCCGATGTGCCCAATGATGCAATCACAAGCCCGGAGTATCCGGTATGGCGGTTGAAACCGGACGTTCCAGAACCGTTGCTTCCGGGATTCGTCGCAGTGCTGATCCAGACGCCCTTCTTCATCGACCTTGTGCAATTCAACC
>Ga0180432_10010964_pt1 | contig 10753 bp, 9 predicted proteins | sample SS_ome_10_FD_132414 | JGI IMG/M metagenome (GOLD analysis project Ga0180432, IMG submission 132414) | Hypersaline lake sediment archaeal communities from the Salton Sea, California, USA - SS_1_MS_2 metaG | ecosystem: Environmental > Aquatic > Non-marine Saline and Alkaline > Hypersaline >...
GATCATGTCGTTCCGTTCGCGAGGGGCGGGGGCAATGATGCCGGTAACCTCAGGCTGCTCTGTGCCAAGCACAACAGGGTGGAGGCCGAGAGGGTGTACGGGAAAGAGCATATGCGCAGACATTACAAAGACCCATAGGCTCTGAAGGATAGCGGAGAAACTTCAAAGATCCATAGGGCCTAGATGTAGAGCGGAGAAGAGCGCATGAAGAGACATTACAAAGACCCGTGGGGCGGATAGCTTGTGTGTACTGGAAAATATATGAAGCCTTTAAATAATCCACGTAGCTCGCATTGATATTTATCTTCATTCGCCCTTCCGCCCGGATGGACGGTGGGTATCAATAAAATACGGAGCCTACGTAAAGCATTTTTTACTAAAGTAATATGCGGTTTACTGACGATAACTTGATGAGAGCAGGCGCATGCTGCGCGGTGGGTCGAGTGCCGCGAGGTATCTTTAGGGTACAATCGCCCAAGAGCATGCAGTCATGGGGAGCACTTATCCCCTGGAATGCTGACCTACGGTGCCGGGATAGGATAGACAGAATATGCATTCATTCCGCTTGAAGCTCAGAAAGACATTCGGGAAGATCCACAAGCTGCCCACCCTGCCGCCGATCGTCGTTACGCTCGAGAACGCATTGAGGAACGAGAACGCGAGCGCCGATGATATCGCCCGCATAATCTCAAATGATATCAGTATCAGCAGCAATATACTGCGACTTGTCAATTCCGCGTACTACTCGCCGGGCACCGGTTCTATCACATCGATATCGGAGGCGGTTGTGAGGCTGGGGCTTCACGAGATAAAGCAGATGTGCACGACACTGGCCGTGATCAGTGCGTTCAACAAGATAGGGAAGTTCAGGAATCATGTGCAGTTCTGGAAGCACTGCATCGCCGTCGCCAATGCGGCCAGGGTGATATTGAACAATTCCAGGAGATCGGGGCATTACACTGAGGACGATGCCCATATCGCCGGTCTGCTTCACGACACCGGGTACCTGGTGCTGGATCAGTATTTTTATGAGGATGTAAAAGGAGCCTGGGAGCTGGCGGCGGGGAGAGGCGTGCCGAATCACGAGGTGGAGCAGGAGTTGCTCAAGATCGATCACGGAGAGGTCGGTGGTCATCTTCTCAGGAAATGGAAACTCCCGCCCCATATCGTTCATGGCGTTTCATATCATCACCAGTTTCAAAAGCCGGATATAGAGGACGCCGAGCTTGTCAGGATCGTGCACCTCGCCGATGCGGTGTGTGTCGAGGTGGGAGTCGGCAACGGATACGGGGACATCACCATGGAAGTGACCGAGGAGTCGTGGATCAGCCTGGACATAGGCGAGCAGGCGAGAGAGCGCATACTGGAAAAGGTAGGGGGCGAGCTGTCGGGCAGCGAGATTATCAATTATCTGGGAAACGATGCGCCTGCGGAGCTTGCCGGACGCTAGATTTCCGGACCGGCCGATGATCCCGGTATATCAACAGAAGAGCAATCAGGATATTTATCGAATTCTCAGTGTATCGGTTTGTTCGTCTATCGAATAATCTCTCTTATCTGTTGCGTACTAATAATATCAAACGCAATATTACTGATGTGCAACAATCGCCGCAATGATCTCGGAATTGTGTTTTGTGGGCGTATTGGAGCGGAGGGCTGTGAGGCAGTTCGGGGGCACGGCGGATATTGATCGACTGTTAATGATGTGTTCCAGGGTGCTTTTGCACGGCAGAGATATGTCATTCGAGGTGGTGCGGGACGATGGCGGATGCAGAGCATGTCGCAATTCTGTCTAGGGGAGTCGTTGCGTGGAACCGCTGGCGGCAGGATAATCCCGACACGGTTCCGGACCTCTCAGGGGCGAATATAAAAACGAAGAAGCTGGACGGTATCAATTTCAGGGGCGCGGACCTGGGCTGTGCCATGCTTCCGGGAGCTAAGCTGAAGGGTGCCAACCTCGAGGGAGCCTCCCTCGTCGGTACGGACCTCATGGAGGCCGATCTTCGCGGCGCATGGTTCTCTCGCGCGAACCTGGAGCGGGCGAACCTCATGGGCGCCGATCTGAAGAACGCGGATCTACAGGGCGCCAACCTCGAGGGGGCCATTCTATACAGGGCCGATCTTGAGGGAACCGAATGCGTCTGCAACTCCCTCTGGTTCGAGATGCTCATGGGATTCGCCGGCAGGCTCATAGATGCGGGCGAGTCGGACGGCGAATACTACTTCGATGATGTGGCGGGCTCCTTCGTCGAGAACAGCTTTGTGACGACGCGTAGCTGCAGGCTCGAGCTTGAGCTGTCGGAGCCGGTATCGACCGGGCTTGTATACAGGGTGCTGGGCGCGCTGAACAGGCTTTACAGCGCCGCGGCGAGCGAGGAGCTCACCGGCCCGATCATACAGATAGGCTCGCCAGGAGCTGAGGATGATACGGCGAGTCCATAATCTTGATAATGGAATAAAGATCGGCCAGTGGTTATGGCGCCGTGAGTTGTGATATTGCGCGAACCGATCATCGAGGAGCGGTTTGTAGTATGAACAGGATCTCATTCAAAGGGGCGAGGAATATTCTCGAGGATTTCTCCGTGAGGTTTCTTAGCGTAGGCGCGGAGCGGATGCCGCCTTCAGAGGAGATCCGCGTGCGGTACGGCGGCGTGCTCGGCTCGATCGCATCCAGAAGATCGGTTGAATTGGAACGATTGCTCGATATCGTCGACTTTCTCCTGGCAAACGGCGTCGGAGAAGAGTCGATTGTTCGAATGATAGAGGAGAATGACGGTGATCTCGCCGGGCTGGCGGGCGATGCGGAACTGCTGGCTGTCTGCTGCAGCAACGGCACGATCACAGATGTCAAGATCTTCGAGGAATAGCTGTCCGGGGCTCTGTATATAGAGCTGTACTTGTGAAATGATCCAGTGTGGCGAGGGACCACAGATCCGTCTAAATTCACTAGTTTATTTGCAGTTGGTCAGTGAATCAGAATCCGCAGGCTAGTTAAGAAGCATCATCTTCCTGGACATGGTCGTCTTCCCCGCCCTGAGCCTGTAGATATACACGCCTGACTGAACGGTTCGACCGCTGCCGTCAGCCCCGTCCCATTCTATACCGTGAGCGCCCTTTTCCTTGAAGCCGTCCGTTAGCCGTATGACGAGCCTTCCGCTGATATCGAAAACATCCAGTTCGACGTTCGAGCCGAAGGGCAGGTAGTAGCGGATCTCGGTCGACGGGTTGAAGGGATTGGGGAAGTTCTGGTGTAGGGTTAGCGGTATATGAGGCGTTGATACGGGTGCCGTCTCGAATAGCAGTTCAGTGCCCGAAGCATCGGTGGTTTCGACGCGATAGACATAACTCTCTCCGGGGGATACGGACCTATCATGTAACGAGTAGCTGAGGCCGTTCTTTATGATCAAAGGCTCGATGAGATCCTCGAAGTGTCTTCCCGGGCAAATGGATCTTTTGACATGGAATCCGGAGTCGTCTATATGCGAACTCAGCCGCCAGTGGACGGTGATGCCTCCATCGGCCGGCCGGGCGCCGTATCCCTGAAGCAGCACATCGACCGTGCCTCCGGATGAGTTGATATGCTGGGCGTAGATATACTCGCCGCCATCTCTCCCATCGATCCACGACACCACCGTGCCGCCGCTTCCTGTATAGACAAGGCACGGGAAGTACTGTCCATCGGGTGCAGTGCATACGGCGGCTCCGCCGTATGACCACATCCTCACGCCTGCGCCGCTCATTCGCTGTGCGTATATGTTGTAGTCCGGGTAGCCGTTGCGGCTGTCGTACCAGACGATCACCGCGCCTCCGGCCCCATCGTTAACTATCGCCGGTGACTCCTGGCCGCCGAATACAGTGCATACCTCTGAACCGTCGCTGTCCCAGACAACCGTGCCGGCCGTGTCTATGCGCTGCGCGTAGATATCGGCGCCGGCCCTGTGGTCCTCCCACACTATTACGGCACCGCCCGATCCGTCCCCGATCAGTGCGGGGGTGAGCTGATCATGCGGATCGCCGCATGCCGCAACACCGGCCTCATCCCACAGAGTGCCGCCCCCCGCGTCGAGTCTCTGTGCGTAGATATCGCTGTTGCCGCAGGGGTACAGGGGCTCCTGACAGTTACGGCTGTCCTCCCAGGCCGCTATAACACCGCCGCTGCCGTCCGGCACCGCCTGCACGGCGCTCTGGTAGCTATTAGAAGAGCATATCGCCGTCCCCTCGAGGGGCCACAGCAGCGAGCCTTCGGTGGATATCCTCTGAGCGAATATGGAGCCGCACCGCCACAGGATTATGGCCCCGCCCAGAGAGTCCGCGACAACGACCGGATCCTCCTTGTCCGAAGGCGATACGTTTACTGCGACGCCGTCAAGCGGCCATTGGGCTATGCCCGGTCCGCTCAGCCTCTGGGCGTAGATATCCCGGCGCGTGTCACGTTCGTCCACCCAGGCGATCAGCGCTCCTCCGTCGTCATCTGCGGTGATCGCCGGGTGGAACTGTTCCCCAGCGGCGCCGCATACGATCACGCCGCCGGCGCTCCAAAGGATGCCGCCGTTTGCGTCGAAGGCCTGAGCATATATATCGCATCCACCGCTTCTCCGGTCCTCCCAGGCCGCGATGAACGCCGAACCGCTCTGAACGATCACGGGATTATCCTGCTCTCCGGTTTCGCAGCAGAGCACGATGCCGTTCGCCGCACATAGCGGCGTTCCCTCCATGTCGATCCTCTGTATGAAGATGTCCAGGTCGCCGTTTCTTCCATCGGACCAGGCGAGGATCGACCCGCCGGCACCATCGGGGATTATCCTGGGGCGATGCCGTTCGCCGTATTCAGTGCAGATTGCGATGCCATCGGCCTGCCAATCTGCAAGTAGCGGGGCGGTATTGAGGAAGGGGTACAGTACTATGAATACCAACAGAAGTTTAATAATTGTAGTCATTTGACCCTGCTGCAATTAAGTGCTCGTCTGTCACTTTCAGAGGTAAATGCAATTTAAATACCACCGATCGCTCGGGCGGCCGTGTGGATGCCGACTGGGATTTTTTATAGAGCGTTGGTAGGCAGGTGCGGGGATGCCGGACGATTCTTGGCGATGCTGTCAGGGCGGATATAAGATCGGGACCACGTGTATGGGGGAGTGCGGCTGTTTTGTCAGATGCCGGCGTTGCCTGTATTCATCGTTTGTGATGGATTCATGCTGGAATTCTGGTATGATGTTTCGACAGCTCGCTGATTACGGTGTTCGATCCGAACCTTGAGGCGGATTTATTTATATCCGGGCGCCAGCACTAATGACGGCGCTCGCGAATTCCGGCCTCCGATTACTCGAGGTCTGTATAGGTTGAAAAAATTGCATCTCAATAGGCTCGTGATTTATCCCCTTGTTGCAGCACTGATGATATTAACCTGCTCTCTGTCACCATCGGCCGCAGACGAAAAAACCATGGATCCGGTCCGGCTGGCGGACCCTTTTATCGGCACCGGGGGCCATGGACACACGTATCCCGGGGCGACACTGCCCTTCGGCATGGTCCAGCTCAGCCCCGACACCCGCCTGAGCGGTTGGGACGGCTGCTCCGGTTACCATTACTCCGACAGCGTTCTCCACGGCTTCAGCCATACGCATCTAAGCGGCACCGGCTGTTCGGACTACGGGGATATCCTGTTCATGCCCGTGGTAGGGGGGGTGGGACTCGTTGGCAGCGGCGATGGAGGATCGGATTCGGCCGAGCTGACCGGCGGCAGCCCCGCGGGCACGGGGCCTCTCTGCAGCTCGAGATTCGATCACTCGAGCGAGACCGCCTCGCCCGGATACTACGCCGTGACACTGGACGACTTCGGTATCAGGGCGGAGCTTACCGCTGCACCGAGGGCCGGATTTCACAGGTACACGTATCCACAGGGAGCGGAAGCGTCACTGGTTATCGACCTCGAATCGAGGGATCGCGTGCTCGAATCGAGGATCAGGGTCGTAGGCCCTTCGGATGTGGAGGGCTTGAGGAGGTCCAGCGCCTGGGCGAAGAATCAGCATGTCTACTTCGCCGCGAGGTTCTCGAGGCCGTTCGAATCATGGCTGGTCTCGAACGGCGGTGAGCTGAAGCCCGATGTGGAGGAGATCTCCGGGACCAACGTCAAGGCCCAGCTGATGTTCGGTTCTCTCGATGGCGAAGAGCTGCTTGTCAAGGTCGGCATCTCGGCCGTGAGCGCGGAGGGGGCTCGGAAAAACCTCGACAATGAGATCCCGTCATGGAGCTTCGACGGTACCAGGAAAGCGGCGGAGGCTGCGTGGAGGAGTGCCCTCGGTAAGATCAGCGTCGATGGTGGGAGCAAGGAGCAGCAAGTGATTTTCTACACGGCACTCTACCACGCGATGCTGAGCCCGGATCTTTACATGGACGTTGACGGCAAGTACAGGGGAAGAGACGGCTGCGTGCACCGCGCCGATGGCTTCGAGTACTACACGGTGTTCTCCCTCTGGGATACATACCGCGCGGCGCATCCGCTGTTTACGATAATCGAGCCTGAGAGGACGGACGATTTCATAAGGACATTTCTAGCTCAGTACGAGCAGGGCGGCAGGCTGCCGGTCTGGGAGCTCGCGGCGAACGAGACCGACTGCATGATCGGTTACCACGCCGTGCCGGTGATTGCGGATGCATACATTAAAGGGATCAGGGGATTCGATGCGGGGAAGGCGTTCGAGGCGATGAAGCACAGCGCCCTCGAGGACAGGTTCGGCCTCGACAGCTACCGCAAGCTCGGCTACATCCCGGCCGACAGGGAGGGTGAATCGGTGTCGCGGACCCTCGAATACGCCTACGACGACTGGTGCATAGCCGTGATGGCGGCCGAGCTGGGTATGGAGGGCGATCACGAGGTGTTCATGGATCGCGCGCAGTCGTACAGGAATATCTTCGATGCCACGACAGGATTCATGAGGGCCAGGGCGAACGGCCGGTGGTTCTCTCCTTTCGATCCCTCGGAGGTGAACCTGAACTACACCGAGGCCAACTCATGGCAGTACAGCTTCTACGTACCGCAGGACGTGGAGGGGCTTATAGAGCTGATGGGCGGACGGGAGGCATTCACGGCGAAGCTCGACGCGCTGTTCGCCGCTGACACACGGACCTCCGGAAGGGACCAGCCCGATATCACGGGTCTTATTGGACAGTACGCACACGGCAACGAGCCGAGCCATCACATGGCCTATCTCTACTGCTACGCCGGCCGGCCGTGGAAGACCCAGCAGAGGGTGAGGCAGATCATGGACGAGCTGTACTCGACCGGCCCGGGCGGTCTCTGCGGGAACGAGGACTGCGGACAGATGTCGGCCTGGTTCGTACTGAGCGCATTGGGGCTCTATCCGGTCACACCCGGATCGGACGTCTACGTGATAGGGAGCCCGCTCTTTCCCGGGGCCGAGATCGACCTTGGGAACGGCAGGCGCTTCAAGGTGACGGCGCAGGGCGTTTCAGATAAAAATTTGTATATCCAATCGGCGATGCTGAACGGTGAGGCGTACGGGCGGTCGTATATAAGGCACGGCGATATCGCTGCCGGTGGAGAGCTCCGTTTCGTGATGGGCGATGAGCCCTGCGTGCAGTGGGGGAGCGGGCCAGAAGACGTGCCGCGGAGCTCTATAGAAGCCGCGGATATCATAACCGTTCCTTTCGTGGCGGCAGGGCCACCGGTATTCAATGCTCCGATCGAGGTGATCCTCGAGACGGATACGGAAGGCGCGGGTATCCGCTACACGCTGGACGGGAGCGAGCCGGACAACGGATCGAGTCTCTATACAGGTCCCTTCGAGCTTGATAAATCAGCGGTGCTCAAGGCCGCCGCCCTCGACTCTGCCGGAAGGGCGAGCCGGGTCATGACGTCTGTGTTCACGAGGATCCCCGACGGCATGGGCATAGAGTTTATTTCTGGGTACAGCTCGCAGTACCCAGCGGGCGGAGACCTGGCGCTCCTGGACGGTATGAGGGGGAGCGAGGATTTCAGGGCGGGCCGATGGCAGGGATACCACGGCGTGGATCTCGACGTGATCGTGGACCTGGGCAGCGTGCGGGATGTGGGCCGGATCGCTGCGGGCTTCCTCCAGGACCAGCGGTCCTGGATATTCATGCCCGAGGAGGTGGCCTTTTTTATCTCCGAAGACGGCGTGTCGTTCGAGGAGACCGGTGTTGTGAAAAATGACGTTCCCAAGAATAAAGAAGATGCGGTTGTCAAGAGATTCACGGTGAAGATCGCCGAGGCAAGGACCAGATACGTGCGTGTCAGGGCGGTGAACATCGGATTCTGCCCAGCATGGCACCCGGGTGCCGGGCACAGGGCGTGGATCTTCGCCGACGAGATCAGTATCGAATGACGGGGGAGCCTTGTATGGTAGAGTTTCACATCCTCGATTGGTTCTGGTTCATCATGTTCGTTATCCTGATGGTCGGTAGCGGGGTGCTCTTCTACCGTCTCGGAAGAAGATCGGAGGCGGATTTCTTCCTCGCCGGCAGGGGGCTGCCATGGTGGCTTCCGGCCTCCTCTGTCTATGCGACGCACACGGCGACCGACACACCCATGTGGGTGTCGGGGGTTGTGTACAGGCACGGCTTCTCGGGCCTGTGGTACACCTTCTTCGCCGCCTGGTGCTCTATAAGCGCGTTCGTATCCACCAAGATATTCAGGCGCTCACTCGCCTACACACAGGCCGAGTGGCAGTCGCTGAGGTTCGGGGGGCTCTCGGGCGAGCTGCTGAGGGGCTGGGTCGCGGGATGGCAGGTTTTTCTGAACATGTTCATACTCGGATGGGTAGGGATCGCTATGGGGAAGGTGTGCGGTTTCATTTTCGGCTGGCCGCCGTGGATCGGGCTGATCGTCTTCTCGGCGGTCTGCGCGCTGTACGTCCTGTCGGCCGGCTACTGGGGTGTGGTGATGGCCGATTTCCAGCAGGGGATAATCGCGTTCATCGTGATAGTAATCGTATCCTTCTGGGGGATCCATGCCGCCGGAGGTGCGGGCGCAATCGTGGACAAGCTGGGAGCGATGGGCGAGGGTGGCAAGCTCAACCCGTTCAACTTCACGGGGTTCTTCGAGGGCGACTTCCCCGTGGCCTGGTTCGCCACGATGCTCTTTATAGGCATACTCGGCGGCCTGGGCATGGGAACGGCCATCGACTGGTATCCCGAGGCGCAGAGGATACAGTCGGCTAAGACCGTGAGGGACGCCTCGTGGAGCATATGGGCCGGCTCGGCCCTGGTGCTGATTAGAAACGCGCTCTGGGCCGCGGCGATACTTGGCTTCTTCGTGCTCTACCCGGAGCTGGTTGACGTGAAGGACTACGAGATGGGGTGGTTCAGGCTCGGATTCGAGAACCTGCCCGTGGGGATGATCGGCTTCTTCTTTGCGGCCATAGTGGCCATTCACATATCGACGATATCGACCCACCTGAATCTCGGCGCCGTGTATATAACCAGGGATCTTTACCATCACTACATAAATCCGGGGGCGAAGCAGGAGAGGCTCGTCTGGGTGGGAAGGATGGCGACCCTTGTGCTGCTGCTCGGCTCGTTCGTGTTCGGCTCGATCATGGAGAATATCACAGAGTGGCTGATCTTCGCGCTGTGGATCATGGCGGCCGGTGTGTGGCTTCCGAGCATACTCCAGGTCGTGTGGTGGAGGTTCAACGGCTGGGGGCTTCTCGCCGCCTGGGTGCTGAACCTCGTGTTCTCGTGGCTGGTCGTGTGGGTTCTGCCCGCATTCGGGGTGCTGCCGCACCTGCGCGATTATCAGCAGTTCTGGATTCTCATGGCCCTCGGCGCGCTGGTCTTCATACCGGTGACGCTTCTGACCAAGCCGGAGGATATGGACCGGCTCGTCAAGTTCTACGTGATGTCTCGGCCGATCGGCTGGTGGGGCCCGGTCAGGAGGGAGGCTGAAAGGCGCGGATTGATATAACGATACAACGATAGTTATTGGCTGAGTTGAGCAGCGAAAGGAATCGAGATGCCCATAATCAGGAGAAAATGGACCGCCGGCGAGGCGGACGGGTGGAGCAGGGAGGATACGATAGCCGTGATCGTATCGCCGGTTATCTACGTGATGCTGATGGTCGGATGCGCCTTGAGCGCTTTGAGGATTACCGCCGGATACATAGTGCTGATCGCGGGGATAGCGCTCCTGCTGCTCCTCGTGTTCGTGATCGACCCGAAGCTCGCAGCGGTCTCGCGGGAGTTCGAGAAGAAGCAGAAGGATTATCTAGAAGAGCTCGACAGGAAGATAAGGTGGGAGGACTGAGATGGGAAACGAACTTAAGATGGTGATGGGGATGTCGCTGGCCTACGTGACATCCTTCGCAGGGCTCCTGATCGCGTACTTCGCCTACCGCAAGCACAGGGGCGGGACCGGAGGCCGGGATGGTTGATATCGTCTTCGGATACGTCGTGCCAGGTGCCGTCTTCGTCGTGTCGTTCTACATGACCTACCTTCTGTACAGGCATTTTTCGGGGAAATGAGAGGCCGTTGAGATTCATTCCGGGGCTCGAGCGTCCATAATGTCTCGTGGAATCTTGAAAGGGGGGCAGGAGGGACCGTTGATGGGTAGTAGGGTACAGGTTAAAGCATGCGCACATGCCGAGATCAGTTCCCTTCTACTTACTGCCTTGCATTGAGTGTTCGATCCCTCCCGCAATTCCTTTCGAGGTTTAGAAGGTTCAAGGTTCTATATTTTACGCTCGGCCGGTTATCCGGGCGCATAACTTGGTA
>Ga0180432_10010965_pt1 | contig 10753 bp, 8 predicted proteins | sample SS_ome_10_FD_132414 | JGI IMG/M metagenome (GOLD analysis project Ga0180432, IMG submission 132414) | Hypersaline lake sediment archaeal communities from the Salton Sea, California, USA - SS_1_MS_2 metaG | ecosystem: Environmental > Aquatic > Non-marine Saline and Alkaline > Hypersaline >...
GGTTGGTGCCGATCTGTCCGCTCGATCCGGTAATCAGAACGTTCATCAGGTGCGTGACTCCTTGTTGACCGTCAGCCCGTCGTCCGCCGGGGCGCTCGACCAGCTAGGCATTGGCCGCAGCGACGACCTCCTTGAGAAGGGCAACCTCTTGATCCACTGCCGTACCGCCAGGCCGGTGGCGCAGGCGCTCCCGTTCCGCGTCAAGGTTGTCCAGCGTTTGCCGAACGACGCGTTCATAATCTTCCTGATCGCGCTTTCGGCACAGGATCACCTCCTTGGGCCGGGGGACGGCGTCGCTGGCGACCGTCGGGAGGCCGAAGTACAAGGCCTCCCGGACACTGAGCGCGTCGCCGTCTGAGAGCGTCGGCCGTACCATGATGTCCGCCAGGCCGTACATGGGATAAAAGGGCGCCAGCGGCTCGCAGAACAGCCAGTGTGCATGGAGCTCGCGGCGGTCGACCTCGTGACGCATCTTTTCGCTATATTCGGGCACGTCGCCGATGATCTCGAGCAGGAACCAGAGCAGGCCGATGTTCGGGTAGGACGCGCGAAGCCGGTCGACCAACTCGATGGTCATGTCGATGCCGTACAGATCGGTGTTGTTCTCGCGAAGCACGGAGGCGCCGGTGGCCAACAGCACCGGATCGTGCTCCGCGCAGAACCGCTTGATGTGGTCGGGGACGGCGGCCTGGTCTTCGTCTCGCTGTGTGGGTGGAATGAACCCCGGCACGACGATGGTCTTGTGATCGAAGTCGCCGATCTTTCTGAGGTAGTCGCGGATGTGCTCATTGCACGGGATGAGTCCGGCCGCGGCGTCCAGGCCGTTGGCAATCAACCTACGAATGAACCGCCCGTGGGATTCCCAAGCCCACCGCAGCGCCTCGCCCTGCATGTTGATCACGACCTTCTTGCCCCGGACCCGTGTGAGAAACCAGCTCGCCGCCCAAATCTGCCATTGGTTGCCGAGGAAATACGCTACCGACTCCTGGCCGAATAGGAGATACCGAAGAAACCACCAATGCTTGCGGCGCGCCACGGACACCGCCCGACCGTCAATTTCAGTTGTACCCGCTGTATTGTAGACGATATAATCTAGTGTTACGTTATCTAAATAAGGCAAGAGTCGTTCGACGTGGACCGCTACGCCGCCGATTGGTGGCGGCAAGGGTCCGACGACGGCCAATTGGTGCGCCATGTTCCTTGCCTCTTGGTGAACACACGAAGCGCTGACCCAGGGAGTCTAACAGACAACTCCTAGGCCGACAAGACGGTCCCTACATCCCTTGGCTACGTCCCTCGGGTAAATGGTGCCAGATCCCTCGATGAAGATACACTCAGGTCGTCGAGAATTCTGGCAGCAATCCCCGCTCGGAAACGACTAGCCATGAACGGAGAGTGGTGTACAATTCGCGGTGGGATCAGCTAGCGCGGTTCTCCACCGCCCACGTCTGGAGCCAGGAGATGATCGCCATGACACGGAAAAGATGGGCACTGTTGTTGGCGTTGCCGCTGGTCGCGCAGGTCGTCGGCTGCGCGTCCTATCCGGCACGGGCCACGGTCGGCTTTCACGAGACGGTCGATCTTCGCGAGACGGTCGGCCTGGAGGGCGTCCGCGAGGTGCTCGTCGAGACCCGAAACGGCTCGATCGAGGTCCAAGCCGACCCCGGACGAAAGGACCTCGATGTCCAGGCCGAGAAGTCCTCGACCGGCCTGAACGAGCAAGACGCGAGAACGCACGCCGAGAGCATCTCGATCCACATCGGGCGAGACCTGATGCGATCAGACGTGCTTCGCATCACCGCGCAGTTCCCGCCGTCGGTCCCGGCGCGGAGCCGCGGGGTGGCCTTTGCGATCAAGCTGCCCCCCGGCCTGGCCGTGCGAGCCGAAACCTCCAACGGGCGCGTCCGGGTCACCGACGTCAAGAGCGACGTCAAGGTCAAGACGAGCAACGGGCGGATCTTCGCCTCCAACGTCAACGGCACGCTCGACCTGCGGACCAGCAATGGGTCGGTGGTCGTCAAGGACGTCGTCGGCGGGATCGAGATCCGCACCTCCAACGGCAAGATCGAGATGGCGCGCATTGAGGGCGACCGGATCAAGGCCACGACCTCGAACGGCCGGATCCTCGCCGAGGAAATCACCGGTGCGCCGGTCCTGCGGACGAGCAACGGTCGGATCGAGCTGAGGGTCGCGTCGGTGCCGGAGAATCCCGACATCCGTGCCACGAACTCCAACGGGCGCGTCCACGTCGAGCTGCCCGAGACGGTCAAGGCCACGCTGCGGATGCGCACGAGCAACGGGCGCATCCATGCGGATCTCAAGGGGGCGTCCGTGGAGGACGTCGAGTCGGAGCGGATGCGCTTCAAGGCCACCCTCAACGGCGGTGGCGGCTCGATCGAGATCACCTCGAGCAACGATTCGGTGACGTTCCAGACGACCCGCGCCGGTGGCTGAATCACGGTGCGCGATTCGGTGCCACTCATCTGAGCCCGGAGCACAAGCGACGGGTTTCTGTGACCCCGCGCGAGTGTCCTTTTCGGTGGTAGAGCTTCGTGTTGTGTTCCCGGTTGCCCATGCCACCAGCGGTCGAGAACGGCGCTTCCATGGCGATTCAGTGGGTCTTGGGCGAAGCGGCGTTCCGCCGGATCGCTCGCAACTTCGTCATCACGACATCCCCGTATCGGGTCAGTGTCCAGCAGGTCCGGCCCTCTTCCACACGCGCCCGCCGGGTGCCTGGGGCGATCAGGCCGAGCGCGCGGAGCTGAACCTTGATCGTCTGGAGGTCCAACTCTGATATCTGGAAATCGCCGAGTTCCAGCATTTGCAGGTGGCTACGCCCCTTGAGCTGCCGGTAGGTTCGTGCCTTTACGAACCGATTGAGTGCAGCCCGCATCTGCCGTTCGCTTGCCTCGGCCATCAGACATGGCGAGACGGCCGAGAAAACGTCGTTCCACGTGGTCGTGAGCGTCTCTTCGAGCGCCACGGGATCGGCCGTCAGCGGTCTGAACGTGTAACTGATCGTCAACCCGTCATCGCCTTGGGCCAGGTCTTCGGTTCCTGCTGGCGGCCTGGGGCTGGTGGCGGCCAGCTCGTCCTCCAATTGTTCAATGCGCTTGCGCAGTCGCACGATCTCTGCCATTGCCTCCGGTCCGGCTAGCGAATCCGCGCGGACCCATCCGACAGCCGGATGGGTCCTGATCAACCGCACGAGACTCCGGCCCATCACCGAGCCGAGCTCGACCGGCGTGCGCCAGTACTTGCACACCCTTTGCTCGAGCGATTGACGGAACGCGGCCAGCCGGCGCCTCATCTCCGGCGCCTGCTCGGTCTTCTCGGCCGGCAAGGCGTCCGGGTCCCTGTGGAGGAATGCGATCACGGGCTTGCCCTTGTCCAGGGCATAGCGGCACTCCTTCTCCGTGAAGCCCATGCCGTTCGAGTCCACCGAGCCGTACCGGGCCGCCACGATGACGATGTAGTAGTCGCAGTGGTCGATGACCTCTCGGATGAGCGTCCACAGGTCTTGGCTCGTTGCGGGAAACAGCTCCATGCCGGCCGGAATGCAGTCCAGCTCGAGCAGCGCGTGCATCACCTCCTGCCGCTCGGCCCGGAGATCGTCGTACGTGGAGCTGACGAAGACCTGGTACCTCTTTCGCATGGTCCGATGCGCCTCAGCGCATGACGGGCGAGCCCGTCCCAACGGGGCACGTCTACCCATAGAAGGGGCCGCCCGTGTGGACCGAACCGTTTCGGCATCGAGGACTATTATAATAGAGGGTTAATACCAGAGCTGTCGCAGACCACGGGTCCTGTGGGACCGCAGATCGCCTAAGTCACCGACACGCCAGAGGGTGGCGGTGGGCTTGGTCAGGGCGGTGCTGCCGGAAGCGGCCTACCGTCGACGCCGAAGGAGGCGTAATCGGACACACCAGGCGGCAGGGGCCAGGAGCATCACGACCATCAGCGTCCCGCCACCGGCGCCGCCACCGCAGCGGTGGATTGGCCCGTCCGGCAGGGTCTGCCATCCGATGCCGTTGGGGTCCTCCGGAAGGAAGATGGCCTGGACCGTCTTGTCTTTGTCCATCGTGAGGTTGAGGGGGTTGTCCGTGATGTTGGGCGCGGGCACGTCGCCGACCCACGCCTGAAAGAGGAAGCCCTCCGGTGGGTTCGCTGTCAGCGCGACGACCCAAGGGTCATACAGAGGGTAACTCGCGAGGTACGGATCCACCCCGACCGTCCCCCAGGACTCCCAGTTGCTCGTGACGGTGAGGCTGGCCGATCCGGCGGTGGGAGAATCGGGGCCGTGCACCGGCCCGGTGCCCAACCCGAGCACGTACGACGTCTCCTTGAGGTCCAGCCCTGTCTCGTTTCCCAAGTGCCAACCGACGTCCCTGCCGATCCCACTGTAGTCGAAGCCAAACGTATAGGCCTCCACGGCCTTTGACGGCTCCTCGGTCCACCAGAAGGCGTATCGGCCGGTGGTGTGCTTCACCGGAAGCGCGGTTCCGCCGATGGGTGTGTAGCCCCCGTAACACCCCAACGACACGTCGCCGAAGTCGCCGACGGCGAACTTCCATCCGTCCGGGATGAGTACGTTCGTGTATTGTTTTTCGTCCAGGTTGTTGGTTGCGACGCGGAACGTCATGATGGGTGCGTCTTTGTGCGAAACGACTTCGTAGCTGAAGTCCCTCGGCCCCTTACTGCCGACTTCGCGGCCGGTGTAGAGGACGAACGGGGCATAGGGACCGTGCACCGGGCCGGCGCCCCCGCCGAGGGGAGCCTTCCAGTCCTCGCCGTAGGTCGTCCCCTTCTCGTCTCTCACATACCACCCGACGTCCTCGGAGATCGCGGGGTGGTCGAAACCGAACACGAAGGACTCGACCGCCAGTTTCGGGTCGTCGGTCCACCAACGGGCCATGCCGACGGTTCTGCTGGCGACTGCTCCCGGTGAGACCTCTCCGATAGGCGTGCTCACTCCCCCCGCATGATTCATCCCCTCGCCGAGGATAGCGAAGTCCCATCCTTCCGGGATCAGCACGTTCGTGTAGTAGTTGGGATCGAGGTGATTGGTCCCCACACGAAGCTCCGTTATGGCTGGCACTTCGTTCGTGTCTACCTTGTAGACGTACTGTCTTGGCCCCTTACCGCCGGCCTCGGTGCCGTCATAGTCGACCACGAGTGCACCGTTCGCCGCTGAAGCCAAGCAACCCAGTATGACCGAGAGTCCAATCGCCCACCGACCCTTCATCTGCCTTCCCTCCTGAAAAATAGGGACAGCCACCTATTTCCTGTTTCTCTTGAAAGACCCCTTGGGCTTTCTTCGCCGCCTGACGTAACCCTATAGCTGCTAGCAGGGCGCCGCCGGCGCCGCAGCATCGGCACCGCCATGGCGGCAAGAAAGCTCAATGAGGACGGCTCGGGAACGACGGTCACGCTCTCGTACAGGCTGAACGTGCCGGTCCCGCCGTCGCGGTACACGTCGATGACGGCCTGGTCATTGCCCACGACGACGTCGAAGAATGTCTGGCCCTCGTTAGGCTCTGGTTCGTTACCGGCGTTGCCGGCGTCGAACTGCCAGACGCTCCCGCCCGGGTTCTGGTACTTCGAGTAGTAGTGCGTATGGCCGCAGAAGAAGGCCTGAACGCCCTCGGCCTCCAGCAGTGCCCAGAACGCGTCCCGGTTGTCCGGGTACTTGTCGAGGCTGTTGCCGACGTGCCGATGGAACGGGTAGGCCGGCTCATGCCCGAACACAAAGGTGAACGGCTTGGTGTTGGCGGCCAGGTCGGCCGCCAGCCAGTTGTACAGCGCCGGGATGATGTCGCCGTCGGTGCCCGTGTCGCTGGTCCCGTCCCAGTACTGGTTCAGGGCCACGAAGTGCGCGTTGCCGTAGTCCCACGAGTAGGTGGTCTGCTTGCAGGTGTTCGGGCCGTCCTGGTTGGTGACGTTCTTGAGGGGGGTGCGGATGCTGCTGCCGTTGCCGTTGTCGTATTCGTTTCGGAGCCACGTCATGTCGGCGGGCGATTCCTTCTCATGGTTTCCGATGATGGGGTACCAGATCGCCGAGGCGCCGAAGGCGGTGTCGATCTCGACGCGGTTCTCGGGGATGGTATGATCGATGTCGCCCACCGAGGCGTGGAATGCCCCCGGGCCACCGGCGTGGTCGTTGATTCCCTGGAGGACGTTGCCGAACGCGGCGTGGTAATCTCGCGGATCGGCGGTGACGGTGAAATGAAACGTCTGCGCCATGGCCGGCCCGCCGACGCACAGGACGGCCACAAGCGGGAAAACGCAAGATGATCGCACCCTCATTCCCCTCCACGGACCCTCAGGCACCTTGCGGGTCGCTTGGAATCTCTCCCTTGCGCCAGCGTATGCCGACTAGGCCCGCCGCCTGCGCTGGCGGAGGATAGGCAGGCCCACAACGGCTAGAAGTATCAGCGACGACGGCTCCGGCACCGGTACGTAGGCGGCGTCATAAACCGAGAAGCTCTGACTCGGTTCGTCGGCAAGATAGAAGCTGCCCACCGACTGGGTCGCGCCGTCGCTGCCGCGGACGCGATACAGGGAGCCGGTGTCGGCCCGGGCGTAGTTATAGTCGGCGTCGGTTAGGTCCAAGTCGCTGGCCAATCCCCAGCCGGCGCTCCCCCCAGTCGCGACCAGCAGGCTCATCACCGCGTTGCTTGGGCCGCTCGTATCGATCGTGTAGAGACTGGCGCCGTAAGCTCCCACCAGACCGTGAGCATTGAACGTGATCGACTGGGGGTAGGGAGCAGCGCCCTGCACCTGCCACTGTTGGATCACCGAGCCGTCCGCTTGGCTCACCTCGTACACCCGACCCATGGGACTGGAGGCGTAGAGCGTGTCGTTGGGCGCGTCATAGGCCAGCGCGTCATAGAGGGCACTGCCCCACGAGCCGACCCAGGTCGCCTGCCCCGTCACCGTGCTAACCGTGTACAGGCCGTTGCCCGACGGACCGCCGCCACTGGCGTACAGGAAATCCGGGTCCGGCCCGGGCGCCAGCCCGAAGAGGTTGAACCCGGCGCCGAACAACCCGACCTCCGTCCCGGCGGCCGTGGCCGGGTCAATACGCATGAGCCGGTCCCAGCTCGAGCTGCTCGGCAGTCGCGCAGCCCCGTAGAGGACCTCGCCGAAGCTGACGGCAGGGCATAGCCCGACGAGCCCAACCACCAAACACGTCTGGATGGCACGTTGGGAGCGCATCATCCCTTCCCTCCTTGATTGGTCGCGGACATGGTAGTGACCGGGCCTGGGCTGTCGGCGCGCAGCTGCCGGACTCGAGCGGGACCAAATCGCCGCCGGAAAGCGCGTGGCTCCTGGGGTCTGTCCCGCCGCCCGGGCCAACGATGTCACAGATGGGGGCTCGCTTCGAGCGCCCCTCCTTCTACCAGATAGTCTAACGTGCCCTGACCCGCCACGCAACCAAATTTTTGGTGGTCGGAGATCTGCGGGCAGGTGCCCGACCTCAGGGCGAACGCCAGAAGCGGGCGGGCCAGCTGATGACCGACTTGATCCGGTCGCGCTCGGGTTGCTCGAGGACGAAGAAATGGGCGAGCACCGCATACGTCGCGGCCGGGGCGCCCATCGTGGCGAACAGGGCCGGGCACGTCGCGGGTGCACACAGCTTCAGGGGCAGATGCCCCACGCCGGCGGGCGGCACGGCGTGAAGGGCCACGCCCACGGTGGGCCGGCGATCGTGGCGTGTGTGCGAGTCCCGACAGCCCCCAGCAGATTGGGGGTGGCCTGACCCTAAGAACGCGGCCAGTTGGAACGCTAGGATCTGATGCCGCGGCCATTGGCCCCGCGCCAATCAGATTGGTGCCGCACGGCCGGCAGGGCGGCCTTGCCTCGTCCCGACCCCAGCAGTACTATCATGGGGTGACCCGATCAACCAAGCCTGCTTACGCCCGGCGTTCGAAGGGGCGTTGTGGCATTAGGATGCTCGCTAAGAAGATAGCACGGAAGCTCTCTGCCGTCGTCGACAAGGTCCGAAGGGATCTAGAGGCTGTCAGCATCGGCTTGACCGCAAGCTATGACACGGTCAAGGCCCCACCCGTGGACCCCGCTTTCAGGGAACATCTCTGGTCCGAAGACAGCCCGTTCGCCATTTTGCTGGGCAGGAACACCCGCGCGCTCGAAGATGCCCGCAAGATGCTGGCAGGCAAACTCAGGGTGTTCACTTCGCAAGTCGATCTCCAGAGTGAGGATTTCTCTTGGCACATGGACCACCACTCGGGAAAGGACTACCCCAAGATCCCTCACACGAGGATCGTGATTGCCGCCAATGAGGGACATGATATTGTTGTTCCGTGGGAACTGTCCCGATTGCAGTTCGTCCCCACGCTCATCCAAGCCCACAGACTCGATGGCAACCGACACTATGCGGACTTCTTCAGGAGGATCGTGGATCACTGGATCGCGGAAAACCCGTGCTTTGTCGGCACCAATTGGGTTACCGCGATGGATGTGGCCCTGCGGGCTATCAACTTGGCCTTGGGCCTCCTCTACTTCGGCGACCACCTGGCCGACCGGCTTGAGGTGTACTCGAAAGTGCTGTGGTCGCACGCGGAATATATCTACAAGAACGACGTGAGGCGATCAAGGAGCCCGAAGAACAACCACTTCCTTGTGTCCATGGTGGGTCTACTGGCCGTGAGCCTGTGTTTCCGGGCCAGCCGAGCGGACCGGTTCTTTCGAGTATCGACCGAACGGTTGACGCGCGAAATCCTGCGGCAGTTCAGACCAGACGGGGGAAACTTCGAGTCGGCCATCCACTATCATCAGCTTTCCCTGGAGGCCGTGTTGGTGGGAGTGTGTTTGCTTTCCGTTGCGGATCGTGGCGATTCCACGGATGCCAGGCGCTATCATCTCCCAAAGGAGGCCGAAGACAGGATCGAAAAGGCCTGCACACTCGTCTCGGACTACCTCAGCACCTTTCATGGTTCGCCGCAGTTCGGTGACAGCAGCGACACCCGAGTTCTCATGTACAAGGATTACTTCGGGTGGGACCCGCGAGATCATCTGTTCCTCAAGGAGTTCGCCGCGGAGGCCCTGCCGGGGCACGGGCCTTTTTGCGACGGCGTCACGAACCACGTGTACGAGGCGTCGGGGTACGGCTTCTTCGCCAACGACCTCTACGGGGTGTGCCTCAACGCCAGCCCCGCGGGAGAGCCTGGCCAACCTGGCAGGGGCCACGACCACTGCGACAAGGGCAGCCTGGTCTTGCAGGTCGGTGGGGTCCCGGTGCTGATTGACGCTGGCACCTATTGCTACACCCCAGACGTCGAGGCCAGGTTCTCCTTCAGGCGGACCGCGTCGCACAATGTTGTCATGATCGACGGCCTTGAGCAGGCGGATGTTCGTCCGGAAAGCGTTTTCAGCCCCCTGGAAGGCATCGAGCCTGGGATCTCATTTCGAGACGATCCGGACGGTCCGACTTGGGTGATGGCGCACAATGGGTACTGCCGATGCCAAAACATAGGTAGGGTCAGCAGAACGGTGCGATGCCTTCGAAGAAAGGTGGAAATCGAAGAGGAGGTCGAAGGGAAGGGAACACACGTGATTGACCTGCTCTGGCATCTTCATCCTGACATCCGGTTGCAGGTGGGAGACAAATCGCTTCACCTTTCCTCGCCGGGCGAGGCCCGCTGCGTGTTGGCGGTGCCGGCGGGATTTGACGTCCACACGGAGAACTCCAGCTATTCGGCAGCGTATGGAAGCAAGACCCCGAACGCGGTTGTCAGGTTTTCTCGTCGCGTCGGGCTGCCGTTCGGATGTCGATACGATATCACTCTTGAGGGAGGCTGAGGGGACTTCCCCATCTGGGAGATGCTCAGGTCGGTTCGCAGAAAGGGATGCGGGCTTTGCGCTGACGTGCATCGCTCGCGGCACGCCGAGATCACACCGGCGGCGGCATGCCGAGCGTGAGCCGGTAGTTGGGCATGACAGAGAACATGCCAGACAACGATGATTATCCCAAGGGTGGGAGTACCGATCCTCAACGCTCCGAAGTGACGGTTCAGAAGGGATCGTCCAGCTTTGCAGGCGGCGTATTGGCCCTGAGTGGCGGGTCAATCGTTGCTCAGGCAGTGGGGATCCTCACTGCCCCCATTGTGGCGCGTCTGTTTGAACCGGAGGCGTTTGGGCTGGTGGCCGTATTCACCTCGCTGGTGGCCCTCCTATCGGTGTTCGGTTGCCTGACCTATCATCTGGCGATCGTTCTCCCGAAGCACGACGAGGACGCTGGCAACCTACTTGGACTGTGTTGGCTCCTGACGGTGGTGACCACGGGATTGGTGGCGTTGGTCACAGGGCTTTTCGGCACGGCCGCGCTAGGTGCCATTGGTGTTTCCGAGCTGGAGCCGGTCAAGTGGTTGATTCCAGTTGGCTTCTTCCTGACTTCCGCAGCGTCGGTGATGATGTATTGGAGCACGCGGCACCGGCAGTTCGCGAGGTTGGCAATGGTTCGCGTCCAGACCGCAGTCGCGATTGCGGGCGGTCGCCTCGGAGGAGGATTCCTCGGATTCACCACGGGCATGCACTTGGTCATCGTGCGGGTGTTTGGGCTGCTGGTCTCACCCGGAATGCTGGGATGGTACTTCGTCCACCGCGATTGGGCCTTTGTCGTGAAGAACTGCTCGTTGAGGGGCATCTGGGCCGTGGCGAAGCGGCACAGGAAGTTCCCACTCATCACCGTGTGGGGGGCCCTGGTGAGCGAGAGCGGGAACCACGTTCCGAC
>Ga0180432_10010967_pt1 | contig 10753 bp, 15 predicted proteins | sample SS_ome_10_FD_132414 | JGI IMG/M metagenome (GOLD analysis project Ga0180432, IMG submission 132414) | Hypersaline lake sediment archaeal communities from the Salton Sea, California, USA - SS_1_MS_2 metaG | ecosystem: Environmental > Aquatic > Non-marine Saline and Alkaline > Hypersaline >...
AAGTAAACCATGGACACTATAACACCCAAAAGATATGCAATCTTTGCGGTAGGAAGGGGTGGAGAGTTTGGGGTCAAAACGGAAGAAGCAAAAGGAGATTTACCTTGGAGGTTTCCTCAAGAGCTAAAATGGTTTGCAAAGGTGACGACTGGAAATGGCGAAAAAGAAAATGCCGTCATCATGGGTCGTCGCACTTGGGAGTCTCTTCCTCCTCGGCATAAACCCTTAAAGGGTCGGCGGAATATTGTGGTGTCAAGGAGAAATATGGAGGATGATGGATGCCAATGGGTCAAGTCACTTGACGAGGCATACGAGGTGTGCAAAGATCAAACAACCTTTGTGATTGGTGGAAAGTCTTTGCTTGAAGATTTTTTCAAAAGAAAAGACTCGGATGGCTACTTTAAAACCCAAGTGGACGGAACCTTTCCAGATGCTGACGTCTTTCTAAAAGTTCCTGAGGAAAATGAAAAAGGTCGAATTATTGAAAAGGGTGACTTGATGAATGCAAAGGATGGAAAGTTTTATTCAGTGACCATGACGATGAATCAATAAAGAAGTATAACGAGAGTTGGAAAAAGGTTGATTTTATTTCATTTCAAAACGGGTTGACTCAAGTTGAGGGGAGACGAATATTTAATCCATGCGGAGGAGGGACACGCCGACCTTGTTGACCAAAAGACCGAGGAGACCACCGGCGGCCACACCCATGTAGTAACGGCGGCGGATGAGGTGCTCGTGGGAGAGGCCACCATCCGAAACGGTCAAAGCCTTATCACGGCCGAGGACAAAGAGGATGATAAGGCCAATCACGCCGAGACCGAGGGAACCAGTGGCGGACACGGCAAGGATACCGGTACCAATACCGTAGGAAAACCTCTTTTGGAGTTCCTTCTGGTGATCATGAACGTGGAGAGGCCGATCGACACCCTTAAGGCCATACTTGTTACAGAGGATGATGCCGACGATGATGGCCGCAATCACCACAAGAAGGACAAGAGTGAGGGCACCCTTTGCACCAGAAGAGGCACCCTTCACGCGCACACCAGCGTGGACAAAGGGGGTCTGCTTACCGAGGAGGGCCAATATGTTGGCGATGCCACCGGTCACGGAAGGGGCCATCTGAGATTTCAAAGACTTACGGACAGACATGATTTATTTGACACCAAGAAAGAATTTTGCCGGGGGTTCATCTTCTCTTCAAAAACGAAAATCTGAGATATCCATAAATGGGAAAGATTGCAACAATCCAAGAACCCCTTTTCCCCATCGACCTTATAGACCCTGATGGAAACAAATCAAACGATGACAGGATTATTCCACAGGTTGTCTATTTCCACCCCCACAAAGATAAACCTTATACTTACTCCGTTCTCGTCAACGATCACGACCTCCATGCCCACTTTCCAGCCCATTTTTTTACCACAAAAAAGGCCATGGATGCATTTGTAAAGTCCATCCCTTCCTTTCCCACCATTACATTGAAACTGGAGACACCTTCTCACGACCCCGTCCTCTTTCATCCTGGAACTTGGAAATCATGTGTGAGACACGATGACATGGTGGCTTGTTGCAATCCATCAAGGAAAAGGAAATCTAAATAAGCTCTTCCATTTCAACTTCTTTGGCTTCTTCATCCTTTACAAATTCCTTTGCATTTAGCAATTTTCGAATCGTAAAGAGAGATGTGAATTCACCGGCGAAGACACCAATGAGGGCCAAATCAATCTGGGTAATGGAAATGATAAGAGTAAATACTCGCTTAATGGAGTCTATTAAGTACATAGCATTCCCATAGAATTGAAGTTCTCCCTTTGAAAAATCTTTGATAATCTTTTTATCGGGGTTGTAAATGTTGAAGCCAATGATGGGATGAGCAATCTCTGCAATAATACAATCAGATATCTTTATGAAACATATAAACACTGCCAACCAAGCGTAACGTTCCCAAGTGGAAATCTTTACACTAATCACCACAAGTTTTTCACTTGGACCACCTCGAAAATAGACATCATCTCCAGAGTCAAACACAAAGATAACAACCACAATGACTGTTAAGAGAAGAGCATTGAAAAAGATACAAACTTGCAATTGACGTGAAAGATCCATGAGTTATATATGTGAAAAAATTTATTCGTGTTCCCTATCCTTATAATCCTGTGTCAAAAACTCCTTCCAAGTCCTCTCCTTTGCCCACCCCAAAAAGTTGGCCGTGACTTCCTTTCGAATGTCCTTCACGTGGGCCGAAGTCTCCTTTGCCGACTGAATTAACTCCTCTGAGGGTTGGCGGAAGTAGATGGTGGACGCCGAAAGCATGGAGACGGAGCAGGCCGTGCACCACACTGGGGGTGGAGACACTTCCGAGGTGAGGACGTTGGAAGAAATCATCTTTCGAAGAGTGGGCCACCGGCGATGGGTAAACTTATCAAGCCAGTAATGGATCTTTGCGCGGAGGTTGGTGTAGCACTCTTCGACACCCTTTACGGCATAGAGACGCTTACAACACACCACGTCCTGGGCCGTTCTCAACAAAAGGTTGACCACACAAAAGAGGGCTTCTTCAAATTGTTGTTCGGAAAGGACCATTCCAACATCATGCTTAATGAGGTTTCTCAAGTACATGTAGAGGACGGGCACGTGGCCTTCCTCGCACCCATGAACTCGAGTCCAGTCCACCACCTGAAAGAGACGGTCTGAATCAAAGTAACGGTAGAGGTAGGCATTGGAAAGAAGAGTGGAGAAATCTTGGGCCGCCAACAAATCATCCATCATTTTTTCAGTCCACGCCCCCTTTGGTTGGGGCACCACAGGTGCTTCTTTTGTTTCACTTACTTCCTTGGACATTTTATTCTTCGATTGATATTATTAGGAAAGCTTCTTCAACTCATGTTTTGAATATCGTTCCATCAAGTAAAGAGTCAAAATCTAAATCTAAGGGCGACGTAAAGGGTTCATCTCCATCTCCAAGTCCCTCCAGTAACCTATCAAGGTCTGCATCTTTGAGGGAATCCATCAGGTTGGAAGACGTCTCCTTTGCCATCAAATCGGATGAAAAAGAGGGGAGATGGCCAATGGTGGAGGTGAGTTTGATGAGATCACCCAAGAGGGTGTGAAGACCTTCCGGCATTGAATTGTGATTGGGGCGCATGTCAAAGGAGGCCAGGGCTTTGGCTACATCATCTTCTTCAATCAAAGCTCCGGAACGCTTCAAGATGCGGTAGATTGTAGAGGTCAACCCTGAAAAATCGTCAAGGTGGGAAAGGTGACTAAACAAAACTTTGGCACGGTGGGAAAGAATGAGAGAAGATGCATTGAGGCGCATCTCCCCACAAAACATTCGCGATACGGAGGGTTCAATGAGGTAACGACCGGCCATGGAAAAAAGGGGAGATCCTTCAGGGACATCCTCAAGAAGAACACCGTAAACCAACTCGACATCTGAGACTCTAACCATCTTCCCAATTTGTGATGCGAGGGTGACTTGAGCCATGTGCCATGCCCAAGAGCCTTCACGAGACCTAAACCACTGCGAAATCCCCTTAAAGTCTTCGTTGCGGGGGTCGGACCAATGGAGGTCGGAGTCCTCTTTTTGGGTGTCGCGAGACGACACTATGAGTACGTTTGGGTAATAGCCAAGAGGTGGAGGAGAAATGCGAGACCACACAAAGGCGCCTTGGCCACCCACGATTTGAGACCCTGAAATGGATGGATTTAGAGTGTTGGAGCCATTGAGAAGAATGATGCCCTCCTTTGATCTTTTGGAGTTATCTTTAGGTTTGGGAGACGCATAATACATGTCGTGAAAGACGTCAGTGGTCGTCTTTTCATAGGATTTTGTTAAGGCTTGCACAACCGTGAGGGAGTCATAATAGGTGTAGTTGCCGAGACAAATAAACCGATCTCCTGCTTTAAGGTCTTTGTTTGCAATGAGGGTCGGCCAAACCGACTCTGGCCCCTCTTCAAACTTTGAGTAGTAGGGAGGCTGCGATACGTCAATCGATCCAAACCCAAATGCATCCCAAGATACTTCCTTTGTCTTGGCATCTTGAGTGGGAAGAATCCAACGCGGCATTTTAAATGTGATGAATCAAACTTTAGTGCTATTCAGAAGCGGAAGAGGTATTTTTTCAAAACTCATCTGCCCAAGCTTGGACTCCCGTAAAACAATAAGTACATGATCCCCTTCCCACCACACCCACCATCCGCTCAACCGACAAATATCGAAGGGAAGCACATTGAGTCTCAATCGATGACTTATCTTCCTTTGACCAAAACAATTCTTCCTTTGTGGGAATGTCAATCCCCTTATCACATGAATTGGCGACAGGAGGCGAGGCAATTCGCACATGAATCTTTGCCACCCCTAAGCCATTCAGACGGGCCAACATGGCCTGCATGGTGGATCCCCGAACAAGGGAATCATCCACCAAAAAGACAACTTTCCCCCTCAAGGCATTCTCATCCAACACAAACTTTGCTTTAAATGCTTCAGTCCGTTCTTTTGCCGATGCCATGATGAAGGTTCGCTCACAAGATGGTGCCTTCTGAATGGCTTCCTCCACAAAGGTGAGGCCGAGAGCGTCGGCAAACCCGGCCGCCATGGGAATGGCCGTGCGAGGCATGCAGGCAACAAGGGTGTCTGGATTTGCGAGGTCCATAACTTGATCTTCATCCAAGGCGAGAGCTTCCCCCAGCTCAAATCGCTTTCCATAGACGGATGAGGAGGTGTGATGTTGAAAGTAAATCCACTCAAAGGAGCAAAACCGTTTGGGAACCTTTGTCTGAAATCTCCAAAGGCGCTTCCAAGGAATGGTGAGATCAGTAAACAAAAGGTCGCCTGGCTTCACTTCGCGGGGAGGAACGTCACGCCATCGATCGGGGAATGCACAAGTTTCTGAAGACACAAGATGAGTGCCCGTCGTCGAATCAAAAGCAATCCATAAAGGACGCACACCATGACGGTCTCTCACGACATAAACTCCCTCCGGGGTTTGAATGACAATGGAAAAGGCGCCGTGAAACGTTGAAATGAGATGAGTGAGGGTTTGAGGCCAAGAGTTTGACGTTTTGTAGTGGTGAAGGATCCACTCCCAAAGAAGCACAGAATCCGTTTTTCTTGGGTCAGGTTCTAAGGCAGACACATTTCCATTGTGCACCAAGGCAACGATTCCACCACCCACTTCAGCCACGAGGGGTTGGACATTTCCCTCCGTGCCTACATCCTTCACACCTGACGTCGAGTAACGAGCATGGCCGAGGCCGCCCTTTACAATGCGGTCTTCATTGTCAATCGGCATCGAGTGAGAAGGGTTCCACCAAGATAGGCGTTCACCCTCCCAAAGAATTCCTGCCGTCTCTTGGCCACGGTGCCTCAGGGTTCGCAACCACCGGATAAAGGTCTTTTGGGTGAACCCAAGGGGAGACCACACCCCGAGAATGCCACACATAATTTTGTTGTAAGTCAGAAGATTTATTTGAAGATTTCAAACTTTAATAAGTCGACCCAAAACTTGTCGGATGAGGAAATTCAATAAGTCGGCCCAAAAAAGGAAAGAGAGCAAGGAGTCGTCTCGTAGGCCACAGACGAAGGGTCGTAGGCCGACATGGGATAACGGCAAAAGGAAAAGTCTGCCATATTGCACCCACAGGGTCTAGCCAGCCCGTTGGGGCCCATCACAGGTTGAAATGGTTGAGGCGAGGGACCGGGGCGGACAAGACCGTTGGCGACGGCGAGGCCAGAACGAGGATAAAACATAACACGATTGTCCATTTTTTATTTTTATTCTACTTTTTTTCACAAATGGCCTTCAAGGCATAGATGGAAGAATTTCGTTGGCGAAGGTCAGTGGTGTGTCGATCTTCATGGACACCATTTGGCATGTAAGACCGAAGAATAAAATCCAACTTTCCAGCTCTCAGTTCTTTTTCTGCTAAGCGAAGGTCGTCGTCGCATCCTTCAGGATCCACAAGAGGAGTCTCCCCGTTTGCTAAGTCAAGGGCGCGAAGGCCAATCAAATCGGCCTCTTCAAAACGGGTGAGAAAGGAAGCCATCTTTATGATGACATTTCTAGATGAACAATCCCAAATCAAACTTTTATTTTTACAGAGTTCCACCTAATTCGTCAAGTCTTTCTTTCACATGCACCTGCATCTCTTCCGCCTCGAAAAAGGGAACCTTTGTAATGACAACCTCGTAAGAGGGAGCTGTGGTTACTAAGATCTTTGCAGATGGAAAGGTTTCTTTGAACTTTGTTTCAAAGTCTTTGAGAACACTTAAACCATCTGGGGCTTCAGTGGAAAATGTAAATGGAATCCTGAGGTCTTTGGGTGGTTTTGGAAAATACTTGGTGAATGAGGTGCGAATCATGTCTTTGTGGTCTGAATCAAACTCTCGTATTCCTTCGTTTGAACCAACAAAGGTCCATATCTCGATTGGATCTCGAATGGTTCCAAAAAAAGAAGTCAGTGAGGGATGATCATCCCTCAAAGGATGGATGAATTTTTCCATGGCTTCTTGGTGGGTCATACCAAGGCGCACTGAAATATCCCTTGCAAACCCTGCCTCATGTCGCCTTTCCGAGAAGGCCTTTAAAAGGTCATCTTTTTCTTCTGGAACAATGCCAAGGAGGGAAATCCCAATCACCATCTGATCATCCCTTCCCACCTCTAAGGAAGACACCCATCCCACACTCATCTTTCCAGGTTTCATAATCGTCTTGATGCGCTTCATCATCTTTCGCGATATTTGAGATGAAGCGATGGAAGCCTCATGATCACCATACTCGGGAAGGGTCACTCGAATTTCCCATGACGCCCCCTCACAAATCTCCTTGACGACATAGACGACCCTCTCATCCTCTTTGGGATGGGGTCGAGTCCATGAATGGTACATTTCAAAAGTGGTTATAATTTTCAAAAGGAAAATTGTCAACTGAAACATAACCACTTTGAAATATGTCTACATCAAAAGAAGAAACCTTAAAAAAATTGTCGAGATTCTAAAGATGCAAATTATGCTCCGGCGTCAAGATCAATTATCAAGGTCAGACCCACCAAAGACACTCCAAATCCATCCACCGTCCGAAATGACTTGACAGCTTTAGGGGTCGAAAAGATTGTTTGGTTAATGCCTCACCCACCAAGTCGATTTGCAGATTGCGGAATGCCCTCTTAGTTTTAACTGAAAAATATGCACCATAAATCACTTTTAAATCATTTGCATTTCACAATGGGTCAAGTCGAATCTCACCCAAGCGAGGAACCACACGGACCTCCCAAGCACATCACAGTCCCTCGCCTGTGGGAACTTCCATCCCAAGGTATTAAGGCTTGGAAGAAGAATGTTCGCAAAGCACTTGGCAAACAACGAGTCCTCGCCATGAGGGTTATGAAAGACGGCGACTCAATTCTCCAACAAGGCCTCCATGTCACCGTCTACGTCTTACCATCGGGAGACATTGTCTTAAAGACGGACACCGAGTACCCCCTCATCACGGTGAAGGGCAATAGGATTGAGATGATCAAGTCGTTGGAGGATTCCATTCTCACTATGCTTTGGCCTGAACCTAAGGTTCCCTATCCAGTCTTGGCCAACCTGGAAGAGCTGAAAGTTGGTTAAATTTCTCTATTTTGTTAGAGCTAATGTACATAGTTTGACTCCCTCATGAATGGCCCTTTGGATTGGAGTTGCCGGAACAAAGTGAGACCAAAGATCATCAATTCCATCAATGTCTTCACTGAAGTCATCCACTTCTTCGTCTTCGATTTCATCTTGGTCAACACACATGGCACACACAAAAGGTTCCCCTTCAACCTGAGGCTTTCCACATCCGACATGATAGGTGTAGCCACAAAACTCACAAGTCTTATGAGGTTCACTTTCAATCCATTCTTTGGCACACACTTGACAGAGAACACCCCGAGTCAATCGATCGCCTTCCGTCTCCAACCATTCAGCAATTTCAAATTTTGGTTTGCCTGCATAGAGCATTGCTACAACTTGGGGGAAGAAGCCAAGAATGCCCTGAAGAGAGTCAATGTCGAGATCTGGATCAAAGGGTTGATTGGTCATCAGGGAATGGAGGACGGATTCGAGAATGGACCCAGCCCCCTTTAGGACTTCCCACTTCATGCATCGAATGTAAAGTTGAGCTTGATCTACGCCTTCCCAGGAGGATGGATCAGGACCGTAGCGATTGATTAAGTAGACGGCTTGCTTTTGGTGGGCAAGCCGTGTTAAGTAGTGATTGATGCAAATCATTGCACCCCTCATCTCTTGACTAAGGCCACTGTCGGTGAGGTCACGACCGGTTTTCATCTTTGGAAGGTCCATGGTTTTTATAAGAGATTACATTTTTGATTAAAATTTTCTTTCTAATCAACATGACTCGTAAAATTTCTGATTATGAAGTACTAAGTTTTATTTGAATGGAAATGAGGTTGAATTATCGCATAGGAATCTCCTTTCCTGCCCACTTATAGTGTTGGGTGTAATCAATTCCGGTGACCTTTTTCAGATCTTCATTGAAAATGGTGGATGGTTTAGAAAGGGTGTAGGCGGCATTGTAGGTGGCAGGGTTTTGAGCAAATCCAGAGCCAAAGACTTGAGGAATATCCGAAGCACCAAGACAGTGAATCTCCTTTTTGAGAAGCGGAGCATCACGGTCATACTTGGAACGCACCGAAAGACCGCGAAGGCGCCCGGCAGCCTTTGCATAATTCCAAATCTGGCGTTGTTGCTGAACGGAATACATCTTTGCTAAAACGTCTTTGGCAAAGGCTTCGTTTTCGTTGTGAATGGTTTGCTTTAAGTCAATCTCTTGGCAAGCAGGTCGCATGGCCATCCGGTTCGAAAAATCCATAAAGGCCCCTGCGTAGTCACGACCCACATAGGAACACAGGCAGGGCTTCACTCGGGGTGCCCACACAATCATGTTTTTGACTCCCGTGATGAGGCCGTGCTTCACCATGGTCTTGTACAAATCTTCAGCATTGTAATCAGACACCATAAAGGCCTGGACCGAGGACCAAGCAACCGTGGAAGGAGGAATACACACACATCGAGCACCCGTGGGAGCTCCACCTGCCACGGCTTGGGCAGATGTTAAGTCTTCATCGGTGCCAATCACCCGGCCAATTGGCATGGGGGTCACAAAGTCGCGAATGTCTGGCTTGACAATTTTTGATGGGTAGTGGGGTTCGACGGGGGTCGTTGTATCTTCAGAATACATGTACTTTGCCGCACGGGTCATCGAAGGAGGGCCGTCAAAGGGGTCACGGGCGCCCTTAATAAGGGGACCAAAGTCATTGATGTGTGGATTGTCTGGGTAGGCCTCTGGGATCTCAATGTCCGAAGCTCCACGTTTCTGGGTTCCTGCGTAGCCGGTGAGGGCCAATTGAACTTGAAGATCTGCGGGAAGAATCGCCCCTGCCTTATCCACATTGATTTGGGACTGGGGTCCCTCTTGGGATGGGGTGTATACTTCGTTAAAGGGAAGAACGCAAGTCTCGTAAGATGTTCCAGCACCTACAAAAAACTCAGATGGGAAGGATGCAGATTCACTCATTTTATTGTTAGGTTCAAATTTGATAAACCGCTTTCAAGACTCAAACATAAATGAGCGATTGTGCACGATACAATGTTAGTCGATCCGGTGAGGGGTGGGAGGCCAATGAGACTTCACGCTTAGTTGGTGGGGTCCGAATGTTTTGCGGACCCTCTTCCTGTCGCCACATCGAAGCCGGCACAAAGGATGGTCTGTGGACAAAGATGAGAGCCGCGGGAGGAACCCGTAACTTCCGGAGGCGCTCAAAGTGGAGAGTGTTGTACGGAGGGTCGAGAGACGCGGAGGATTGATTACCTTTTAGCTTTATACATGGTCACATAGGTAAGGTCTCCAAGTCTTGAAGGTTTGGGAAGGGCGACCATGCCCTTTGCTGAATAAATTTCAATTAATCGATCAGTGTCTTCTGGCTTCCTTCCCCTTTCGTCTTTGCAAACGACGTAGAGACCAATTGGAGAATTCCGATAAGACGAAAACCCCCGCGATCGACGTAAGCCAGCGGCCTTTCGAATCATGGCATCCCACAGGAGCGAAAAGGGTGATTTTTTTCCATTTCGCTTAAGATAATCCTTCCATTCCCTCACGAGGCGTGACTGATCAATACATAAGGAATTCATCCAAACGGCCTTCATGTCATCTCCGTAGTCTTCGGCGAGAAGAAGGCCTGACCCAATGAGGGTTTCTCCAAGAAAAAGAAGCACCACTCGATCGGATGTAACCAATGCCGGGTCAGTCGCCCCAAAACACTTTTTCATTAAGCCATTGACTTTTCTTTGGATGGTTTTACTCTCACTGACTTCTTCCCCCGTATACGACACAATGTAAGGCTCCAGTCTTGACACAGAAATTTTAAATTATAACCTCAAATAAATGACCTCTCATTCTGGTAAGACACCCATTCAATTCCCCATGACCTATTGTCCCGTCACCCTTCGCCGAGTGTTTCCCTCCAATTGGGTTGGTGCCCGTCCCCCTGCGATTCTTCCCTACCCCATAGGGTTGACTGGCTTTGTTGCTCCGGCTCACACCGATGGAGGATCTAAATGTACACCTCATGCTCCCTGTGAGATGACGCCAACTCCTGGGGCCTTTGGATCTCCCGTGGCAGGTGTTGCGCCCACCGAAGGCATTGCGCGCATTCGTGGTCCTCCTCTCGCAACCTTTCCCGTCTACGACAATGCCGCCTTTCCTTC
>Ga0180432_10010968_pt1 | contig 10751 bp, 25 predicted proteins | sample SS_ome_10_FD_132414 | JGI IMG/M metagenome (GOLD analysis project Ga0180432, IMG submission 132414) | Hypersaline lake sediment archaeal communities from the Salton Sea, California, USA - SS_1_MS_2 metaG | ecosystem: Environmental > Aquatic > Non-marine Saline and Alkaline > Hypersaline >...
CGCCTGGCCCCCTCCAAGCTGCTACCCGCCCCCTCCCTTTCTGGTGCCGAATCGCAGCAATCCACTACCCCAAACGCAAGAAACCCGCCGGGAGGGGCGGGTTTGTCGGTGGTGGGTTTGGGTGGTTAGGGGCGGGCCTTGCCCTTCGGGGGCTCGCCTACCAGGAACTTTCGGCCCGCCTTTTTGCAGTTTGCCGTGACCCTGGGCATGCAATTCGGGCAGAAGTGCCGCGTGTTCTTGCCGCTTGGCGCCACGCGAACCTCTCCCCTTTCACTGGGGTCATAGCACGCCCAGAACGGGGGAATGCGCGCGCTCACCGCCTGGAACCCGCAGGAGTTGCACGTCCAGCGATTCATGAAAACCCTCTCAACCATCCCTATCCTCCCGGTTGACGCGGTCCAGCAACACAGCTATCCCGCTCATTAGTTCAGACATGGATTCGCGCATCTTGCGCAGCTCCACGCCTACAAACGCCGCGAACACGAGCACGCCACCCGTATTTACCACGTCCATTAGCGACAATCCGTCCATGCTCACCCCTGGATGTGTGCGGGGTCGTATGGGTCGGTCCAACGCCCACCCCATGTCAGCCCTTGCGCTTCTGCCGCTGCCCCGAGCACAGCAAAGAAGCGCGCAGCAGCATCCTCCCTGTCCTGCTTTTGCTGTTCAGACAGCCCCCACGATTCTTCCGAGTCGCCCCACCACACCGGGTATCCGTGCACGATTTCAGCGCTGACGATGTCAACCGCCAGCCCTTCCTGATGCTTGCCCCGCTCTACAGAGGAGTTGCCGGCGGCAAGAACCGCTGCCTGCCTCGCGAGGCTTCGCACCGTTTCGAATACGTACGGCTTTTCACCCTTGCTTGCGACGTCAGCGAGAACCGCCTGCACCTTTACCTGAAATTCAGGTTGGAGGAGGCTCAAATCCCTTTGAACCTCCACCCCGATTACGCTCGCGACATCCGCCGCAGCTTTACCGATGGTGCGCCGTTTGGAGAAGAGCGCCAGCCCAGCGAGCCCCGCGAACAGGAGGGCTACGGGAGGAATCGCCGAGCTTTTGCGCTGGGCTGGCACTGGCCTATCAGTCGGCGTGATTGATGTACCGCACCAACAGCTTATCTCCGCTGGTGTCGGTTCCACCGTCGTTGTTGATAGTGTCGGCGGCGGAAATGCTGAACTGCGACGTCAGGTCGGCGGTGAGCGCCCCGGAGGTATAGTGGAGAACCTCCTTGATATGGTCGTCCGTGGCGATACCGGTCACGGTGTGGTCACCAGCGGTACCACCGTCAATCAGCGTGGTCTTCCACGCACCGGGGTCGATTTCGGCGCCCTTGACGGCACTCGCCGCCAGGTCCGCGGAATCCACAGACGCATCCTCGATTTCGTCGGCGCCGATGGCGCCCGCCGCGATGCCTTGCCCTCGCGCAATCTCGTTCATACGCCATGCCATGGTGGACATTGGTCTCTCCTATCTGCTCCGGAGGGCCAGCAATAGCCCTCCGATTGCGAGGGCTGCCACTGACAGCTTTCCCGCCGGGGTTTTGAGGAATGAAGTACCGGCCTTGACGGCGTCTCCGGCCATCTCGCCAGCACCGCGAACATCCTGGGAGCTTTCCACGACGGTATCGACGAAGACGCCCGCCCCCTGTTCCCAGTCGCTCTGCTCCTCGATTTGCTGCGTGACCAGCGCTGAATCGGTCACGGCTGCCAGCGCATCCGCACCCGGAAGGCCGGAATTTCGCAGGATTTCTCCCACGAGCCGCAGGTAGCCCGCGTCATTGTCAAACCACAGGAACCCGTCACTTGACGCTTTCGCATCTTCGAAATCCGCAAGGATTCCGTCAAGCTGGGCTCCCGTCCAGTCATGTTCTGCGGCATGCCTTTCGGCGTATCCGACCATTGCGGCATGGGCGTCTTCCAGGCTACCCCATTCCATGACTACCTCCGCGCCAGCCAAATCAGCACACCAACGCCGGCCACGCCGGCCACGACGGTTCCGACGCCGACACCGCTCTTTGCAGGAGGCTCCGGAGTTTCCAGGGTCACGTCAGCGGACTCATCGCCCACCACCATGTCAAGCGCATCGCGCGCTTCCTTGGCGGCGTCTTGCACGCTTTCGCGCGCCTCTTTGACCTTGCTGGCAAGGTTCGATGTCCAGCTATTTCTTGCCATTGCTGACTCCAATCACCACGGCGATACCCAGCGCGCCCAGCGCGAGCACCACAGGGGACACGCCGCCGAGGGCCGGTGCCGCAGGGGGTGGCGCCCCCTGCCCTCTGGACAGGTAGTCCTCGATGACATCGCCGGCCTTGCTGGTGACACTTTCAGAGATTTCGACGATATCGTCGCTGAATTCTCCGAAAGTCTCGCCCCGAATTTCCGCTCGGTCGGTCCATTCCGATTGTTTCGTGGCTTTGCGGCTCGTCTTTTCTTCAGCCTTTTCGCGCTTCGTTTCTTGGCGCTCTTCCTGACGTTCCGTGCGCCCTTCCTGGCGGGCTTCAACCCGCTTCGTGCGCTCTTCCTGCCACTTTTTGAATGCGCTTGCGAGGTTTTCACCGAGCCCCATGCTGCCCCCTTTCCGGCGCAATCACCACGTCACGGTCTGCGTTGACGCCTTCGATTTTGAGGCTCCAACCGTCCGGCCAAATCACCGGCCGCGGGGTAGGGCGCCCAGTAGAGCCGTCGTGGAACTCACACGAAAGGGTACCGCGAACCCAGGAAAGCGTGGTCTTCCCCGAGCAATAGATGGAGACCATCCGACCGGAAATGCCAGCTTCGCGGGCCATCTCCATGGAGATGAGCTGTTCGCCACCTGATGGCGCTGTGGAATGGATTGCCTGCATTGCAGCTCCGGACTACCGATTTCCAGGGGTCAAGACCCCTGGAAATGAGTAGGCTGTGCTACTCGCTGGGTGCCCAGCGCGAGCCCATAGCTTGCTTCATGGACAGGGCGAAGCCCCGTTCCACGAGCCAGAAATAGGCCCAGCCGCTGGTCGAGAGCGTAGCGTCGATGTCGATGGAGCTGTTCGAGCTGCGGTTGACGCCGATGGGAAGTCCGGCGTACTGGTAGCCGCCCGTGGGGTCGAGCTGGGAGATGGGGAGGTTGTTGACGTCGATGGTCTTGCCCTTGACTTTCAGGCTGGTGATATACCCGGCGTACTGCGACTGACCGTAGAGCACCGCGTCGTCCCACGGGGGAAGGCCGTCGGAGTCGATGTCCACGGATGTGCCGGTGGTGTGGATGCCGACCCCATAGCCGCCCTTGATGGTATCGTCGCCGGTGTCGAGGTCCAGGTAGCTTTCGATGACATCCAGGCGCGCATCCAGCGCTTCCACGAAGCGCTGGAAGGGGGCGCTGCCTTTCTGGGCGCGCATGGCGCCCTTGGCCTTGGCCAGGCGGCCGCCGAAAAGGGATGTGAGGCCCATACGGTTGGTGTTCATTTTTGAACTCCGTTTTTTGTTGAGGGGGAGGGTTCAGCCCGTACGGGCCAGGGTTCTTGCCTGCCTTATTGGTTGGTCGGCAGCGCGGGGAAGGCGGCCCCGCGCAGCCGAATTCTCTACTCGGGAGGCTGGCTTTCGTCGGAGAAGAACAGCTCCGTCACCGTACGGGCGACGCCGTAGGCGGCGCCGGCCAGCATGCCGTTTCCGAGCCGCTGCGCGTCCGGCATATCGAACATGACACCGACTGCGACGGCGCCACCACCGGCGATGACGCTGGGCGGAACGAACCCGCCTACCTCGTCAACGACGCCATCCAGCACACCAGCCGCACCACCACCGACGATGGCCTCGACCGTGGACATGGTCCGCTCTGCCTTGATGTCTTCCTTGGCTTAACGCCGCGTGTCGCGCAGCTTTCCGCCGTATTCCTTGGCGAGTTCGGTTGACTTTCGGCGCGTGCTGGCGAGCGCGGAACGCGCGCTTTGGAGGGCTCTTTCGGTCTTGCTGGCCATTAGTGGGCTCCTTGGGGATTCTGGGCCTCCATGGCCCGCGGTCCTGGGGTACAGATACAGGGTATCCTGGCCAGCAACAGCCCGCCGGGTTACGTTGGTGACACAATGTGAACGCTTTCACGGAATGCGAAAGCCCAGGAAGGAAGCCCATAATGGCCTATGAGGATATCCCAGGCGAATGGTTCGCAGAAGTAGCCGAGAAAATCGCCTATCACTCCGCGGAAATCCAGGATATCCGCATACGTATCAAGAAACCTGGCGGGAAACTCACCACCGTGGGGCGCTGTGGGCCCACAGAATGGATGCATGCCCTATCCGATATTGACGAGCACCTAACGGTGGGCACTCGCGTCTTGATAGAGCTGCTATCGGGCGAGCGAAAGTCAATCGACAGCAAGTCACACACAATCAAGGAGTCAATCATGCCGGAAGAAGTGAAGGGCGAATGGAGCACCGCCGAAAATCGGCGCGACGCAAACATCGCAATGGCCAAATCCATGGGAGACGCGCGCATCGCCGACAGCCTAACGAGGCTCATCGAGTCGCAATCAAAGCACCAGAAAGAGCTTGTGAATAGCGTGCTCGATAGAATGTCCGCCATGTTAGAGCGCTCGGAAAAGCGCGAGGAGGATGCCCGCACGTTTGCCGCCAAATCCCTGGAAGCGCTCCGTGCAATCGAACTGGAGCACACGGTAACCGTTGCGGTGCTGGAGGCGGCCGACGATTCAAGAGAGGACGAAGAAAAAATGGCGTTGCTACGCGAGGGCCTACAAACCGCGCGGGAAATCTTCAAGGTCAAGGGCGCAGAGGCAAAGCAAGACGCAGAAAAAGAAGCCGAAAAACAGGCGGTCCCGGAGCAGCCCCCTCCCCCTCCCCCTCCCCCTCCGGTAGAGTAGCAAGATACGTGCCAAGTCACGGCGCATATGACGTACGTCATACTCCGCGCGAAGGTCCGCCCACGGGCCCGAACCCCGTGATACCCTACTGTGTCGGCCGGTTTTCGGCCGACAACAGGAGGCAGAATGCAAGCGTACGAGAAATGGCGGAAAAAGGCCCGCGCATTTGACAACATTCGCGACACCGACACGGGCGGAACCCCTATGCGAAAGCCAGAAAGAAACCGACCGGTCAAGGCCCGAATCGTCTCCATACCCCTCACCAGCCGCGCCAGAAAGGCCGGACTCGCCGCAATGGCGGCATGGCAGGAGGCGAAGCAATGCGCCTAACCATGTCAACCGTACTCGCGGCATTCCGGAAGCACGTCACCGGCAGGACCCTTGACGCTGCAATGGCAGACGAGGAAACCCGGGCCGCATGGTGGGTCGCACTCTGCAATTCCGACCCCAAGACCTGCCGGCAACTTGCAGCCCTCGCAACGCAAGCCGAGCCAATCGCGGCGCAAAGGCGCCAAGCATGATTCCCGGCGCTAACTCCCGCAGCAAGCCGCCCAAAATCCCAACCATTTTCGCAAGACTCTACAATGGTCGCGTCTGGTTCCTGGTGACAACGGGCGAGAAATTCGACCCAATGCCAACCAACGAGCTGGTTGTCACGGTGCACGCATATCGCCAATACTGGCGAAGCGCCACCAACCCCTTCGAAACCAAAAAGGAATACCCGGGCAAGGGCTACCGAAAGGTGGCGCACCTTCTATGCGTCATTGCCGCTCATGGAACCACGGGCAGCCCCGCGCTCGTACCCACAACCTGGGCGTGCTTTTCATCCGGTGGCCACGCAGCCGACGAACTCGAAAGACAGGCCAAGACCCTGGAAACGGGCACCCCATACCTCGCAATCCCCAGGATTGAGACGCGCCGAAAGTCACCAATCCATCGCCCACTGACACTCCGATACCCGGAGTTCATTTCAGAAAAAAAATTCAAAGGCTGGGATGCGATGCCTCCAACCAACGTCGATATTCCCCGCTGGATAGGCGAGTAAATGGGATTCTGGGCCCGCGCAAGGCGCGCTACGGCTGCGATTGTCGCAGCCGTGCGTCACGTTGTTAACCCGAGTGCACCGGCGCCAAGCGTTGGGCCCGCCCCAATCCCCCCAGCCGATGACGACTTTTTCGGGCTCCCGTCCGGTGTATCCCGAGAATTCGACATCCTATCTGGCCGAATCGACGACATCCAGCCCGCTGCCAAATCGGACGCGCAGGAGGCAAAGAGGCAGGCAGAAGAGCAGGCGAAAGAGCGAGCGAAAAAGCAGGCAAAGGAGCACGCTGAAAAGCTCGCAAAAGAGCAGGAAGCGAGAAAGCGGGCAGAAGAGCAAGCAAAAGAGCAGGCGAGAAAGCATAAGGAGGAGTTGAAGCGGGCGAAAGAGAGGGGTGGGAGACCCGGGGATGATGGCGATACACCCGGGATGGTTCGGGTTGTTCGTGGTGGGCTGCTTTCCGTGATGTCTCTTGCGATGGATAGAGCAAGGGAGCACGGGCATGATAGGGTCTCTGTGCTGGGGTGGAGTCATGTAGAGAGGGGGGCGCCTGGGAAGAAAGGGTATAGGGCAGGAGCGAAGGGTGGAGAACAGGGCGTCTGGGTTGACTTGGGTTTCGACGAAGAAAGCACTGTAGCAGGGATGAGAGATAAGGCGGTTTTTCTTGGATACACCAACCCGGACAAGGGGGTGTTTAGGTTGGTGGTGGAGCCCAGAGACGCTATCGGAAGGACAACGTAGGAGGGTATTGTGCGCGATTTTGAGCGAGGGCTGGTCGAAGTGCTGCATAGGTCGGTGGACGGACACTGGCTGCTCAATGGGGAGGATGCTCGGGATAGTGTGATGACGGGGCGGGAAAAGACCCTGGTGTATGCTACCAGGGGAGCGCTGTATGCGCTGAAACACCACAAGCATACGACGCAGATATCAGGAAGGCACGCGGGCCAAGTGCAGTCTGCGCGCATCGGGAGGGTGCGGGTAGTCGGAGGAAGCGCCTGGGGTGCTGATTCGTCTGATTGGGTTGAGATTTTCCAGGGTGTTACTGAATCGCGCGAGGTTTTGTGTCAGGCTGATATGGAGTGGAAGGCTACGGCGGCGTCGGTGGCGCTTGACTCCATGAAATACGCGCCGAAAAGCGAGCGCTCGCAGTTGCCGCCAAGGTGGCGACAGTTGTCGCATGCAGCGATACATCCTGGACCTATGGTGGTGACTCGGGGTGGCAGCGACAACGCGGTAGCTATGGATAGGGAGAGCGCCTACCTGCACGCGATGAATGGCCCGCTTCCGGTTCGCGGCACGTATTACTGTGTCAAGGGGTTCGATTGGCGCGACATTCGGATGGCAGATTGGGGTGTGGTTCGTGCGATGGTTGAGGTACCACCATGGGTCGGCGGTGACCTGGGAGCGTTGCCCGTCCGGAAATGGTGTAACGTCGGTGGTGGGTGTGTCGAGCTGCGAACGGTGTATCCCTGGGGTGTGCATCACGGGGCGTGGACGATTCCTATGCTGCGCTGGGCGGAATCAATCGGCGTCAATGTTATGCGTATCACGGACGGCTTCGGCTGTGAGACTGAACCATGGGGCCGGCGTATCGTTGACTCATGGGGGAGGCTCCCGAAGCGAACAAGGAAGTTGCTGTATACGAGGGCATGGGGGAGGATGGCTTGTGCGGGCTGGGCGAGTGCTCGGAAGGTTGACGGGGTCTGGTTGTGGAAGGGGGGCGCAAAGAACCCGTTGGGCCACATTGCTCCCGGGTATCGTCCGGATGTATCGGCGTGTATCTGTGGGAGGAACGCGCTGGAGATGGCGCAGAAAATCGAGGCATTGGGCCCTGGAAGGCTGGTAGCGGCTCACGTTGATTGCATCTGGGGGGATGCGGCCGACATGGATAGCCTTGGGTGGGAGGGCTGGAAGGAAAAGGACCGTGGCCCGTTGCGCTTCTTTGGGGTGGGTACCTATGAACATGTCGATACATGGGGGAGTCAGGCCCTATCGACGGAAAGACATGCGCTCGATAGGGCTATGGGGGTAGTGGCGGAATCGCGCCCCATTCCGGAGGATTGTAGGGAATGGGCTGGAGACCCCAGGGTTTCTATGGATGCGTCAAGCGTCCCGACGGAGTCTCCGTGCAGGGAGATGGCGCCGGAGATGTCCGAGCCTGGCGAGCACTGGTATAGCACTACTGATGGTTGCTGGACGCAATCGGGGTGGTTAAAGAAAGACAGGTATCCAGAAAGGGAGGAATACTGGGATGAGTAGGTTTTTTGCGTCTAAAGGCTTCACGGTTAGCTGCCTTACGTGCAATGGGTCTGGTACCCGTGAGACTGTGGTAGATGGCTGCGGGGTCGCATCCGATGCGTGCCCGGTGTGCGATGGCAGTGGGGAGATGAGTGAGGCCCCTTGCCTTTGCGAGCGTCATGGCCGCTGTCAATGGCTCGATACTGGGGTGTGCAGGCTGGAGGAGGCAGAGAATGCGCGGTAAGCTGGAACCGCCGCCGGTGGAGGCTAACTACCGGATTAGCTGGATGATAGGCCAGGAATACTGGCGTACGGTCGCAAAGGCGCGACAAAGGGCCTATGAAATCAGTAGGGAAGTTGCGGGAAAGGTGGTGCTGTCCGTCAAGGATGAGAGGGGGGTTGGGTGGGGCTGGCGGGCTATCATGACTTTCGAAGGAGGGGAACCATGGGCGCACGAGTTGTAGACTGGGGGTTTCCGGCTGGGAAGCCGCCATGGACCGCTGCCGCAGGGTGTGAGCTTGTGAAGTGTTCGCAGTGCGGGGCGTCGGTTCTCCGCAGGGCTGAAACAAGCTGGGGGCTTGGCCTCTGGTACTACTATGTCCATAGGTGCGGGATTTGCCCGTGTTGTGGGGCGATGAAAACAAAGGAGGGATGCTGTAATGATGGTACAGATTTCCGTCATGGAGAGGATTGAGGAGGAGGAGTTTGGCGAGTACTACGTACTTCGCCTGTATCGTGTATTGGAGGGTGGAGAGGTTCAAATGTCGCCCGTAGTGGCCTTTAGGCTGCGCAGCGACGAAGACCCCGTGAAAGCCGGGGCACTGGCCGCGCTGGAGGCTCACGAGAGATTGCGGCGGGCGAGCCCGCTGGACTATGAGAACTTGACGGTGGAACTGGTCGAGCATGCGAAAAAATTAGCAATGGGGGTGAATTAGGGGTGGCGAGCGGGCGGTTCCGGCGATAAGCTATGGGGGAACGCTCAAACAAGGAAGGTACCAAATGAGCGACACCGAGCAGAACACCGAGAACACCGAGAACACCGAAAGCGCCGAAAGCGCCGAGCCCTCCAGCTTCGTCAAGGGCGCCAGCCGACTGGTCGGCAAAATCGCCAAGGGTGTCGCGTCCGACATGGCGCAAGATGCCGCCGTCGTCGTGGAGACGATGTTCGAAGGGGTGGAGTGCGACTATGACGCGCCCCCCTTCGGGGATGCCATGGAGGCTGTCTTGCGCAACATCGGAGAAAGCCCCTATCCGTTCCTCGTGAACGGTGTTGCAATCTTCGATGAAGACTGTGTGCGGGCGCTCGCCATGTTGCTGGCGTCCATCCCCTACAACCTGGCCATCGCCGGACTGACCGAAGACGAAAACCGGTCACTCGCGGCCCTGGCCCGCCGGACGGCAAGGGCGGTTCGCAAGTGAGCAGGCTCCGGAGGATTGCCAAGATTCTGGGCGCCATCGTGCGCCCAGAATCCGGGGCAGCCGGTGAAGCGACCGGCGACACCGAGCCCCACAGGCTGCGAGAGCGCGCCGAATTCTACGGCGCGAAGTGCAACCATCCAGCAAGGGTCACCCAGCATGCGCTGTGTTTCGGCCCGCCATGCGGCCCGGAGTGCACTTTCTACGCCGGGGAGCTGTAGACACCAGTTTCGCGCGCCTATGATTTTGTGACGTGAATCCCTGTCGGCGCGCGAATGCCCCCTCCCCAATCCTGGGGAGGGGGTTAAACCTAGCGGGAGGAGTTTATGTTCGATATCGTATTGGCTACCCTGACTTTTGGGTCAGGCTTTCTCGTCGGCATGGTTGCCGGCGTGGCGCTTGTCGTGGTGGTGGCGGATGCTGCCATGGAGTCTGCGCTCACTGCGGCGACTGGGGATTGGGGTGAGGAATGAGGCGCGTCAAAGGAAACCCCCGCGGGCTGGAAGTGGTCGCAAAAAAAAACAGACTTCTCCTGACGGGGGGCGGTGTCGCCGCTATGCTGGACGGGGCGGACCTTCGGGGGGCGGACATGAGGGGCGTCACCGCGGCGGGAGCTGACATGGAAGGAGCAAGGCGATAGGCCGGACCACGAACAGAGCAGCACAAACGCCCCGAAAGGGGCGTTTTTTGTGGACGGTGGAAACAGGGGCGGATAAAGTATTGGGGAAGGTCGGCGATGATGCGGGCCTGGAAAGGAGCAGAAAAATGAAGGTCGAGAAGGGTGTCTATGTGGACGCCACTACCGTCAATAGCGGGACCTTCGGGTCGCTGGATAGCGCGCTGGAAGCCCTTGGGGCTATCCAGCCGGAAGTCTACTATCTCTGGATTGACGGGCTAAGAACCCCTGTCAAGGTGGAGCGCCGCGTGTTCGCTACGGCCGTCATTGAATGGCTGGAAAAGGGCGCAGTCAGGCTCTCCACCAACAAGGAGCGCTGGTACGTCACAGCGAAGCCCGTCAAGGAGCCCGCAAAGTAGCCCTAACACCCACCCAAACCCGCCACCGACAAACCCGCCCCTCCCGGCGGGTTTCTTGCGTTTGGGGTAGTGGATTGCTGCGATTCGGCACCAGAAAGGGAGGGGGCGGGTAGCAGCTTGGAGGGGGCCAGGCGCCGAGATTCGACCCCTGTTTCTGCCACCCCCCGAGCTGGCA
>Ga0180432_10010970_pt1 | contig 10748 bp, 10 predicted proteins | sample SS_ome_10_FD_132414 | JGI IMG/M metagenome (GOLD analysis project Ga0180432, IMG submission 132414) | Hypersaline lake sediment archaeal communities from the Salton Sea, California, USA - SS_1_MS_2 metaG | ecosystem: Environmental > Aquatic > Non-marine Saline and Alkaline > Hypersaline >...
AATGGATGAAAATGCTATGCGCAATATGTTAGTTTGGAAAGTTTTTCGCGCACCAAATATTTTGTATCTAGCTTCTGTAGCGGCCTGCCACGATGGACAGGTATCCGCTGATAAATAGCTTTAGACTATTGCTTGTCATTGTTTCGTTTTGCGTGCTATAATACGGACTTGTGTTATAGGAAATCCATTATTACTGGAGAGAAACAGTTTGCATGACTATGAATTGACCGTTATACTTGACCCGGACATTGCTGAAGAAGATGTCCCGCAGGCGATGGAGAAGCTCACTGCGCTGGTTGCCAAAAGTGGTGGTGAAGTCAAAGAGACAGACCATTGGGGAAGACGAAGATTGAGTTATCCTATCGGGCGACATGCGGAAGGCAACTATGTGATGATGAGATTGGGGCTTGAACCTGACAAAGCGGGGGAGCTTACTGCCAATCTGAATATTACTGCGGAATATCTCCGCCATTTGCTTTTGAAACTTGGCGATTAGCAGGGCAGAAAGGAGGTCACGATGGCTTGGCTGAACAAGATGATGGTTATTGGCAATGTGGGCAGCGATCCGGAGATGCGGTTTACCCCTAATGGCAAACCGGTAACTTCTTTTTCTTTGGCTACAAATCGGTTTTTCACTACTTCGGATGGAGATCGTAAGAAAGAGACCGAATGGTTCGATGTTAAGACTTGGGGGAGACAGGCTGAAAGTTGCAATCAGTTCCTCACCAAAGGTCAAAGCGTTTTCGTGGAGGGCAGGCTGAGCACTCGAAGCTGGGACGGGCAGGATGGACAAAAGCGATTTAAAGTGGAGATTAATGCCAATAGTGTGATTTTTCTTGATCGCCGGGGCGAACAGGGAGACGCGCCTGTCGGAGAGCATTTTGGTTTTGAAGAAGAGGGAGCAACGATCGGCACAGAAGATTTGCCTTTTGAATAAGCTTTCCTCAGGTTTCGATAATAAGTAAACAATGGAGCAATAGTGAGAAGACCAACATCAGGCAATGCCAGAAGAGAAAAAAGACGGTATGTCCCGAAGCGCAAGGTCTGTCCGTTTTGTGTTGATAAATCGCGGAAGATTGATTACAAGCAAGCGGATACGTTGAGGCGTTTTATTTCTGATCGGGGCAAGATAGAAGCGCGGCACAGAACCGGAGTGTGTGCCAAACATCAGCGATTACTCAGCACAGCCCTGAAAAGAGCCCGCTATCTGGCTCTTTTACCCTACACGGTAGAGCATGTCCGATGGAGTAGCAGTGGTGTTGGGGAAAGTAAGCGATCGGCCGCGTAAATTCCTCAGTATTGTGTATCATCCAGATATGTCCGTAGTATATGTGTCTCTGTGGCCTATATCGGGAAGGTAATTGATCTGTGCCCAAAAGCAAAAAAGAACGTACTGATTGGGTAATTACCAAGGGCCAGCTTGCCCGCTGGCAGAAGGAGAAGAAGCAGCGGCAGCGGGCCATCGTTATTGGCAGCGTGATTGTTGCCATAGTATTGGCCCTTGTTATCTACGCAATCTACGATAGTGCTAAATCCTCCGATCCCACTGTCCTCAAAATCACTGGTCCTCAGGGCGAGCGCGCATTTGACATGGATTATTACGTCGATATGCTTCGCCTCTACGGGATACAAAGAGTCGCCGCTTCCGATGAACGGAAATCCAAGGCCGATTCTACATTGCAGGCAATGGAGACAAACGAGGTTTTCCGCCAACTGGCAACTGGGCTCAACATCTCGGTAAGCGAGCAGGAGATTCAGGGCAGAATCATCCGGGACTTTACACCACCAGCCGGACCTGGCACTGAGGCCCCTACCAATCCGGCCACTCCCACCTACGAGGAGAGCATTGCCAGATTTTCGCAAAGTTCCGTCTACAAAGGGGCCTCTGTTAATCGGTACCGTGAAGTCATAACTCTTGAAATACTAGGAGGTAAAATACAGGAGTATATCAGTAAGCGGGATGTTCCGAATGAAGTAGAACAGGTCAACATGCAGGGAATTCAAATCGATACCGCTCCCCCGCCACCCTCACCAGGAACTTCCGTTTTCACCGAAAGCAATGCGGAAGATATAGATCCGCAAGCAATTTATGAAGAGATAAAAACGAGGCTGGATGCAGGTGAAGATTTCAGCGCTCTGGCAGAGGAGTTTTCCGCCTCTACCGGTGCCAGTGATCTGGAGTGGTTCCCCAGAGAGATAGCAACCATGTTCTATGGCGAAAATATCGCTGAGGCTGCCTTTACCATTGAATTAGATGCTCTCAGCGAACCTATCCCGGCGAGCGATGCCGAAGGTAATACCGAGTACTGGATACTGCGGGTTCACCAAAGGGAAGAAAGACCTCTGGAAGAAAAATACCGTCCAGCCTTGGAAAGTCAGGCTTTCTATGCATGGTTTGAGGGCGAGAAAATAAAATTCTCAAGTGAAATTAAACTGGATGATGCGGGCATTCAGGAAGCAATAAGCAAGGCTTTAGGTTGAAGCAGACCGGAAGGTGACTTGTGGCAAAGGATAGCATCAAGATCGGGTTGATCGGGTTGGGGACGATCGGTGGTGGTGTGGCCAGAATACTGCACGAAAAAGCCGGTTTTATAACCAGACAACTTGGTGTTCCCCTGATCCTTGCAAAAGTCGCCGATTTAGATGAAAGTAGGAAACAGTCTCTTCCTGATCCCGGCGTTTTTACCACCGACGCTAATAGCATTTTCGACGATCCCGATATTGATATCGTCATCGAATTGATTGGGGGAGAAAAACCGGCCCGCGATTTTATGGAACGTGCTCTGCAAAGCGGCAAGCATGTTGTCACTGCCAACAAGGAAGTCCTCTCCAAGCACGGGCCAGAACTTTTCGCAATTGCCAGTGAGAACAAAGTCGGGCTGTTCTACGAAGCGAGTGTTGGAGGCGGTATCCCTCTGATTGCTCCACTCAAGCAAAATCTTCAGGTCAATAATATCTCGGCAATTCATACCATTATTAATGGCACCACCAATTACATCCTTACCCGTATGGAAAAGGAAGGGCTGGAATTTTCAACTGTCCTCAAAGATGCTCAGGCTCTGGGTTACGCCGAAGCTGATCCCACCAGCGATATCGAAGGGTACGACGCTGCCTACAAGATAGCCATTCTGGCAACTATTGTGTTTCATACCGACGTTCGTCCCGAAGACGTCTACAAAGAAGGCATATCAAAAATAGCTTCCCAGGATTTCAGCTACGCGCGGGAGCTGGGTTATGCCATCAAGTTACTGGCTATTACCAGGAAAGAAGGGGACTCAGTTCAGGCAAGGGTGCATCCGGTTTTCATCCCGAAAGATATGCTCTTAGCCAAAGTTGACGGGGTATTCAATGCGGTGCAGATCGAAGGGGACCTGACCGGCAGGGTGATCCTTTATGGCCGGGGAGCGGGATCGGAACCCACCGCCAATGTGGTGGTGTCCGATGCGATTCACATAGCGCAGAGCATTGCCCTTGGTGCCAGCCTCAACCCGGAATTGCCGCTCGATCAGCCCAAGATTATCAAACCTATAGACGAGATAGAGACTCGATATTACCTTAGAATGACCATCATTGACCAGGCCGGTGTACTGGCACGGATCACCAAAATCCTCGGGGACCTTTCGATTAGCATCTCCTCCGCAATTCAAAAGGAGACCGACAGCAAATCTCAAACTGCCGAGATTGTTATCATGACCCATCCCTCAAAGGAGCAGGCAATACAGCAGGCGATTGGAGAGATGGGGAAACTGGAGGCGGTTAGAGAGATCAGCAATTTCATCCGGGTTGAGGATTTTGAGGAGTAGCCTGTGGTAGATCAGGACAAAATCAAAAAAGCCGTAATCTCTATCCTCGAAGCCCTCGGAGAAGACACCGATCGCGAAGGTCTGGTCGGCACCCCAAAACGCATCGCCGAAATGTATGCGGATATTTTCAGCGGGATGCAGGAAGACCCTCGTGAGCACCTCAAAATCGGGTTTGAAGAGGGTCATCAGGAGATGGTTATCACCAAGGATATCCCCTTCTATTCCATGTGCGAACATCATTTCCTCCCGTTCCACGGAGTGGCCCACATAGGTTATATCCCCAATGGACGCGTTGTCGGGGCCAGCAAGCTTTCCAGGGTTGTTGATGTTTTCGCCCGCCGACCTCAACTTCAGGAGCGCCTGACCACCCAGATCGCCGATATCATCGTCGAAGTTCTGGAGCCAAGAGGGGTGGCGGTTATTCTGGAAGCAGAGCATCTTTGTATGACCATGAGGGGCATAAAGAAGCCGGGCAGTAAAATGGTTACTTCTGCCATGCGAGGGCTCTTCCGGCAGCGCGCCGCTACCCGGGGCGAGTTCCTGACTCTGATAGGACACAAAAATCCCTGATTATTCAATGCCTCTTCGGGATGCTTGAGATGAGCAAATACTTTTGTCTTTCAATTCTGTTGATGGCAATCGTGCTGGCAGTCGGCTGTTCCTCATCGGAGACATCCCCCGAAGCTCCGCAGAAATCATTCCTCTGGGAAGTGCGTTCCGATATCAGCACGGTCTATATTCTGGGGTCCATTCATGTGGCCAGTCCGGAACTTTACCCGCTGGCCGATTCTATCGAAAATGCTTTCGACCAATCTGAGAGTCTGGCCGTGGAGTTTGATATTACCGCTATGAATGAGTCACAGATGGCCAGACTCCTGATGCAAAAGGCGAGATATCCTGAGGGTGAAAACCTTTACCGGAACATCTCCAGAGACCTGTATGAGAAAGCTGATGAAGTGCTGGAGGACCTTGGCGCTGACATACTCCTTTTCAATTCGTTTGAGCCCTGGGCAGTGGCTATGGAAATCGAAGCGATGCAACTGGTCCGCTACGGTTACACTCCTGAGAACGGAATCGACATGTATTACCTCCAACGGGCGCACGAGGAAAACAGGAAAATCTACGAACTGGAGTCGGCCCGATTCCAGATAAATCTATTTGATGAATTCCCAGAGGATGTCCAGATATTCATGCTGGAAGATATCGTGGATGATCCTCCGACGGAGAAGGAACTAAATCAAATGTTTGCAAGCTGGGAAAACGGTGATGTTGCTGAAATGGAGCGGCTTATGTTTGAAGATGACGACGAGAGTCCCGAGATTGCTTTCCTCAATGAGAAGCTTCTGGATGAGAGAAACTTCCAGATGGCGGAAAAGATCGAGGAATTCCTGGAAGAAGAGGAAACCTGTTTTGTGGTGGTTGGCGCCGGGCATCTGGTAGGTGAGAATGGAATCATCAACCTGCTGCAAGAGGAAGGATATGCAGCTTCTCAGTTGTGATAGCCTTGCGATATTTTGGTAATAGCGGGGGCAGGTTTCAAACCTGCCCCCCGTTTTATCTAACGGGAAGTTTCCCGCGTAAGAGATCACGATTCATGGAAAATGCAGCTACCCCGGCAAAGCAGAAGCTCACTCCGCTCGATACATAAAAAGCGCTGAGGGATTGCGCCACCGGGATGATTCCGAAGTTGTTGAAGCAGGCAGTTAATCCCTGAATTATCAGCGCGATGGCCAGCCAGTCGGTTAGAATGACTTTTCGGTCTCTGCTGGCTTCAAATTGAATTCCCCATTTGAACAGAACCAGAGCCATCACTGCAATTATGCCAACGGCATAGAGGGCAGCGCCATCGAAACCCATCGTCAGTGCGATTGGATTTAGTTCATTGAACTCCCCTCGCTGCAACGTAACTATCACCGTTGAGCCCCAGTCCAGTACAATTGCTGTCAGAGCGATGAGATATAGAATTCCCCGATGCTTAATCATATATTACATCTAAGCATGGATGAGGGCGAGAATCGGTTAAAAGACGGTCAAATCGCGGTAAACGGCGGTAAAATCTTGTGCAAAGCAACTGGATTCAGATTGAACTCTGCAATAATTCCGTTTCTCTGTTAAAATGAACTGTGCAATAATGTCCCTCGAATCCATATTTATCAAGGGTGCCCGCGAGCACAACCTCAAGAACATCGATGTCACCATCCCAAGGGATAAGCTGGTGGTTATCACCGGTGTATCCGGATCGGGGAAAAGCTCGCTTGCCTTCGATACCATTTATGCCGAAGGTCAGCGTCGCTATGTGGAATCACTTTCGGCCTATGCCCGCCAGTTCCTGGGCCGGATGGAGAAACCGGATATCGATTACATCGAAGGTTTGAGCCCGGCGATCGCTATCGATCAGAAAGGCACCAGCAGAAATCCCCGTTCCATCGTGGGCACGGTCACCGAAATCTACGATTATCTCAGGCTTCTTTTTGCCCGTGCCGGCCATCCCCATTGCCCGCAGTGCGGCAGGGAGATCGCCCGCCAGACTGTCCAGCAGATCGTCGATTCCATTCTTGAACTGCCTGAAGGGCAACGCTTCATGGTCATGGCTCCGGTGGTTAAAGATCGCAAAGGGGAGTATCTCTCGGTCTTCGATGATTTGCGAAAAAGTGGTTACGTGCGGGTGCGGGTGGATGGCGAAATCCGCGATCTTGCCGAAGAGTTCAATTTGGCCAAATACAAAAGACATACCATCGAGGTGGTGGTGGATCGGCTGGTCTCCGGTGACAGGGAACAGGCCGGAAGGCTGGCAGATTCGGTGGAGACGGCTTTAAAGCTGGCGGGAGGCGTGGTGCTGATCTCCGTTATAGATGGCGATGAGACCATGTTCAGTGAGAGTTTCGCCTGCCCAGATTGTGGCATAAGCATCGAAGAAATCGAGCCGAGAACTTTCAGTTTCAACAGTCCTCACGGGGCCTGCCCGGAGTGTACCGGCATCGGGTATAAATCAGAGATCGACCCCGAACTGGTAATCCCCAATAAAAAACTCTCGCTGGCTGAGGGAGCTATCATCCCCTGGGCAAAATCGGGTTCCATGAGCTACTGGTACAATTATCAGATCGAGGAGATCGCCGAGACCTACGATTTCTCAGTGAGGGTGCCGGTGAAAAACCTGACTGCAGAGCAACTGGATTTGGTGTTGTATGGTGACAAGGGAAGATACTACAAATATCGCAATCGCTTTGGCAAGGTTAGGGAACGATTTAGTGGCTTTGAGGGTGTTATTCCCAATCTCAACCGGCGTTACCGAGAGACGGAAAGCGAACACAGTCGAGCCGAAATCGAACGGTATATGACCGCTCGCCCTTGCGCTGTTTGTAAAGGCCAGCGGCTCAGGCCTGAAGCGCTGGGGGTAACCATCGGGGGCAAAAGCATCTCTGAGGTGACTTCCTTTTCCATTGCCAGTGCCCTTGAGTGGATCGATCAGCTCGAAGGTTCAAATAAGAAGAAACACAAGCCCGTCCTGAACGAGAGGGAACAGACTATTGCCCAACAGATTCTCAAAGAAATCCGTTCTCGGCTGGGGTTCCTGATAAACGTTGGCCTCGATTATCTCACGCTCGATCGCCCTTCCGGGTCACTCTCCGGGGGGGAAGCGGAGCGCATCCGGCTGGCGACTCAAATTGGCAGCGGACTGATGGGCGTGCTTTACATTTGCGATGAACCCACCATAGGACTGCATCCGGTCGATGGAAGCCGGCTGATCGGAACCCTCAAAGGGCTGCGAGATCTGGGCAATACTATTTTGATCGTCGAACATGATGAAGCTATGATGCGAGCCGCCGACTGGATCGTCGATCTTGGTCCCGGAGCCGGGGAACACGGTGGTCAGGTGATAGCGGCAGGCCCGATAGAGGAAATTGAAAAATGCCCTGACTCAATCACCGGTCAATACTTGAACGGAACCAGAGAAATTCCCATTCCCAAAAAGCGGCGCGCCGGTTCCGGCAACGAGCTTATTATCAAGGGAGCCCGCGAGAACAATTTGCAAAACATCGATGTGCATATTCCTCTGGGGGCATTTGTCTGCATTACCGGGGTTTCCGGCAGCGGCAAGAGCACCCTGATTGATGACATACTTCATAAAAAACTGGCTCAGGTTTTTTACCGGGCCAGGGAGAAACCGGGTGATTTCGATGAAATTCTGGGCATTGAGCACATCGATAAAATTGTCGATATCGATCAATCGCCCATCGGGCGCACGCCACGTTCCAATCCGACAACCTATACCGGCGCTTTTACCCGTATCCGGGAATTATTTGCAACCGCTCCCGAGGCTCGTGCCCGGGGTTACAAGCCGGGCAGATTTTCCTTCAATGTGAAAGGCGGGCGCTGCGAAGCCTGCCGTGGCGATGGGTATATCAAAATTGAGATGCAATTCCTGCCCGATGTTACCGTGCCCTGTGAGGTCTGCAACGGGAAACGATACAATCGGGAGGCGCTGGAGATTCGGTTCAAAGGGAAAAACATCGCCGATGTGCTGGACATGACTGTTCAGGAAGCCTCCGATTTCTTTGAAAACATACCGGCTCTCAAATCCAAACTTAGCACACTCAAAGATGTGGGTCTGGGGTATATCCGGCTGGGTCAACCGGCCACGACACTTTCAGGCGGGGAAGCCCAGCGCGTCAAGCTGGCCACGGAGCTTTCCAAGCGTGCCACCGGCAAAACCCTTTACATTCTCGATGAACCAACCACGGGCCTTTCTTTTCATGATGTGGCTGCCCTGCTCAGGGTTCTCCAGCGCCTGGTCGATGCCGGGAATACGGTAGTCCTGATTGAGCACCATCTCGATTTGATCAAATGCGCCGATTGGATCATTGATCTCGGTCCCGGTGGGGGGGATCGTGGGGGAGAAGTTGTGGCTACCGGTTCCCCGGAACAGGTTGCCAAGGTGAAGAAATCCCAGACGGGACAGTACCTTGCAAACATGTTAGGCTAAAAGGCAGGCTGGTTTTTTCTGATCGGCATTAATCGATGGGAAAAGATTCCCGGCTTACAATTGACTGATGGGTAATAAGCAAACCAAGCTAGACCCCGGAGGATCAAAAGGCATTGATTCGCGTTCCGGCTGGATAGTGGCTGCGGCAGGATTTGTACTGGTGCTTATCCTGTATGGCGCATACTATTCGTTTGGTGTATTCCTTAAACCCATGCTGGATGACCTCGGCTGGTCCACGGCGATGACAACCGGGGCGACTTCTCTCTATCTGGTAGTCCACGGTGCGCTTGCTATCGTTATGGGTCACCTCAGCGACAAATATGGCCCGCGATGGGTAGTGACAATAGGTACGCTTCTCATCGCGCTGGGATATATCCTTATTTCTCAAGTCAGTGCTCCCTGGCACCTGTATATGTGCTTTGGAGTGCTGGTTGGTATCGGGATGGGAGCAGCCTACGTCCCGCCTCTTGCTACGGTGACCAAGTGGTTTGTAGTTAGAAGGGGACTTGTGCTGGGTATAGTGGCTGCAGGTGTTGGGATGGGGCAGGTAATATTGCCTCCCCTTTTGAAGTACCTGATCGATGTATTTGACTGGCGCGATGTCTTTGTTATCTTGGGAGTGATCACATGCGTTTTTGGAGTTCCGGCAGCGCTGATGCTAAGGAATCCGCCTGATGGCAGCCTGAATGCAAATGTGGAAAATTCGGGCGAATCTCAAGGTGACTGGCCAGTCGGGAAAGCGATCAGAACATCTTCGTTCTGGTTGTTGATGGGTGTTTTCGTCGCCCTGGTTTTTGGGACCAACATTGTGATGACACACATGGTGGCGCATATTGAATATAACGGATTCGACCCTGTACCTGCCGCTCTCACCCTGACATTGATAGGCGTTAGCGGGATTTTTGGAAGGATTATAAGTGGTGGAGGAGCCGATATATTCGGAAATAGAGCAATGGTGGCGATCTGCCTCAGCCTCCAGGTACTGGTATTTGGTGCGCTGATCTGGATTGACCAGCTATGGAGTTTCTATTTGATTGGTGTAATTTATGGTTTGGGCTATGGGGGGATATTGCCGTTGGTAATCAAAATGAGTTCGGAATTTTTCGGCACCACTTCTGCCGGGGCTATATTCGGGATACTCCTTTTCGGAGCCTCAATCGGGGGCGCAATTGGAGTTCCCCTTGCCGGCCATATTTATGATGTAACGGAAGATTATGCTCTTGCTTTCCTGATAGCAATGGTCGTTATAGTAGTGGCGTTCATTATTAATCTGGTTTTGAAGCCGCCACGTGGAACTGATAGTAATGTCGGAAAATGACAAATGCCACGTGACAGGGCAATCCTCTATTTGACAAGTTTTTGAACCGGGGATATCCTGTATATATGTACACGTGAGGAGTGTTGTAGCCATCAAGCGAAAACTGTTAAGCACGATTTCTATGATAGGCGCCAGTCTGGCATTGGGGCCTGTTTTTGTTGTTGGCTGGATTATCGGGCATCTGGCTGGCAAGTTTGGGGGAGGGAAAAAGGCAGGAGTTCCCGGACGAGTAAGTTCGATAGTCATTCCCCTTGGGAGATGGAAACTGCATCTTCATCACTGGCTCTGTTCGCTGGGCTTGATCAGTATCAGTTCTGCATACGGGGTATACCTTCTGAATCCGCATATCACTTATGGCATACTGGGAGGGCTGGCTTTTCATGGAATATACAGTTACAGCGATTGGTACAAAATCATAGCTTCGCGACGTCAGAACAGAAAGGTGCGATAGAGCATCAGGAGTTTTTCGGCAGAAACAAAAAAGGCGGGAGGTTGATTTGACCTCCCGCCTTTTAAATTGACTGTTTTTACTAGATATTGGAACCGTTCCGTATTGCCCGGATCTGGTCGCTAAACTCCTTTGCTTTATAGTCGTTCATTAGTAGTTTGCTGGAGGTATAGCACCATTCCGCCAGTTCGGCGA
>Ga0180432_10010973_pt1 | contig 10746 bp, 10 predicted proteins | sample SS_ome_10_FD_132414 | JGI IMG/M metagenome (GOLD analysis project Ga0180432, IMG submission 132414) | Hypersaline lake sediment archaeal communities from the Salton Sea, California, USA - SS_1_MS_2 metaG | ecosystem: Environmental > Aquatic > Non-marine Saline and Alkaline > Hypersaline >...
TCACGTAAGAATCCGCTTCCCATGTTTCTAACGTATAATGACAACACGGGGAACACAGCAAAGGCTAAAGGATGAACGATAATTTTTTCTATCTTGGCTAATACAGCGATTCTCTTCACTCTGGTTTTCTCCTATCGTGCCACTGCGTTTGTAATCGTGAGAGACTCTGCAACCAGTAATTCCCGTTTTGAAGCCGCACCGCCGTAAAACAGACGGTGCTGGTCAGTTTTTTCCTAGCATCGGCTCTTTTAGGCCGATGCACCCAAGCTAGAATTGCCAAAACGGGAATTGCTGCTCTACAACGCAGAGCTGCTACTTCCTAGTCACCTGATAACAATTCGTCAGTTACGTCAGTATACAAATACGGGTTTTCTACAAAATAGCTCTTGTCCTCTAGCATTGCGTAATCTGTGCCAAAGTAGTTGTTAAATACCACCCTAAATGTATTCACGGGCGTAATGCCCTCGTAGAGAGCACTGTAATCCTGATCTGGGAAATAGTAAGCATTCAGTATGGGTATCCGCGCGTGAATAGCCTCGTTCCTATAGGCCGCCCCATGATCAGCCTGCACAATGATGATGGGTGGTTCTGGTGACTGCGATAGGATTTCTTCGATAGCAGGCCGTAGTCTCAGATTGACGTGAGATACTTGATTTCGATAAGTTTCTATGAATTCATCATACTCGTACTCAAAATGTGGCTTGGACTCGACTGATTCCCCGTTCGGTCCAAACGCATAAGGAGGATGCGGCGCAAGAATGTGAGCAAAGACAAAAGTCGGCGAGTCAATCCGGGTTGCGTCTGCGAGATGTTCAAAGATGTACAAAATGCGGCTTCTGTGAAGATCGTCCCTCGTCTTTACAAGTGCGGCGAAAGGAGTAATATTCATGAGCCCTCGTTGAAACTGACTAGGATGCCACCTTTCAGGACGCAAATATACATCAACATTTTTGTTGTCCGTGAACTCGTGCCCAGTCGAAAAAGCCACAATGGTGTAACCGCGATTGCGCAAGTATTGCATCACCCTGCTGTTCTTTACCATCGTGGTCAGAGGTCGGATATTCGTATACTCGCCACCCATTTGCTCCGCTATATCATCGAGGTACACAAGGTTCAAAGAGGAAGCCAAGGATTGCAGTGTATGGTGATAGTTCGCCCGGCTTTCATTGGCGACATAGAATCCACTGCTGGTCAGGAACGACAATAACTCAGAATTATCATAGTGGTATACTTCCTCCAACACGTCATCCCTGGCATACATATCTAGTATTAGGTAATAGATATCTGGCGAGTAATCCAATACAATGTCGTCCACAGTAGATAAATTCCCTTGCCAAGTATCTACAAACTCATCTGCCCTGGTCTCGTCTTCCACGTCCCCTTCATTCCTGGCGACCAAGGGTACGAATACCTGAAATTCATACTCATCTGTGCTCGCCTGGCTGAAACGAAGGCGCGCAAAGGCTTCACTTATCCTGACACGGACATCCTGTGTCAAGTACATATTCACGGTGCCAACCGCAAAGTTCACCACAAGCATTACCACAATCACCAAAGCCACGGCGTTAAGGAATTTGGTCAGCGGACGCAGATCACTTGATGACTTGGCAGTAAAGTAAAAAGCAGTGACAAATAAAGTCCCCCAAATTGCGAGCCAAGAATAAAGAGCGGGCCTGCCTTGAACAAGGAACCCCGCCCTATCCAAAAGATGCATTCGTTCAAGTACAGCCGTAAAGGCCGAGACCGCGTGACCGTAAGAAAAGAACAACACCCAAAAAGCAGAAACAATAATGGTTGACTTGTCTTGATCCTTGATAAAGAGAGCGCTAAACAACCAAAACAAACCAGTAAGAACAAGAACCCCGGCTGCTATACCAATAGCTTCACGGAAGAACCCCTTCCCGATATTTTGCACGTAAAGCGACAATACCGGGAATACGGCAAAGACAAAAGGATGAAGGATGACGTCCTTCACTCCGAGTTTAGCAAAGCGTTTCTTCACTCCAACTCTCGTTTGGCGTCATCAAATACAATACCCTGTCTGTATCTGCGATAGGCTCACTACGCAGAATGGTAAAGAACTTGGCAAATTCACGCTCAAAACTTGGCTGATCGTACTCCCCAAAAATGTCTTCCCGGCTGGATAGCAGCTTTTGCACCTGAGAATCGCTCTTGGGCACAAACTCGATGATCAATGAGCGGCAGACTTGGCTGAAGAAATGGGCCACTTTTCTAAACGGCAGATTGTTCGAGATAGCCAGGTGGTGGATGAGGGCCAACGCAAAAACGACGTCGGCAGGCCCCCGTTCCAAGAAAGACATTCTCTCCCGATTCTCCCACCCAATACTGGGGCTGGGGTTCGTCAGATCGAGCACCAGGGGCAGGGTACAAGTCTCGCCTCTCTTCACACTCTCGAGATAGTTCTTCTCAACCGCCGAGGGGTCAATGTCAAAGGAGACCGTCGGGATTCCCTTGTCACTGGCGATGCGGCTGAACAAACCCATATTCGCTCCCAGATCCCACACGCTTACAGGGGCAGGCGTTATTTCATCCAACATCTCGGCCACGAGTTGCTTCTTATGCTCCAAAGCAGCGTCGCTGTAGTTGGAGATGTCATAGTAATCGTGCCACTCGGTGCCGCCGGGTTGCCACTCCAGCTTTTCTACCACCGACCTCAAGCTATCCACGAGACCCAAAAAAGCCATCCGGCCTACAGTACGTCCGTCCGCAGAGATAGGCCCGTCAGCAAAACGTTTTTGCGCCTTGGCGTGCAGGTGAACGTGCGACAGCAGTCCCCAACTAGCTCGGGTGCGAGCAGGCAGCAACCGGCTCGCCAGATCCAGGGGGATGCCATCCAAATAGACCCGCATGAGCTGGTGCAACCGCACATCCACGTAGCTCATCAACGCCAACGGCGCAAGGAAATGCTGGCAAAACTGGCGATAGGCAACCCAGGGCTGCCCCTCGCGATACCTCTCAAAAGAGAGAGTGTCTACAAATACCGGCTTCCCGTCTCTAAACTGGACGTTGTAGGCGCTGCAATCCTTGAGCGACATTCCAAAATCGAACGCCTTGATTTGAATCTTTAACGTCAGGAGGGCGGCGTGCTTGATCTGACTGAAACACCACTCGTAGGGATACGAGATAAAGGAAAGCCGGTCAGGTTTTACGATCTTGTATGCATCTTCTGTCACTGCATACTGAAGGTCAACTTCTGTATGAGGAATCAATAGGCCGCCTTGGACCAATTCCTCATAGAGACCTGAATTCACAAGCTGATCGTAATCTTCCCGATAGAGTTGATTGACCTGACGATATATCTCCCCGTCCCGCGAGAAAACGAATCCGCTGGGGTCGCGAAATGACCCGGCAACCTCCGCGTGTCTTTCAGACATTCCCTTCCTCGCCCCCTGTATCTACACTCTCACCCGCACCCTTTGTGAAAAAGCCCACTATTTTCTTCCAATAGATCTTGATCAAGAAAAGCGATCCCGCCAGACCGGCAACCAGCAATTGGAAGACATAGCTGCCGGTTCCAGGATCAAGATAGGCGTAAGTAGGTGACGGAGAAGCGAGGTACAGAAGCGTCCCCAGAATACAAACTGTCAACAGACGTTCAAGCAACATATTTTTGTCCTCCCAGATTTGAACAAAAGCCGAGCCAGACCCTCTACTCTCGCTCGCGCTCTTCCAGATACGCCCCCAGCGCCTCCTGCCAAGAGCGCATCTTATCCATCCCCATCTCCTGCAGCGCCTTGTTCTCCAGCACCGAGTAGGCCGGGCGGGTGGCTTTTTCGCCGAAATCGCCCGTCTTGGCCTGGCCCAGGTTGGGACTGAGTCCGCTCTGGCGGAAAATCTCGGCCGCGAACTCGTACCAGGTGCAATCGCCCTGGCTGGTGGCGTGGTAGAGACCATAATGCTCCGCCTCGATCACGACCGCGATCTGCTGGGCCAGGTCAACCGTGTAGGTCGGCGTCATACGCTGATCATCCACCACGCGGATGTCTTTGCCCTCGCTCGCCAGCCGCAGCATCAGTTCGACAAAGTTGCCGCCCTTGCCGCTGGAACCGGCCACGCCGTACAGCCCGGTGACGCGAAAGATAAAGTAGCGCTCCAGCAGATAGCGCACGAGATATTCGCCCGCCAGCTTGGAGACCCCGTAGACGTTGATCGGCGCTGGCGCGTCCGTCTCGACGTAGGGCGCAGCGCGCGTTCTGTCCCCGCCAAAGACGTAATCGGTGCTCATGTGCACCAGCGCCGCATCGTGCGCGCGGCAGGCCAGCGCCAGGTTGCGCACGCCGTAGACGTTGACGGCAAAGGTCTTTTCGATCTCCTCCTCACACACGTCCACTTTGTGAAAGGCAGCCATATTGAGCACTATATCCGGCCCGTGCTCCTGCATCATCGCCTCTACGCTCGCGGCGTCGGTGACCTCGACGTCGGCGTGAGTGAGAGGCACGAGATCGTGTCCCCGACCGGGCAAGACCTTGACCAGATCGCTGCCCAGTTGGCCGTTAGCGCCAACGAGTACGATCTTCATCTAGTCACCTCCCCGATCAACCGGCTGCCGAGCGGGAGCCTCAAAGACAGAGCCGGTGATGGCGATGACCTCGGCCGCCTCCTCCAATAGCCGCATCCAACGGATGTTATAATACTTGGGGTTGTCAAAGTCATCGTAGCCATAACGCCGAATCTGCTCCACCATATTCTGCACCGACTCCTCGACCGTCACCTTGGGAAGAAAGTTGAGATTGTGCCGGATCTTTTGAGACGATACCCGGTAGCTGCGCACGCCACGATAGCCATAGTCGGAGCGGATTTCGATCTCTACACCCACGTCGCGCAGCGCCTCGCGCACCCGCAGCGCCAGCTCAGAGATGCGCATGTTGTGGAAGGAGACGTTGAAAATCTCGCCCTTGACCAGCTCATCGTCAGCGCGCAAGACGGCAATGTAAGCCCGAGCGACGTCCCGCACGTCCACCAGCGGGCGCCACATCTCGCCGCCGTAATGGATGTTGATGTACCCTTTGCTGAGAGCAAACTTGACAAAGGTATTGACCACCAGATCGTAGCGCATGCGGTGCGAGAAACCATAGATGGTGCCCTTGCGCAGGATCACCGGACAAAAGTCGTCCCCCGCCATCTCGAGCAACGCTTTCTCGGCAGCCCGCTTGGAGCCAGAGTAGGCCGCCCGGGGATCAACGGGCGTGGTCTCGTCCTGCAAAAAGTCGTTCTGGTCGTTGCCCACGCCCCGGTCGTAGATGGAGCAGGAAGAGGCAAAGACGTAGCGCCGCACCCCCATCTCCTGGCACATCTCGGCCAACTGTACCGAGGCGGTCGTGTTCATCTCGTAATTGGCCTTGGGATTGTACTCGGCCGTGGGATCGTTGGATAGACCACCCAGGTTGACCACCGCGTCCACATCCTCCAGAACAGCGGAATCTACCACCCGCATGTCGCTCACCACCAACTCGACCCGGTCGCGGATCTCGCGCAGGCCATCGTCGCCGTAGTAAAGCCGGTCGAGGATCTTGACCGCAAAGCCTCGCTCCAGCAGTTCTTCGGCCAGCACCGAGCCGACGTAACCGGCGCCGCCAACCAGCAATATCTTGCGCATCGCTACCGTCCTTTGACCGTCCACACGTCGCCGAAGGAATCGGGCGGGATACGTTCCTCGTCCGGCTTCTCCCGGTTGTAGGTGTGGCTGGCAACGCTGATCATGAGCGTATCGTCTTCCAACGACATCCAACCGTGGTAGACGCCGGGCGGCACCACGATGAGCTTGGGCGCGCGCGCGCCCGTGACGATGGTCATCATTTCGCCCTCGGTCGGGCTGTCCTCACGGTCATCCTTGAGCACGAACTTGGCCGTGCCGTGAACGATGCAGAACCAATCCCACAGTTCGGCGTGCTTGTGGTAGGCGCGGATCGAACCGCGCACGGGATCGCCCACCAGGTAGACCTGGCCGAACTGGTGAGCCACGGCGTGCGGCTCGTCGCCCCCGGTCACGCGGATGATCTCGGTCAAAAAACCACGGTCATCCATGTACGTTGCCAACGGAATTACTTGTACGTCTTGAATCACGATAACCTCCTAAATTGTAGTCTGTTCAACACCACTCTCCCTTGAGAGTGACTATTCCATATTGCTCTCCCTCAGAGGAAAGTACTCTGAAAGGATACAGTTGATCATGATAGTCAAATGTTTTGGTATCTTGCCAGTTGTGCGCAGCTACCGAAACACTGTAACTTCCTTCTAACAGCGGTAGGGAGCGAACGGCGTACCGAATGATACCTTCCCCCTCTACCTGCGGAATTTCGTACCCGGCGAACTGGGTGTTTGGGCCGGTAATATGTGTCCCGTCGCTTTTGTGAACAGCCAGCCCAAACACCGGGCGCTCCACTCGCTTCTCCGCCCGGTAACTTATCTCCACCGTCAGCGATTCGCCGACGCGGAACTGCTGTTTCTCCCTACCGTCGCCATCCAACAACCGCACGCCCACGATTTGCACCTCGCCGCTTCCCCAACGACGACTGTCCTGCCCTCTCCTGGGCTTGAGTTTCCCCTCCTCGCTGTCCCAAGTATGGGTCAAATAGCGAGCAACAACTGCCTCGGCCGAGCCATCGGCAACCAGTTGTCCGTCGTCCAGCCAGAGAGCGCGGGAACAGATCGCCCGCACCTTCTCTGAGCTATGGGAGACAAACAAGATGGTCACCCCTTCGGAACGCATCTCGTCAATCCGCTCCAGGCACTTGCGCTGGAACGATGCATCCCCCACCGCCAGCACCTCGTCCACCAGCAGAATCTCGGGATCGGTGTGCACCGCCACCGAGAACCCCAGCCGCACGTACATGCCCGACGAGTAATGCTTCACCGGAACGTCAATGAAACGCTCCAATTCGGCAAAGGCGACGATATCGTCCATCCTGCTCCGGATCTGAGCGCGGCTCAAACCCAGAATGGAACCGTTCAGGTAGACATTCTCCCGCCCACTCAGGTCAGGATGGAAACCGGCCCCCAGTTCCAATAGCGCGCCCACCCGCCCGTTGACCTCGATCCGCCCCGAGGTCGGCTCAATGATGCGAGAGATAAGTTTGAGCGCCGTGCTCTTTCCCGCCCCATTGGGACCGATCAGCCCTACGGTCTCTCCCTGCTCCACCGCAAAACCGACGTCTCGCAAGGCCCAGAACTCCTCACGAGAGCCATTGTCGCGCCGAAATAGACTAAGGGCCAATTCCTGAAAGGAACGGGCCCGCTCGTGGTGAAGGTTGAACTTTTTGGAGACGTTCTCGAAACGAATGACCGAACCCACTTATCAAATCCCTGCCGCTCGAGGACCTACAGGTTTCAACGAGCAGAATCTAAAGACCCGCTAACTCTCCAGCTTGTCAATAAAACTCTCCAGCGTGTCGCTTCCCCGGATACGCACGCGCGGCATCTCAAAGAGATTGTCCTGGGTGTGCGTCTTGCCCCAGGCCGTCGTCACCGCTCCCCAGTAGCCGGTCGCTTCGAGCACGGCGATCACGTCGGTGTCGTATTGGCCCGCCGGGTAACAGAAAAAGCGCGGCAACCGGCCAGTGTGATAATGTATCGCTTCCTGAATGCCCACGATCTGGTAAACCAGATAATCGTAAGAGCGACCGCGCAGGTCCACGTGATCCCGCCCGTGGGACTGGATCTCCATCCCGGCATCGGCCATCTCTTTCATCTGCACCCACGTCACATAGTCCGGCGACTCAAAGTGGGATGGGGTGGCGAGCACGAAAAAAGTGCCCGTAAAGCCATAGTCCAACAGCAAGGGAAACACCACCTCGTAAGCATCCCTGTAACCATCGTCGAAGGTGAGGACAACGGGTTTCTCCGGCAACGGATAGCCTTGCTTCAGGTGAAGGTAGAGGTCGCCCAGCGTGATGGTATGATACCCTTCGTCGGCCAGATATTGAAGCTGGGCCTCGAACTTTTCCGGCGCGAGCGTCAGGTCGCGCCGGTAGACGTCGGGGTCGGGCGGGAGTTCAGAGACATAGTGGTACATAAAAATGGGCGCCCGCGCCTGATCGGGCAATGGGGCCGGCGCGGGCGTAGGCGTGGCGATAGTGGCTTTGCCAGGCAAAGAATGTGCACCCTCGTCCAGCCCGGCATTCTGAGGAACGTCCCAACGGCCAAACGCCGATCTGGCAAATAACAGGTTGAGGCCAATTGCCAGGAAAAGCGCACCACAAACCAGGCGCACATTCCTGAACCCAAGCCACCAGGAGTCAGGTTTCTTTTCCGCTATCTGTCTCTCGTCCATAAACATTCCAGCGCCCCCGATAACGCCGGGGGCAAGCTGAAGGATACCCCAGTCGATGCATTCTGTCAAGTACACGCCAGGCGCGAGGGCACCTCAGTGAACCCAGCATCGGATTCAATCCATCTACATTGGCTTTTTGCCTCAATCGTGATAAACTAACGGCACCGATTGATATGAGGAGGCCAAAATGCTTGACAAGCAAACAAAGAAACGAGACCGGTTACTGGCGCTGGTTGCTCTGGCACTCGCGCTGACGACACTGGCCTGCGGAGAGACCGTTGCGCCATCGCCGGAGCCAACGGCCACACCGAGGCCGACAGACACTCCATTGCCAACCAACACCCCACTACCGACCAGCACACCGACCAATACCCCGCGACCGACGAGCACCCTCGCCTCTGTGCCGACTAATACACCACCTCCAACCAACGCGCCGACATCAACGCCCCGGCCTGCGCCGGCTGCCACGTCACCCCCTGCTCCACCCGCCACTCAGCCTCAGCCCAGTGGATACGGCACGGTCCACCTGGAAAGCCAAACCACAGACGCCTCCACGTGTCGCATCAGCGTGTGGGGACACGGTCAGGACTTTTTGCTGGATGCAGGCCCGGGGCATCCTGGGTCTCACCAGGTTCCCGCCGGTGAGTATGGATGGCAGGTTTTCTTCGGACCAAGCGGTGCCACCGGCGCCAATCCCATGAACCTGCAACCGGGCGGTACTTGCTCCTTCGTTTGCTATGATACATACGTCGAATGGGGATGTACGCCTTGAGGACTCGGCTCCAGCCCACCCTGCTACGGCTCTAGCGCCGCCAAAGCTTGCTCCAGGTCATCCAATATGTCCTCCAGCGCCTCAATACCCACCGAGATACGCACCAACCCGTCACCGATACCCATGCTCGCTCGCTCCTCCGGCCTCAACGCGCGATGGGATGAATGAGCGGGATAGAGCACTAGCGTACAGACGTCGCCCAGAGTAGTGGCCGGCTGGCAAAGTCGCAGCGCCTCGAAGAAGCAAAAGACCTGTTGCCGCCCGGCCCCAGCCAGGTCAAAGGACACCATGCCTCCGAAACCACGATTCTCGAACAGCCGCCCGGCCAACTCGTGCTGGGGATGGGAAGGTAGACCAGGATAATTGACGTGGCTCACCCGTGAGTGAGCCTCCAGCCAGCGAGCCACAGCCATACCACTCTCGCAGTGACGGCGCATACGCAGCGGCAGCGTCTTGATCCCCCGCAACACCAGCCAGGCCTCCTGGGGGCCAAGATTCGCGCCGGTCGCCTTGAGCACCCCATACAGGTCCGCCCGCCGCTCCTCCGACGTGACCACGACGCCGCTCAGCGCGTCGCCGTGGCCTCCCAGGTACTTGGTGCTGCTGTGGATCACCACGTCGGCGCCCAAGTTCAGGGGTTGCGCCAGGTAAGGAGTGGCAAAAGTGTGATCCACCAGCAAAGCGCCCCCATGGCGATGAATCACATCGGCCAGCGCTGGCAGGTCGGCTATCTTTAGCAGAGGGTTGGATATGGTCTCTACCAACAGAGCCACCGGCTTCAATTCCAAGCAGGCCGCCTCTACCGCCTCCAGATCGGCCGCATCCACAAAACGCGTCGTGACCCCCTGCGAGCGCAAAAGTTGATCCAACAGGACGTAGGTCGCGCCGTAGATGTCCCGCGCCGCAACGACTGCCGATCCAGCCCGCGCCCCCACCGCCAGCAACACAGCGTGGACGGCCGCCATGCCGGAGGCAAAGGCCAGCGCGCTCTCGCCCTCTTCCAACGCAGCGACAGCCTCTTCCAGCGCGGTCACGGTGGGATTACCGTGCCGGCTGTAAACGTACCCCGATCGCGCCCCGCCAAAGACCGCGTCCAGATCCTCCATACGCTCGTACTGGTAAGTGACGGACGGGTGGACAGGGGTGACAGTAGGGACAAAATCAGAACCAGTGCTCACCCTGCCGGCATGGACGGCGCGGGTAGCAATACGATACTTTTTTAGATCGTTCATAGGCCATCCTGATCCTAGAGATGCAACATCTCACGCAGCTACGCACTTGACAGCAACCGAATGATACCACACAGAAAAAGAGTGTGCAACTTTTGCGCTCCCTGGGATTCCACGAGTACCGTTCCAAAAACTGAAACAACCCGCAGTTGATACAATGAGCAAATTGGTGTATCATTACCTTGACAATGTTAGATTGGACAGAACACTACAGCGAATTTAGAAAAAAACGAATTGGGGCACATGGTTCAACCGCGTTTGTAGCCAGGATTGGCCTCGTGCGGCGGCAAAAATCCGCTCCTTTCCCAATTCGTTGTAGTGTCGTTTGGAATCTAACTGCAGACTGCCGTAAATTCGTGCCGAGTTTTTCACACTCACACCGGCCTAAAGAGCCGGTGTTAGGGCACTTTTCGGCCAATTTGTGGGCCTAGCGCCGCCTCTTCTATGGCTGAGAA
>Ga0180432_10010974_pt1 | contig 10746 bp, 5 predicted proteins | sample SS_ome_10_FD_132414 | JGI IMG/M metagenome (GOLD analysis project Ga0180432, IMG submission 132414) | Hypersaline lake sediment archaeal communities from the Salton Sea, California, USA - SS_1_MS_2 metaG | ecosystem: Environmental > Aquatic > Non-marine Saline and Alkaline > Hypersaline >...
GCACTTGAAGGAAACGCTGTACCCGTATTTCGACTACTACGAGAAGATGGTTCCGGACAATCAGGAGAACGCGCGAAAGCTGTTCGGGTGCCGCGGCATTGTTGTGCCGATCGGGCAGAGCACACACGGAAAGCACGCGTGGACCCCCTGGTGCGCATGGACGGCGGCTGCCGGGTGGATTGCACAACTGTTTTACGACTACTTCCTGTTCACGGAAGACCGGAAGTTCCTTCGAGACCGGGCCGTGCCTTACCTCAAACAGGTTGCGCTGTTCTACGAGGATTTCTTGTTTGAAAGCAGAGACGGACGCCTCGCGTTCTCGCCGTCATTTTCTCCCGAGAACCATCCGAACCGGCCGGGGCCATTGTACGTGGTCATGAACGCCGCCATGGATGTCGCTGTAGCCAAAGAGGTCTTGTCGAATCTCTGCCATGCGTGCGAATGGCTGGGAATAGAGTCTGAGGGTGTCGCTCGCTGGAAAGGCATGATCGAGAAACTGCCGCCATACGAACGAAATCACGAAGGGGCCTTCAAAGAGTGGCTGCATCCGGATCTGCCGGACCACTACGCGCATCGGCATATGTCGCATCTGTACCCGCTGTTTCCCGGTCTCGAAATCGCGAACGAATCCGACTCGCCGTGGTCTGATGCAATCCGCTCCGCCGTGCGGAAACGCAGTGCGGCGCAGGACGAGGCGCTGGTCGGGTGGTCGTTTCCATTGCTCGCGAACATCTTCGCGCGCCTCGGCGAAGGCGAAGACGCTCTCGACGCCTTGAACCTCCTGGTTCGTTCGTGCGTGGGGCCCAACCTTTTCACGCACATCGTGGATTGGCGCAACCAAGGGATCACGGGCCGGGCGGAGCACCTCGCAATAGACAAACGAGGTTACATCCGGGATCGGGTATTCCAGATCGAGGCCAACCTTGGGCTGACCGCTGCCGTTCTGGAAATGCTCGTCTTTTCCTCGCCGGGCCTGCTGAAATTGCTGCCGGCGCTTCCGGCTGCATGGGCAAGGGGATCGGCGCAAGGCATTGCCTGCCGGGGTGTCATCACGGTTTCCATCGAATGGGACATGGTATCGGCCGACAGGTTTCTCCACGCAAGGATTGAGTCGGACAGAGAACAGGCCCTGGAGCTGGAATTCCCGGAAGAGCCTGTCCGCATCGAGGGTCCGGGCGCTGTCGCTACGCTCTGCGAAACCCACCGAAAACCGCGCCGGTGCCGGCTCGCATTGCCCGCCGGTCAGCCGGTATCACTGCGCGCGCATTTCTGACGGCGCCCCCGGTCGCCCGACCTGTCCCCCGCCTACCGGATCAGGAACATCGTGCCGTCTGCGTATGGCTGGATATAGCCGCCGGTCAAGCCGTATTTGTCCTGCAGGTAGTAGCCCACCTCGTTGATCTCATTGGAAGACAAGGCATCCCGATACAAGATCAGTTCGGCAATGTCACCGTCGAGGAACCAAGCCGTGGGGTCATGGTAGCGGATCGCCCCAACGGTGAACTTACTGAGCGTTGTGGCGCCTATGGGAGTGCCTGACACACGCGTTATGAATGCACCGTTCTGCCCGATTTTCACCGTATTCGCATCGGTATTCCACTCGTAGAGATCGTTGTACCATGTGCTTGCCACAGCCACCGCGCCAGTGGTGATGAATTGATTGGGGCCGTCATCATGCGTGTTGAAACACTGACGATCGGCCAGCCAACTGGCGCCCGCGATGAATTCATGGCGGGGCTCAGCGACCGAATGGCCGGCCCCGAACGGCTGGGCCATGAGGTCGTCTGGCCGAAAAACCAGAAAGGCCGTGAATCGGTCTTCGATACACTGTGCCACGCAGTCCACGGCCAGCCACTGGTCCTCACCGTTGAACCTCACCACCGGTTTGCCGTTCTGGACGCTGTCGACATACAGGGGGGCGCTCGAGCTGTCAGGAACAGCCCAGCCGCCTGCACGGCTCTGATCCAACCACTTCTTCACGGAACCGCCGCTGACCTGGGTTGCGTCATTGGTGTCGATCGCGTCGGCCGCCAGCCATAACAGCATCGACAACTCGCCGTTGACCCGGTAGTAGGGATTCGGCTGTCTGCCGACCATCAACTTTTCGGACGGACTGACTTCCGAGGGAATGTAAATGCCGTCCAGGTCGTACTTATTCTGGAGGTAGTGTCCGACCTCATTGATTTCGGTGTACGTGAGCGGCGCCGAATAGACGATGACCTCCACGACGTAGCCGTCAAAGCCAAGGTCAAGCACATCAGAATTGTGCCGCCGCGCTCCGATCGTGAAACGGTTCATCGCCACGGCGGCGGGATCGATGGTCCCCGTCGTTGTGACAATCGCGCCGTCGACGCCGGCGGCCGCCTCGTCAGTGACAGTGTCCCACGCGAAGAAGGCATTATGCCAGTTTGCGGTCGTGATGTGGTGACCAATGAAATTAACGGAGCCGTTTGCCTCCACATTACCGACGATGCCCCAGTACATCGGTGTGGGCGACAGCCAGAACGAAGGCCAACACACCTCGTTCCGTGCAGCCGATCCCGTGTCCGCTGCGGCCAGGACAATGCCGCCCCAAGGCGCTTCCGTGGGGATGTTCACGACGCGTGCCACCAGGAACACGGTGATTTGCTCGTCCACATAGGGCGCTACGGCATCGGCCTTTAGGTGGGTCAGTGATCCGACCGTGAAGCGCACGGCCGGATGGGTGCCGAGTGCGTTCGCTACGTAGTAGGGCTGATTGGCGTCCGTCTCCTGCGTGGCGTCGTTCGTCCACGAACTCTGGTCCAGCCAGTTCGTGACGAACGTCGTGCCGCCGGCAATGCGCCCCTCGCCGCTGCCGGCATTGGTGTTGATCGCGTCGGCCTTGAGCCACAGCCGCATCACGTTCGTGCCGCCTACCTGGTAGTTCGGGTCCGGCACCCCGCCGCCCGTCAGGATGCCGCCGCAAACCAGTCCCGGCGCCATCAGCGCCGCCATCACAGCAGCTACCGTCACCAGCTTCTTCATCTCTGCTCCCTCCTCATGTCTTCCGTTCGACGTTCGATGTTGAGTGTTCGATGTTCAATCTGGGCAATCTGGCGTCCGGACTCTTATTCCAAGCCCACAACTCCTCATGTTGCCATATTTTACCGCGCCCGGACCGGAGTCGTCTCAGCATTTTTTGCAAAACTGTACGCAATTCTTGCAAACCGGTCCCGAGCATGATAGAGTCCGGATTGATGCAATCGGATCAAACTGTCGGCTTTGAGACCCTGTCACAGTCCAGGGAGTTCCTGGAGTTCGGGCAGAGCATCCGCCAGTTGACCCGCGTGCCCATCGGGATCTATGACGCCACGCTTACAAGAGAGAAGTCGATTGCAGAAGGACTGTCGAACAGTCCGCTCTGCGACCTGATCTGGTCCGTGCCCGGCTTGCACGAAGCCTGCATAGCGTGCAACCGCAAGTTCTGCCGGCTCGCCGTCGAGTGCGGCCACGGCATCCGCTACCGCTGCCACCGCGGGCTGATAGACATGGCCGTGCCGGTCTTTGCCCAGGGTCGGCATGTCGCCAACATCTTCAGCGGGCAGCTGCTCCCCTCCCCGCCGAGCGCCGACGGCCTGCGCGCGTTCCTGCGACAAAACCGGGACCTGGGCCTCGACCCCGACGACGTGCGCGAGGCCTACTTCCGCGCCCCCTACCTGCCCATGGCCGCCGTGGACTCGCTGCTCGACCTCATCTCCTTCTTCGCGGCACACGTGTGCGGGGACGGCTCGCCCGAAGACGCGGCCCACATCGGGGGCGCGGATCCGATCCTGCAGGCCCGGCGCTACGTGGACACCCATTTCCGGGAACCGATCTCGCTGGCAGACGCAGCCGCCCACGCCGCGCTCTCGCCCTGGCAGTTGAGCCGCGGATTCCATAAGTCGGTCGGCATGCCCTTCATCAAGTACCTGAACCGCAGACGCACGCAGCAGGCCAAGAAGCTTCTTTCCGGGGAAAAGGAATCCGTCTCCGCGGCGGCCTACGACGCCGGGTTCACGAGCATCAGCCAGTTCAACCGCACGTTCCGCGCCGTCGAGGGCTGCACGCCCCAACAATACCGCTCCCGCATGCGGTCGCTGCGCTGAGTGTAGCCACGGCCCTGCGGGCCGTTCCGACGCCGCACAGCGGCGTGGCTACACGAGGAGACGAAATCCATCGCCTATCTTCGAGCCAACGGACCCACGGCACTTACCGGATCAGGAACAACTGTCCGCCGGTGCCCTCGGTGAAGAGCACATCGCCCATCAGGCGCGGCTCGCGCGCGACGCTGTGCAGGCCGCCGAACCAGTTAATCCAGGTCTCCCGGCCGTGGCCGTCGCTGTCGTCAAACAGAATGCTCAACTGCGTCCAGCCGCCCGATTCCGGCGGCGCCGTACCGATCTCGCACCACGGAATCGCCACCTCGTACACCGTCACCGTCGCCGCGCTGTTGTCCACGGCCGCCTGGGCCGCCGTAACCAGCCCCGCCGGCAGGCCGGCCGACGGATACCGCCGGTACACCTGCGGACCGAGCGGTGTCAGGCCGATGTTGAACTGGAGGACGTCCGCCGGATCCCGCGGCACCGGTTGAATGCCCGCGTCGGTGTCGTCGGGGTTGCGGTCGATCGCCAGCCGAATCGAGTCCCCGTTCCAGATCAGGCTGTTGGTATAGGGCTGATGGAAAATGTCGTCGTTGACCTGGAAGAAGAAGTAGAAGTTCTCCACATCCCACATGCACGACCAGCGCGCAGACAGGTCGGCATGCCCGCCGAAATACATCTCGTAGGTCTCCTGCCCGTCACTGTGGCTGGAAGAGAAGTACGGAAGCGCGTTGTTGCGCCCCTCGGGCTCCACCTCGACCCACGCTGCACCTTCCCAGTCGCCGTCGTTCCCGTCCACGCGCGGCGGGATCCGCGCCAGCAGACACGGGAAGAACGAGAAGCCGCGTGACTGGCGGTTCTCCCAGCCCTGGTCGCTCTGCGCGACCGCCTCGATCACGTAGCCCTCGCCGATACCGAAGGTCCAGAAGTAGCCGCTGCTGCTCGCGTAGTCGCCGATCACGACCCCGGGCTCGCCCGCGACGTCGAACGTCAAAACCGTCTCGTCGTTCGCCGCCACACTGAACGCACTCGTCGCGGGCGTAATGGTCAGGTCCGCTTCCGTGCGCATTTCGACCGTGCCGGTCTGCGGCTCGCCCGACCGGTTTCGGAGCCGCACAAGCAGCTTCGGCTCCTCACGGTTGTAGATCCGGTCGAGCTGCGGCCGCATGCGCACTTCCAGCGGCTCGTGCACGATCAACGGCACGCTCGCCCGGCCCACGGCGTCCCCGCCGCCGTCCAGCAGATCCACGCTGATCGTGTGCTCCGCGCGCGGCACCAGCTCGGCCATCTCGTGGTAGATCCGATCCCGGTTGTACTCGGGCACCGACACCCGAAACGTCACGTTGGTGGCCGCGTTGGTCGCCAGCGTGACCGGGATCTGCTCGGGCGCGCTCGCGCACCACGTCGGCGCCGCAAAGGCCAGCGTGAGATCCAGCGATGAGGCGGTCGGGTTCGTCACCATGAAGGTCGCGAATACCGTGTTGCTCTCGTTGTAGGTCACGTCGTAGTGCGGCGCCGCGGCCGAGAACAGCGGGGATCCCGTGAAGGTCACGTCGTTCGTCACCGAATCCAGAAGCAGGTACGCCGGGCGCGGACCGGCGGAGACCGTTACGATCCCGTCCAGGGTCCGGAACGGGCGGACGTTCCCGACGTAATCATGCACTTTGACCTCGGGCTGCCCAACGGACAGGCTGACCGGCCGGATGCCGTGGTCCGACCAGTATGCGATCACGCGGGGCGCCGAGCCGAGCGACTCGTAGGTGTTGGTCGCGGCATCAAAGCGCGCGGCGTAGACCCCCTGCGGCGCGCCCGGCAGGAGTCCGGCGCAGGTCTTGCCCTCGACGTTGCGCGCCATCACCGAGTAGGCGAAGTAGAGCGGCTGCGGCGTATTGTCGTGGCGGTGCGAGTAGCAGCCGGTCATGGTGTGCCCGTAGGACTGGCGCAACGGCGCGCGCGACGTCTGGAACACGGCGTTGGGAAGCATCTTCGAAGCCCCGGCCGCCAGGTACGCCAGGTGTTCGCGGATCAGGTACGCCCCGGCCAGATCGCGGCTCACGCCCGAGTGGATCCAATGAGCGCTCAACTCCGGCCGTTCAAGGTCAAGATGGTTGAAGTAGTTGAACTCCGCGATCCAGATCTGTGTGTTCGGCACGCCGTAGCTGCTGAAGATCCGGCGGATGGCCGCCATCTCCTCGAACATGCCCCCGCGCTCGGGCGGATGGGGCGAGTAGTAGCCCATGAACTGCACGTAGTCCAGGTTGCCGGCGCCTCCGTATTGCATCATCACGTCCGTGAAGTGGATGTTCGGGACGGCCATGGCCCCGGTCCCGACAATGGCGTTGGGGTTCCCCTGCCGGGCCGCGTGAAAGAAGTACGGGCAAGTCCCTCCGAACGTGGACGGCCAGAGCCCGAGATCGGGCTGCCACCAATTGGAAATGAACGGGCCGCCCTTGGGGGCCACCTCGGCGGCCAGGTTGGAGACCTCGGGAATGCAGGGATTGTAGGTCGTGGGCGGCGGCGCGTTGGTCGCCAGCTTCGTGGTCCGGTAGGCCAGCGACCAGATGTGCGGGTCGCACAGCATGTCGCGGTCCGTGAACAGCGTGTACTGCGGCCCCTCGCCGTCCACCAGCCACTGCCCCTGCCAGTGCACCATGCTGACCAGCTTGACGCCGGCGTCCTGGTACAGCTCAAAGCCCTCGCGCGTGCTCGGCACGTCCCACAGCAGCGTGCCGAACGGGGACGCCGTAGTCTTGCCCGTGCGGTTCGCCTTGATCAGACCGAACGTGGTCCGGGCCGCGTTCGTCTCCCCGGCGCGGTCCAGCCGGACGTCCACCGTGAAATACGAGCGCAACGGCTCGTTGGTCGGATTGTCGGTGTAGTATTCGGCCGGCACCTCGAAGACAATCGTCTTGTTCGTTTCCGCCGTGACGGTGAGGATCTGGTTCGTGCTCCCGATCCGCGTGCCGTCAAAATCGTACAGGTCGTAGTTCAGCAGGTACCACTGCAGGTTCGTTGTGTAGTTGTTTACCCGCGCCTGGAGGGCCGGCGACTCGCCCCAGTGGAAGATCCCCAGCGCCTTGTCGGGGAAGAGCTCGATCTCGTTGCGCCGGAAGACGGTGGGACCCCACTGCGCGTCGCCGCCCTGCTCGCGGAACTGAACGGTGCTGAAGCGCCGCCGGCCGCCGCCGAGCCCGATGTCCAGGGCCGGCACGCGGAGCGTGACCCACTGCCCGGCCGGCGGGAGCGGGCCCACGTAGAAATCGTAGGGCGTATTGTCGGTCTGGACCGTCACGGGGGTCCCGCCCCAGCGGGCGCGGCAGAACGTGTCGTGCCATCCGGCATAGCCGTGCAGGGGGACCGTAAAGCCGACGGAAATCTCCGTGGGCGGATGGGCGGGGTCGAGCTTCACCGCCTGCTCCAGCACGGCGAAGTGCGGAACGATGTAGCGCGACATGCCCGAGGCGGTGTGCGGCTGGCCGTCGGAGGTCGCATGCACCCCGTTGGACGACCACTGCCAGTTGCCGGAGAGGGAGAGCAGGTTCGTGGACACGCCTTCGAAGACCGAGTAGATCATCGGCATGTGCCGCTTGGCCTGGGCGGTATCGAAATCGAGCAGGATATCCAGGTAGTCGCGGACATAGTTCACCCGGTCGTTGAAGGACATGAGCTCGTTGGTGAACGCCTCGGCCGCTTTGCCGGCATAGTAGTCCATGAGCTCCTGCTCGGTGACGTTGACAATGCCGGTGGGCTGAATGCCCACGTTCCCGAACGAGTAGTGAACCAGCGCGTCTTCCGGATCGGCCGCGGCGGCCGCGAGGGGAACGGCAACGATCCAAGACAACACAGCGACCGTGGCCCAGCCCCACGCCCGCCTCTTCTTCATCCCTCTCATCCTGTTCATCCGGTCCAAACCTCCTGCCGCCTCCTCACCTCATGCGGAAAAGGCGAACGATTTCTCCTCAAAGACGTTCAGACACGCATCCGCGACGGCGGCATCATAGGCGCGCCCCCGCCCGCCCCGGATCTCCTCCAACGCCTTTTCAATCCCCACCGCGGGCCGGTAGGGACGGTGAGACGCCATCGCCTCGACCACGTCCGACACGCAGAGGATCTTCGCTTCCACGAGCATTTGCCGGCCCTTCAGCCCCCGGGGATAACCCGTGCCGTCGGCGCGTTCATGATGCTGGTGCACAATCTCGGCCAGCGGCCACGGGAAATCGATCCCGTGCAGGATCTCGAAGCCCACGCGCGGGTGCGCCTTGATCAACTCGAATTCCGCAGGGTCCAGGCTCGTAGGCTTGCTCAGGATCTCGGCCGGAACCGAGATCTTGCCGATATCGTGCAGCAGGCCCGCAATGCGAATGCCTTCCACTTGGTCGGACGGCAGGCCCATCTCCGCACCGATCGCCGTGGCCAACTCGGACACGCGTCTCTGGTGACCGGCCGTGTACGGGTCCCGGAGTTCCGTGGTCAGCCCGATCGCACGGATCGTGCCCTCCATGATCTTGCGCTGCCGTTCCGCAGCGGCAAGGCGCTCGGTCACATCGATGAGAATTCCGCGCACCCCCGTTGCCGAGCCCTGTTCGAGGATCGGCCGGGCATACGTCGCAACCGGAAACGTACTGCCGTCTCTTCGCAGCGCCGTAAACTCGAGGTCCGCCACCTCCGCGCCTTCGAGCACCTCCCGGATGGCCCGGCCGGCCCGTTCGCGATCCTCGGGAACCAGCATCTCGAGACCGTTCAGGCCTCGATCGAGATCGGCCTGCGTGTAACCGAATTCGTTCAAAGCGTGCCGGTTGGCGAACGTGACCCGGGCCTCCCGGTTTAGCTCGAAGACGATCTGCGGGAGCGAATCGGCCAACTCCTGGTACTTCCGTTCGCACCGCCGGGCCGACTCCTCGGCGCGTTGCCGCTCGATGGCGTAGTCCAGGGCGTGAAGGAACAACTCCTTGCTCCAGGCGTCCTTGACCAGGTACTCCTGTGCGCCTCCTTCCAGCGCCTGGTAGACCGTGGTGTCGTCATCCTGCCCGCTCAGCACCACAATCGGCAGCTGCGGCGCCTCCGTGTGCAGGCGCTCGACCGTTGCCGCGCCTTTGCTGTCGGGCAGCCCCAGGTCCAGGACGACCACGTCGAACGTCCGGTGGCGTGCCCTGCCAAGGGCATCGGCCAGGGTAGACGCTACCTCGACGGCAAAGTCTCTTCCCTTGGCGCCCTTGAGGACAGTCTGCAGCAGCCGCGCATAGTCGCGCTCATCTTCGACCAGGAGAACACGAACCCGGTCAGGCGTCATCGCAGCTCCCTTTCCGCATTCCGCCGCATAGAAAAACCAGCCAGCCGAATTATACCCCGTTTGTCCCCTCCCCGCAACCAGAACAAACCGGCGCTCTTCAGGAATCAAGCGGCGACGGCTCGCGACGCAGCACGCCTACTCGTGCCGCGTGAGGAACCAGAACATGAACCCCACGCTCGCGCCCCCCAGGTGGGCGAGTGATGAAACGTTGCTGAACCCGGACAGCTGGGCCATGGCCCCCACGATCTGCATCGCGAGCCAGAGGAGCAGCAGGCCGTAGGCGGGCATGCGGATCCAGCGAAAGATGTAATAGAAGCGAACCAGAAACCCGAGTCGGGCCCGCGGGAACCGGATCGCATAGTACACGATCACGCCGGAGATGCCGCCGCTGGCGCCGATGCAGGGCGTCGCGGAGGCCGGCTCACCCAGGACGTGAACCGCGTCCCCGACCACGGTGGCCGTGAACAGCAGCAGCAGGAAACGCAGCCTTCCGAGGCTGTCTTCCACGTTGTCTCCGAACACAAGGAGGAAGTACATGTTGCTGACAAGATGCAGGATCCCGCCGTGCAGGAAGAAAGAGGTAAGGAGCGTCAGCCCCCCGTACCGGTCCCACTGCGCGGGGATCACGCCGAAAGCCCGGACGGCCGGCTCCAGGTTGAAGAACGCGGCGACGCTCACAACCGTCACCAGGAGCGTCATCAACCACGTCACCCACGGTGTGCGCGCGAGCAAACCGGAGTCATACTCGACGGGCATGCCCAGAGCGCCGGGCAGCAGTTTCCACCACGCATCGGGCAACTCGCGGCCCCAGTCACTCTCCGACGCCCGCTCGCGGATCCGCTCCATTTCCATCCGCGCGATCTGCTCCCGCGCCTCCTGCGGCAGCGTGTCTCGCCAGTCCGGCGCCCTCTCGATCTTGGGCAGGTCCTCGTACTCGGACGGATCGAACCAGATGAAATGGCAGCGCGTGCATACGTCGAGGGACTCGTGGCCGTCCCGGACGGGCACCGGCACGTCGGACATGCGGGCGTTACACGCCGGGCAGACCCGCCGCCTGGGATGCACCCCCTTCCGGGCGCGTTGCCACAGCGCGTTGACGGTCTCCCGGGGCACGAGCCGCCGCAGAAGCGAAACCGTTGCCGAACGCCCCCGGCACTTGGGACACGACCAGAAAATTCCGACCGCGCCCTTGGTCTTGGTCAACGGCACCTTGCAGTTGGGACAGATGAACATGGCCCGCCCCGCCGGTGTTGTGATCGACCGCTCCGCAGACCAAGTACCTTTACCCTGTCATCCCGAGCGAAGTCGAGGGATCTCTTGTCCCGGAGAATACGTTAATGAACGTAAGAAGCAGTA
>Ga0180432_10010976_pt1 | contig 10743 bp, 9 predicted proteins | sample SS_ome_10_FD_132414 | JGI IMG/M metagenome (GOLD analysis project Ga0180432, IMG submission 132414) | Hypersaline lake sediment archaeal communities from the Salton Sea, California, USA - SS_1_MS_2 metaG | ecosystem: Environmental > Aquatic > Non-marine Saline and Alkaline > Hypersaline >...
ACAATTCCGACATTGCAGAACGGGAAGCCTTTTGATGATAACGATACAGTCATCGTTTAGGTTAAAAGGTAAATTGGTAATAAGATTTTCCAGATTGGTTCCGCAATTATTGCAAATCATCGTTACCTCCTTTTTTGTTCATTATGATACTTTTCCGATTGCTTCATCTTCCTGTATCTGGTTGAGATGCATCCCAAAGCGATCCAATTTTTTATGCCCTTCGTCGTATTGGCTGTAGGCGTTTCGAAGGTGCTTGCCGAGAATGTCCCACGTTCCCCCGAAGTCGGCGAAGGTGGCGTTGAGCTTCTTCAAGTTCTGCCGGATTTCGGCGGCCTGCTTTTCGATCTGCAAGCCGTGCAGGCCCATCGTGACCGTCATCAAGTACGCATATAACAAGTTCGGCGATACGGGGATGACTTTTTTGTCGAAACAGTATTGCAGGATATCCTGTGTTTCGCCGGGATATTTGACGATTGTTTCGTAATAGACGTTCTCGGCGGGGATGTACATGATCGCAAAATCCAGCGTGCCCTCGGCGGGCCGGATATAGTCGCCGGAGATTTTGTTGATATGATTATTCACATCTCTGATGAACTGCTTGCGGAGTTTTGTTTTCTCTTGCTCGTTTTCGGCTTTGAGCACGTTTTCAAAGCCCGGCAGGGGAAACTTGGCATCGATAGGAACCGAGAAATCGACTAATTGCACGAGCGCATCGACCGTCTTACCGTCTTTAAACGTGTACTGGAGTTTGTAACTGTCTTTCGGGAGGATTTGAGCGAGGAGATTTTCGAGCGACCATTCGCCCATTTGCCCGCGAAGTTTGGGTGAGCTGAGAATATTCTGGAGCCTCCGGACTTCCGTCCCGACCAGCATCATCTGCTTGTTGGTGCCTTGCAATTCGCCGATCTGGGTGTGGAGCTCGTTGAGCGTTTTCCGGCTGGATTGCAGGTTCTGGCTGAGCGTTTCATTGCCGGACTTGAGGGATTCCTGAAGCTTCTCGGACGTCTTATCCTGAGCGGTTCGCAAGGCCTCTAATTGCTGTTGTAAAAGGCCGATGGAGGCCTGCTGCCCGGCCATCTTCTCGGCGTTCCCGGAATTCGAGACGATCAGCCAGACCAAAAGGCCCAGCATGACCAACACCAAAACGCCAATAACGACTGTTAAAATCAGCTCCATCTTTTCGTCCTCAGAGAATCATCCGGATTATAAACCGGAATAAGCCGTTCGTCAAAGGCCAATGGTAAACGGGATAGGTGCAGAAAAGTGTTGATATATTCCTCAAATCACTGTATTGTCCCGTGGCAAAATAGTCGGAACGTTATGTCTGCAGGTAGTTTAAGATGGAAAAGATAGACTCAATTATCTTCGATTGGGGCGGCGTCCTGATCGACGACCCGCGGCCGGGACTGTTGCGATATTGCGCCAAGGCGTTCGCCGTGGCAGAAGAGCAGTATACGCCGGTTCATGATTCATGCCTTGATGAATTTCATAAAGGTTTAACCAGCGAAGAGGTATTCTGGCAGGAAATTGCTGGGAAGCTCGGCAAGTCAATACCCAATGCGCAGTCGCTATGGTATGAAGCTTTCGAGTTCGCCTATGTGCCGAAATCGGAAATGTTTGCGTTGGCGTCATCTTTACGCGCCAAAGGTTATAAAACGGCGCTGCTGTCCAATACCGAGCTTCCGGCGGTAGAGTTTTTCCACGAAAAGAGCTATGATATGTTCGACGTTCTCGTTTTCTCGTGCGAAGAAGGAATGATGAAGCCGGATCGAAGGATTTATGATCTGACGCTCAAAAAACTTGGTTCGCTGGCGGAGCGAGCCGTATTCATTGACGACCGACCGGATTATATTCAGGGCGCCCAAGACGTGGGAATCCATACAATCCTTTTTGAGAGTATCGCTCAGGTTAAGGACAGACTCACCAAACTTGGAGTGGGATAGACGATTGATGAATTTATCATCCGCTTTAGAAACACGGGACGTCATTCTACTCGACGGCGCCATCGGTACGGAATTGGATAAACGCGGGGTGATGGGCCGGGCGAGCAATAATCTCGATGCGCCGGAAATCGTGCTTGAAATTTTGCAAGAGTACGCCGCGTGCGGATGCGATGCGCTGACAGCAAACACGCTGACGATGAATCGCATCTACATCGAGACGCACAATATCAGTGTTTCCGTGAGAGAGATCAACAAAGCGGGCGTCGAGTTGGCCAGGCAGGCGGCGGGCAAGGATCGATATGTGCTGGGAGATATCAGTTCGACGGGCCAATTGCTCGAGCCTTACGGCACGTATAAAGAATCGCAGTTTACCGATGCCTTCAAGGAGCAGGCGGAGGTTTTGGCGGAATCGGGAGTTGATGGCTTTATTATCGAGACGGTCTTTGACTTGCGGGAGGCGCTGTGCGCCCTTCGTGCGTGTAAGGAGAACTTTTCGCTGCCCGTGATGGTTTCAATCGCGTTCGATACGGAGCAAAAAGGCGGCAGAACGATGATGGGCGATTCCGCCCAACAATGTGCCCGGTCATTGACGGATGCCGGAGCGGACGCCGTCGGCGCCAATTGCGGCAGTCTCGATCCGGCCCAGATGGCCGTTGTGATCTCTGAGATTCGATCCGCGACGTCATTGCCGCTTCTGGCTCAGCCGAATGCCGGCAAACCCAGGCTGATCGGCGATAAGACCGTATTCGACATGGCCCCGGCGCCATTTTCGGAAGGTATCGTCGCATGTCGGTGCGCCGGTGCGAAGGTTGTGGGCGGCTGTTGCGGAACGACGCCCGAGCATATCCGGACCGTCGCCGATAGGTTTGAACGAAAGTAATTCGAAGAATCTCACTTTATTTTCATGCAGAAGTGAAAAAAATATCACTCGTTTGTTACTTTGTCCAAAATTCGGCCACTATCCTATCGGAATAAGTAATAATAGGGCTGGAAATATAACTAAATCGAACTCGGAAAATGAAATCAATGTTGAAAGGAGCGCAACATGTTGAAGAAGATGATATTTATCGTTCTATTAGCGGTATTGCTGATCGGGGCCGTCGGGAGCTTGATCGCTCAGCCGCCCGGTCGAGGTTTCGGCGGTCGGCGCGGCAGGGGGCCGGGCATGGGTGCCTCGTCTCTCATGGGGCAAGCGCCGCTACCGGCTAACGAAGAAGAGAAGAAGATTCTAAGCGTTCTGGAAGATTTGGACCGGAACCAGAGCAGGGGGATGATGAACGTGCCCCAGGGGGACGGCAGGATTCTCCGGATGCTCACGGAGAGTATCGGCGCCAAACACGTTGTTGAGATCGGCACGTCCAATGGATATTCCGGCATCTGGTTCTGCCTGGCCCTGCGGACGACGGGAGGAAAGCTGACGACCCATGATATTGATGAAGGTCGGGCGTCCCTGGCGCGCGAGAACTTCAAGCGGGCCGGCGTCGATCAACTCGTAACACAGGTTATGGGAGACGCCCACGAGACGGTCACGCGAATCAAGGAACCCATCGACATCCTCTTTATTGATGCGGATAAGGAAGGCTACACGGATTACCTGAACAAGCTGCTGCCTCGGGTGCGCCCGGGCGGACTGATCCTGTCACATAATATTGAGATGATCGGGCAGGATTATATCGATGCGATTACCAAAAATCCCAACCTGGAGACCGTTCAAGCCCAGGGCGTTACAGTGACACTGAAGAAACGCCAAAGCCAATAGTCAAATCGGGGTGGTCCACGCTCTAAAAACATCGTCGCTTCGATGGATGCTTTCATCGCTTTGCCGATATTTTTGTGGACATTTTCTTCGAGCCGCAATACAGTTCGAAAATGGATTTGTCTGCATACAGTCACATGTACGACGGCAAGACGATACAAAGGCGCAGGTCTTGAAAGGGGCGTCCCATGCGAAAAAAGACCATCTCGTTGATTGCCGTAGCCGTTCTATTGGCGGTTGGTGGAGGCTTCATTGTTTTGGGCGGGGACGGCACGTCGGTACAAGAACAGCCGGAATTCATAAGCAGAGAAGATCGTCCGTCAACGGCAAACAGTAAGGGCGAGAAGAGGATTCTCGATGTGCTCGAGCACATGTGCCATGACGAGTACAGCGCGCTGTTGAGCGTACCGCCGGAGGATGGCAGGATATTGCGATTGCTTGCCGAAGCGATGGGCGCTCAGCACGTTGTCGAGATCGGCACCTCGAACGGCTACGCGAGCATCTGGTTTTGTCTGGCGCTTCGCACGACGGGCGGTAAGCTGACGACCTTCGAGATCGATCCCAACCGGATCTTACTGGCCCGCGAGAACTTCAAACAAGCCGGCGTCGAAAAACTCGTGACCATCGTCGAGGGCGATGCCCATAAGAAGGTGACGCAGCTCGAAGAGCCGATCGATATTCTCTTTATCGACGCGGACAAGAGCGGCTATCTCGACTATCTTAACAAGTTGCTGCCTCTTGTACGGCCGGGCGGATTGATCCTGGCTCACAATACGACCGACGTCGCCGAGCGGATGCAAGATTATCTGGATGCCATCACGACGAATCCGAAGCTGGAAACAGTCTTTTTGCACAAGCAGGCGTGCGGCATCGGCGTGACACTCAAAAAACGCCGAAGTGATTAAGAGACTTACACTGATAAAGTATGTTATGCTATAGTCATTGATAGACGACCTGGTGGTACAGCCGACGTGCAATCGGTGAACGAACATAAGTGAATGAATGAGAATGTATGAGGATTGCGAATGATGTTTTATGATCGAAAGGAGCTATCTCGGCGCGACGTCCTAAGGCGGAGTCTCTCAGTGACAACCGGGGCTGCCGCCGCAACGACGTTAGCTTCGTGCAGTGTATTTCAAGCCCCGAAAGAGAATGTCGAAAAGACGCGTTTCGGGTTCACGACGTATCAGTGGGGTAAAGACTGGGATATCCCGACGTTGATCGACAATTGCTGCAAGGCCGAGGCCTTCGGCGTCGAGCTGCGAACCAGCCAGTCGTACGCTCACGGCGTCGAGCTTGAACTGAGCGCGCAGCAGCGACGCGACGTTAAGAAGCGGTTCGAGGATAGTCCTCTCACGCTCGTCGGTTTGGCGACCAGCGAACGATACGATTCGCCGGACACCGAGGAGCTTAAAGCGGCGATTGAAAATACAAAGGCCTTCATCAAGCTCAGCCGGGACGTCGGGGGCAGCGGCGTGAGGGTGTTCCCGAACAGTTTTCATAGGGGCGTCTCGCGCGAGAAGACGATCGAGCAGATCGCCAGCTCGCTGAATATCGTCGGCGCGTTTGCGGCGAACTACGGACAACAGATCCGTCTCGAAGCGCACGGCAGCATTGGTGAGCTGCCGACACTCAGAGCGATTATGGACCGTGTGGTTCAACCGAGTGTCCGGGTGAAGCTCAACAGCGACAAGAGAGATACACAGGGCCAGGGTTTCGAGCACAATTTCAAGTTGGTCGATGATTTCCTGGGCGATACCCTTCATCTGCACAATCTCAAAGACACGGCATTCCCGTACCAGCTTCAGATGGACCTGTTAGTGAAGATGGGTTGGAGCGGCTGGCAGTTGCTGGAAGTCAGCGACAAGGTTCCGGACCGCGCCCAGGCCCTTATCGAGCAGCGTCAGATCTGGGATCGGTTGCTGGCGAATTCTCTCAAAGCATAATAAGTGTTTATCGCCGGTAGGGTGTGCAAACGTCTTTTTTGCACCCGAGAGGGCAAACATGTGTGCAACGAGTTGCACACCCTACAGGCATAAGTAGAGTTTGTGGAACGTCTTTATAGAAATGGAGGTGACGGCTTTGGCTGCATCATCAACGGACGTTGCGTCCGGAGGGGAATTGCAACGGGCATTTGGTCTCTCGACGGCGACCTACGTCGTCATCGCCAGTATGGTCGGGACGGGCATTTTAGTCTCGCCCGGCTACATGATGGTCGTCCTCAAAAACTATCCCGTCATCTTTGGGCTTTGGGCGCTCGGCGGATTGCTCGCATTGTGCGGGGCGCTGTGCGTGGCGGAATTGGCCGCCGCTCTGCCCCGGGCGGGCGGGGAATACGTTTATCTTCGCGAAGCCTACGGCCCGATGCCTGCCTTTCTTTCGGGTTGGACCTCTTTTTTTGTCGGCTTTTCAGCGCCGCTGGCTGTGGCCGCTCATATGGCGGCTCTATGCCTTTTAAAGCCATTTGGATTAGCCGAAGAAGAAACGGGATATCTGATTAAAGTCACATCCGCGATCATTATCATCGCGGTTACATTACCCAATCTCGTTGGCCACCGTCAGTCGGCGTGGACTCAGAATCTCACCACAGTTCTTAAATTCAGTATGTTTGTGATTTTGGTAGTATTAGCATTCCTGTTCGGACGTGGGCAACTGACACGCCTTACCGAAGGGCAGCCGATAGGAAAGATCAAGCTTGGGGATGCAGCTTTGCAGTTGTTTTACGTCATGTTTGCGTATAGCGGCTGGAATGCGGCGAGTTATCTTGCCGGCGAAGTAAAAAATCCGGCCAAAACCCTCCCACGATCCTTGCTTTTAGGAACCGGATTAGTCATCTTATTATATTTGGCCATTAACCTCACCTTTGCCTATGCGGTGCCTTTGGCTGACGTGGATTTTGGCAATGCAAAGCAGGTTCCCCATCTCGCGGTTGAAAATCTATTCGGCGCGAGGGTTTCCAGTGTTTTTTCAATTTTACTTGGTCTGACATTTCTGGCCACAGTGAGCGCCTTCATTATCACCGGTCCACGGATCTACTATGCTATGGCGAAAGATGGACTGTTCCCTTCCATCGCGGGGCACATTACTTCGAAAGGGCGGGTTCCGACTTACGCGATGATTGCCCAAAGCGTTTGCGCGATCGTTATTTTATTCGTGACGGAGTTCTTGGAAGTGTATCAGTATGCCGCAGTAGGATTATCGGTCTTCGCGTTGCTTTTTATTGCCGCTGTGTACGTTCTTCGATGGCGCCGTCCCAAAATGGTAAGACCCTTCCGCGTACCCGGGTATCCTGTAGTCCCTGGGATTTTTTTAGCCGTGATTCTTTTCATGACGGTGTTCGCCTTCAAACAGTGGCCGAAGCCTTCGATGTACAGCCTCGGCAGCATAGTGGCGGGTATTCCCGTTTATTATATATGGTCGTTTATTCGACGAATCAAGAAGATATAATACCTTACTCATCAGTAAAGGTTTTAGGATAGATTTAAAAAGGGTGGCAGCCTCCGCCGTAAGGCGTCCCCAAGGGAAAACGCAGCTTGGGGATGGCTTTTCCTTAACCATCCCCAAAGCCTGTGGCGTTGTGCCTGCCACTCAGTCGCGATGAATATGGACGCTGAGCAGGAAAGGCTCATACGGAAAAGGAGGCGATAAGGCCCTGGAGTTTGCTCTTATAGGACGCTTGGGTGCCCGTTTAACGCCAATCGCTTGGATAGTAAATAGCGTCTGAAGAAATGCGGAATTGTTTACAGAGCCCTTCCAGGAGTATTTGCATTCTTTTGATCTGACAGTCCGTCGGAAACGCGGTTTCACCGTTGGCGACGATACAGATGCGGATGGTCCGGCTGTTACCTCGCCATGTTTGATTCGGGACGGCCGACCATTGTTTTTGCCAAATTTCCGTGGGTTGGATTTCCCCATTGCCGCCGCCGTTGCCATTGCACAGGCAAAAATGGCAATTCAGATCATCGGGATTCGCCAGCCTGTTCAGCGAGGCCAACTGTTGGATATTACCGCTTTTCGTCCCGCTGTAGTGAATTTCGATGCTGTTCCATTTATCCGGCGATTGCGGCGCACGTGATAACATAGCGTTCTTGACGTGGTCGAGTCTCTGATAGGACCACAGGGAGAACGGCCCGGCGGAAGGGGGATTATGACCCAGGGCCATCAGGACGATCGCCCCGATTGTCATGGATGCCAGAAGCGTTACTAAAACTTTTACCACTCTTGCCTGATTTGGCATAGCCCCGTCCCTGGAAACGTGTACTTTACCATCTTTCCCTAAAGTATCAACTATATCTTAAACATCGGCACCTGCCAACGGATAACTATAAAATTTCGTGATAATTCCACAAAACATCCATGGAAATTTACTTAAGTTAAAGTGACTAAAGTGTCTAAATGCAATTCATTTTATACACTTTAGCACTCCCGAATCCAATCTCGACACGATAGAACACTTTGAACTTAACAAATCACCTGTTACAAATGTGTTGATTTGTCAAATGGCGGATTGTAGTATTCAGTCTTACGGAGTGCGGATTGATGAAGAATCGTGTACGGTGCAGGATCGACCGAATGCTCTGCGAACTGAAAGGATCGACACAATGACATCAGAATCTAATCGACTTGAAGGACACGTTCGTACGCTAACGGATGACGAAATCACGCTGATGAAAAATCAAGGCTGTCACAGCGATGACTGGTCGAGGATTCGCGTGGCCGAGCGTTTCAATGCGGAAACGGTTCGAACGACGCAGTTCTCGGGAGATGTAACGTTAGGCGCCTTTGAGAAACAGATCTCTTTCTTCGGCGGTTTTGTCAAACCGGCCGGGATCAGTGACGCGACGATTCATAATTGTACGATCGGGGACAACGTTTATATCAACCGGGTCAAAAATTATATCGCCAATTATGTCATTGAGGCTGATGCGGTGATCGACAATATCGATTTACTTGCGGTGGAGAAACAAAGCAGTTTCGGTAATGGAACGGCGGTTTCAGTCGTGAATGAAGCCAGCGGAAGAGAGATACCCATCTACGACCATTTATCCGCCCATACGGCTTATTACATCGCATTTTATCGGCATCGACCCAAAGTTGTTGAAAAGCTGAAAGCCATGGTCGCAGACTACGCGGCATCGGTGAAAGATTCTATGGGTTTGGTCGGCAAAGGCGCCAGGTTGACGAACTGCCGAATCATCAAGAACGTCAAAGTCGGTCCGGCCGGGTTGATCGAGGGCGTCAACAAGTTAGAGAACGGCTCCGTCAATAGTTGCTTTGAAGATCCCGTTTATATCGGACCCGGTGTCTTTGCCGAAGATTTTATCTTCAGCAGCGGCTCCAACATTGAAGACGGGACGATTATTTACAAGTGTTTCATCGGACAGGGAACCGTGCTGTCGAGGCAGTATTCGGCGGAGAACTCGGTGTTCTTCGCTAATTGCGGCGGCTTTCATGGCGAAGCCTGCTCGATCTTCGCCGGGCCGTACACCGTGACACATCACAAGTCCACGTTGTTGATTTCCGGCTTGTTCTCTTTTTTGAACGCCGGCAGCGGCACGAACCAGAGCAATCATATGTATAAGCTCGGTCCCGTTCATCAGGGCATCGTCGAGCGCGGGTCCAAAACCGCCAGCGATTCTTATATCCTCTGGCCGGCAAAGGTCGGGGCGTTTACCGTTGTGATGGGCCGGCATTACAGAAACTCGGATACGTCGGATCTGCCGTTCTCGTATCTCATCGAACACGAGGATGAGAGCATTTTAGTCCCCGGTGTGAATTTGCGCAGTGTCGGCACGGTTCGGGATGCCCGAAAATGGCCGAAGCGCGACAGGCGCAAAGCCCCCCGAAAATTGGACCTCATCAATTTCAAACTCCTCAGTCCATATACGATCCAGAAGATGATAAATGGCCGGGATTTGCTCCACAGGCTTAAGATGACATCCGGCGAAACGTCCGAATACTTCACGTACCATAGTGTCAAGATCAAGAATTCGTCGTTGGATCGCGGCGTGATGCTATACCAGATGGGTATCGACAAATTCCTCGGTAATTGTCTGATTAAACGGTTGGAAAACAAGCAATTCACACATATCGATGAGCTTCGAGCCGCCTTAAAGCCGCAGACTCCCGTCGGTCCGGGCCATTGGGTGGACCTGGCGGGCTTGTTGGCGCCGGAAGAGGCCATACAACAAATGCTCTTGGATATCGAAAACGGAACGTTGAGTTCTTTGCAGCAGGTGGAGGACCGTTTTCGTTCCATCTATGAGAGTTACCCGGAATATGAGTGGACCTGGGAGGTTAATGTCCTTGAGGGCATCTTGAACAAAAGGATAGATGAGATCACACCTGAGGATATCATTGAACTGACATCGAGGTGGAAAAAGGCGGTTGTGGAGCTCGACCGGATGTTACGGGCCGATGCTCGGAAGGAATTCACCGCCACGGCTCAAACCGGATACGGGCTCGATGGGGGCGGGCAATCGAAGGAAGTCGATTTCCAGCAGGTCAGAGGAACCTTCGAAGGCAACAGCTTTGTTCAGGAAATCGAGGAGCACATCGTGCGAAAAAACGTCATGGGCGATGATCTTATCGGTCGACTGGAAACATTGCGTCAGCGTGAATGTTCTTAGATTTAGTTTTGCAGAACTTGGATAATTAATGTATTATCCGGCGGCGTCTGTTTTAGGGTCTGATTAACATTTTGAATATATCCAGGAGCAGAGAAGTTATGAGAGTGATTATTGAACCGGATTATGATACGGCGGCCAAGTGGACTGCGAATTATATCACCAGGACCATCAATGAATTTGGGCCGAGCAAGTCCAATCCTTTCGTGCTGGGCCTTCCCACAGGCTCATCGCCGCTGGGGGCGTACAAAGAGTTGGTGCAGCTCAACAAGAAGGGAAAAATATCCTTCGAGCATGTGGTTACCTTCAATATGGATGAATATGTCAACATTCCCGAGGATCACCCGGAGAGTTATTATTCATTCATGTGGAACAATTTGTTCAGCCACGTGAACGTCAAAAAAGAGAACGTCAATAT
>Ga0180432_10010977_pt1 | contig 10743 bp, 11 predicted proteins | sample SS_ome_10_FD_132414 | JGI IMG/M metagenome (GOLD analysis project Ga0180432, IMG submission 132414) | Hypersaline lake sediment archaeal communities from the Salton Sea, California, USA - SS_1_MS_2 metaG | ecosystem: Environmental > Aquatic > Non-marine Saline and Alkaline > Hypersaline >...
CGAAACACAGAGATAGATGGGTAAAGTAACTTCAACAAGTAATGTGGAGTTTTATTCATGGATGGGACTGCAGTAAGCCAAACGGTATTAGAAGTGAAAAATCTCACCAAGGTTTTTCGGGTGGGCTTTTGGGGAAAGAAAATATGGGCCGTTCGGGATCTTGACATCGATGTTCGTCGCAACGAGATATTTGGATTCTTAGGCCCGAACGGCGCCGGTAAAACCACTACCATAAAAGCGATTTTGGGACTGATATATCCCACCCGGGGGAAAATACGTCTTTTCGGCAAGCCTCACTCCGATGTTAAAATTCGCTCCCGGATCGGTTTTTTACCGGAAAACCCCTATTTCTACGATTATCTCTCGGCGGGGGAATTCATGCACTTTTACGGCCAGTTGGTAAATTTGCCTCGGAGCGAGAAATATGAAAAATCCAAGGAACTGTTGAAGCTGGTCGGCCTTGAAGACGCTGCCGGTATTCAGCTTCGCAAGTTTTCAAAGGGTATGCTTCAAAGGCTTGGTCTCGCCCAAGCGCTTCTTGGGGATCCGGAGTTGATCATACTGGATGAACCGATGAGCGGGCTGGATCCGATCGGCAGAAAAGAAATACGCGATTTGATACTCCGCATGAAAGAGAATGGTAAAACGGTATTTTTCAGCACGCATATTCTCCCGGACGTCGAGATGATATGCGACCGTGTGGGAATAATCCACTCGGGAAGACTCAGCGCCGTCGGTACTCTTTCCGAAATACTCGGCTCGTCGCTCGAAGGCGTGGAAGTGACGGTCAGCGGTATCACGGACGAAAAAGCTATTGATTCAGTGATCTCACGAATAGTAAGGCAGGGCGATATATTGCACATAGCGCTGGACGATCCTAACAACCTTGACGGCTTGTTGCGCAAGGTGCTTGATCAGGGCGGAAAAATCATCGAGGTGTTTGGGCACCGGAGGTCTTTGGAAGATTATTTTCTTGAAGCGGTCGGTGAGGAGCATGATGATTCGGAGGTCGAACAATGAGCCGGATAATCGCTATAGCCTGGAATACCTTTCGGGAAGCCGTAAGGGACAAGATACTATACAACCTGCTCATTTTTTGCCTTTTGCTTATAGGTTCGACGGTGTTCCTCCAGGAATTGGCAATTGGATTCCCGGAGCGCGTAATGATGGATATGGGCCTTGCGTTTATAAGCGTTTTCGGAACCCTTATCGCCATTTTTATCGGTGTCGGACTTGTGTACAAGGAGATAGACCGCAGAACCATCTACACTATCGTATCCAAGCCCATCCCTCGATATCGCTTTTTGTTAGGTAAGTTCCTCGGTCTGCAACTCACGCTTTTGGTCAACCTCGTACTGATGACCGTGCTTCTTTTGACCGCGATATATCTGGCCGTGGATGAAACTCCGTGGCATATAATATTGGCAGTAGCATTCTTATTGCTCGAGTTTATGGTATTGACCTCAATCGCCATGATGTTCTCGACGTTTACCAGCCCGACGTTAAGCGCTCTTTTTACGTTGTCCTTTTGGGTGGTAGGCCACCTGGTGGGGGACATGAGGCATTTTGTGCTTCAGGCGAAAGAAGCCACGGTCATAAAAACATTTGCCGTATTGACTCGCTCCTTACCCGATCTCGACCGATTCAATCTCAAGTCGTGGGCAAGCTATGGAGGCCCTGTGGATCATAGCGTGATAATTTATACGATAATTTTGGGTTTGCTTTATTCAGCCTTTTTCTTAGGCGTAGCGGCGCTGATATTCCAGCGCCGGGATTTTAAATGACGGAACGGCCAAACCACTCATACTTGTTTATTGTATTTATAGCATTGGTATTCCTTCGGCCTTTGGTGTCGGGCAGTGGGCTGGATTTTTTCGGCACTCGCGGTGAGCTTGATATACTTTTACGGTTGGGCGTTTTAAGTATTGCATTGATTCTAATCGCGAGCGGATCTGATAAGAAACTCGACAGAACGGCTTCTTACGGTATGGGTCTTTGGCTGGCATGGGCGCTTGTTGCGTCTCTAATGGCGGGTATGGCGGGTCGAAGCATATACGTTTCATTACAGCGTCTTGACGTTTATGTCTCGCTCGTGGCGTTTGCAGTGGTTGCAGCTACGCTCGCCGACTGTGAAGACAAAAGGCTCAAGGTAATAATAGCGCTTATGGCTGCCGGTATTGTGGCGGCACTGTATGGTCTGTGGCAATATTTTTTCGGTTTTGATCGCACGGCGGAATATATTGCCAGGTTCGGCGCAGGGTCGTTTGGCGATGCGAAGCACTTTGTGGATGTTCTCGAGCAAAAGCGAATTTTCTCGACCACCTTTTCGCCTAATATGCTTGCGGGATTGATGGCCACTTTGATTCCATTAGTTTTGGCCTATGGCTTTATAGCTCACAAAAAAGGCGATAAAAAAGCTATAACTTTCGGCCTGGTGACGGTGCTCGCCTGCATCGTGACGCTATACCTTACGGGCTCGCTCGGAGGGTGGTTGGCTACGGGAGCCGGAGTGGTTTTGTTTGCGATTGCAGCTTCGCAGGAGAATCGGAAACAAATTGTCGCGGTCATGATCCTGCTTGCCGTGATCGCCTCCATGGCCGGTGCGATTGTGTTCCGACGCGCCGAGGTATTTACCAAGTTCGATCATCCGCACAATCCGATAGCCGGGCGACTGAACTACTGGAAGGGAGGTATCGATATATTTGCATCGCACCCTGCGTTTGGAGTCGGGCCGGCGCATTTCGGACCGGCATATCTCGCGATCAAGTCTGAGCGTGCGGGAAAAAGCCGCTACGCGCATAACGCTGTGGTGCAGTATGCCGCCGAGCACGGCGCGCCGGGTATAGCAGGCTTTGTTCTGGTGGTCATGGCGTTTATAGGAGGCGCTATAAAGCTTTCCAAAAAAGACATGCTTGGGGTGGGGATACTTGCCGGAGGGTGTGCATTTCTGGCTCACTCGATGATCGACTACGATACCGAAATTATCGAAATCGCTTCTGTTTTCTGGGTATTACTGGGGATGGCGATAAACGAAAAAAGTGAGGTCAAATCCAACCGCTATCGAATACCGAGAGCATTACTGACGGGTTGCATATTGGTTGTGATTCTGTTCGAGATAGTATCTGCTACAGGTGCATTTTTTATGGAAAAAGCTCGCGGCCATATCGAGAAAAGCGAATTTGCGGAGGCTGAGATGGCTATCGAGCGTTCTCGGTTGTTCAGGGGAATGGATCCCGCGCAGGCCGGGCTGGAGGCTGAGGTTTTCTTTAAATCCGGCAGCCGGGCAATAAAGGTGGAAAGCGCGCTAAGGAGGCTTGTTGTAATAGATTCGCTCGATCCTTACACATGGATGGAACTCGGTGGGTTTTACTTACAAAAGGGCGATTGGACTCAAGCCGAAAGAACCCTGAATAAGGCCGTTGAACTCTTTCCTTCGTTTACGCTTGCCGTAACCATGGCGCATTTCAGTCGGGCTCATTTACTGATTGAAAGAGGAGACCTCGAGAGAGCACGAGGAGAACTGAAGGCCGTTCTCAAGGATTTCCCCGATCACAAAGGTGCGATTGAAGGTCTGGAACATATCAAGCGACTGGAAAAAGAAAGGGGAAAGTAGTAACCTCGAAGCGATGAGGACTAAGCGCGAGTTTACTTTTGGCGACGAAAAACAAGGGGAAATCAAGTTTTGAAACGAGTGCTTCTCCTCAATCCGCCGGGAAGTCGACCTTACCTGCGGGATTACTATTGCAGCAAGGTGAGCAAGGCCGGTTACCTGTATCATCCGGTGGATCTTACGTTTCAGAGTGCGTTGCTGAAAGAAAAGCATCGCGTTTACGCCATAGACGCTATAGCTCATAAAATGACGTCCCCAAAGTTATTTGAAAAAATCAAAAGCCTCGACCCGGATGCGGTGTTATGCCTTGTCGGTGCCGCCGCATGGAATGAGGACAGGTCTTTTCTGGAACGGTTGAGGGAAGTATTCCATGGTTTGATCGTTTTAACTGGCGACTTGTTTTCCGAAGATGCCGCCCGGCTTCTGGGTTCGTTGCCAGAAGCGGACGCCACCTTGTTAAATTTTACCTCCACCGGTTTCGCTGATTGGCTCGATGCGCCGGACAATCCCGCTCTGGACATGATAATCAAGAGGAAAAATGAAATCGTCGAAGGGCCGCTATCGCCCTCGGAAGGCGAGTTTCGCCTGGGAGTGCCGTTATACGATTTGTTTCCGCACCGTAAGTACCGTTATCCTTTCGTGCGCCGCCGCCCTTTTGCCACGGTGCTGACCGACTATGGTTGCCCTTTTCCATGCTCATTCTGCATAATGAGCGCGATCGGCTATCGCACCAGGCCGGTCGATGACGTGATGGATGAATTGAGGTGGCTTTGGAATGCCGGTTATCGCGAGCTTTACATCAACGACCAGACATTCGGCGCCAAGCGTCGGCGAATCCTCAATTTATTGGAATCCATGCAGCGCGACAGTTTACACTTCGGATGGGTTTGCTTCACCCGTGCCGACACTTTGGATGAAGAACTGGCCGTAACAATGAAAGAAGCGGGTTGCCATACGGTAATGTTCGGAGTGGAAAGCGCGGATAAAGGTATATTGGACACTTACCGTAAGGGCGCGGGGACCGATGCGGCTTTTGGTGCAATGGATTTATGCCGTCGGATAGGACTACGCACCGTGGCGACTTTCCTGTTGGGTTTTCCGGAAGACGACGATGCGACGATTGAATCCACCATCCGGCTCGCGCTTGACCTCGATCCCGACTATGCTTCTTTCAATTTCGCCGTTCCTCGCCGGGGTACGGGATTAAGACGCCGTGCCGTCGAGATGGGTTTGGCCGATCCGAATAGCCTCGCCATGGATCAGGCGGGTGAAGAGATCGCGATGCCCACCAGGACGCTTTCACGGGAAGAAATGGCCGGATGGAGGAAAAAAGCGCTACGGCGATTTTATCTGAGGCCCGGATATATCCTCAATCGCGCCATTGCCTTGAGAACGCCCTATGAGGTGGCAACTGCCGTTCTCGAAGGCGCAAGCGTGGTTCAAAGCGCGATTTCAGCATCCTCGAAAGGCAAAAAGGGTGACGGATGAAAGTCCTTGTTACCGGTGGCGCGGGATTTATTGGGAGTCACGTTGTGGATGCACTTCTCGAACACGGCTACGGTGTGCGAGTATTGGATACTCTCGATCCGCAAGTTCATTCTTCGGAAAGTCCTCCTGAGTATCTCAATCGGGAAGTGGAATTTGTCCGTGGCGACGTAAGACGCCGCGAGGACGTAAATCGGGTTCTTGAAGGTGTCGAAGCGGTTTTTCACTTTGCAGCGGCTGTGGGAGTAGGGCAAAGTCAGTATCAGGCGGTGCGTTATATCGATGCGAATATAGTCGGCACGGCAAATGTCATCGAGGCGCTTGTTGAAAAACGGAGCGATACGAGAAAACTTATAGTGGCGGGCAGTATGTCAGTGTATGGCGAAGGCGCCGGGTCATGCGCCGAGCATGGTATCGTCGAGCCGACTAACAGGTCGGAGGTCGATATTTCGGCGGGTTTGTGGGAAACTCGTTGCCCCGTTTGTGGAAATTTCCTCAAGCCTGCGCCGGTACCGGAGACTATTCGACCCGAACCTTCGAGCGTTTATGCGGTGACGAAATTATCGCAGGAGCAGATGGCGCTGGTGGTGGGCAAGACGCATGGTATACCGGTGACAGTACTTCGCTTCTTTAACGTTTACGGGCCTCGGCAGGCGCTTTCGAACCCTTATACCGGCGTGGCGGCGATATTCGCTTCGAGGATAAAGCACGGCAACCCGCCGGTGATTTTCGAGGACGGAGGCCAATCGAGGGATTTTGTTCATGTTCAGGATGTGGCTCGAGCTTGTATTGCCGCACTTGAAAGAGAAGAGGCTACAGGTGGGGTATTTAACGTCGGGACTGGCAAAGCCTCCACTGTAGATCGAATTGCAAGGCTGTTGGCAAAAGCCATGGGGACCGATATCGAGCCGGAAATAACAAATAAATTCCGTAAAGGCGACATAAGGCATTGCGTTGCGGATATTGCCCTTATCAGGGAACGACTGGGTTTCGAGCCTCAAATTTTCATCGAAAAGGGTATAGTTGATCTGGCGAAATGGGCGGTGGGAGAAGATTGCGAAGACTTTTTCGACACCGCTCATAAAGAGCTGGTTGCCAGAGGCCTGGCGCCGGCTGTTTCAAGGAAGGAATGAATAAGACCGTTAGAGAGGTTTTATCTATGGAGGATAATTTATGCACTGCCCGTCTCTGAGCGAGCTTCCTCAGCCGCCATCGGGGAAGGACGGTTGGCCGTGGACCGGGCAATCGCCATCGCTCCCCGATAAAATGCCTGATGGCAGGCCATGGCCGAAAATCAGTGTTGTCACACCCAGCTACAATCAAGGAAATTACATAGAAGAAACAATTCGCTCAGTTCTATTACAGAGCTACCCTAACCTTGAATATGTAATAATCGACGGCGGCAGCACGGATAACTCAGTCGAAATTATTAATAAATATGAGGCGTGGCTCACTTATTGGGTATCCGAGAAAGACAGAGGCCAGTCACACGCCATCAACAAGGGCTTGAAGCACGCCACCGGCGATATCTTCCACTGGCTAAACTCCGACGACCAGTTCACGCAAGGGGCGCTGGAAGCGGCCGCACGGGCGGTCCGCTCTGAACCTGACGCTGTCGCTTGGGCAGGGTCTTGTGCACGAGTGGATCCGGATGGTCGGATTCTGAGCGTCGTTCGACCTCAAGGTCTTACAAAAGATGAACTCGCGAATTGGGCGACGAACCAAATATATCAGCCGGCATGCTTTATTGAAATGGAAACTCTCCGTGATATTGGCGGGCTGGACGAATCCCTATACATAGCTTTTGATTTTGATCTGTGGTTAAAACTGGCTGACAAGGGGCGTTTAGCGAAAGTAGATTCGGAATTGGCGAAGGCCATTGTTCACCCGGAAGCAAAGACGCAGGCAGACCACCATCTTATAGCTTATGAGCATGTAGCAGTTCTGTTTCGTCACGGCTGTTATGCCCAGGCCAAAGATTATATTACGCGGATGGCGCGCTCCGAGGTAGAGCTCCGGAAAAAAATAGAGCGCGTGACATCCAACCCTGTGTTTAAGTTATTACGACCTTTGCTGAAGCGCATGGGATTGGTAGGTTAAAGGCCGGATGAGAATCCTTATCGCAGCAGAGATGTACCTCAACCCTTATATAGGAGAACCAGGGCGCGGATATGCGGCGAACGGTTGCGAAGTGGTTTTCGGGGTTCAGAATTTTTGGACATCTTTTGTCGAGTGCGACGCACTTCATTTGCATTGGCCGGAATTTTTGTTTCCCGGAGGGCTGAAATCGCCGAACAGGGTCGCGCTCAGAAAGCTTGGCGAGTGCCTCGATAATTGGCGACGACGAGTTCCGATTATAGCCACGGCGCACAACCTGCATCCTCACAGGATAGATGACGCAGCTTACCGGGAGGCTTACAGGCTTGTGTATGAAGCTGCGGACATGGTGGTTCATCATGGGCAGTCATCCGTACAATTAGTTGCCGATCAGTACCCTATAGTGCTTCGGAAGAGCCTGGTGATTCCCCACGGTCATTATGCATTCATGGATAGTGGCCTGAGCCGTGACGAGGCCCGTAAGGAACTTGGCCTTAACAAAAAATACAAGACGCTAATCCTGTCCGTCGGGAGGATTCGTTCGAGGGAGGAGTTTTGATTGTTGATTAGAGGTTACTTGGATGCGAGGTTGCGGTTCTCGCGTCTTGTAGTAGTTGGAGGTCTTCCCTATGGAAGGTTGCTCAAGGTGCTCAGGCCGCTCTTGGCGTTGTGGGGAATCAGTTTGTGTTCTGGATTTTTACCAGATGAACTGCCGGCCCGCTACATAGCCGCAGTCGATGTGCTGTTGGTCGTTCGCCGCAGGTCGCTGAATAGTAGCTTGCCCACGTTGGGGTTATCTCTCGGCAAGGTGGTGGTTGGACCGTCATTTGGCGTATCTAGGGAGATACTTACATCGTTCGAGAACCCGGCCTATGACCCGCAATCGCATTGCTCACTGGCTCTGGCGCTTGATAAGAGAGTAAAACTTGCATCCGCAGGACTGGGTGAAAAGAACCGTGAAAGAGCTCTGGACGAGTGGCGATGGGAAGACATTGCAGAGAAATTGGTTGATGCCCTGGAGGAAATAAGGCGCCGCAGCCTGTCACACAATGACGGAGCAAGATCGTCTTTGATCTAAAAATGCAACAGGATTATTATAAAAAGCTCGTAAAGAAACGTAGAAGCCGGGTAGTAGTCGAGAGATGGCTCGGGCGACCGGGCGAAATCGTAAGATACCTTTTTGTCAGGCCAGAAGAAAATAAAAAGTTTCTTATCGTTTCCAGTGAACGCAATGCCGGAAAAGCTGCGATCAGATGTCTCGATTCCGTATACAACCAAAAGTATGACCGCAAGCTTGTGAAACACGTTTTTATAGATGACGCTTCACAAGATGGAACGGATGATTTAATAGGAAAATGGCTTGAAGATCATCCCGACCATAATGTGGAATATATAGGAAACAAGGAACGGGAAGGAGGCTGCGCGAACAATCTGAAGGGATTCCGCGTGGCCGAGCCGGGAATGATTGTAGCCGAACTCAATGGTGATGACTGGCTGCCGGATAAAAAGGTATTGAGCTTCTTTAATAAGGTTTATGAAGACAAAGATGTTTGGATGACTTACAATACCTGGAAATTGAGTACTTTTAACATAAGATACATGGGACATCATTGTAAAATTCCCAGGGGAATTGTTGAAACTAATGCGTTTCGTGAGTGCGACATATGGTTCTCGAGCCACTTGCATACTTTCAGGGCGGAATTATTTTACCATGTAAAAGAAGAAAGCATGATAGACCCGCAAACGGGCGAGTATTGGAAAAACGCAGACGACCAGGCTCTTTATCTGTCAATGCTTGAGCTGGCGGGCAGACATTCTCTTCACATTAATCGGATCACTTATATCTATAATCTACATGTGGATTCGGAAATTAAACTAGACCCAAAAGGCCAAAGAGACAGGGATTTACGTATTCGGAAAATGCCGAAATACGAACCTATAAATAACTTATATGGTAATTCGGAAAGGGAAAAATAATGTCCGGTTCTCCCCTTGTCAGTGTAATTATGCCGGTATATAATGGTGTATTATACATATGCGAAGCCATTAGTAGTATTTTGAACCACGCGTTGGCTGGAAAAACATTCGCTATTTACGGTGACGGCAACCAAAATAAAGATTTCTTGCATACAAACGATTTACCCCATACAGTGATAAAGAGTGTGGAGAGCGATGTAGTGGGCGAAGTATTCCAGATAGCAAGTGGCAGGGAGACGACAGTCAATGAATTGACAGAGAAAGTTAAGCGTTTGGCGAAAGAATATATAAAAAGGTTGGTTGAGGTAAGGTACGAGTCTGCTGGAAAAGGAGAAATATACAAAAATGTTGCTGATGTGTCCAAGGCAAGAAGAATAATTGTTTATAAACCGCAAGTAAGTTTGGAAAAGGGATTGGAAGAAACTTTGGCGTGGTTTCAATCCATGAACGGTCAAATTTCGATAATATGAAAAAGGGTTTTTCAAGGGAATTTCTAATAATGAGAAGATTGTGAAAACCACTTTGACACCGTTCATAAAGAGTTGGTTGCCAGAGACCTAGCGCAGACTGTTTCGAGGAAGGAATGAGTAGGACAGTTAGAGACCTGTTTAATTTACAGAAGGCTCGCCCCGAAAATATGGATTAATCGTCTAATGCTTACTATCTTCGCCATCCCCAAACCGTTTAGCGGACATATTGGAGTCATCCAGCGAAATGCCATTCATAGTTGGACATTGCTGCGCCCTGCATGCGAAATCATTCTGTTTGGGAACGATGAAGGTATCGAGGAAATCGCCGCTGAATTTAGCCTGCGTCATGTACCCGAAGTCGCTTGTAACGAATACGGTACTCCTTTTGTGAACGTTATTTTTGGAGAAGCTCAAAAATTATCAACACAGAAATACCTTTGTTATGTTAATTCTGATATCATTTTGATGAATGACTTTATGAAAACAATATGCCGTATTATCGTAAAAAAAACGCGATTTTTAGTATCTGGACGGCATTGGAAAATAGATATCAACCAAGTCTTGTCTTTTGATTCTGATTGGGAAAACCGACTGAGAGATTTTGTTATTAAACGCGGCCAACTGGATATAATATGGGCCTTGGATTATTTTATTTTTCCCCGGGAAACATCGTTTGAGATGCCTCAATTTGTTATTGGAAGACCTGGTTGGGATAACTGGTTATTATATAAGGCACGTGCATTATCAATTCCCATAATTGATGTAACGGAAGCAATGATGGCAGTGCATCAGAATCATGATTATTTACATGTTCCTTCGGGTTCGGGAGATTCATATGAGGGACCAGAAGCAGATATTAACCGTCAATTAGCCAAAGAGGATGGTGAATATTTCGGGCTGCTGGATGCAACATATAGACTAAAGCCCAGCGGTCTTAAGCTTGCATTGGAGAGAGATTATCTGCGACGCCATCTGGTGACCATACCCATACTTTATCCAAAACTTACTCCCTTCATCTGGCTAATCAAAACGTTGATCGAAGTTACTCGTCCGGTTAGACTGCGGTTGAGAAAAATTAGCAATGCAGGTAAAAAGTAAATGTTA
>Ga0180432_10010980_pt1 | contig 10741 bp, 9 predicted proteins | sample SS_ome_10_FD_132414 | JGI IMG/M metagenome (GOLD analysis project Ga0180432, IMG submission 132414) | Hypersaline lake sediment archaeal communities from the Salton Sea, California, USA - SS_1_MS_2 metaG | ecosystem: Environmental > Aquatic > Non-marine Saline and Alkaline > Hypersaline >...
ATTTAATTTTCTAATCAATTCTTTATATCTCGAGCGTAGAGTAACTTCCGTTACACCAACTAGAACAGCGATATCTTTTTGGCTTATTCGTTTTGTCCTGATTTTACAAGCTAAATAAAGTGCACCTGCGCATAACCCTTTTGGATCTTTGCCACTTGTGGAAAATTTAGAAGTGAATGTTTGTAAGATTTTAACGGTTGTTTTTTCATCTTCAGCGTCTAAGTTCAATTCTGCTACATACCTAGGAATGAGAGAAATTGGATCTGTTGAGGGTACTTTCAAGTTTAATTCTTTTATTAATGTCCTATAACATCTTCTCACATCTTTTGCGTTAACAGATGTTTCATCTAGTATTTCTTGCAGTGTTCTAGGTATTCTTTTTTCTCTACAGGCAAAATATAAGCAAGCAGCAACCATTCCATTGATGGATCTCCCTCTCAATAGTTTTCTCTTAAACGCTTCTATATATAAGCGAATTGCCGCTTTTTTCACGTGATTAGGTAAATTTAAATTACTGCCAATTCTTTTTAATTCAGTTGTAGCAATTAACATGTTTCTCTTGTCCCATGACATGCGAGAATTCCATTTAGCTGCTCTTTTTAAATCAGGATTTTTAATATTCTCTTTAGGAATTATAGTGCTCAATCCTAAATCTGGAAGAAGAATGGAAATTGGGGATCCCGTTCGCTCTCTACGTTCTTTTTCTTGCTTAGTAAAAGCTCTTTTCCCGCTGTGAGATGTGTCCACAATCCTTTCACTAACAACGAGACCACATTGACCACAAACGATTTCACCCTTTTCTTGAATTGAGATAATTTTACCTCCACACTCTAAACATGAATTTGATAAATTACTAATATCTGATTCAGTTCCCATTATAGTATAAACCTCTTTTTTTATTATTATTCAAAAGTAATATTTATTTTTAATTATTAAAACTTGTAGTCCATGCAAGAACCCTGTAATCAATATTTGAAAATCGATATATAACAGTAACTAAGATTCAAATTATTCCCGTGATGCATAAATATATACACCAATTGCATATATAAATGTTTTGGTGATTTGTGGGATTAGAATGGGAATATATGTTATCAAGATATTATTTTTCATAAAAATGTTTTCATTGGAAATAATATCGAATTTTTTTTCGATTATTATTCACCCAATTAGGATTTATCTTAAAGATCTTTAATTAAAATCGAATGTTTTAACATAAAATAATTGAATAATTTAGTTTCGATATATTTTATCTTGGAAATCATGAAAGAATTGTAATGTATTTCCAACTCACGAGAATCAAGGGTATAATATTTAAAAACCAAAGTTTTAGAAATAGAACCGTATTTAATGTTAAATAAATTGCTCAGGATGGGGTAGAACACCTCATGAAGCATTTCTTCCTTTCTTGAAAACCTAAACTCCGGTCTAACCTCTCTCATATATTCAAAAGAATGATGGAACAATAAAAAAGCATGGTAATAGCAAATATACTTAAAAATGAAAAAGAAATGTTCGATTGAAGGACACGGAATGTAGATTTTATGGTCCATTCCAATCGCAACCAGGTCTTTCGTGCTTTCTTCTTTAAATTCTTTATATCCTAGATGTTTTAATTTTTGAATTAAGGCAACCTCTTTCTTTTTCACGAAAATACAATATCGGTATCGTGCAATACTTTCAAATGTTCTTCCGTGGAACTTGATCGTATTGAATTCTAAATTAAGTATCTTGAACGGAAGCTTAAATGCTTGAAAAAAAGTCTCCCATCTATAAGGATTTCCTTTTGTGAGTTCTACCCAATCAGATCTCACGAACATAATACAATAAAAAGCAAACTTTCTGACGAGTTCTTTATGTACCTTTTCATTTAAATTTTGAGCTTTTACAATGGCTTCTTGAATTGCTTCTATTAATGTAATGTAAAGACACATGTAATTCGACCTATATGCTTGAACTATCTTCAAGTTTTTTTCTTGCTCTTCTATGTTAATATCAAATTTCGGTCCGCTGTAAATTAGATTTTTTGGGGGATCGATGCTTGCAAAACCCAGGTTGTAATTTTCTTCCAAATTCTCGTAAATATTGAGTTTTTTAGATTTTTCAGGAAAATATATCATCATTTTATACTTAATCCTGGGTACTTTCTTAATAGCCTTTTTTAGCCATCCAATAGATTTGCTAACAATAGCATCGTTATTAAAATCAATCCTCCTTGAATCAAATAAATAATCCATGCGCGGAATATCGCCGATATTAGGGTCATTCCATTCCTGGAAAGTTCTGATAATATAGTCGTTTTCATTCAAGTATTTAAAGCCATTAATACGTGTTACTTTCCAATCCACATCGAAAGGTTCAGCAATTATGATTTCTATCTTCCGTGCTTTAAGCATTGATGCTAACTTTGATATTAACTCGCTTTTTTTAACTTTAAAGCTTGATTTAGCAGAACAAAACCGCTTTAGGATTTTATGTAACAAGCAGGCTCTTATCTTCCCTTTGGAAATGAGGTACTCAATAATCCTTGCTTCTAATTCAACATCATTGTTTACTTTTTCTATTTCAATCATCATAAACACCCAATCAAAGCTATCTTACATTTAAGAAACTAAATAACCCATCTTGCTTCCTGCCTAACACCACCATCAGTGTTTTTCTTATCTTTTGATTCTATTCCTCTCTCGTTTAAAAAATTAAAAAAAATTTCCATCTTTTCATCTAAAACGCGAATTTGTCGTTTGGCAACAAGAACCTTCCCTATGGCATCCTTAGATTTCCCCTTATTTTTTTTTATCACTTGAATGTATTCTCTTAGGAGCTCCTGATATAAAATCGTATATGTTTTAAAACTCTCTCTCAAGGATAACTCATAACTTGGACGAACGCAATAAGGTCCAAACTCTAATAAATCCTCGTCCTTATACCACTCGGGAAAATATGCAACTGATCCATACGCCTCATTAAATTGATTAAAGTTATTATAAATTCTCGTTCCTGGAAAATGATGGTAAAATCGAATATTAAATGTAATGGGGTCGATATCATCCTCAACAATCATTTTTTTCAACATGCCAAAAGTTTCTTTATAACTTCGACTGGTTTCACCGGGATGATTTACGAGTACATTAATCATGAAAAGCCTACCTGATCGCTTATATATCTCATAAATATGATTAAATTTCTGCAAGTAAGATGTTGGGTTTGAAGTTTTGTTCATTATTGTTAACATTTCTTTAGAAAACGATTCCAAACCATACATTGCGTTAAAATTATTGCAATCTAGCTTATCCAATAACTCTTTGTTTACAAGATCTAACCTGGTCTCGATCCACGCATAGGTCATGTCTCCAAAATCATAACAATCTAAAAATTTGTTTAACCACTTCTTACTCATTCCAAAAATGGGATCATAAAAGCCGTACGCTCTAATATCGTGCTTAGAACCGTAATTGATCATGTTTGCAACTTCTTTAACGGCTCTTTCGGGACTGTAAGATCTCCAGGTTTTTGTTGTTTTGCCTTTTGACAAGCTCTTTTCCATGCAAAAATGGCAATTAAAAGGACACCCCCTCGATAAACTTATGCTTAAATGCTTGAAATATTCAATGTATTTATCAAAAATGGAAAAATCTAACTCAGGCAAATCGTTTAAATCCGATATTGGCTCGCTTTTAATTAACACTGGAATGTCGTGCTTCGTAACAGAATCTATTACAAGATTATATAATGGAACTTCTCCTTCTCCTATGATTACATAATCATATGGTGAATTTAGATAAGAAAAATCGTCAGGTCTTGCCGATGCATGTGCTCCTCCAAAAACCATAATGGCCGTAGGAAAATATTTTTGGAAGAATTCTCCAATGTATTTACTCGATAAAAAGTGGTGTGATGTGGTTCCTGATACACAAATCAATGTATTCTTATCTGGCTTGAACTTTAATTCAAACGCTAGTTCCTTCATCTGATTTTCAAATAATTTAATCTCTTTAAACGAAGAAATAGTTAATTTACCCTTTTCTTGCTCTACAGGCAGGTATAATAAATCAAAATCTATAGAGGGAATTTTACTTTTCAAATAATTTTCTAAATACACTTCCCATATTAGAATCTCGTCTGTTAAATGCTCCTTTTTAAGCCTAAACGGCTGTACGAATAAAATATTTTGAATCATAACTTTTATGAGATGAAATGTTATTAGTAAAAGTTCTATACTAATCTATAAAAACTCGAATGATTTCTTTTAAAATATATAAATCTATTTTTAACTACAATAAAAATGGAAGACAAGTACTAAAACCAAATAAAATACCTAATAGTATTGAATCAAATAACCAAATTATTGTTTTTCTAGGTTTATCAATACTCCTGTTATTTAAAAGATACCAAATGCTTATAAATAGGTGTACAATCGCATAAAACGAGACTAAAGAAAAGCAATAATAAATCGTCTTTTCAAAATGATATTCAGAAGTAGAAATATTTATAATTCTATTCATATAATATGGATTAATATCCCCGTTAAAATTCAAGAAATTAAAAATAAATCTATCAGGTAAAGGATCTAAACAAATTATTAAGAAATATGTGAGATAATTAAATAATATTCCTGTCCCTAAAATAATATAAGTAGTACCTAATGATAATTTAGATTTTCTAATAAACTCTAGGTCCATTTTATCACCTAATATTTTTGCGTTAAAATAGATCCTTCTTAAACTTAATAAAGTTAAAATTCCTAATATGATTAGTATAAAAGCAAAAATATATTTCATATATTGAAAAAATATTAAACAAAAATCATTAAAGACTATACACCAATTTTCTAAACCCTTAAAAATACCATTGCATATATCTTCCATTCTTTATTCAATATTTTTAAGTTATAATCTGAATATATAGTTATTATCTAAAAAGATCTTTTTAAACTCTACAAATATCTAAAAGAATAATAAGATAAGATTTACAAGACATTTCAGTTAAGTAATTTTTTCGCATTCTTGATTGATAACTTTAATCGTTGCGTTAAAATCTCCCCACCAATCTTGACCTGTTTGTGCCACGAGCATTGGATCTATTTTCCGAGAATCTAAGCATCGGATTTCCTCATGACTTTTAACCTTTTCCTTCCAAATCTCGCTAAAAATCCCTGTTAAGTTGATCTTGACCTTTTTTAACAATTCTTCGTAGGAAACGCTTACATCCGCTTTTTTTTGAAGCTTCTGGAGCTGTTCGAACTTAATTTTTTCTTTGGCTCGGTTTAAATCGCCACAATTTATTGCTATGGTAAATGGTTTTTCTTTCCCAAAAGAACAATGCTTTTGTATATCGCACGTGGAACAATAGCTTTCAAAACTTATTGTATAATCTTGTAATCCGACAATCGAATAATTGAGAACTTTTGGCACGATTTATCACTTTTAGGGATAATAGTCAAAAAATTTTTTAAACACTCTTTATTAGTTACTATATTAAAAACCTTATTTTAATTATTTTTATATTATTTGAAAATTTTCTAATAAGGGAGAGTGGCTTAGCCTGGTATAGCGCACGGCTGATAACCGTGAGGTCGGGGGTTCGAAGCCCCCCTTTCCCATATATTTCTTTTTGTTATTTAATGATTTTTTAGTAATTTTATATGTGTCTTAGGCGTTTTTTTATGGTTAACGAAGATTTTAACCTCCATTCTCTCCAACCAATCAAGATTAAAAATAAAATCCGTATTAACAACAGAAATTTGAGGATTTATGTCGATCAATGGAAATTTTTTAACAACTATTCCTAATACTTCTGATTCTGGAACATAAATTTCGTTTGATTTGTCATATTCAGTTAGAATATATTCGTTGGTTTTTTCTAACACTCTAAAACTACCATCGGGGGCCCAGCTATTATCGCCTTTAGTTTTAAAATACCACGTCTCTCCAACTTTTTTTTTATCAATTGCTCTATGAATGATTGGAGTGTCTTTTTCTAAAAAATTCCACATGATGGGATCGACACCATGCTCGTAAAAATATTGAGGGCCTTTTAATATTAAAATATCTCCCTCTTGCTCCCCTACATGTATTTCCTCGGGGTTTTTACGTCCTCGAACCACGACATCCCCTACATTCAAGGCGGGACACATTGAAGTGCTAATGACTTTATAGAATATTGCGTTTTTTTTCTTGACCATGATATATTTCCAAATTTATACTTAAAAAGTTCTTTTTTGAAAAAATATTGATAAAGTATTTGAGATATTTGAGACTATTTCTTAACATGGAACTTGTGATCATTTCCGGGACTCCAGGAACAGGTAAAACATCAGTTTCAAATAAAATTTCTGAAATGATCGATGTCAATGTTATAGCGCTAAACGAATTAGCAATTTCGGAAGGACTTATACAAGATTTTGATAAGAAACGAGATACAAATATTGTTAATATTGATAAGCTTGTTTCCCACGTGTTAAAAATAGTTGAAGAATTAAAAAAAAAAGGAATTAAATTAGTGATAATTGAATCGCATTTTTCTGATATCATTCCAAATAACATGATCAATTATGCCTTTGTGCTAAGATGTGAACCAAGTGTGCTACGCCACAGATTAAAAGAAAGAGGTTACACTATGGAAAAGATCACTGAAAACGCTCAAGCTGAAATATTAGGAAACTGCGCCAATTATTTAATAAAAAAACAAATGACGGTCCCACTATTAGAAATCGATACCACCTCATTAGATATCAAGACAGTCTCAAGAATAATTTTAGATATCATACAAGATAATATTAATAGTGAACAATATCGTGTTGGGAAGGTTGATTGGTTAGAAAAACTTTTTCAAGAAGGCCAGTTAGATGAATATTTTGATTAAGATAGAAGAAAGACGAGCGTGAAACGGTTAGGTTGTTTGAAATAGTAGATATTGATGCGTTAGGAAGGATTGGTAAACTGTTCGTTAACAATAAACAGATGATAACTCCAAACCTCTTTCCTGTAATTCATCCCTTTAAAAATGTTGTGCCTGCCTCAGATTTAAAAGAGATAGGTGCTCAATGTCTTTTTACAAATGCGTACATAATGTATCAAAACGAGTTAAAGCGAGAAAAAATCATTAAGTCCGGAATTCATAATCATTTACAATTTGATGGATTAATCGCAACCGATAGTGGTGCGTTTCAAAAGTACATGTACACAAATAATCAAATTGAAATTAATGCTGAAATTATTGAAAAATTTCAAGAAGATATTGGTTCTGATTTTCCCGTAATACTCGACATTCCCGTTCAACTTGATGATACTCACGAACAAGCAAAAGAAAAAGTTAACACTACACTCTCTAGAGCAAAAGACAATGTCCGAAGAAGGAGTAACAAGTCCTGCCATTGGGTTGGCCCCATTCAAGGGGGGAAATTTCTTGATTTGCTGAATAAAAGTGTTAATGAAATGAATTCGCTTGATTTTGAAATTTATGCGATTGGAGGTATAGTTAAAGCATTTTTAGAATACCGATTTGACTTAACTACAGATATATTGCTAAATGTAAAAAAGAGTATCGTACCTAACAAGCCGATACATATGTTCGGATTGGGACTTCCTCAATATTTTTCATTAGCTGTAGCTTGTGGATGTGATTTGATGGATTCAGCAGCATATATCCTCTTTGCTAAAGAAGGTCGTTATTTCACGTTATCAACCGGTACTGAAAAACTAGATGAATTAGAAGAATTCCCTTGCCATTGTCCCATTTGTTGCCAATACACACCAAAAGAAATGAAAGCCCTTGGAGAAGATATGCGAATAGAACTATTAGCAAAACATAACCTGTATTTATCATTTTCTGAGTTAAGAACAATAAGACAAGCCATTAGAGAAGGAAATCTATGGGAACTCATTGAACAACGAGTTAGAAGCCATCCTAGTCTCGTAAAAGCGCTCCACGTGGTGAATAATAACAAAACTTTCATTGAAGCATCTGAAAAAGCATACAAAAAAAGTGGTAGGTTATATATTTCATCAGAGAGTATTTCCCGTCCCTTGATAAAGCGGTATGACGAAAAAATAACCTCAAATTATCGCATTCCTAAAGAAGCCAAATTTCTAATTTTACTACCAGAGTTAGATACGCGTGGAGCAAATTCGCCAAGTATATTATCTTGGATATCCCAAATTAACAATACTCAATTAATTCCTCGTGAATTGTTACATGTGGTTTTTATTTCAGATTTTTATGGAGTGATTCCCTTAGAATTGCTAGATACTTTTCCGCTCAGTCAATTCGAGTCAATTACAGCAATAGACAACAACGATGATCTTCACCAGAATTCTGTAAGAAAAGCATTAAAATTTCTCAATGTGAACATTCAGCACTATGAAAAATGTGGAGTTTTAATCCCTGAAATGTTTTTAAACCAATTCAACGAAATTAAAAAATTTTCATCTAAAAATCCAATTCACAAAATCTTCTCACTGTTACAAGCAAAATATGCGTCAAAGATCTCAAATTTTACCAATATATTATATTTATTACAATATTTTAGGACTGATGGTATGCAATGACTATCTTGGAAGAAATAGATATATATGGGCACGAAAATATTCTTTGTACTCACACTACGACCATAGAAATCACAAAAGATAGGCACCTAACAAAAAAGGGGAATTGCATATTAGGAATTCGTGCTTCTAAAGCTTGTTATGACCTCAATTCTGATTTAAAAAAAAAACTCCAAAAAAGAAATAAAATGAAAATTTCAATTAATGTTGACGATTTAACCGATAGTTTTTATGGATATGGAAATAATGGTTTAAAATTATTGAGTGAAAAAGATATGGTCTTCCGTAAAAGTGATTTTATTTGCGAAAGGACCATTTTAATCAATTGTACAAAATCATCTAGCGAATTAAATCGTGAATTGGTTAAAAAATTAAGCACACCTGGAAAAAGATTTTCCATTACGTTTGAAATGGGCGATTCCGATGTTTAAAAGCGAGAATGAAAAAGAATTATTTATTAAACTGAAAAAATCTGATGCTCAGGAATTTTTAAGCTTAATCAATCGCTTTTTCAAAAAAAAACCTATCCTCAACCAAAAAATAAAGATCTTATATGAGAGCAAATATATTCTATTTCCACTAATAAAAGATGAAGCTTTAATTGAAACATTGAAAAATACAGTTGGAGATGATATCAAATATGAATTTACTAAACTTAAAGGTATTCTTAATCCCAAATTCAAGCATAAATCAATAATAGACGTATTAAAGGATGATATCAATGAAGAATTTTTAAATTTAATTCCAAAATCTTATGATATTATTGGAGATATAGCTATAGTCGAAATAGATGATGTAGAATCGTTGGATGAACGGGAATCCATATTGTTAAAGAATAAAATCGCTAGGGTTTTAACTCTAGTAAATAAAAATGTAAAATCCGTTTATGAAAAAAAGGGTAAGATAAAAGGATCTTACCGTTTAAGAGAATTACAACACATATTTGGAGAAAAAAAGACAAAAACCACTCACAAGGAAAATAATTGTATATTTAACCTCGACATTTCTCAAGTTTTTTTTACTCCAAGACTAGTGTTTGAACGAAAAAGAATCGCATCAAGCAACATTCAAGAAAAAGAAATAATCGTGGATTTATTCTCCGGCGTAGGCCCTTTTTCCATTCAAATTGCTAAAAACTACGACGTCACTATTCATTCTTTTGATGTAAATCCTCGCGCATATGAACAACTTAAGGAAAATATTTCGCTAAACAAGATAAAAGGCGAAATTTTCCCTCATAACATTGATGTTAAAAAACTTACGGCATCCACAAATGAGCTAGGAGTATCATTAAAAAATAAAGTAGATAGAGTAATAATGAATCTACCCGAGAAATCCATTGGATTCATTGATATTGCGTGTTTTTTAATGAAAAAATCAGGTGGCATTATCCATAGTTATCAATTTAGCGATAAACCAAATGCTGTTGAAAAAGCAATTAAAAATTTGCAAGAAAGCATTATTAAACAAAAATATGTTGTTGAAAAAATTATTAACTCCAAAATTGTAAAGCATTATTCACCTAAAGCAGAATTAATTGCTGTTGATTTAAAAATCAAATCGTGAGAATATCTCCTCTTATTTTGTACATACAAAACTCCTATTTAAAATATAATAAAGTTTATAGATTTGAATGATTTATCTATCATATTCTCATTAAATGGATCCGTAGCCTAGCATGGATAGGGCGTCGGACTTCTAATGCCAATTATTATTGGAAGACATCCGAATGTCGCAGGTTCGAATCCTGCCGGGTCCGCTTTTTAAACTACGGGAAAAATACGTATAAATTGATAAGGTCCGAACCTGGGTTTCGTTTAATATATTACATTTATATATCTGGGGCTTTTTTATTTACTTGTTGAAGAGCTTATTTCTATTTTATAATTCAAATTCTTGATTTATTCAATTTGTCAAAAATAAGCTCTTTAACATTTCTTTCTCTTGAAAATTATTAAACTATTAGTATCTACATTTATTTATTTCTTCTTAATTTTATATTTCAGGATGTTAAAGAATTTACCTGCCCTGGATTTTTGTCTTTTGGTTAGTTTAGAACATGCGCTCTGATTTCGCCCTCGTTATTCTAATATTTTGGCCTTATATTTAGGCCGTTAGGTAAACTCCTTAACTCTTTCTTTTTTTCCTTTCTAAATTTCTCTTTTTTCTTGATATGAGAAGTTTCAATTATATTTAGG
>Ga0180432_10010981_pt1 | contig 10740 bp, 10 predicted proteins | sample SS_ome_10_FD_132414 | JGI IMG/M metagenome (GOLD analysis project Ga0180432, IMG submission 132414) | Hypersaline lake sediment archaeal communities from the Salton Sea, California, USA - SS_1_MS_2 metaG | ecosystem: Environmental > Aquatic > Non-marine Saline and Alkaline > Hypersaline >...
GCATCTATCTGTTTAAATGCTTGTAATCTCTATATCAAAAGGCAAAAGGAAAGGCAAGAACTGGATAAAATCCTCAAGAATTTATCTCTTCTCTACAATATCGGCAGAGCCATGACCTATATCAGTGATTTAAAAAACCTTCTCCAATATATATTGAGAAAGGCTATCATGATAACTCATGCAGAAAAAGGTTCCATTATGCTTCTTGATCCTGATACAAATCGATTATGCGTCAGTGTTATAGAGGGATTGGAAGATACTGAGCGGCAGAAAAAGATAAACAACAAACAGGTTGCGTGTAAATGTTTCAAACCCGGAGAAGGCGTGGCCGGACAGGTTTTTCAAGAAGCAAAACCCATGGTATTAAATAATGTTAAATGCGAAGGCAAATTCATCGAAGCGGATAACTCCTTTGTTCGTTCTATCGCTTGCATTCCCATGCTCGTCTACAATGAAGCCATCGGCGTCATCAATGTGACGAATAAAAAGGATGACAAACCCTTTACTGATGTTGACCTTGAAATGTTGAAGGCCGTTACGGACCAGGCAGCACTGGCCATCAACAAGGCACAACTCCGGGACATGGCAGTCACTGATTTCCTGACGGGTTTGTATATTCGACGTTATTTTATGTCAAAGCTTCAGGATGAGTTATTAAGATCTGAACGCTACAACAAAGTATTCTCAATTGTGATGGCCGATATCGATAAATTCAAAAATGTCAACGATACCTATGGCCATAATACAGGAGATAACGTCCTAAAAGCCGTCGGGGAGTTTTTCCAAACAAACATCAGGCAGGTGGATATTGTCGCAAGATATGGTGGGGAAGAATTCGTGATATTATTTCCTGAAACCGACAAACAAGCCGCTTACGTTCTGGCAGAACGGTTGAGAAAAGGATTCTCTCAAAAAAGACTGGATATTTTAACCGGACTTTCCATTAGCTCAGGCATATCAACTTATCCTGAAGATGGAAAAGATATCAAGACGTTGATTCAAAATGCAGACATAGCCATGTATTCCGCAAAGCAGAAAGGGCGTAATAGAGTCGTTAATTTTTCAAATAAAATGTCTCAAAAAACCTTAAAGATAAGTGTGTCCTGATGTGTTGTTATCCTTTTTATTACGGGCATGGTTCGTGTAATTTGCCATGTTCGGACAATTTGATTCAAAAGACGAGTTGCCGTGGCTATACACTTATCGAAATAATGATTGTGATGGCAATCCTTGGGACCTTATCCGCCATGGCGGTGCCGAATTATTTGAAATACAAAGAAAATGCTAGAGTTGCTGTGGCTCTGACGGATATACGCATGATAGAAAAACAAATAAAGGGTTATGAGTTTGATAACAATAGACTGCCTGACAGCCTCAACGACGTATTCAATAACAATCCCATAGATCCCTGGAACAATCCCTACCAGTACTTAAGGATTGACGGTGGCAATGCACCACCGGGGCAATTGCGGAAAGATCATTTTTTGGTCCCGGTAAATACAGATTATGATCTTTACAGCATGGGTAAAGACGGAAAAAGCCAATCACCTTTTACGTCCAATTCCAGTCAGGACGATGTTGTCCGCGTTAACAATGGTGGGTTTGTGGGTCTTGTTTCCGATTATTGATAAGAGTTTATGCCATGAAATTTGATACTAAAGTTTTCAGCAGTAAAATCGCCCGCAGAATTTTTTTGTTGTTTGTCTCCTGTGCGCTTCTTCCCATTTTTGGCCTTTCCATAATCTCATATGGCCATGTCACGAAACAGCTAAGTGAACAAAGCTACCAACGACTCAAACAATCGGTTAAAGGCCATGGTTTATCCATTTACGAACGATTGATGTTTCTCGAAACCGAAATGCAGTTTTTCGCATCTTCCTTGAAAAAGCCGTTACAGAATCCCGGCCAGACACCGTCGGCTGATTTTAATGAACGACTTGCCAGTCGTTTCAAGGCGGTGGCTCTTTTCAACAATATGGACAAATATACCTCGGTCTTCAAAACCATGGAACATCCCAAAAAACCGGGTGCTCAAGAAATTAACCACATGAATGCCGGCCATACAGCCATCTCGATCTTAAACCCTTCGGGATCTTGGCCGCGGATATTTATGATGAGGCGGGTGGATTCAAAGGATCTGAAGTCAGGATTTTTAGTCGCAGAAATCAACCCTTCTTACCTATGGGGAAATAACCAGGGAAATGCATTACCCACAAACACCGAAGTTTGTGTTTTAGATGAGGCAAAAAACCTTCTTTTCAGTTCTTTGTCAAATAAAGATTCATTTACCGGCCGATTTCACCTTAAGATTAAAAACTCAGCCTCGGGTGAGTTTGAGTGGGCACACGAAAATGAAAAATATCTGGTAAGTTACCGGACAATTTTTATGAAGCCCCGTTTTTTGGTATATGGCTGGACCGTGGTGCTCAGTCAATCCAGAGCCGATGTGCTGGCTCCCATGTCTGATTTTAAGACTATTTTTTTCCTGGTTGTCCTTATGTCCCTGTGGGGGGTATTGCTCTTTAGCATTTACTATATCCGAAAGAGTATGGTGCCGCTCGAGTTGCTGAAAAAGGGGACTCGCCGGATTGCCATGAAAGACTTTGATTACCGGGTTCAGGTCACCAGCCGCGATGAATTCGAAGAGCTAGCTACAGACTTTAATGAGATGTCTGATCGCTTGAACAGACAATTCAAGGCAATGGATACCATGTCAGAGGTCGATCGCGCTATTCTGTCATCATTGGAAACCAGAATAATCGTGGAGACGGTGATCCATCGAATGTACGATTGGTTCACCTGCGACTTTGCTGCCATAAGCCTGATTGATTCGGAGCAGAATAATACTGCCCAATCCTATTTTAGTTATTACAACCAAAAGAATGAATTATGCGAACAATCTCTTGAATTCAGCACATACGGCCTTGAAGCGCTTCATGCCAATCCCGAATATTTAATCATCCATGCGGACGAAAATCCTTTACCCTATCTTTCACCCTTTGTCAAAAGTGGAATCAAATCATTTTTAGTTCTACCCGTTTTCCTGAATAAAAAGTTGTCCGCAGTTATAACCATCGGGCGTCTCCAAGTGAACGTCTATCGCGAGGAAGATATTACCCAAGCCCGACAAATGACGGATCAGGTCGCTGTGGCTCTTTCAAATGCAAGCCTGATCAAAGAGTTGGAGCAGCTTAACTGGGGCACGTTAAAAGCCCTTGCACGCACCGTCGATACCAAATCATCCTGGACAGCCGGTCACTCTGAGAGAGTAACAGACATGGCTTTAGAAATCGGAGCAGAGTTGGGGCTTACTCCTGAAAAGCTTGACAACTTACATCGTGCTGCCCTGCTTCACGATATCGGAAAAATAGGAGTCCCGGTGGCGGTTCTCGATAAACCCGGAAAACTCGATGATGAGGAATACCGAATGATTAGAATGCACCCTCGAATCGGAGCAAAAATTCTTGAACCCATTATTGCATATAAGGAAATCATTCCCATCGTCTTACAGCATCATGAGCGCTACGACGGAAAGGGATATCCCGCCGGCCTTTCCGGTGATGCCATAGATATCGGCGCCCGCATTCTTGCTGTAGCCGATGTTTTTGACGCTCTGACATCGGATCGGCCGTATCGAGAGGGATGGGCTTTAGAGCGGGTCATTGATTTGATAACTCAAGAAGCAGGCCGGCAGTTCGATCCCGATGTTGTAGAAGCCTTCTTAGAGATTATGAAGATGCAAAAAACCAAAGTCGCATAAGTGAGCATTCATGGCACCTCTGCTATATATTATTCAAAAGGCAAAATCAAATCTGCCTGAAAGAAGATGAAGGAAAATGAAACATAAATGGATTATTATTTCGGTATTTATTTTAATTGTCGTATCGATATTCATATTCTACCTTAAAGAGGATGAGGTCTTTCCGGATCGTATGATCGGCAGATGGACGACCTCTGAGCCCAGATACACAGACCGCTTTTTTGAGCTATCACAAACAACGTTTACTTACGGGCTGGGAGGAGATAAAAAAGACGTATGCATTATCTCAAGTATAGAAAAAAGTGTTCAGGACAATAACACGTTATATACGATTAACTATCACAATATAGATGGGATGAAATACACTCGATCCTTTTATTATTATCCGGCAAATGGAGGCGTGATTAAATTCAAAAACCAAAAGGGTATCAAGTGGACTAAAAACAAGGATGCCGTTTCTGAAGAAAATCCTGAATCAGATAAAAATACAAAAAAATAGGTTAAAATGAAACGAACAGAAAATCAGCGAAAATTGAAGAACTATTTAATGGCCAATAAAAGCCAACTCAAAATAGCGCTCGCCAATCTAATGCTCGTGGTATTGGCCGTTGCCGTTATTGTTTTTACAATCCTAAAGCCTTTTTATCAGGACATATATATAATGGATGACCTTTATTCTCAGCATTATTCAGCAAAGTTTTTTCTTGTTTTATTAGATCGGTCATCCTTAGCATTCATTGCCATAATTCTCCTCGCTTTGATACATAATATATTGGCCAATCACAAACTTTGTGGTCCTTTGGTTAACTTTTCAAATACGTTTAAAAAAATTGCTCAGGGAGATTTAACCCGAAAAGTATTTTTGCGACGGTATGATTTTCTTAAAACCGAAGCGCATCAGATTAATGAAATGATTGATTTCCTGTCTGTCCATATAACAGCAATTAAAAAAGACAATGACCGGTTACTTTCGGTTTTAAAGGAAGTTGACACTGGTAAGATGGAAAAAAACAAGTATGAAAACGCCTTGAACACGGTTAAAAAACAGGCGAATCTATGTAATGAACACTTATCCAAATTCAAAATTTACGGTATAAACAATCCAGAGCGACATCATGAGCCCGATGCTTGATTTCTGCAATTCATACACTTACTAATAAGTCAGTTAGATACTCGACATAACTCTTATCAATGAAAATATTACCGAATCCTTTTCAAAAGTGCCTAAAGTTTGAAGTGACCTAAAGTGCCTGAAGTTGAGGTAGCGCTAAAGCGCTGCCATTAATAAATAATTGGCTGAAAAATTCCTTAACTTTAGTTCACTTTAGCTCATTTTAGGCACTTGCAACTTTTTCTGTTTCAATATCAAAGTCAGCATATCAGTAAAAATGTTGAGTAGGATTTGTATTCATTAGTAAGTGGTCATAACTCCTTGAACTGGGAAATGATCGCTTCGATGCTGGATTTGGCATCGCCGAAAAGCATGCGGGTGTTTTCCTTGTAGAAAAGGCGATTATCGATACCGGCAAAGCCGGGAGCCATGGAGCGTTTCAGGACGATTACCGTTTTTGACCGGTCAACGTCAATAATGGGCATGCCGAAAATGGAGCTATTCTTATCCTCCCGTGCGGCAGGATTGACGATATCGTTTGCACCCACCACCAAACAAACATCGATACTTGCAATGGAACGGTTGATTTCCTCCATCTCAATCAGCTTATCATAGGGAACATCTGCTTCGGCAAGGAGCACATTCATGTGTCCCGGCATTCGGCCGGCAACGGGATGGATCGCATAGCGGACTTCAGCACCGTTTTCTTCAAGCAAATCTGCTAGTTCACGAACCGCATGCTGTGCCTTGGCAACGGCCATTCCATACCCGGGAACAAAAACCGCTGAACAGGCGGCCTCAAGGATGTAGTAGGTGTCTTCCGGTGAGATGGGTTTCACCTCCCCTTGAAAATCGGCCTCGGATTTCCGGGTCACCGAACCAAAACCGCCAAAAAGGACATTATAGAGGGATCGATTCATGGCCTTGCACATCACATTGGTGAGAATAATACCGCTGGCACCCACAAGGGCACCGGAAACGATAAGGATATTATTCTCGATGGCAAGACCGGCAGCACATGCCGCAATACCCGAATAGCTGTTTAAAAGGGAGATCACCACCGGCATATCCGCGCCGCCGATGGGTATCACTGCCAACACGCCGAGTATCAGCGAAAGAATGATAATCCCGATTAAAATGGGATACCCGTCCGCAGGATTGGCAATAAAAAAAGCGCCCCCCATGAGTGCAGCCACGAAAATCAATCCGTTAAGAAACGTCTGGCCAAAAAAGAGCACCGGTTTTCCCGTGATTACTTCCGATAGTTTGCCCCAGGCGATGATACTCCCTGAGAAGGTTACGCCGCCGATCAGCACGGCTAGAAAAAGGGTAGTCATAATAAAAAGGTTGTAAAATCCCAATTCATGATAGGTGGCCGAGCCGACCAGGAGGCTCGCGATACCGCCGAAGCCGTTAAAAAGTGCGACCATCTCGGGCATCTGGGTCATCTGGACGAGACGGGCAAAAAAACCACCGATGAGACCGCCCAGGATTATACCGAGGGCGATCCATTTGTAGTCAATGATGCCCCCGTTAACAAGGGTGACGACAACGGCGAGAAACATTCCCACGGCGGAGATGAAGTTGCCTTTTCGCGCCGTGACCGGAGAGGTCAGCAGCTTCAGGCCGTAAATAAACATGATGGCCGAGGCAATATATACCAGATTTATGACAAGTGTTATTTGCACACCTTTTCCTTATCGGTTTTTGGTTTAAACATTTTCAACATCCTGTCGGTGACCATATATCCGCCCACCACATTGACCGTTGCGAAGGCTACCGCAAGTGTACCCAGAATGATGCTCAACATGCCCCCTGCCGTTCCGGCGGCGATAATGGCTCCAACGAGCGTAATTCCCGAGATGGCATTGCTTCCGGACATCAGCGGAGTGTGAAGCCGCGCGGGAACCTTGGAAATCACCTCAAACCCAACAAAGATTGACAGTACCAGTACCAGCCCCATACAGATCAGACATGCCGCCTTGCATTCCTCATGACCCATGGTGTACCTCCTTCATATTTTTTTTCACGGTCTGGCTGAAGATTTCATGTTTATGGGTGACCAGACACCCCATTATAATTTCATCATCCGGGCGCAGTTTCATGCGCTTTTCTTCATCATCCCAGTACTCCAGAATGAAATTGACGATGTTTCTTGAATACATCTGGCTTGCGTGAACGGCAACGCGGCCGGGCATATTCTCAAACCCGATGATACGGACACCCTGAATTAAAGTTTCCTCTCCGGGCACAACTCCCTCCACATTTCCACCTCCCTCAGCGGCAAGATCGACCACTACGCTTCCTTTTTTCATGGCGTTAATCATCTGTTTGGTAATGATCAGAGGGGCCTTATTGCCGAATAATTGTGCCGTCGTAATGACGATGTCGGCGGCGGCACAGTGCTCGGTCATGGCCTGGCGCTGTATTTCGAGCTGCTGATCCGTGAGGGCTTTGGCATATCCGTCAGCGGTTTGCCCGGTTTCACCCAGGTCAATTTTAATAAATTTTGCGCCCAGGGACTGCACCTCTTCTTCAACAACGGGTCGGGTATCGAATGCCTCCACCCGTGCACCCAGGCGCCGTGCCGTGGCGATTGCCTGAAGGCCTGCCACGCCCGCACCGATGACAAATACTTTTGCCGGTGCAATGGTTCCCGAAGGGGTCATCATCATGGGCAATATCTTTTGGAGACGCTCTGAAGCCAGAATAACGGCCACATAACCGGCCAGACTCGCCTGGGAGCTCAATACATCCATACTTTGCGCCCGTGTGGTTCGGGGAATCATCTCCATACTGACCGCACTGATGCCCTGTGAGACAAACGCTTTCAAAAGCTCCTTTTCATTAAAGGGATCGAAATAACTGATGTGAAGGGCCCCCTGCTTGAGCCATTTAATCTCTTGGAGGGGCGATTGACGTATACGAAGAATGATATCCGACGTTGATAAAAGAGTCTTGCGCTCAGTAGTAACTGTAGCTCCCGTCGCCGAATAATCCGCATCATGATATCCGATGGGTTCTCCCATACCCGATTCAATTTCCACCTCTGCACCTTTTTTTACGAGGGTTTTCACATCACCGGGAATCAGGGGGACCCGGGTTTCTCCGGAATGGTATTCTTTAGGAACGGCAATCTTCACGTGTTGCCTCCCGACATTTTAACCCTAAATGATCGTAAACAAAATGGATAGAACAGAAAAACACCCAGACTGCTGAATTATCTAATACAGTATATACTACAGCGTGGTTTAAAGCTCAAGGAAAAAGATAAACGCATATACAACTTTGTCAAGAATTTTTTGGAGTTACAAAGACAAAATGTACAAAAGAGCATTATGCCTTTTATTTCTTTCGTTGCATGGCGTTGCTTTCTGATATAAGTTCGGTAAGAAGCTGATGAATGGTCCAGTTTTCCGACGTAGGCGTTAAGGTCGCCCACAGCGTATTCTTCATGCCGGTTTTTTTGCACACCCTCATCAGGCTGAACAGCTCTTTTTTCAAAATACCGGAAACAATAACCGCCCTTGGAAGTTGTGAAGATTCTCCCTCACCCTCACCATCGGAAAGTTTCAGAAGATCGGAAAGTACGGTAGAAGACTGGTTTTCGGATACCCAGATTTTTGAAACATTGCTGAGACCGACCATTTTTAGGATTGCGTTGAAATTGGACTGTGCAGCCGTTGAAAACCCACATAGCAGCAGTTTTTGGGGACCGTACAACGGTTTGTCAGATGGTTTAATTCTTTCAAATTTGGCTTCCGTCATGAGACGTCTCCTTTTTTGGTTTCCGGTTGAAAAATACCATATTCCGGCTCAGGAAGTGCCGCTCGCCCTAAGGTTTTTCAGCCACATGGACAACGGCGATTCCGTTGGTCAGTCTCCGATAGACAACCTGATGAAAACCAATGTCTCTCAAAAGCTCCGACAACGCTTCCGGTAGCGGAAACATTCTTATGCTTTCGGGCAACAGCGTATACGCCTGACGGGACCCCACTAAAATCTGCCCGAGAAGGGGTATCACATGAAAAGAATATACATCGTATAGCCATCGGAACACGGAAGCGGTTGGTTTAGAAAATTCCAGACACATCATTTTTCCACCGGGTTTAAGAATACGATGCATTTCTTGGAATCCCAACTCCATATGGGTCAAATTTCGTATTCCGAAGCCGACCATAGCCGCATCAAATGCTTCATCCGCAAATGAAATCGACTCTGCATCTCCCTGAATATACTCAATGCGGTTTCTTTGGTCGGGGCGATTGTGTTTGACACGTCCGACCTGCATCATTTTACGGTTGATGTCGTAAATGATAATTTTACCGGAAATATCGACGGATCTGGCCGCCAATACGGCGAGATCTCCGGTGCCGCCGCAGACGTCAAGCACCCGGTCACCGGGTTTCAGATGCATCATTTCAATGGCCCTTCTTTTCCACAGGTAGTGGATGCCGAAACTCAGCAGTGTGTTCATGAAGTCATATTTGGAGGCGACCGTGTTGAAATGCCGCATGGTTCGGCCGACTTTCTCCGTTTTGGGAATTTGCTGAAAGCCAAACGGAACCGTCTCTTGCCGATCCGGATGAGTTTTTGGCCGACCTTGCTCTGTTTCCTGTTTATACCAGATGTTTTTATCTCGTATCATCATTTAGACCCACTTTTGCCGGACTGTAAAATCATGAGAATATGTGTCAAAGATTTTAGTTTGTTGGTTATCCAGCTTTCACCGGTAACGGGTTGGTTCCGTCATAACGTATCGCTTGGGCGAAAAAGGATAGCCAGATTTAGTTTTTGATTAACATGCATTTAACGTAAACAATACTGCATATCAGAAGGCGGCTGAAGGATCAAGCATATGAAAAGAAATATTAAAACCTCCCGTAGATTATGTACTTAATCAACTCAGATATCCGGAATATCCTTTGTTCAAGGCAATTACCGGGATGTAAGATTGCTTTTGACCTACGGCTAAAATCCGTGACGGCGTATGATGGGCTTTGCCGAAATCCTTCACTCTCTCTATCCGAAGATAAACTTGATAATTTGTTAAATTATGTTTATATTAAAATTTATAATATTTTTTTGCCAGCAATATTCATTAACTAATTGAAAATCCGGTATTTTTCGAGAGAGGAACTATAAATGATTGAATTCATTTACCAGACGTTGGCCAGGTTGGGTTACAGCCATCCGCTGCATCCCGCTATGACACATATCCCAATGGGAATGATCATCGGCGGATTTTTATTTGCTGTCGGTTCTGTGGTGATGAAAAATGATGACCTGGCTATAGCAGCACATTTTAGCTATGCTCTGGCACTTATCTTTGTTTTGCCCACCATGATATTGGGTTACATGGACTGGCAATATAAATTCGAGGCGGAATGGAATGGTTTGATCTTGACAAAAATCATCTTGGCACTGATATTGACCGGTATGCTCGTTATTACCTTTTTTTATGGAAAAAATGTGAAAGTTGATTTTAAAAAGAAATTGATCCTTTATGGAATTTGTTTTGCCATTGCCATGGGTCTGGGATTCATTGGTGGAGAACTTCAATACGGATAATGCTGAAAGACAAAGGATCGCTTAACTAGTGTTCATCCATAAACGGCATCTTTTTGCCATCGGCGGCGTTCTCGCTCGTTTTCAATCCTCGACATAGCGCGCTATGCCTGCGGTTGAAAACTCGCTCGGGCCTTGCCGAAAACCAAAATCTACCATTTCTGGATTGACACTAACTAAAAAAATCATGATCACGCCATGAAGGGTAAATGCGGCATTGTACGTTTCGGCGGACATGATGGTTTCTCCGACCGTCATCAATTCCACCCGGATGAGAAGCCCCAATCCAACAGCGATGCCA
>Ga0180432_10010982_pt1 | contig 10740 bp, 10 predicted proteins | sample SS_ome_10_FD_132414 | JGI IMG/M metagenome (GOLD analysis project Ga0180432, IMG submission 132414) | Hypersaline lake sediment archaeal communities from the Salton Sea, California, USA - SS_1_MS_2 metaG | ecosystem: Environmental > Aquatic > Non-marine Saline and Alkaline > Hypersaline >...
GGTAGGCATAATCTGCAAGGTTTTAGGGCATTTTCCCCATTTTCTTGCGGTTCGTGTCACCCACATTCTACCATAATTCTCTACCGGATAAAAGGTTATGAGCTTTTTAAGGATCGACTATTTTATTCTTCTGTTTTTCGGTTTTTTGATTTTCGCGGACGAGCGGATCCAACAGACCATCGTCAAATTGCGCTTTGTCTCCCTGATCGTGGCCATCGCCCTGTTGGTGTTGCTCAAGAGGGGCGTTTTCATCCGAACCCAACCCAGATTCGTTGGCCCGGTTTTTCAGGAAACACTCTCTTCCTGGTGCTTCGTTCTGGCCATCCTTGGACTGGGCATGAAATACCTGAGCGCTACGGGACGCTTTCTGCGTTATGCCACGGAGGCGGTTCTTCCCTTCTACATGCTCCATCAACCCATAATTCTGCTGATCGCCTTCTGGGTCGTGCAGCTACAGATTCCCATAATAGTGAAGTATCTCATTATAGTAGTTCTCTCTTTCGCAGGCATTATGCTTCTGTACGAGGGTATAAGGCGGGTTGGGGTACTGCGCTTTCTCTTCGGTATGAAACGGCGCAAGGCGGTAGCGAAAGTGCAAGGCTGAGATAGCGAGGTGTGGAAATCATGAAGGAACGAAGGTACGACATCGATTGGCTGCGCGTTCTGGTCATGCTCACAGTTTTCTTGTTCCACTGCAACCGGTTTTTTGCAGGCGGTCCATGGCATCTGAGGAACGACACTCAGAGCATGGCCTCCCTGGTGTTGCTGAGCTGGCTTGAAATGTGGTTTATGTCTCTGTTCTTCCTGCCTTCCGGCGTCGGGTCGTGGTACGCACTCCGATCCAGAACCAGCGCAGGGTATCTCTGGGAACGGGTAAAGCGGATTCTGATACCGCTGTTCACGGTGGGCCTGTTTGTCCTGCTTCCGCCGCAGTACTATTTTGAGAAGTACACAAATGCTGGGTTCGCCGGCTCCTTCTGGGAAAGCCTGGCCCTCTATTTTCGGGGAGTTGGCCATGTTCGCATCACCAGTCCCGGCGCTCTGTTGCCCCTGCCCTTTGTAGGTCATCTGTGGTTTCTCTGGTTCCTGTTTCTGATCTCCTTGCTGACCTTGCCGCTTCTACGCGGCCTGCGTTCGGGTCGGGGCCTTGCCTTTATCGACAGATTGGCCCGGCTGTGTGTTCGAAGGGGCGGCATATTCCTCTTCCTGATACCGGTGATTTTTGTCCGTGTCGCTTTGAGGAGCTTCTTTATAGGAGAGAACACCTGGGCCGATTTTTTCGAGTACTTGGTGTTCTTCCTCATCGGCTTTATTCTGCCCGTAGACACCCGATTTACCGACAGCATAAAGAAGCACGGCTGGATTTGCCTGATAGTAGGCCTTGTAGCTTATGGAGCCCGCGGATTTTTGGTCATGGGATTGGGATACAACTATCCGGGAGGGGAATCGTTTTCCTTGATGTTCGTACTCTTCGAGGCCGTGATGGGCATCGGCCGTGTTTGCTGGATCGTCTTTGTCTTGAGTCTGGGAGCCAAGTATCTGAACGTCAACCGGAAGGTTCTGACCTACGGCAATGAAGCGGTGCTGCCCTTCTACATATTTCACCAGACAGTCATCCTATGCGTCGGTTGGTACGCCATTCGCTGGAACATGAGCATCCTGTTGAAGCTGCTGATCATCGCTGTGGTCTCCTTTGTGCTGATCATGGTTCTGTACGAGGGGCTTGTTCGGCATTTCAACGTCGTGCGATTCCTCTTCGGTATGCGACCTAAGAAGAGGCGCGCCACGGCACAAACAAACGAAAACTAAGGAGGAAAGCCATGACGGAACGAAGGTACGATGTCGATTGGTTGAGGGTTATCGCCGTGCTGGCGGTTTTCCTGCTGCACACCTCCCAGTTCTTCGGCACGGGTGGCTGGATATTAGAGAATGCTGAGCGCTCCTTTATCGTCGATGTGCTCAGAGGCGCTTTGATTGACAGATGGGTCATGCCCCTTCTGTTTCTGCTCTCTGGAGTGGCGTCCTGGTACGCACTCAAGTCCAGGAACGCCGGACAGTATCTCCTTGATCGGGTCAAACGACTGCTGATCCCTCTGTACGGCGTCGGTTTGTTTATCCTTCTGCCGCCTCAGGCCTATATCGATTGGTCTGTCAACAGCGGCAACAGCGGTACTATTTGGCAGATGATCCCACGCTACCTCAGCAACCTGGGTTTGAGTCTTCAAACTCCCTATTCGACTCTTCCCTATGCCGGGCATCTGTGGTTTCTCCAGCACCTGTTTATTATCTCCCTGGTGATGCTGCCGCTGCTCCTTTTCCTTAGATCAAAGGCGGGCCGGAGTTTTATCGACAAACTGGCCGGCATCTGTCTGCGCCCCGGCGGCATTTTCCTGTTTTTGATTCCTCTGATTGGGATCCGCATCGCCTTTGAACATTTCATGTTTGCACGACCGCAATCCTGGTCCGATCTATTCGCCTACGCCGTTTTCTTTGTAATCGGTTATATCATCGCAGTTGATCCCCGCTACACCGAGAGCATCAAGAAACACGGCTGGGTTGGCTTGCCTTTGGGGATACTAGGCTTTGGTGGTTTTGCCTTCTTGGTTACTTCCGGGTACAACTGGGGGGCTGAGCCTTTTTCCCTGAAATATGTACTTTTCCAAATCACAGACGTTGTCTGCCAGTGGGGCTGGATCGTATTCATATTCAGCATGGCTGCGAAACACCTGAATATTAAAAGCAGGGTGGTGACCTACGGCAATGAGGCGCTGCTGCCCTTCTACGTATTACATCTGACCGTCGTGTACGGCGCAGCCTGGTTTATCCTGCCCTGGAACCTGGGAATCCTGCCGAAATTCCTGATCATAACCGTGGTTTCCTTTATCGTGATCATGGCCCTGTACGAGGGGCTCGTGCGCCACCTCAATGTAGTGCGATTCCTCTTCGGCATGAGACTCAAGAAAAGGCGGGTCAGGGAAACGAGCTAGATTGGAGTGCCCATAGAGTGCGCCCTGACGGGGGATGTAGAGGCGGAGAACCTCAACTCAACAACCGCTTCAGTAACAACTCCACAAACAATCCTCCTGCCCATGAGGCCAGCGGGATCAGCAGGTAGAGGATAATACGAACGAAGGTGGAGATGCGGAAAGGCCACTCGGGAACCTCATCGATAAATTGGTGGTAGGTAATCAGATCCGCCATCTGGCTCGATACCGTGTCTGCTGAGGAGTCTTTTAAACGCATCTGGGCTTTATGTATTCCTTTGAGAGCCCAGGCCAACTCCTCCTGCTTGGCTTCACGTATGCGCCGGTGAACTCCCCGGACCGGCAGGATGAGGCCGACTACCGCAACAGGTACGACGATTCCTTCAATAAGCACAATGGTGAGTAGCATTCCCGATTCCATCAGAAAGAAACTCAAAATGGAGATGGTGCCCACGATCAGCAGCACGTTTCGAATCCCTTGGTGGACAAAAGGGGCCAGAGGACTTAGGTCCAGGAGATCAATGGGCTGTAGCCGATCTGCCGTACGGGAGATCTCCATAGAGACCTTGACAATAACGTAGCACAGACAGCCGGCAAAAAAACCGATGAGTAGACCCAGGATGCGGTGCCAGACAATCTCCGGAGACCATAATCTCGGATTCCAGGGGGAGTCCGCACTCAGGTAGGGAGTCAGCACGGTTAGGGCTACCCCTGCGATCGCAGATCCAATAATACCGGCCTTTGAAACCTGGAAACCCGCCGAGAGCTTTTCGGTCGAGTCGAGCATCGGTTCGAGCAGGCGGAGGCTCGATCTGGCACTATGAAAAACGTATAGAATCGCCGCCGGCATATACCCAGCCAGAAGGCAGTGTAGGATTGCGAGCCTGAGATCCCGCAAGATGTGTTCCGCACCCGCTTTCTGCAGCAGTGCGAACCGCCCGAGCAGTAACTCAGAGACGAGTAAACCCAGTAGCAGGAAGCCGGCCGAACAGATCCCGACTATAAGCGCTGCAGTGCCGGTCCTTTTTCTCGATTTGTTCATTCCCTCGTGCTCTACAGATATCCTGCCATTTTACTCGTAGTCATGATTCAGGCTCAACAGGATTGGGTTAAAAAAGCGAATGTGTTACAACCTCGCCTTTTGCCTTCGTAGGGCATCCGATTGTAGCGAAAGTGCGGGAGTGAGCCATGGAAGGCGAGAAGAACCTCTACGGAGTGGAAAAAACAGGACGAGTGGAAAATGAGCATTTGGTAGAAGTGGAATAATCGAGATGATCTGAAAACTCAAGATTCGCACGGGCTTCATCCATTCTACAATACCCTGTGCTTATATAACACTACTAGGAGGAGTTCGTTATGCGACGTACTATCATTGTTCTAATCATTGTATTGGCGTTTTGCGGGAGCCTGTCAGCTCAGGAAGCAGAATCTCTACTGGGTCAGGGTGCAGAACTTGGATTTGTCTGGGCGCTCGAGGCAAAAGGTTATTCTATTCAAGACACGATAGGCATCGGTTATGGGGCGCATTTCAGTTTATTATTTAAAAACATCGCCACTTCTTTCGGGTGGGCGGGAGTCATGAACATTAGTCACCCGGAAGTCAACTTTGGATACATGGGCCTTTTCACTCAATATACATATAATCCGAATAGTCTGTTTCACTTCAGCGGTCAGTTGCTGTTGGGAATCGGGTCGACAAAGGACTATCAGCAACCGAAATCGAGCCCTTTCGACAACTTCGGCAATATCACAGGACCCGGATTCTATGTAATCGAACCTGGAATCAACGGTGAGATGAACTTCCACACCAAAGTTAGATTGGTAGCCGGACTAAGTTATCGCTTTGTGTTTGGGCTGGATTCCACCGATCCCCTGGTAGCAATTACGAATGTTAACAACAGGGATCTGAGCGGATTGAATATCAATCTTGGAGTAAAGTTCGGCGCGTACTAGAATAAAACGCGGGCTGTGGCTTCAGGTATCTGCGCAAAGCAGCACTGTTATAGCAGTGGTGATGTAAGCCTCCAAGTACAAGGGAGCAGCAGCGGGTGTCGCGGATATGAGGGGGTCGGAAACCGTCAAGTCTTTTTAGTATTCGCTAGGGTGAAGAATTTCCTGAAGGAGGCAAATCGTGACGGAACGAAGGTACGACATCGATTGGTTGAGGGTTGTCGCCATGCTGGCCATCTTCCTCTACCACTGTACCCGCTTCTTCGATACAGAGGGGTGGGAGTTGAAAAACCCGGAACAGAGCGAGCTTCTCTTTATACTGATGCGTGGTTTGATCTGGCCATGGGTCATGGAGCTCTTCTTCCTGTTGTCGGGAGTCGGCACCTGGTATGCGCTAAAGTCCAGGCGCGCCGGGGCGTTCCTCTGGGAGCGGGTCAAGCGGCTTCTCATCCCATTGTATACGGTGGGTCTCATCGTTCTGCTGCCAGTCCAGTACTACTTTACTCTGCATACCAATGCGGGGTATACCGGCAGCTTCTGGCAGGTTATTCCACGCTACTTCGCCGACTTCAGACCGCCCCGATTAACAGCGTATCCCGGAACTCTATTGCCCATGCCCATCACCGGACATCTGTGGTTTCTCCGCTATCTCTTTCTGATTTCGCTGGTAATGCTCCCTCTGTTGCTGTATTTGAAATCAGAACAGGGGAAGCGCTTGGTCGCGAGATTTGCCGGATGGTGTGAGGGCCGGGGCGGGATATTCCTTTTCCTGATACCCCTGTCCTTGGCGCGCCTCGGATTTCAGGGTCTGTTCGCAGGTCAGAGAAGCTGGGCGGATTTGCTCTGGTATGCAATCTTTTTTGTAACAGGCTACATTATGGCGGCCGACAAACGCTTCACAGTGGACGTTAGGAAATATAGGTGGATCTGCCTGGTCCTGTGGATCGTCGGCTTTGGTGGATTAGGTGCATTAGTGTTGGCACTCGGCTATGATCCCTTCTCGGGTGGGGCATACTTCTCGTTGTTGTACGTGCTCTATCAAATATCATGGAGCATAATGAGTTGGGGCGCGGTTGTGTTTGTTCTGAACATTGGGGCCAGGCACCTGAACAGGAGCTCGAAGATACTGGCTTATGGCAACGAGGCGGTTTTGCCTTTCTACCTGTTCCACCAGACGGTTATACTTTGCGTTGGCTGGTTCCTCATACGCTGGGACATGGGCATCCTGTTGAAGCTCCTGATCGTCGTCGTGATCTGCTTCCCCTTGACCATGATCCTGTACGAGGGACTGGTTCGGCATTTTAATGTGATGCGATTTCTCTTTGGCATGAGGCCTCATCCGCGCGCTGGAAGAGTGCGGGGCGATCGTGATCGGCCACAGCGATGATCCCGAGGTAGATTGATGAGTGCCGGTAGCTTGTTCTATCTGTCCAGCACCGTGATCCCCGGATACAGGGAGTATCCGGGGTCGAAGGTGAGGATGGTGGATATGCCGTAGCGTTCCATAACGGCTATATGAAGGGCATCCCGAGCAGAAAGGCTGGTATAGCCCAGAACGATCTCCTTGGCCCTTTCGGCATCCTCCTGGTCTACCGGATAGATCTGGTCAGCGATTTTTAATATAACCTCGAAGGCGGGCTGGATGGCATCCCTGCGGTTGATGGATACATAGCGGTGAAGGATTTCCTGAAGGACTTCGGCATCCGTAACCAGGCGTTCACCTGCCGCGATGTTCTGTTCCAGGATTCTCCTGGTATCGATCTTGTGGGGATGAGCCGCCCCTACCAGGTACATGGGGATGTTGGAGTCGAGGAAGATCATTGCGCTCCGTACCCCGATTCTATATCCCCGAGCATCTGGTCTATGTCGGCAGTAGGAAAGTCACAGTTTATCGCTGTGCGCACAGCTTCGAGCTTGCGTCGAGCGTCGATTTGCGGTCGAGTCTGTCGGGCGGAGCGCAGTGCCCGGCGAACCCATTCGGCCACAGAGACTTTTTCCCGGCGGGCAAGAGCCTGTATCTCCCGCAGCTCATCATCTGTAATGATCACTTGAAGTCGCTTACTCATATATATAGACTATTTGACTACATACTAGTAGTCAAGAGGAAGTGATTATGAGGCACTCCGTGAGGCGGTTCGATGACTGCATGTTTGCCAAGCCGGCGAACATCATGTAACCTGCCAGCGAAAACTCAAAGTTTCGATTTCTATGAGCAGGTAAAAAGGACTGCCTGCCGATTATAGTAACAGCTAGAGGTAAACAGTGTTCGAAGTTCTTGTTATAGACAATCATCCACTTATTCGCGATTACGTTTCGACCCTGCTCGGCAAGGAGGGCTATTCCGTGCTGTTGGCAGAGGACGGGCTGGCAGCCCTCGATCTGCTGAAAAGGTCAAAACCGAAGGTCATCTTCGTTGACCTGATCATGCCCAACATCGACGGACAGACCTTCTGTCGCATTCTGCGCCGTATGCCGGAGCACAAGGATTGCTTCCTGGTCATACTCTCGGCAACAGCAGCAGAGAGCGTGCATCCAATAGGCCGGGACAAGGTCAATGCCTGCATCGCCAAAGGGCCCTTCAAACAGATGGGAACTCATATTCTTGATGTTCTAGAGCTGGCTCAACAAAGCGATTTCAAGGCCGTCGAAACCGGGGTCAGGGGTCTTGAGGATATCCACGCCCGAGAAATCACCAAAGAACTTCTGCTGTTGAAGCATCACTTCGAGGTAGTGCTGGCCAGCATGAGCGAGGGGATCCTGGAGATAAACGGGGAAGGCAGAATCGTTTATACGAACGCAGCAGCCATGGAAATCACCGAGATGCCGGAGGAACGCCTGCTGTCCTCCAGGTTTCTCGAGTTGTTTGCCGAAGACGCCCGCAGCGCTGTTGCCTCCTATCTGAAGGAGGTCAGGGAGTCTGTAGGCAGCCCCTCCTTCGCCGGTACTGAGATCAAGTTCGGGGACAAGGAGTTGGAGCTGCGGGTCTATCCGATTCACGATGACGGGGAAAAATCGATCGCCCTGCTGATGGATATTACCGAGAGGAGGCGCTTCGAAGATCAGCTGCGGCGTTCCCAGCGTCTCGAATCGATCGGCACCCTGGCCGCGGGAGTGGCCCACGATTTCAACAATCTGTTGACCGTGATCCAGGGAAACGCCGACATCATGTCCATGGATCTCCAGCAGACCCATCCTCACTTCGAGCGGCTTCAGGAGGTCCTGCGCCAGGTACAGAGTGCAAAGCGACTGACCGGTCAGTTGCTCGGTTATGCCCGTAAGGGAAGATTCGAAGTCAGCCTGCTGGATCTCAACCAGATCATCCGGGAGACGGCGGAAACCTTCGGCAGAACCCGCAAGGAGATCTCGATCCACGTGGAGCTGGATCCCGAACTCGAAGTATTCGAAGGTGATGCCGGTCAGATCGAGCAGTTGGTTCTGAATTTGCTTCTAAACGCGGGGGATGCGATGCCCGGTCAGGGCAACCTGGATATCCAGACGCGCAACGTCAGTCACGAGGAGATTTCAGGCAGTATCTTCACCCCCAAAGAGGGGCCCTACGCGATGATCGCGGTTCATGACACCGGCATCGGAATGGACCAGGAGACCCGAGAGCGCATCTTTGAACCTTTCTTCACAACCAAGCAGATGGGCCGGGGAACGGGGTTGGGTCTGGCATCCGTGTATGGAGCGGTGAAGGGACACGGCGGCTACGTCGATGTGGAATCGGAGATCGGCAAGGGGACCACCTTTCGCATCTATCTGCCGATCAAGCGATCGGCGAGTGTGGAAATTCCTGTAGAATCGGAACAGGACAGGCCTGATTCTTCGCAGCCGCAGAGGCGCGGCACGATTCTCCTGGTGGACGACGAGCAGGCCGTGCTCAAGGTGGCCACGGAAATCCTACGCAAATTGCGCTTCAACGTGTTGGCTGCCGAAAATGGAAGCAAGGCTCTACGGCTGTATCGTAAGAACCGAAAACAGATCGTTCTGGTTATCCTGGACATCGTTATGCCCGGAATGGGCGGTAGCGAGGTCTTCCGGGAGCTGCGAAATCTGGTTCCGGAGGTGAAGGTATTGCTGTGCAGCGGGTACAGCATCCAGGGAGAGGCGGATCGTCTGATCGGTATCGGAGCCAGCGGTTTTATCCAGAAACCGTTCAGCCTCCGCAGCCTGGAACAGAGCATAGACGATATTCTGCAGCCCGGGGGAAGCTGATATGGATATCAAATCCTTGGCGGAGGATCTTGGTTTGGAGGAGGAGGATGTGCATCGACTTATCCTGACCTTCCTGGAAACGACCGAGCAGGATCTTCTCCTGCTAAACCAGGCTTGTTCCCAGAAAGACGCAGAGCGGCTGCGTGCAACCGCCCATCATATCAAGGGAGCCGCCAGGAATCTGGAGTTGAATGAGATCGCCGAAGCGGCAATGGCGATCGAGGCGAAGGCAGGTTCAGGGATTGTCGAGGATCCGGCCGTTGCGATCCAATCAATACGCAAGCGGTTGGAGTTGATTCGTTCCGAGTTGTCGGTACAGGATTAGAGCCATGGCTGTAGCGATATCCCGAAGAGAGATCGAAAAAGAGGCGGATGACAACATAGCTTTGGGCCGCCTGTTGCGAATAGAGCGGGAGGAGCTCAAGAAGAAGGCGGTGGAGCGGGTTCTGGATGCGGATCTACGCATATCCCAGAAGATCGAGAAGATTCGGGAAATCGATGAGAAGCAGGAAGCCCAGGAGATCGAGCGGATCGTTCAACGCGCCTATCTTCAGGCCGTACGCCGGGAGTTTGTCAGGCTTCGCAATGCCGTTAAAGCCCCTCAGAAGAGCATCCCCTATCTGCGCTACATCTTTAGAGAACGAGGGCGGATCAGCGATTTCGGTCGCAAAACCCACGTTCTGGCCACACCCCTTTTCCCCCCGGGTATTCGTCTAAACAGGGAGCTGCGTAATTTCTTCGTGCGGGATCTGCAGAATTGGTCGGTGGAAATTGCCCACCGGCTGGAACTGATCACCGAGCACGGCTGGCTGCACCTTACCCCCCTGCAGTACAACCTGGTGGTATTGCTCAAATCTCTGGCCGACAAGTGCATTTCCTTCGACTTCGTTCATCTGAACTACAGGGACCGAAACCTGATCGATAAGATGAAACGTATCGAGGCTCTGTTCCTCATGATGCACTATCGGGGCGAGTATGTGGGCATCATCCAGGATTCGATCCAGATCGTGTACAGGAAACAGGGCAAGGGTGAAGAGGAGGGCCGGGAAACCTGCAACCTGGCCGCTCGCATCCTGGAACAGGAGGGGAGCCTTCCCTCCCTGTACAACTGCATCGCGGGCTTGAACATGGTGAAACACCGGTGTTTTGTCACGTTGGGGGCGCTGATGAAAACCGGCCTGGGCGATGCTGTCAGCACGCGGGAGTTTAACTGCAGTCTCGAGGTCAGGCAGCGTATCGATGCCTACGTCCGCAACTCCCTCGAATCCATCAAGAAACTGCACACTCAGCTGCAGGAGGTCCGTCGTCTGAACAGCTATCTGAACTACGACGAACAAGGCCTGGTCGATTCGGGCAATTTGGACCTTTTGTACGAAAAGACGGTTCCAAAAGACGAGGGGGATTTCCAGAGCGATCAGGGGAACGTCCTGTTGTTTGCCCAGCGTCTGTTCGATTCTTTCTACACGAACTTCCTCTCGCTTCTAAACGGCCGGGTAGAGCTTGACGGGATCGGCCAAAGAGCCGTTTTTTCCCGTTCCTTTTACGAGATGGAGATGGCCAGGTTGGGGACCATTATCGAGAAGTTGAAGAA
>Ga0180432_10010983_pt1 | contig 10739 bp, 7 predicted proteins | sample SS_ome_10_FD_132414 | JGI IMG/M metagenome (GOLD analysis project Ga0180432, IMG submission 132414) | Hypersaline lake sediment archaeal communities from the Salton Sea, California, USA - SS_1_MS_2 metaG | ecosystem: Environmental > Aquatic > Non-marine Saline and Alkaline > Hypersaline >...
CCCGGAACTCCGGTGGGCGCAATCCTAACCGAACTCAGACGCGGCCGCCCGGATGCCGTCAGGGTTCGTGTAGCTAATGGGGTATGGTTGTCGGAGCTGCTACCCAAGCTGAGCAGAAACCTGGGCATCCATTGGGAGGAGTTGCGGGAAGCCGCTCGTGATTCTGCCTTGCGGTTTCAGGTTGGCACCGATGCGCAGACGGTGGAAGGATACCTGTATCCCGCTGTCTATTACGTGCCGGTCCACAGCTCCGCGCTCGATGTGCTCCGTCAGATGGCAGACACCTTTGAAGCGCATTGGGACGCCAGGTGGAACGCAAGGTTAGACACTCTCGGTCTGACTCGATCCGAGGCCATCTCACTGGCCTCGATAATTGAAGGAGAAGCACCCAAAGACGTGGACCGCGCGTTGATCTCGTCGGTGTACCACAACCGGTTGTCTCGTGGTTTGAGATTACAAGCTGATCCAACGGTGGTCTACGCGCTGGGAAGGAGGACCCGTCTTTACAATGTAGACTACGGCGTGGAATCGGAATACAACACCTACAGGGTGAACGGCCTTCCGCCCGGGCCAATCGGTCAGCCTTCGCTTGCCAGCATCACTGCCGCCCTTTTTCCGGCCTCGACAGACTACTTCTACTTCGTGGCGGATACGAGCGGTCGTCACAAGTTTTCCCGGACCTACAACAAGCACCTCGCTACCATAAGGCGACAGCGTAGCGGACTCTCCAACACATCGCTCGAGGGGCAAGGGCATGCGAAAAGATGATCACAGCGAGAGCTTAGATCCTGTTCAGGATACAAATCCTCCCGAAGTCTAGCCCGTGTAACTCGTTGACCGTCGGAGTTTACGGAAGCACGACTGCCATCAGTGTGGCCGTTCTATCACCATCGTTCCTCGCGCTGTGCGTTCCACCGTTGCCGGTGAACATCGCGTCACCCTCTTCGAGCCACGTTTCGACGCCGTCATCAGTGACGGCGAGCCGCCCTTCCAGCAGATAGTAGAGTTCGGCATCCGGCCCGTGTGCGTGAACACCTACTGATTTGCCCGGTTCTATCTCGACGAGTGCGCAGAGGTTGACCTTGCCAAAGCAATCGCTAGGCTCGAGCAGGTTGGTGAGCCGCAGGGTTCCCTCACCATCCCGGAGCCTGTCGCGCATTTCGACGCGCATGTCCTGCTTTCTCCTGATCACTATTGACACCCTTTCCCGTGATTGACTGAGTTCAAGGAAACTGCATTCTAACCAAACCAGTTCTTTCTCCATAAGCCAAGTAGTATGTGGTGCGAGGAGCCTCAATGTCGGACGTGGACTTGAGAGTATATTTGACCATCACGACTCTACTCTATCAGGCACACCTGGACTAAACATGGAACAGTTGACTGAAGCACACATGGGAAATGCGCGGCGCCTGTGCACCGCTGTGCTGACAATCGGCGGCTGCCTCGGGGCAATTGCATCCTGCGGAACTGAGACTACTCCCGCGACCGTGTCGGTTGAAGTGCCCACGGTTCCTGAAATCCTGGAGATCGTTGAGCGCGTATCTCCAGACTCAATCCTCGCTTCGCTGAGGCAATTCGAATCTCTTGGTGTGAAATCACCCGGATCGCAGGCGATCGTCGAAACGCGCGAGTGGCTTCGGGACAAGTACCGGTCGTACGGCTATTCGGACATCACGCTCCACGAATTTGATTATGAGACGCACAGACTCCAAAACATCGTTGTGAACAAAACGGGGGCTACGCAGCCTGACAGATTCCTCATCATCGACGGTCACTACGATACCGTCGGCGGGCCCGGAGTGAATGACAACGGCTCCGGTGTCGCGATCATTCTCGAGGTGGCTCGTGTCTTGGCGGATATCGACTGCGACGTATCTATCAGGTTCATCAACTTCTCCGCGGAAGAGGAAGGCTTGGTCGGCAGCACAGCATACGTCGAGGATATCGTTGCGCCCCAGGATTTGGATATCCTGCTCGTCCTCAATATCGATGAGGTTGGAGGTGCCGCTGACACAACCAATTCCATGATCACGTGCGAAAGGGATGAGGGTTCCCTCGATCAGAACAATGCGGCCTCGGCAGCGTATACCGACACCATTGCTGCTCTGACGCACACTTATTCCTCATTGGAGACACAGATCGCACACGCCTATGGCAGTGACTACCTCCCTTTCGAAAGGGAGGGATACGTGATCACGGGGTTCTACGAAACCTTGGAATCGAGCCACATTCATTCGCCCAATGACGTTCTCGCGAATATGAATCCCGGATACGTCACGCAAATCGCAAGGGCGACAGTTGCCGCCGCGCTGCATTTTGCCGGGGCTGATTTGGAGCAACACGACCGCTAGGCACTCGCATACACGTATCGCGGTGCGCACCAGGAAAGGTTCGAATGTGGTTCAGAAGCTCAGCCAGTAGTTCAGCTTCACCGCAAAGACGTTGTCCGACTGCCCCTGGCAGAGGTGCTGCACGGCATCTGCCGGATCGAACTGCGGATTCGATCCGTAGGCCGAGCAGCTTCTGGTCCACACGAAGAAGAGCGTAGAGCCAGGCGAGTATTCCCAGCGTAATACGGCATTGCCTCGAAGTGATGTGTAACTGAAATCGGGGTTGTCTATTTGGAATGCCTCGCGCGGACCAGCGCCGTCAGGTTCGAGTTCGTACGAGACGATGGTACCATCAGAATTGCTTTGAGCATTCAGGTTTGACCCCGGCGTTTCCCCGTACACGAGATAGTCGGTGGTGCGCGGGGTTTGAAGTTCCTTGAATCCCCTGTAATCACCGGTTGCGATGTACGGCTGGGCATACAGCTGTAGTGAAAGTGTCGGCGACAACGTGAGGTTGAAGCGGGTCCAGAGTCCGGTGGACTGCTGGTATACTTCCGCAAAGACATACCGGGTGCCGAACATGCTCGATGCTGTTTCGTCTGTACCCGACGTCAAATACTGTTGCGCCGTCACTCCGGCCCCGTACTCCGGCACTAGTTGAATCGCGATTTTCGGGTTCGGCTGCCAGTTGATGTTTGCGAATATCCACGCGTTCCACGAACCCAGTTCGTCGCCGCGGGCGTTGCCGCCACCCCAAAGCGTCATTCGTTTCCGGTTATCCGAGGCCAACCGGAAACCCACGTTCCACCCGGCGGGGACGACAGCGACAGGACCGCCGCGCGTGAGGTTGTCGGACACGGCACGCGTGATGCCTTCCACGTAGCCCATCACAAACCAATAGTTGAGAAACTCGACGCTCCCGCTCAGCTGGGCGGACGTGCCCAGACGATCACCCCCGTGGTTCCACGAAGCTCTTGCGGAGACGGCAACGTCAGCAGACCGGAACACTCTGCCAGGCCGGGTCCAGCGGCGGGTGGCATTGCCCGACACGCCGATACGGTCGGCACGTGTCTGGTACCCTAAGTCGTTGATCTCGAAGCCAGGAGAAGTGGCGTTTGCCGCGATGTTGTAGGTGTAGTTGCCCTGAATCCGCGCAAACCCAATAGCCCCCGTCCAACCTGTGAGATTGTTGCGTGTCGGGTCGAGCGTCACGTGTTCGGCGTCGGGTCGCTGGAAATATCGCGCACTCGACGTTTGCGCTCGACGGATGGCGGAGGTATCCCCACCCACATACGAGTATCCGAGAGATGCGGTGAACCGGAACCGGTTCCCGCTGAACCGGTGTGACAGATCCACTCCGCCCGCATAGGCAGAGGAACGCAAGAAGTCGAGTCGCGAATCGTTCAGTTGACGATTGAGTGCGGTGCCGATGAACCCTATGGTGCTCGCACCATCGTGAAAGTCGCGCTTGGCGCGGAAAACGGCATTGTTCGTGAACGGCTCGACGATCTTGCTGGTTCTGACGCCGGCGGAGTCCATAAGCTTGGCGTACTCGCGCGCGGTCACTGCCTCCAACATTCCGAACGACCAGCCTCCCGCAGTGCGGCCGGTCAGCTTGGCCGCTCCGATGATGGTGGCGTTGTTGGGCAGATCGGCATATCCCAACTCCGGCGCCGACACGTAACGCTGCGGTGCGCGCCCGATGCGACGGGAGTAGAAATACTGCTGGTTGCCTCCACGGAAGATGTCGGCTCCCTCGACGAAGAAGGGTCGCTTCTCGCCGAAGTACGTCTCGTAGTCGGTCAGGTTCACGACGGCTGGGTCTGCTTCAACCTGACCGAAATCGGGGTTCACCGTGGCGTTGACGGTCATGTTGGAGGTGAGACCGTACTTCACATCCAAACCGACACGACCCACTTGGTTGGATCCGTCGTTGAACGGATTTCCGGCACTGCCAGACGAGAGTCGTTCCTCCACTCCGGTGACATAGGGCAAGACCTCTAGACGCTGCGGCTGCGGAAGGTTCCGTAGTTCCAAAACATGGCCAAAATACGACGCGTGCCCAGTCTCGGTCTGAGAAGAGTAGGCCCACAAATCAGTCTCACCCTTGCGTTGGATCCGACGCCTGAAATTGATACCCCAGACCTGATTCGGTGCGTTCGAGAATCTCAGTTGCGAGAGGGGAATCCGGAACTCGGCGGTCCAACCGAGCGAATCCCTACGGGCGGCAACATCCCAAACCGGGTCCCACGAGTCATCTCCAGAACCTTCATCATTGGAATAGACCGCGTCTCCCTTCACACCCCGCGGGTTTGTTCTGAACACGAAGGCAGTCCTATGGTCGTGATACGAGTCTATCGAGAATTCGAACTTGTCGTCTCGCGTTTCGCCATCGCGGCGCCCCAGGTAGGCCAATATCAGGTCTGGCTCGGAATCGTACATACGCGCTGCTACATATAGGGCTTCGCCGTCGTATGCCAGCCGGACTTCCGTCCGTTCCGTAGCAGCGTCTCCGTCGATCGGGAGTAGTTGGGTGAACTGCCCAGCGGGTCCAGCCAGAGCCCAAACGGGATCGTCGATGCGACCGTCTATGTGTGGCGGATCCGAATGCGCTCGCACCGCGTTGATGACCGGCGGCACTCGCCCGTTGGAGTGGCGTAGCGCTCCGGTGTCGGCGGCGATGGCGGCGGCAGACACCGAATAGCCATGTTGCTGTTCCGGTGGAGGTGGTGCTTGCACGGACTGCTGCTGCATGATGGTTGCTGCAAAGGCGACGGCAAAAAACATCGAAAGCTCCTTGACCAGGCACGCGAGCCTGGCGAATCAACGCCAGATTTCGTACTGCTGATTTTTCAGCAATGTGCTGAATAATCAGCAGTACGGCGAGACCTGTCAAGAAGTTTCCGGAGTCCTTCAGGTGGTTTTTCGTTGGGCGGATTGATTCGCGTAGCTACCGGATCGTCGGTATGGGCCAGGGCCGCGCCTGCGGTTCCACCGGTAGTCCAGCGACCGCACGCTCGATGGCATCGCGGAGTTTCGAGTCAACGTAGGGACCGTCAATCGCATCTCGTAGCGGTTGGCGTACGTCCGGTCCGCCGATGTGGGTCAGCGACCACATCGCCGCAATGCCGGTCTTTGGGAATGGATCGCTGAGCGCAAAGATCAACGGCCGGACAGCAGCCGGGTCACCGGTTTGCCCGATCGCCCACGCGGCTATCTCGCGCACGTCGTCTTCAGGATCGTGAAGTGCAGCGAGGAGAGACGGAGATGCCCGGGTTGGTCCGATCGTGCCAATTGCCCACACGGCACGGCTTCGTACAGCACTGCTCGGATCGTCGAGCGCGTATTCGAGCATCATCAGGGAAGACTGGTCCTTTATCTGGCCGAGCGCCCATGCTGCCATTCCACGGACCGCTGCAGTGCTGCCCTTGGCCAAAACGTTGGTGAGCGCATCTGTGGCATCTGCGCTGCCGATTTGACCTAAGGCCCACGCGGCAGTCAGCCGGACGTTCGAATCCGGATCGGCTAGCAATCGGTCGCTCAGAGCACCCACTGCATCGCGTTCCCGAAGCGTTCCCAGAGCGTTGGCTGCCGCATTGCGGTCGTCGGCATCCGCGGCTTCGAGGCCCTCGAGCAGTGCACCCATCAACCCGGCAGGTCTCGTGCGACTGTCAGGCTGCCCGTATGCGGTGAGAGAAGACTCTGTCGTGTTTGGCTGTGCCGCCCGAGTTGGCGTCATCGCGGAGATCGGCAGCAGCAGGACAACTGCGATTGTCGCAATGCCGGCAAGATGGCCAAATGACGCAGGTTCTCGATTTACGTCCCGATCGAGAATCGCGAGCATCCGTCCCTCGAATTCTCGTCTCTGGGCCATAGGGATTGCGACGGCCGGAGCCTGAGCGTGCTTCGCTCCGCCCACGATCTGAAGCAGGTGGTCGGCATATTCCGAAGGACGCGTGCCGACACCCAGCACGAAGTCGTCGCACGCCCGCTCGCTTTCTGCTCTGAGCTGCCGCGCGGCGATCCAGACGAGCGGGTTGAACCAATGGAGTGCGCACGCCAATCGGCCGACCAGGTTCGCGGGCAGGTCGAGTCGCCTGATGTGAGCGAGTTCGTGACACAGGACTGCTCGCCTGCGCCGGTCGGTCCAGTCGCCCGCCTCGGCAGGCACGACGATAGTCGGTTTGAAGATGCCGCACACGACCGGCATCTGCACTCGGTCGCTCGTGAGGAGTCGGGGCAACCGGGAAACCGAGAGCCGATCAGCAGCCTCGATAAGTGGGTGGGTCCAGTCTGGCGAGCCGAGCGGTGTGGCGCCGACTAAAACACGTCGCGCCAGAATTGCACCGACGCCGAGACGCCCTACGAAGAAGACGACCCCGAGTACCCAGGCTAGGAACAGCCACTCCGCAAGAGAACCTGGCCCCATTCCGGTACGCACACTCCGCAAGTTCAATGGGGGGCCGGATGCCGTCTCTGCCGCGTCACGTTCGGGCACGTTCGCCCGTTCGATTGGCACTTCCGCACGATCCTCAACCAGGACTGGTGCGGGGATCTTCACAGACTCGACCGGCAGTTGCCACGGCAACACGAGGGATACCGCAGGCAGCAACAATACAGCCAGAATCCCACCACTCCATACGAGGTGCCGGAGCCCGGCCGAAGCACTGCGCAACGCCGCGGCGACGAGCAGGACGAATAACAAGACCGCTGCCCCTTTCACGGCCACACCCACAATCCAGAGAGTGCCGTTCCCCCACGGTGCCAGCGCCGACTCAAACATCGCTACCGCCCTTCCTCCCCCGCTTTCTGGACCGCCTTCGCAAGCCGTTCGATCTGAGCATCCGTCATGTTGAGGTCCGACCGGCGCAGCAGAGCTACCAAAGCCTGTTCGCTGGAACCCTCGAAGAAGGTGTCAACCAACTGATCGAGTGCCGCGCGGCGTGCTTTCTCGCGTTTCACCGCCGGTGCATATACGTAGCGGGGTCCATCCTCCCGATGGGATATGTGCCCCTTTTTCTCCAGAATCCTGAACACCGACCGGACGGCGGAATACGTAGTGGATTGGGCATCTCCTCCATCACCTCCGCGACGGTGGCTTCACCGAGGCGGTAGAGGACATCCATCACTTCGCGTTCGCGGCGGCTCAGCGGTGGTTTTTTCTCTGTCTTCACGAGAACCTCAAAGGTGCGGAATTTTCAGCATAGTAAAGGTACTCTCGTCGGGTGTCAAGACAAAGGTGAAGCGCAGGCAAACACACGCCGATGACGACACAGCGGCACTGATCCGCTTCAGCGGGGTACAACAGTCGTCCGAATCGGCAGGCTCAAATGCGACAAGCGGACGATCCGCACACGTTGCGATTCCGTTCTCAGTGGGCTCGTCGAATGTACGGGTCGTTCCATATCAGGGGGTTCTATGAGGAATCCCGATCATCTGCGGACCGGCGGATTAACGGCGGGGACGCTCGCGTTCGTTCTGGTGTTTGCCTCCCTCACGGCACATCCGGCATCGGCACAAGTCGTTTCAGGCACAGTGACGGATGCGCGGTCCGGCCTCCCGGTTGGTTCGGGGTTCGTCGTCCTTCTCGACCGGCTCGAGAACGAAATGGCGCGAACAATCTGGGCGCGGAACGGCTCATTCAGTCTAAGTGCGCCCGGAGCGGGAGTGTACATGCTGCGGACCGAACGCATCGGCTATCGAGCTTCGCTAAGTGAGCCGTTCGAGGTGGCATCAACCGGTGTCACCACCGTCGATTTGGCAATCACTGCACTCCCAATCCGCCTGGAGACGATCGAAGTAACCCGAGAAGACCGCTGTCGTGTCTCGCCGGAGCAAAACGCCGAAACCGCCGTTGTGTGGGAGGAGATAAGGAAGGCCCTCGCCGCGGCCACCTGGACCGAATCGCAAGGTATCTACCACACAATCAGCAACGTTTACGAACGCGATCTGGATAGGAGGGGCCGGCGCGTATACCGGGAAGCCCACCGCCCGGCCATCGGGTATACACGTTCTCCCTTTGTGAGTCGCGACCCGCGGATCTTGGCGGAAGCGGGTTACATCGAGATTCAGGACGGGGGGTCAAGCTACTTCGCGCCCGACGCCGTGGTGCTGCAAGACGAGCAGTTCCTTCAGACACACTGTTTTCGGCTTCGTCGCGGGGAACGCGATGGAATAGCCTTGATCGGCCTGGCATTTGAGCCCGCTCCGGGCCGCCATCTCCCCGATGTCGAGGGCGTGCTCTGGCTCGATCGGCAGACGTCGGAGCTGCGTTTGCTCGAGTACACCTACACCAACCTCCCGTACGACTTGCCTGCCCGAATGACTCCAGGAGGCGTCGTAGAGTTTCTGCCGTTACCGGGTGGGGCCTGGGTCGTACACCGTTGGCAGATAGACCTCGCTACGAGCCTCAGCGAGGAACGTTTGACTCCGCTCGACCGTAGGCCACGACGCGTGGTGGATAGGCGCAGGGAAGCCGGCGGAGAGATCCTCACCGTCTCTCATCCGGACGGCACCGTCGTATATCAAGCGGAGGTCGCGGGCGTGGCCGGCGTGGTATTCGACTCCATGTCGAGCAATCAGGGACCGTTGGCGGGAGCTATCGTCAAGATCGCAGGCACGTGGTTCGCCGATACGACGGACGAGCACGGACGTTTCGCCCTACGCGCGCCCCTCGAAGGAGAGTATGGTGTCGCGTTCACACATCCGAGCATTGACTCGGTCGGGTTTGACGTCCCTTCGAGGCCGGTGTCACTGACTCGCGGCAGCACGGACACGGTGACACTGTTTGTGCCACGGCTCGACGACGTGTTGGCCGAGCTTTGCCCCAACAGTCCGGTGGGAGGTTTCGGGCGTGTACTGGTGGGCAAAGTGCGCGATTCTCTGACCGGCGAGCCAGTGGCCGGCGCTCAGGTTGCGGCTTCCTGGCAGCTCATCCAGAGCGTGCGGCCGCCGAAGGTTCAAAACCGCGAACGAGTGGTCACCACGGAAGATGACGGCAGCTTCGTATTCTGCGACCTAGAATTCGGTCGTCCCGCGTTCCTGTACTCCGTGGCCTCAGATGCACGGAGCCCTGTCGTCCGCGTTTGCTTCGAGGCGGGCGGAGTGGAAGTGGGTGATGAGTTCCACGGTACCACTCGGCCGATCTGGCGCACCGATCTCACGCTGGCTTCCACATCCGCATCCGGAGGCGTGCTGGCAGGCGTCATCACGAATGCCTTGACTGGAGACGCGATCCCCGGCGCGCGTGTCACCGTCCCAGATGTCGACACGGCGGCCGTGACGGACGCGCGTGGCATGTTCACGCTCGCAGGCGTGCCGGCGGGCAGGCAGCAAATCACGATCCAGCGTCCCGGCTACACGCCGCGGTCGGGCGAAGTCGAGGTCGATGAGGACCAACCATCGCTCATCAAGGGCGAATCCCTGGCCCTCACACCGGTCGCACAAGTAACTGGCACGATTGCTGACGCCGGTACTGGATCGCCGGTGGCGGAAGTCTGGGTTTCGCTCCTGTCCGACTCCGGCACGGCCGTCGCGATGACGCGCACGGACGAACTCGGCAGATACGCGGTCTCTGCGCCCGAACGGGGGTCTTACTCCGTCCTTTCCCGGCGCATTGGGTACTCGCCGAGCAGAGACGGTCCGTTCGAACTCGTGCCTGGCACCAACGTGAACAACGACATAGCGCTCGCCCAGAGCGCGTACGCCCTCGAACCGGTAACGGTGACCGCAGAGGTTGTGCAGAGCTACCTGGAGGATGTCGGCTTCTACCAGCGGCAGCGCTTCAACGCATCGGGCCAGTTCATGGATAGAGAGGAAATAGAAGAGCACCTGGGCCGCGTGAGTTACGTCGAAGAGCTGTTGGTCGGGAAAACCGGAGTGTTCGTTGGTGGTGGTGTTCCTGGAAGCCTAGGCGCCCAGTTGGACTTCCAGCGCGGCCACGGTTTCAGCGGTGGGGAATGCGCTTACGGTCCTCGCGTCTACGTGGATGGTATTGTGGTTGAAATAAAACCGCACATCTCGGAGGGTCCGGGTGCCTTTGGGGCAACACAATACACCACGTTGTCGGAGGTTGTGCGTCCCGAGGAGGTTTACGCAATCGAGGTGTACCGGACTCCCTCACAAATACCAATTCAGTACGGCGGACCGCAGAGCGCATGCGGGGTACTGCTGATCTGGACGATACATGGGCGCAGATAGTGGGCGTCCTCGATTGACAGCACCTGTCCACCAGAAGGGCCGGGGTTAGCCTCAGCCAGGTCGAGAAACCACGTGCAACTCGTACATAAGAAACAGCTTAGATGTAATCCGCATTCTAAGGCATGACATTTGCCAACAAAGATCCATAACGGATCCACGCAGCATGTCTTCGGGAAGCCCCTTGATGGAAGGAGTCGGAATTCGCGGAGG
>Ga0180432_10010984_pt1 | contig 10739 bp, 5 predicted proteins | sample SS_ome_10_FD_132414 | JGI IMG/M metagenome (GOLD analysis project Ga0180432, IMG submission 132414) | Hypersaline lake sediment archaeal communities from the Salton Sea, California, USA - SS_1_MS_2 metaG | ecosystem: Environmental > Aquatic > Non-marine Saline and Alkaline > Hypersaline >...
ACAGATTCGTTGATGGTAATCAAGAAACTGGTCTACGACGAAAAAAAGATCACCCTCACAGAGTTGAAAGAAGCAATCGATAACAATTTTGTGAATAATCCATCCCTCCATGCAATGGTGACGAAAAAAGTTAAGCTTTTTGGGAGCGGAAGCGAAGAGGCGGTGGCGATCGCAAACAGCGTAACGAAGTTTGCCCATGATGTGTACTTTGCACACAAGAATTTCAGGGGAGGGAGATACACCGCTGGCTTTTGGTCGATGGCAAATCATGTTGCATTTGGGACATTGGCTGGGGCACTCCCTTCCGGAAGACTCGAGGGCAAGGCCTTCACACCCGGCCTTACACCTTCACCCAACGCAAGTAATAACATACTCGATAATATCAGGGATGTGGCGAAGCTCGATCCAAGGAACATGAATAACAATATCGCTTTTAATGTTAAAGTAGTTCCTGCAATTACACACAGTCATGAAAAGACAGTTGATATCATGTATTCGTTGGCAAAGACCTATTTTGAACTAGGCGGGATGCAGATGCAGCTCAACGTGGTTAACTCGGACATGCTCAAAGATGCGGTGTGTCATCCTGAAGATTACCAAAATCTTTTAGTTCGGATTTCGGGATACAATGCGTATTTTGTAACGTTAAATAAGGATATGCAACTCGAACTGATCGAACGAGCGGAATATGGGATATAGGATAATAAAATAAAACGTCAGTAAGGCAGGAGATTTCATAAATAGTTTTTTAATAAACACGATAGCCACTCAGGCAATGAAAGTTCATTGACGTTCATTTTTCCGATTAAAACAGCCTATTATGGAGGTTTATATGAAGGCGCTAATGCTCAATGGTATACGGGATGCTTCTCTTCAGGAAGTCCCGGATCCGCCGGTCGGACCCCGGGACGTAAAGATCAAGGTAAAGGAATGCGGCTTTTGTGGGACCGACCATTCGGTCTATGCAGGAACGCTGGTGCTTCCGGGGGACTTCCCGTTCTATACCGGACACGAGCTCTCGGGTATCGTTGAGGAGGTCGGGCCCGAAGTAAAAGACATCGCCAAGGGACAGCTGGTCGTTACCAATCCCGTCTGCTATTGCGGAGACTGCTACCGGTGCCGCAACGGACAGCAGCACTTTTGCGAGAGGCTGTTTGAACTCTGGAACCCTAATGGAGGCTTTTCCGAGTTCGTCGTAGCCGATCGCCAACAGGTCTTTATAGTACCGGGTGGAATTGAGCCGGACGTGGCGGCATTTACCGAGCCGGTATCAGTTTGTATCCACTGTATCGATATGGCGGGTATCCTGCCCGGCATGACTGTGGCAATCACCGGTGCGGGCTCGATCGGCCTGATCCTGCTCCAAATCGCCCAAAGGGCTGGAGCGTCACTAGTCCTTATGACCGATCCGATCAAATCCAAGCGTGAGCTTGCTAAGAAGCTGGGTGCCGACGTAGTTCTGTATCCTACTAAAGAAGATGTTATCGCCAAGGGATTTGAAGCCACGGGGTTTAAGGGCTTTGATGTAGTGATTGAGGCCTCGGGGAATACGACTGCGGCCGATCAAGCATTCGGGCTTACTGGAATGAAGTCCACCCTCTTCTATTTCGCTGTCTTCCCCGCCGACGTCACCATCCCGATATCTCCATTCATCCTTTATACAAAGGAGATGACGATAAAAGGGGTCTTCTTTTCCCCCTACACATTTCCTCGGGCGATCAATATGCTTAAAAAACTCGATCTCGTATCCTTAATCACCCACCGTTTTGAGCTCACGGATTCCCACAAGTCATTTGAAGCTCACGAGACAGGAGAGGCAGTCAAGATCATGGTTAAGTGTGGGTAAAGGAGGAGGTTATGAAGCGTTTACAGGATAAGGTTGCACTCATTACAGGTGGGGGAGGAGGGATTGGAGGTGCTATAGCAGTTGCTTATGCGAAAGAAAAAGCCAATGTTTGTATCTGTGATCTTAATGAAAAGGGATTAAATGATGTGCTCCAAAATGTCGAAAAGGAAGGCGTGAAATGTAAAAAATTCATTGTTGATGTTTCTAATAGCACAGTTATTGATCAGATGGTAGAGGATATTGTAGCAGAGTTTGGATCTGTAGATATCTTGGTCAACACTGCCGGGACTTTTCACGTAAAGTCTATAACCGAGATAGAGGACGAATCGTGGGACAGGACACTCAAAGTTCATCTCTATGGCACATTTTACTGCACTCGAGCAGTCTTGAGAGAATCAATGCTGCATAAAAATACCGGCAGGATAATAAATATCGCTTCACTTGCGCCCTATGCGGGCGGCCCGCCCAGAACGGGAGTGGCTGAATATTCTGCCGCCAAGGGAGGAATTGTTGGTTTCAATAAGGCGGTTGCTAAAGAAGTCGCATATACAAATATCAATGTAAATGCCATCGCCCCTGGATACATCAACACACCCATGACCTCAGATCTTTATTCCGATGGGCCAATCAAAGAAGCCCTCGAGACCTGGAAAATAGCAAAGGGGCGTGTAGGAACTCCAGATGACATTGTTGGAACGGCTATATTTCTGGCTGGTGACGAGTCCGCATATATGACCGGTCAGGTTCTCTTCGTTGACGGAGGATCCATCGGGTAGAACAGTGTGTATAAGAGATTACTCTAATGATTTGATAAATTCAAATAGGAGGTTTGATATATGTCCAAGCAAAGTTTCAAATCAAGAGCGGAACTTCTAAATTTCTTAGATGACAAGGCAATATGGTTGCGCAAGGAGATTATTCGTCTTTCTGCAATTGCCGGTGGTGCCCACCTTGGTGGAGGCCTCTCGATGGTGGATGTAATAGTTGCGCTCCATTATCATGTTTTAAACCTTAAATCCGGAGACCCAAAATGGGCCGACCGGGATCGATTTGTTTTGTCAAAAGGACACGGTTCAGTAGCGTACTGTCCTGTCCTCGCCGATCTACAATTTTTCCCAAAAGAATGGCTTGAAAACTTTAATCGCCTCGACAGCCCCTTTGGGATGCATCCAGATATGAATAAAATCCCCGGAGTGGAAATGAGCACGGGATCACTGGGCCATGGACTTTCAGTAGGAATCGGTATGGCGCTTTCTGCGCGGCTTGACGGGAAGAAATGGCGAGTATTTGTTCTAATGGGAGATGGGGAAGTAAATGAGGGGATGGTGTGGGAGGCAGCACAAGCGGCAAGCCATTACAAACTGGGAAATATCACTGCAATTATTGACAGGAATAAGCTATCACTAGACGGCCCGACAGAAGAGATTATGGCAATCGAACCTATACAAAAACGATGGGAAACCTTTGGGTGGAGGGTGTTTGACATAAACGGACATGACATGGAGGCCCTCGTTGACACTTTTAATGCTATTCCTCCATCGAGCGATACAAAACCAAATCTTATTATAGCACGTACAATCAAAGGGAAGGGAGTAGATTTCATGGAAGATAATCCCATCTGGCATTATTCGGGGCTTGACAGTGATAAATCCGATGAGGCCATAAAGAGCATTGAGAAGAGTCGACCGGAAAGGAGGACATAATATGACAAACGATATCCAAAAACAGATCGTTACAGGATTCACCTTTACTACAGATACTTATGACCAGCTAACTCAGGCAGAGGTGTATGGTAAGGTTATTGCGGAGATGGGTGAAAATAATAAAAATATTGTAGTCCTTACTTCAGACATGACCCGTTCTAATAAGACAGGTGATTTCAAGAAAATCTTTCCGGATCGATTTTTCAACTTTGGGATTGCTGAAACAAACATGATGGCAGCAGCCTCAGGATTTGCCGTCACGGGTAAGATCCCATTCGTCTCCACCTTCGCTGTCTTTGCTTCGCTACGTTGTGCCGAAACGATCAGAACCGATATTGCGTATCCCAACCTGAAGGCAAGGATCATTGCCACCCATTCCGGACTTTCTATGGGTAATGGAGGTACCACCCATCATGCCACCGAGGATATTGCGATTATTCGCTCAATGGCAAATATGACCGTAATTGTTCCCGCCGATTCGATTGAGACCGCAAAAGCAATCAGGGCAACAGAAAAAGTCGAAGGCCCGGTATATATTCGCATAGGACGAGCCCTGGAGCCTATGGCCTATGAAAATGATCAATATGACTATGAGATTGGGAAAAATGTAGTCATGCGTGACTACGGAAGCGATGCCGCGATTATCGCATGTGGAGTAGCCGTCAAGAGCGCTGTTGATGCCGCCGATGAATTGAAAGAGAAAGGCATAAAAATAAAGGTCATTAACATGCACACCATTAAACCGACTGACTCACAATCAATTCTATCGATTGCTAAAGAAACCGGTAAAATAGTAACCGCAGAGGAACATAATATTATCGGGGGGCTTGCGGGGGCTATATCAGAGACCTTGACGGAAAATGGAGTCGCAGTTAAATTTAAGCGTCTCGGAGTCCCAGATGTCTACTCCGCTATCGGGTACCCGGATGAGCTTTACGCTCGTTATAAGATCAATAAGGATGGAATTATTGAAGGTGTAAAAGAGGTTATCGAGTAGATTTTCCAAACAGAAAACAACACCTATAATCTTTCTTTTTGAAATTAACATATTAATGGGAAGTTGATATTTCGATAAGATTACTTTTTCTAACAGTATAGTAACATATAAAAAATCAAGGAATTAGCTTGTTTTGTAATTCCTCGATATCATGGAAAAAATGGTCGGGATGAGAAGATTTGAACTTCCGACCTCCTGCTCCCGAAGCATAGCGACAAGACGATAAAATGCTGACATCATTGCATAATTCTTAATAGCGTGCCCCTGCGGGGTGTTTTTGTGTCCCTAGCTTGCCCCAGGATGCCCTAAAATGCCCTAGGATTCCCTGGTTTTTGTAACAGTTTTCCAACTCATTATTACAAAAAAATTCATGATATCTATTAAAAAGGTCGAGATGCCTTAAGTTGATGACATGTGGCTTTATAACCAAAATTGAATCTCCAAATCTATGACCTCCAGTCATGTATGGGGGATTAGGCCAACCTTGTACATCGTACCGCTTCGGCGAAATCATTGGCAAAGAGGCATACCCACCCTTTGTATTATTGCTTTTTTATTGAGTGGATCACCCTGCCTGTAATGTGCGGGTCGGCCTGCCGGGCTGACATAAACGGCTGAAACCTCCTGGATGCCTATTCAAGGATTGACAGAGTAACAGCCTATCCTATAATATTACAGTGAAAAAAATGGGGTCGATATTAAATACGTTAATATCGCCCCCTGATCTTTTTATATAAAGGCAATCTACGGCCATAAGGAGTCGCTTGCGTTGAAGTTAGTTTCAACCGGCTTATTAGCGCCGCCCGGAGCTGGCAGGCCGTCTCCCGCATCATAGTTACCGGTCCAGTTTGCGCCCACTCCCCCGCTGAGTGAAGTAAAGGAATTGACCTGCCCCCCCATACCCCAGTCCACATTGCTTCCGGTGCCTGGGACGCCGGCAAACAATTGAAGCATGTAACGGATAAATGGGCCGTCAACGGTCCCGCTGTTATTTGTAAAGTAAGTCGCGATCGTGCCGCTTCCGATAGTTCCCCCGCTTGCTGTAAGATACGCTCCCCAGGCATCGCTTGAATTAGACGTTATATTCATCGACGTGTTGTTGTTGATGTAGGCGTAGAGGGAGTAGTCGGCGGAGATATATATCCCGGTTGCACTGCCTGAACCTGTGGATGATGTAACTGTCATCAAATTATTCATTGCGGTAACGGGACTTGACGAAGACCCGACATACCCCCCTGCTATGATACGGATGCCGTAAGTGAGAGCCCCCGTTATCCCTCCCGACATGTCGTTGTCGTTAATTTGAGCGAAAATTGAATCATTGGCAATAAGGGAAATGCCGCTGGCAACGCCGCCACCTGCTGCATAAACGATCATATCGTTATTGGATATATCTATCACGTCGAGACCGGTACCCCCAATACCATAATCGGAGTCCAGGTATATGCCGTGGGCGTTATTGCCCCCGCTTATCCCCGCCCCCGTCATGTCGTTGTTGTAGATATCGGTAAATATATCACCATCAACCGTATTGAGGTAAATCCCGTAGGCGCTGTCGCGGCCGAATATGCCCATGCCTCCCCCCATATTGTTGTCGTCGATAGTGGCGTAGATATCGTCTCCGTCTGAAACGAGCGAAATCCCGTAGGCGAGGCTGCTGCCCGCTCCCGCAATAACGGTCATGAAATTTCCGTCTATCCGAACCGGATTTGACGACGAGCCGATACCGCCCGAGCCTGAATCGAGAGAGATGCCGTAGCTGCGCGTGGCCCCCGCTATCCCCCCCATCATTATGTTGTCGGTAATCTCGGCGAAGATGTAGTCATAGGCGTCGAGGGAAATCCCGTAGGCGTAATCGCCACCCGCCGTTGACGCAACGGTAATTGTGTTGTCCGTTATCGTAACCGGATTTTCACCCGCCCAGTCATAACCTATAATGCCGTTTTCCGAAACGAGGGATATCCCGTACGCCTCATTGCCGCCTGTTACACCTCCGGACACGATATTATTGTAGATATTGCCGGAAATATTGTTATCGGTTATAAGGCGGATCCCGTAGGCATTGATACTCCCGTTTACGTTACCAATGATGTTTGAAAGAACATCGGCGTAGATATCGTTATACGCATCGAGGTTGATGCCGTAGGCACTGTCGCCCGTGCTCGAAACGGCCATGGAGTTATCGGATATCAGAATAGGATTCATCGAAGAGCCGATATCATCTAAGCTGGAATTGAGATATATCCCGGCGGCAAGACCGGCACCTGTTATACCGCCCAGGTTGTTAATGCCAATCGCGCCCTCGATTTCTTCTGTTGAGTTAAGCGAAATCCCGTAGGCCTCACCGAAGCCGCCGTTTATCCCGCCGGACAGGTCGTTACCGGAGATAACGGTTTCTATATAGCCGTTAAGTACATTAAGCTCGATCCCGCAGGTAATGTTACTCCCGGTTATCCCGCCTGTCATGAGGTTTCCCGTGATGTCGGTAATGATGCCGTATTCCGCACCGAGGTGAATCCCGTAGGCGCTATTTCCCCCGAATATCGCGCCCGACATTTCGTTATTTCGAATAGCGGCGGATATGCCGCTGTTGCTTGAGTCAAGCCTGATCCCGTAGGCGTCGTTTCCCCCGAAAATCCCGCCGGCCATGATGTTTCCCGTGAGGTCGGCATAGATGCTGTCGTATGCATCAAGGTGAATCCCGTGGGCGTTATTTGTGGCCGTAACTCCCATGCGGTTATTGTATATCATTACCCAGTTTATATCTGAGCCGACATAACCACCTTCCGAATCGAGATAGATGCCCCAGGCATCATTACCTCCGTTTATACCACCGGTCATATCGTTTCCGATGATAATTGTGAAGATGTCGGATCCCAATCCCGCAGTGTTAAGATAAATTCCGTAGGTATCGTTGCCGCCTGCTACCCCGCCCGTCATGTCGTTATCGGCGATATCGGCGTAGATGTCGCCCCCCGTCCCCGTTGCGTTAAGGCGGATCCCGTAGGCATTTGTATTCCCGCTTACACCGTTTATGATGTTTGAATAAATAATGGCGCAAATGTCGTTGTACGAATCGAGGTCGATGCCGTAGGCATTGCCGCCCGTGCTGGAAACGGTCATGGAGTTATCGGATATCCAAACAGGATTCGTCGGAGTGCCGACATAGTTTGAGGTGGATAAAAGAGATATCCCGTAGGCGGGACCGCCCCCCGTTATCCCTCCCGTCATGTCGTTTCCGGTGATATCGGCAAACAGGTCGTTATCCGTATCCAAGTAGATGCCGTAGGCATAACCGAGTGTGCTGTCAACGATCATGGGGTTGTTCGTTATCGTAACCGGGTTTATGGTTGTTCCGTCGAAGCCTATGTTGCCGGCGGAAGAGGTCTCGAGATAGATGCCATAGGCGACATTGGCTCCGATTATTCCGCCGGTCATGATGTTTCCCGTGATGTCGGCGAAAAAGTTGTTGCCTGTTGGGAAACTGATCCCTACGGCATAACCTCCATTAACGGTCATGGTGTTGTCGCTTACGGTTACTGGAGTCACAGCCGATCCGATGTCTTCGGTATCCGAGCGAATGGCAATGCCGGCGGCCTCGCCGGTTACATCGACGGTATTAGATATGTTGTTTCCGGTAATCGTCGAGAATAGGTCATCATATGCAAAGAAATAGATCCCGGCCGCAAGCCCCCCGCTCCCCCCGGTCGTAAGTGTCATACGGTTGTTATTGATATTAACGGGATCTGTTTCGGAGCCTATTCGTCCAAGGATGGAATTGAGATTTATGCCAAATGACAAAAGATCACCGGTTATCCCGCCGGTCATGTCGTTTCCGGTGATGTCTGTGAAGATGTCGCTGTTATTCGATTCCAGAACGATTCCGTAGGTAAATTCCGCCGAAACGGTCATCCGGTTATCTGTGATTGTCACAGGATTCCCCTCAAAACCTATGCTGTTTATGCCGTCAAGGGCTATGCCGGCGGCCACGAGATCCCCCGTTATCCCGCCGGTCATGTTGTTATCGGCAATATCGGCAAAGATATTGTAGCCACCGGTCCCGAGAAATGTATTGAGTTGAATCCCGTAGGCCTCCCCGGCGGTAGAGGTAACGGTCATGGAGTTGTCCGTTATCGTTACCGGATCAAACGTTGCCCCGTCGTAACCTATGTTGCCACCTGAGATGAGAGAGATGCCGGCAGCGCCAAGATCGCCGGTTATCCCACCGGTCATGTCGTTATTGGTAATATCGGCGAAGATATCTCCGTCGGAGTCGAGAACAATCGCCCCGGCGCCCGAGTTGGAGTTGCAGGTTACCGTGTTATTGTCGATGTTTACGGGATTTCCCGCGGAGCCGATGTCGGCTCCTCCCAAGTCGGTGAACAACCTTATGCCGATGGCATCGGATATCGAACTGCTTACGTTCACAATGTTGTTGATTATATTCAGGTCTTCTATACTGTTCCCGCCATAATCCATATTAACGGCACTATAAACAACATTGAACGTGTTTGTATTTATTGTGACATTCGGCGCGCCCCCGTTCCCCACTACCCCAGCGAATCCGGTAAAAGTATTGTCGTAGATATTTGCAGTATCGCCGGCGCCTATTAGAATGGCGTACTCATAAGTTGTCCCCGTAAAGGCGTTGTTATATATTGAGATGGTGTTGAATCCATCAAGCCACATGCCGTGGCCGCCGTTCGCGTTAAACCGGTTGTGGTGGACAAGCGTCCCCGGCCCCCCCTGGACGATGAGGCCGTCACCACCGGCGTTGTTAAAGTATATCCCCATCACCTCGGCCCCGGCGTCATCCACGGTGAGCGTCGTGCTCATCTCAGGGAATCCCGCCGTCATGTTGCTGATGTTCGGATAGACCGGGTGGTTTGTGCCGGAGCCCCAGAGGAGGAGGCTGGCGATCGGCCCGGCCGTGGTAAAGTCGCCACCGCCGGCCGTGTCCCCTCCCGAGTCGTTTATGACGTGAATCGTTGTGCAGGTCCCCGCAATGATCCGGGCGTCGGTCATCACCTCCGTCATCGAGGCGTATGGATTTTCAAAGGTGCCGTCGCCGACTGCCGGGGCGGCGGTCTCGCTGACGAAGACGACCTCTTCAACGAGCCCCCCGATGCCGCTGGCGGTCGTATCAATGGATTTATTTACAACGACTATATCGACATCCCGCCTTACCGGATCCACCATCCTCTCCCTCAGATCACGGCTCCCGGATAGCCTCCTCCCCAACCCTTCGAAGGGATTCTTGCCTTGAGCGAGGTTTGTGATGGAGAACGGCACCTCCACCGCCACCTCGCCGTAAAACTCGTCGTGGTTTATATTGTCATTTTTGTACTCGAAGTTGAGCCTCAGAAAGTCGGTGGGGATTACCTCGAGCCTCGCCATAAAGCCGTCGACATGCTCCGTGTACTTGCCGAAGTAGTTGTAGCCGCCGGCGTAAGCCCACGTCTCCACGTAGTCGGACAGATATGGGATCCTCACCCCCAATTCGTAGTCGAAGCCGCGAAGCGGCTCCTCGACCAGAAACTCCCCCTCCCCGGCAAATGAATGTATCCCGAGATTCTGAAAGAGATGCCCGCTGCCTGTACCCTCGTACTCTATCCGGGCATTTGAGATGGGAGAGTAGAAGTTGAAGCGGCCGGTCAAGCCCAGGTCCATATCCCCAATCGGGATATCGGCCATTATCTCAGTGCCTATCCCCCACTGATCGAAGTAGTTGCCCCGATCCGACCTTCTTTTGTCGTAAAAGGCGTTTAGCCCGAGAAGCAAGTTGTCATCTAAGAGCAGGTGCCGGTAGCCAAGGCCGACGTTCAACTCCCAGCCATCGTGGTCGTTGGGCGTGAACTTCGGGTTCGCAAAGAGGATGCTTTTATCGCCCTGATAAAGGGGGATAAAAAAATCTGCGATGTAGAGGGTACGGCCGTTTGTTCCCCATCTTATGGCGGGCCTGAAATAAATATTATATGTAGAGTCATCCGTTTTAATGTCCTGTGCAACGGCCTCCACCGGAAGGGTGGCGAGGGCGGCCGCAAGGACGATAAAGAGGGTTACGCCTGCAAAAAGCTTGAACGGCTTCAAAACAGCTCTCCTGTAGATTAATTATTAATGTATAAGTGGAATGGTAGAGGGTAGGTCGTTTTATGGCTAAAGATGATATTAATAGCTTATTGAGAAAGATCTA
>Ga0180432_10010987_pt1 | contig 10738 bp, 8 predicted proteins | sample SS_ome_10_FD_132414 | JGI IMG/M metagenome (GOLD analysis project Ga0180432, IMG submission 132414) | Hypersaline lake sediment archaeal communities from the Salton Sea, California, USA - SS_1_MS_2 metaG | ecosystem: Environmental > Aquatic > Non-marine Saline and Alkaline > Hypersaline >...
AGGCGATAGCCTTGGCTCGACATTACGCGAAACCCGATCCCACCAAGGCCTGAACGATGGCCCAAACCACGCAACCGCTGGAGACATTACGGCACGATCGTCGTGCTGCCGAACTGACGGAAGTGATCGTCCAGCGCAACTGCGGTGGTGATGTGCAGATCGTCGATCACAATCTTGCTGGTGCAGTCCGTGAAGCTCCAGCCGGCCGACGAACGCTGCTCGAAGAGGACCCACGCCCGGCGAATCTCCTCGGGCGTGAGGAAATGCACCCGGGCCAACTCCTCGGCAAACAGAACGCGTCCCAACTCGACCGCGCGGCGTACACGCCCTCGCGCCGCCAGCAGGGTCACCGTCTCGTCGATGCAATAATCGGTGGTCAGAAGCGGTTCGGCGTTGGTGCTGAACCATTCCTTCACGCGGCCGTGATCCGGATCGGACGGCACATGCCGGGCGAACCACGCGCCCGTGTCGACGAAGACCATCATGGCTTCTCGTACAAGACTTTGTCGTGGTCGGCACCGCTGAAAGCATCACCCGGATTCTCATCCGGCAGGGCAGCAATCCGATCCATCGTCTCCAGCACCCGGCGCCTCTCAGCCCCGGACATTGCACTGCCCGTTCCTTCACTCGCCGCGCACACCGCAACCGTCACCTCCGTGCCCTCCGGCAGGGAGACATCCTCTGTGAGCACAACCACACCATTCTGTATCCGACCTCGAATCATCATATCCCTATTATCGGGCATGCGGGCCGCAATTTCAAGTGTCAACGGAGCTATTTCCGCGCCCCGCCCACCGGCCGAAGACCACGGCAGGGTGGGGGGTGGCGCGTTTGCGAGTTGCCGTTTCTCGACCGTAATGGCAGTATTACCCTTTCCACGGAGATTCCCCTATGTCCAAGTCTCAGGAGCCGTTCAGTCTTGATGTACTCCACAACGCGGTGGCGGGCCGCGCTGCGGCGTTTCGATGCAGAGCGACGCTTTCGCCCGCGGGCGGTCCGGGCGACAAGGTGTTTCCGCCAACGTACGCCGGCGCGGTCTACGCGACCGAGCAGCGCCGGTTGCCGGGTTCTGACGAGCCGGTGGAATGCGTGCTGCTGGACAGCGTGCAGAGCCAGGCGAACCGCATGGAGGAGGCGCTCCAGGAAGCCCTCGACAGCGGCCGGTTGACACTGCCGGTGATCGAGGTCGACTTCGAGCCATACTTTCCCGGAGAAGACAAGGATCAAAACATGAGGTTGCTCGATCCGGTGGGAAGGGTTACTTCCCTCCAGGCACCACACCGCATTGCTGACGCGATCCTGCGAGACAGCATGCTGGACGACCAGCCGTTCCGCAAGTCAGAAGTTGGTCAGCGAATCGGTTTGGTGAGCAGCCGCGATGCCACTGTGCTGTTCGAGTTGTGCCCGACGGCGCTGCTGTTCGGCATGTGGGACTCGACCGGTCCCAAGGGCGGCCTGGGCGCGAAGTTCGAGCGGGCGATGGTCAGCGAGATTGTGGGCATCAAGGCGGTTTTTGGGGTGAAGACCAGCAGCCGGATCGATCCTCTGGGGATTCAACGAGTTGCTGGACCACTTTACCGACGGGATGATGGTGGTTACACACTGGACCCGGATTTGGCGGTTGACGAGATGAAGGAGGGAAAGCCGACTGGCAAGAAGCTCTTGTATAAGCCGAATACGAAAGGCCAAGATGTCTTTCACGACCCAACGAAGAGCACGTTTGCGGATCAGGGACGTCCATCCGAGGCAAATCATGGCAATGTCACGCCTGATTTCGCGCGCTATTCATCGAAGAGCATCACCGCTGATAACAGAGAAACCATCGACATCATGCGAGATGACGGAGAGTATATTCGGGCTAAGCGTGTCTCGCCTGGCGGTGTAACGATCGACCGGGCGGAGCAAACGATTGTCCTTTCGTTGCCCGCTTTACGGCGTTTGCGGTTTCCCCTGGAGGGGCAGCGTTGGAAGCCGAGCGATGAGCAGCGGCGGCTCGACGATGCGGCGCGCACCGTGTTGGCAGCCTTGGGGCTGTGTGCCGCGGCGCTGGCCGACGAGGCAGGGCTGGACCTCCGCTCGCGGTGCCTGCTCTACCCGGAGAAGGATCTCACTTGGGAACTGTTGGATCGCAAGTCGGGCGTTGAGGTCACGCTTTCGGCCGAGGACGCCATAGCGTTGTTCAACGACGCTGTGGCCGCTGCCAGGGATGCCGGCTTGCCGTGGCGCGAGGAGCCACTCGTGCTTCGGCCTTCCGACGAGTTGGTCAACCTCGTCGTCAAGAGCCAGCAGCTTGCCGTTCAGCAGGGCGGCGACAGCGATGAAGGAGGTGCGTGATGCCGGGGCTGACTATCGGCTGGGAGTATCTAACCGGCTACGCGGTCGCCACCGACCCCAGCAACCGGGGTCGCGTGGAATGGCCACCGCACCCCGCCCGAGTGTTCATGGCCTTGGCTGCCGCATGGTTCGAGACGGCTGAAGAACCGGACGAGGGAGAGGCTTTGCGCTGGCTGCAGAATCTGGACGAAGAGCCGCAGTTGCAGCTTCCGCCGCACGAGCCGGGCTCCGAGAGATCGCCGGCCACCGTGTACGTTCCGGTGAATGACAGGGCGGGGCCCGCCAAAATGGCGTTGCAGTGTCTTCCCTCACTGACCCGCAGCAAGCAGCCCCGACGGTTCCCGCGAATCTGGGTTGGCTCTCAAGCGTGCTACCTTCACTGGCCGAGCGCACCCGATTCTGAGAAGCACCGCCACGCACTCGACCGGCTTTGCGCGAAGGTAACGCGGATCGGGCATTCGTCGTCCTTGGTGCGAATGTGGGTAGACGAAGACGAGAACGCAGAATTCGCCGAGCACGAGTCCTGGCTGCCCGACAGCGAGACTGCTGATGCGCAAACTCGCTGCGTTTCCAGCGGGATGCTCGAAATGCTGACCGATCGGTACGGCGAGAGTCCGCGACGGCGCCATGAGGAGTTGGCTACGCAACTCACGGCATTGAAGGTCGAGAGGAAGGCGATCAAGGGCAAAGGGCCCCAGGATCGCAAGGCCACGATCGACGAGCGTATCGCGGACCTTTCGGAGGAACTGGCCATAACGCCTGATCTCCCGCCAGTTCGCCCGACGGTTGGCCTGTGGACGGGCTACCGTCACACGGGCGGCAAAGAAGTCTCCTCGGCTGCCGGGCAGAGCCACTTCGATACGGATTTGCTGGTGCTTGCCAACGTTGGCGGTCCGAGGCTCCCGTCGATTTCGACATTGAGCATCACCCGTGCGATGCGCGACACCATAATGAAACTGAGCGGCGTGCAGCCGGCTCCCACCTGGGTCTGCGGCCACCAATCCAATGGCGACCCACTGCGCGACGACGGTGGCCACCTGGCTGTCGTTCCGCTACCTTTCGTGGGCGGGCAATATGCCGATGGGCACCTGTTGGGCGTCGGGCTGGCCTTTCCGCGGAAGATCGCTCGTCCCCAGCGCGGCCGGGTGTTGGGACCCGTATTGTTGGATGACGACGGTCAGCCCAGGCAAATCGAATTGAAGCTCGGCCGACTGGGCGTCTGGGTCGTGCAGAAGCGGCACTGGTCGGAAAAACGCCAGATGCTTCGGCCCGAGACCTGGACAGCCGCGCCCAAGGGCGCCCGCACTTGGGCCTCGGTGACGCCCGTGGTGTTGGATCGGTTTCCCAAGCAAGACCGGGCGAAGAACCGGACCGCCTGGACGGACGAGGTGGCACAGATAATCGCTGAAGCGTGTGCCAGGATTGGCCTGCCTCAACCGATCGCAGTGGACATCGACACCACCAGTCGGCACGTCGGCAGCCCGCGAGCCGTTGCCAAGCGCCGGCGGCTGCGCAGCCGGGTGTCAACCGAGCCAGAGCAAATGGCTTCGTTGGGCGACGGGTTTCCGCCCTATCCGGCCAAGGGAACTAACGCTTCGAGGCCCCAGGTTCATGCCTGGCTTTGCTTCGCCGAGCCGGTAGTCGGCCCGATCCTTCTGGGAGCCGGTCGCTACCGCGGCTATGGACTCTTCAAGCCGTTGAAAGGAGGTCAGTAGTGGCAGCCTTGGACTTGACGCAATTCGATGAGTACTTTCGCCAGTTGCACGGTTACAGACGATATTCGTGGCAGCGTCGACTGGCCGAGCGGGTGGTTTCCGCGTGCTGGCCGCCCGCTATCGATCTGCCGACCGGCAGCGGCAAGACGGCCTGTCTTGACGTTGCCGTGTTTTCGCTAGCATGTCAAGCATCGCAGCCTGCCGGGGCACGAACCGCTCCCGTCCGCATCTTCTTCTGCGTGAACCGGCGTGTGATTGTGGACGAAGCACACCAGCGGGCGAAGAGGATTGCCCGGAAGCTCTGGGAGGCTGACCGGTCCGGGGCTGAAGAGGCATCCGTTCTTCGAGCGGTGGCCGCCGCGTTGCGGAAGCTGTCGGGCAGTACGCCCGAAGACGATACTCCACCGCTGGATGTGCTGGAACTGCGGGGAGGCATTTATCGCGACAACCGTTGGGCCCGCTCAGTATTACAGCCTACGATCATCTGCACGACGGTGGATCAACTTGGATCGCGGTTGCTCTTCCGCGGCTATGGCGTGTCGAACAATGCCGCACCGATCCAGGCAGCCCTCGTTGCCTACGACAGCCTTGTCCTGCTGGATGAGGCCCACATCAGCAAGCCGTTTCTGCAAACGCTGGAGAACGTGCATCGCTATCTCGATCGTGATAAGTGGGCCGAGCGCGGACTGAAGGTCAATCCGGTTGAGATCGTGCCCATGACGGCCACGCTGCCGGAGGGAGTGGAGCGTGGCAAGGTCATTCGTCTGGATGAAGAGGACCGCAGCAACGAGTCCTTATGCAAACGGTTGCAAGCGAGTAAGCCCGCTCGATTGGAGGAGGTGACGGACATTGCTACCGCCGCGGTCAAGGAGGCAGTGAACCTTGGCAAGGAAGCACCCAAAGCCGTGGGCATCATCGTCAACCGCGTGGCAACGGCGCGTAAGATCTACGAGGAACTGCATGACAAACTGCATAAGGGTCAGCCCGAGGCAACCGTGGAACTGGTCATCGGCTCGATGCGGCCCATCGACCGCAACCGGCAAGCCGAACGGTTACACGATCTTGTCGGCCCCGAGCGACCGAAGATCAGTGCGCGCACCAGCTTGGTCATCTCCACACAGTGTCTGGAGGTCGGAGCCGACTACGACTTCGATGTGCTGGTCACCGAGTGTGCCTCGCTGGACGCCCTGCGGCAACGGTTTGGACGGCTCAACCGTGCCGGGCGCAAGATCGACGCACGCGCAGTGATCCTAATTGAGAAGAAGTCGGTGAAGTCGAACGACAAGCTGAAGGACGATAAGCCGGAGGACCCGATCTACGGCAACGCGCTTGCACGCACCTGGAACTGGCTTTCAAAACATGACACCGATGGAACCGTTGACTTTGGCATCAACACCTTCGACGAACTGCTTTCCCGGCAGGGCGAAGAAGGTAGCATTCCCCGCGAATTGCTCGCACCGTCCGCACTGCTGGATGCACCCGTTATGCTGCCTGCGTATGTCGACTTCTGGTGTCAGACTTCGTTGCGCCCCGTACCCGATCCTGATGTGTCGTTATTCATCCATGGCCCGCAGCATGGCGAACCGGACGTGCAAGTGTGCTGGCGGGCCGATCTGACCAGCGAAGGCGGCATGAACCCTGAGAAGGACTGGTGCAACGTTGTCTCGCTGCTGCCACCCACCTCGCCCGAGTGCATGACCGTGCCGATTTCTCGCTTGCGGCGCTGGTTGGCCAAGCAAGACATGGATGAAGCGGACGGCGATCTGCTGGAAATGGCCAACGGCGAAATTGGCCCCGACAAGCCCGAACGACTCCGAGGCGAGCATCTGGGTGTACTATGGCGTGGCGCACGGGAATGCAAGCTCATCAAGTCGCCACAAGACGTTCGCCCCGGCGATACGTTGGTAATACCGGAATCCGTGGGCGGCTGGAAGGAACTGGGCCATGTCCCCCGGCCAACTGAAGCCGAACAAGAGCCGAATTCTATCGACGTGGCCGAGGACGCGTTCCAGCAGGCCCGCGATCACGTAACGCTGCGGATACACCAATCGCTTCGCCGAAGGCTGCCACAAGGCAGCGTCATTGGAGAGTTGCTCGACCGAGCCACCGATGGCGACAACTTACCCAACAACGCCCAGTGGCGAGACATTCTGAGTACCGTCCATGACGGATTGACTGACGATGCCGGCGGTTTCAAAACGGCCCTCTCCAACCTGATTGCGAGCGGCTTCACGTGCGAGTCATATCCGCATAACCAAGGCGTGGTATTCACGTCGCGAAAACGGTTGGGGTCCACCACCAACTGGTTTCTGCCCTGCCTGGATGAAGGCGACGATTCAACGTCATGTACACATCGCCAGACCCCCGTCTTGCTTGGTGACCACACACGACATGTTGTCGACACGCTGGCTGAAATGCTTTCTCGATTGCCGACGCCCGGTCTTGCAGATGTCCTCCGTTGTGCCGCCGGGCTCCACGACCTGGGCAAGGCGGACGAACGGTTTCAGGCAATGCTGCGCCGCACGGATCGCACCGACGCCTGGCTGTTTTCCGGACGGGCTTCAGGCTTTATCGCCAAGTCCGATGGATGTCCGCAGACCTATCAACAGCGACGCGAAGCGTGCCGCCGCGCGGGAATGCCCGAGGGCTTTCGGCACGAGATGTTGTCGGCCCAACTGGCGCAGAAGACACCCAACCTCCCCGAGGACGATGTGCTACGCGACCTCGTTCTCCACCTAGTGGCGGCGCATCACGGTTGTGCTCGGCCCTTCGCACCCGTGGTAATCGACGACAACCCGCCCGAGGTGAACGTCAAGGGAATAACCCTGACCACAGGCGAGAGACTCTCCTGCCCACCGCACCGTCTCGACTCGGGCATCGCTGAGCGATTCTGGTCCCTGACCCGTTCCTTCGGCTGGTGGGGGCTCGCTTACATCGAATCATTGCTTCGTCTCGCTGATCAGCAGGCCAGCGCTGCCGAGGAAGCCGGCGTCTTCAGCGAAATGCCCAATGAAGCAATCATGGAGACCGCGATATGACCAACCGAACAACACCCGACACCGAAACCCTGCTTCTCGCAGGACTGGACGGCAGCAACCCGCTGGCGTTTCTTGCCGCGCTAGGCACGCTCCGTACGCTGCATCTGGCTTGGCCGGAGCGAGAAGTCAGGATGGCGTGGCGCGCAAGCGGTGGGGCATGGCGGCCTTTCTTGGTCGCTGAAGGCAGTATCTGCCGCAAGTCGATCGTTGCCGCCATCGTCGACCATCTCGAATTGGGGAGCTACGAGCCTTCCCTCCACCCTCATCTTACTCTGGGCAAGAACCTCTCCGTCCCGCCCGCCGACTTTCGTCGTCATGCGCTCCGGTCCGCTGCCTCTGCAACCCGCAGCGAGCGGCGTTGGGCCGACTTCGTTGCGTCTTATGGATGTGAAACGCTACGACACGAGAAACTCGACCGGATTGCCTACACGGAGTTCTGCTTCATTTCTGGCTCCGGCCATCAGCACTACCTTGCGACGATGCAGAAGCTTCTCGTCTCGACTTCCGGGGAACAAGTCGACGCAGCCCTCTTTGAGCCTCGGCAGTACCGCGATGAAAGGCTCAGTATGCGGTGGGACCCTGCCGATGCACGTGAGCATGCATATCAGTGGACGGCGCCAGGTGACGAGACTACTCTCACCGTATGGGGAGCGAACCTGCTGGCCGCGGAAGGGTCGAGCCTGTTTCCCTTCGTACCATCGGTGGCAGGATGCCCAACGACCGGTTTCCGCAGGCGCCGCCGCGATGTTGCGTTCATCTGGCCGATTTGGACGTCCACCATTGGTGTCGATGTCGTCAAGTCGTTACTCGTGATTCCGGAACTGGCCAAAACGAACGAGGACTCTAGCGACCTCTATCGTCGCGGCGTTGTAGCTGTCTTCCGTGCCTCAAAGATCAAGATCGGCGAAGGTGCGAACTTCAAATGGAGTTTCTCGCCAGCTCGGGTGCTGTGAGCTGGGCGTTGCCGAGCAAGGCAACGTGATCCGCTCTTTGACAATTCAACCACTCAACCCAAGAAAAACCCCTTCGGGCATCCACGCCGGGGTGTCGGCCGTTTAGCGCTGATGGCTGATGCTTGGGCTGGCGCCGTGGGACGGTTCGCTGTGCACCGTCCCGCGGCGCTGGCGGCTGCGCTGGATGACGGATTTTTGATGTCGTGCAGGGAGGCCCTGGCTTCGTGTTCTGCAACTGTGCGGTAGTCCAGGAACAACTCCGCGTTTTGATCGCGGGAACCCTCACACCCGGCCCTTCTTCCGCAGGCGGGCGAGGGAGGTTGTTTTGGACGGACGCCAATGACGAAAGGGCTTCACGATGATCGAGACCTGCCCGGAGGTGCAACGCCTGGAAGACGTGCCCGAGTTGATCCCTGCTCGGATGCTCAACGAGTTTGCTTACTGTCCACGGCTGGCGTACCTGGAGTGGGTGCAGGGTGAGTTCGCCGACAGCCTGGATACGATCGAGGGCCGGTTCGGTCATCGCCGGGTGGATCGGGCTTCGACGAAGGACGTGCCCGAACCACAGGCCGAAAACGGCGACGGCGAAGACGGCCCGGCCGACGCGCCGCCCGGCGTGGAGTCCATTCACACGCGTTCCCTCATGCTTTCGGCGCCCAACGAAGGGCTTATCGCCAAAATGGACCTAGTCGACTTGAATTCGGCCGAGGCGATTCCGGTCGACTACAAGCACGGCCGGGTGCCCGACGTGCCCGGCGGCGCTTGGGAGCCCGAGCAGGTGCAACTCTGCGCCCAGGGCTTGATCCTCCGCGAGAACGGCTATCACTGCGAAGGCGGGATTCTCTATTACGTCGAGTCGCGGCGCCGGGTCTCCGTTCCTTTCGACGACACGCTCGTGGAGCGAACCCGAGAGCTTGCCCAGCAGATGCGAGCCGTGGGGGCCAGCGGCGTCATCCCGCCGCCGTTGGACGACAGTCCCAAGTGCCCGCGATGTTCCTTGGTCGGCATTTGTCTGCCCGACGAAACCTGCCTGCTTGCCGAACCGGCCAGACGCGACGGCGCCCGTGAAGTCCGTCGCCTGGTCCCCGCCCGCGACGACGCCCTGCCGCTCTATCTTCAGGAGCAAGGCACCACCCTCGGCAAGAGTGGTGAGGAACTCACGGTGAAGCAACGCGGGCAACTCCTGAGCAAGGTCAAGCTGCTCGACGTTGCCCAGGTGTGCGTCTTCGGCAACGTGCAGGTCACGGCCCAAGCCATCCGGGAGATTGCCGCGCGGGGGATTCCCGTCTGCCATTTCACCTACGGGGGCTGGTTCCATGCGGTGACCACCGGCATGGCCAATAAGAACGTGGAGCTGCGAATCCGTCAGTTTGCCACGGCCGCCGACGCTCGGGCGGCGCTGGCGTTGGCCCGCCCTTTCGTGTCGGGCAAGATCAAGAACAGCCGGACGCTTCTCAGGCGCCACCTGGACAGTGATCCGGACGGCATCCTTGGGCAACTGGCCGGGCTGGCCGGTAAAGCCGATGCGGCCACCGACGCCGCCACCCTGCTCGGCATCGAAGGCATGGCTGCCAAGACATACTTCGCCGGGCTGGCCTGCCTGCTCAAAGGCGATGTCGCGTTCCATCTGGAAGGTCGCAACCGTCGGCCGCCCCGCGATCCGGTCAACGCCCTGCTGTCGTTCGTCTATGCCCTATTGACCAAGGAACTGACGATCGCCGTCTATTCGTGCGGCTTCGACCCCATGCTGGGCTTCTATCATCGCCCCCGCTACGGTCGGCCGTCGTTGGCCCTCGACCTGACGGAGGAGTTCCGGCCGCTGATCGCCGATTCCGTGGTTCTCACCTTGGTGAATAACGGCGAGGTCAGCACCGGCAGCTTCCTGCGTCGTGCAGGCGGAGTGGCATTGACCTCGGCAGGCCGTCGGGCGGTTCTGGCAGCCTTCGAGCGACGCATGGAAACCCTGGTGACGCACCCGATCTTCAAATACCGCGTCAGCTACCGTCGCATCCTGCAAGTGCAGGCGCGGTTGCTTGCCCGAACCGTGCTGGGTGAGCTTCAGCACTATCCGAGTTTCTGCACGCGATAGGAGGAGGTTGCCGTGAGAAACGTCTACCTGCTATGCTACGACGTGGCCGACGACAAGCGGTTGCGTCGAACCCACAAGAAGATGTGCGGCTTCGGCACCCCCATGCAGTATTCGGTCTTCCGCTGCGAACTGTCGCCGACCGAAAAGCAGCTTCTCAAAGAGGCCCTCTGGGAAATCCTCAATTGGGAACACGATCGGGTGATGCTGGTCGATCTCGGTCCGGCCGGCTCCCGAGGCGACCAGTGCGTGGAGTTTTGGGGCGAACCCCGCGTCGAGTTGCCCAACCGTACGGCCGTAATTGTCTGACTCACGGCTTGCGAGAGGTCCGGTGACGTAAAAACCCCCTTGACCTCTCGCAGACGTAAGCGATTTGTGCGTAACCACTTGGAGAAACGAGCTTTCAAAATGCGCTCCGTAGCCCCCTCGAAACCTGGACCGCTCGAAAACGCTGTCGTAAGATGTTGGCAGCCCATCGCTTGCGAGCCGGGCGATTTCCACGGCTGAAAAGCCGTGGCCCCATTGAAGCACGTAACTCAGCTTGCAACGGAACCATCACTTCTCGCATTTCCACGGCTGAAAAGCCGTGGCCCCATTGAAGCTCATGTCGCC
>Ga0180432_10010988_pt1 | contig 10738 bp, 8 predicted proteins | sample SS_ome_10_FD_132414 | JGI IMG/M metagenome (GOLD analysis project Ga0180432, IMG submission 132414) | Hypersaline lake sediment archaeal communities from the Salton Sea, California, USA - SS_1_MS_2 metaG | ecosystem: Environmental > Aquatic > Non-marine Saline and Alkaline > Hypersaline >...
CGCTGTTGTAGGCCTCCATGGCGCGGCGGATGGCGGCGGGGCCCAGGCCGTAGAGCTCGGCGAGACGCTCGAACACGCGGCCGCGGGGGCCGAGCTGGGTCTCGAGCTCGAGCTGCTTGCGGTAGGCCTCGCCCGGGGTGCAGGGCAGGCCCGCGTCGACCATGGCCTTGGCGGCGCGCAGGCGCGCCGCCTCGACGAGCAGGCCGGTGCAGTCGTAGAGGGTGTCGTCGAGGTCGAAGATGACGGCGCGGATCGACATGCCCGGTTCCCGTTGGCCGATTCCCGATCGCCGACTCCCTGCCCCGGCGCGCCGTGCGCCGCGCCTGTCGGCAACGGGCGCGTCGGTCTCTAGTAGTAGTAGCCCCGGTCGTAGTAGCGGTAGCCGTAGTGGGAGAGCACGAGGTCGCCGCGGTTGAGCACGAAGCCGAGGATCTTGGAGTTGTGCAACAGCTCCACGGCGCGCTGGATGGGGCGCTTGCGCACTTTGCCTGCCTGGATCACCATCACCACGCCGTCGGTCATGGGCCCCAGCACGATGGCGTCGGCCACGGTGAGCACGGGCGGGGTGTCGAAGATGATGAAGTCGAAGCGGCTCTTGAGCTCCTCGATGAGCTGCCGCATCCTGGGCGAGGCCAGCATCTCGGCGGGGCTCTTCGACGAGTGGCCGCCAGGCAGGATGGTGAGCCGGGGCACCGAGTTGGTGATCAGCACGTCCTCGGGCAGCACCTCGCCGCCGAGCACGTCGCTCAGCCCGCGGCGCGGGGTCATGCCCAGCAGGCGGTGGATGCGGGGGCGGCGCAGGTCGGCGTCGACGATCGCCACGCGCTTGTCGAAGTCCTGGCACATGGTGACGGCCAGGTTGAGGGCCGTGGTGCTCTTGCCCTCGCCCTTGCCGGCGCTGGTGATGGTGACGGTGCGGAGGGTCTCGCCGCCGGCGATGCTGCCGAGCATGGCCTTGAGCCGGCGGAAGCTCTCGGTGAGGTGGGAGTGGGGGTGGTGGTAGGCCACGATGTGGGGGTCGACCTGGCCGCCCTCGACGGGTCGCACCACGTAGGTGGACCGGGGCGATTCGGTCAGGTCGGAGGCCGACGCCTCCTCCGCCGATTTGGCCTTCTGGAGCGCTTTCTGGATCTTCGACACGGCATCATCTCCACTATCGAAGGTGGGACACCCGTGGGCCCCTGCGGCCCCCTGCGGGGAGGCCCGCGCCGGGGCGCCGGCGCGGCAGTGCCTCTACGGGGACGGTTCTCCACGCGGCTGGGCCGGCTCCAGGCGCCCGGTGCCGGCCGGGGGGCGGAACACATCGACGAGCCGCTTCCAGGCGTCGCCCGAGGCCCTCGGCGCCAGGGCGCCCGTGGCCAAGAGCAGGCCCGCCAGGCCCAGCACGATGGCCGCGGCGGCCACGCCGACGAGGATGCCCCGCCGCGCGCGCGGGCGCCCGGGGGGCAGGGGGGCTGGCTGGCTGTCGCCCACCTGGGGGGCGCCGTCGGGCGGCCGGTCGGCAAGCTCGTTGAGCGCCTCGCGGACGAAGCGCTCGTTGAACACCTTGCGCTCCTCGACGAAGCCCGCCAGCAGCGTGGCGTCGCAGGCCACGTTGATCAGCCGGGGCAGCCCACGCGAGTAGCGGTGGACGAGTCGACACGCTCCTGCGGTGAACCGCACGCGGCCGTTGGAGCCGGCGATGCGCAGGCGGTGCTGCACGTAGCTGCGGGTCTCGCGCTCGTTGAGGGGATAGAGGTGGAAGCGCACGGTGATGCGCTGGCGAAGCTGCTCGAGCTCGGGCCGGCGCAGCAGCTCGCGCAGCTCGGGCTGCCCGACGAGCACGATCTGGAGGAGCTTGGCCTTCTCGGTCTCGAAGTTCGACAGCATGCGCAGCTCCTCGAGCACGTCGAGCTGGAGGTTCTGCGCCTCGTCGATGATCACCACCACGCTGTTGCGCCGCCGCGCCTGCTCGACCAGGAAGTCGCGGAATCGGCTCAGCAGCGCCTCCTTGGACAGCTTCTGCTCGATGCCCACCACCTCGAGGTCCTCGAGGATCATGCGCAGGAGCTGGAGGAACGTGCCCTTGGAGTGGAGCACGTAGGCTACCTTGACCTCGCGGCTGAGGTTCCGCAGCAGGCACTTGATCAGCGTGGTCTTGCCCGAGCCGATCTCGCCCGTGACCTGGACGAAGCCCATCCCCGACTCCAGGCCGTAGACGAGATAGTCGAGCGCCCGCTTGTGCACCGAGCTCAGGAAGAAGTAGTCGGGGTCCGGGGTGAGGTTGAACGGCTTCTCGGCGAACCCGTAGAATTTCTCGTACATGAAGGCCGTCCTGCTTGCCCTGAGCGGAGCCAAGGCGACACGGGGGCGCGGCAAGCGCTAGAAGGTCTGCATCATCTCCTGGAAGGCCGGCCACACCGATTCCCTGAGGAACTCGGGCACGGCGGGCACCGCCATGTAGAGGGTGACCGCCACGCCGGCCACGAAGACGGCGGAGCTGACGGCGAGCACGCGGAACCACAGCCGGCGCCTGTGGTCGCGCGGCGTGAAGATCGCCGGGATGACGCCGAGGGCGGGGATGCCGAGGCTCTCGCGCGCGTCGTCGATCGTCTTGTAGGTCTGGTCGAGGTACTCGATGAGCACGATGAGGCCCACCCCGGTCGCCAGGCCGATCATGACCCCCAGAGCGATGATCTTGAGCTTCGTGCTCTTGACCGGGGTGCGATCGTCCCGGGCGTACTCGAGCACCTTGAACCGGGTGCTGTAGGCCTCGGTCATCAGGCGCTGGAGCTCCTTGTCGGCGGCCCGGTAGTGGGTGGCCAGCTCGGCCACCACGGTCTGCTGCGCCGCGCGCTGCTCGTTCAGGCGCTTCCGCTCGTTGATCAGCTCGGGGGCCTTGCGGGTGAGCAGGAACAGCTCGCTGACCTTCTTGTTGGCGTCGAGCTTCCGGGCGTTGAGCTTCTCGAGCTGCTTCTCGGCGATCGCGAGCTTCCCGGCCAGCTCGGCGTACTTGGGGTTGTCGCGCGTCTCTTCCTCGATCTCCTCGCCCTGGTCGATCTCCTTGAGGCGGACCGCGGCTTCCTCGAACCGCCGCTTGGCCTCCCGCCACAGGCGGTGGGTGGGCCTGTAGGCCTGGTCGACCTCGTGGAAGTAGTTTTGCATGGCCTCGAACTGCTTGCGCGCGGCCTTGACCTCCTCGGAGGGCTCGACCGGGCGGGTGAGGGTGATCTCGGGGTCCTCCTTGGCGAGGGCCTTCTTGAGCTCGTCGCGGAGAGTCTCGAGCTCGGCGATGTCCTGGCTGATCGCCTCCTCGTCCTCCTCGGCATCCTTGAGGTCGCGGTGGAAGGCGCCGAGGTCCTCCGGCAGCCACGGATGGGCCTGGGTGAAGTCGCGGATCTGGTTGTCGATCTCGGCCATCGCCGCCTTGGTGGCCGCGAGCTTCTCGCGGTAGTAGCCCACGTCGATCTTCGCCTGTTCCTGCGCCGTGCGCCGGTCCTCGCCCACGTACTTCTTGACCAGCTCGTTGACCAGGGCGGCGTTGCGCTCGGGCTCGGTGCTGGTGTGGGAGACGGACATGTGCCGCACGCCCAGGGGCCTGAGGTGGGTGCGCCGCGCAATCTCGTGGTAGAGACGCTCGAGCTGCCGCCGGTCATCGGGGTCGATCTCCCGCCCGAAGTCGACCTTGCGGCTCAGCACGATGTCGCGCACGGCGCTCCAACTGAACATGCGCTGGCGCACGGTGGAGATCTCGCCCGTCACGTTGACCCTGATGTTGCGCTGCTCAACCCTCGGCGCGGTGTGCTGCAGCTCGAGGATCGCCTCCGACCTGTACTCGGTCGGGTAGATCGCGGCCAGCCACAGGCAGAAGGGCAGGCAGATGGTCAGCGGGACGATCAGCAGCCACTTCCGCCGCCAGAAGATCCGCAGGTACTTGTAGAAGTCGAACTGCTGCGCCTTGCTCTGAACGGCTGGCATGGTCTCGGCACTCCAAGGGGGGCGACGGAGCGGGGGCGGGCCGCGGCCACGCGGGCCGCGGCCTCCGCCCGGTGGCGATCAGTCGTCGTAGTCCTTGCGCTCCTCGTGCTCGTAGCGGCCGCGCTGGATGGCGTACGGCGACTCGCCGACCTCGGTGGCGCCCTGCACGATCGAGCGGAACGGGGCCGTGAAAGCGTCGATGACGTAGGTGATCTCGGCGCCCAGATGCGCCGGCAGGTAGAGCATGTCGTTCTCCTTGAGGAGAACGTTGCTGGTCATATCGCCGCGGACCAGGCGGTCGCCCCGGATGCGGTAGATCTCCGGCTTCTCGGGGTTGTCGCGGACGAGGCGGATCTTGGCGGAGCGCACTTGCCGGCTCCATCCGCCGTGGGCGGCCAGCACGTCGAGGGTGGACATGTCGCCGCTGAACGTGAGGCTGTGCCCCGACTGGCGGGTGCGGTCGAACACGTAGATCTGCTTGCTGTAGGTGCCGGTGACGGTGGTGTAGACCTCGACCTTCTTGATGAACCGCTCCAGCCGCCTGGCCAGCAGCTCGCTCAACTGCATGGGCGTCAGGCCCTCGACGTAGAGGTCGCCGAGGAGCGTGAAGGTGATGTTGCCGTCGGGGCGCACCTCGTAGGTGCCGCTGAGGTCGGGGTGGTCGGGCACGTTGATGCTCAGGGCGTCGGGGATGCCGATCTGGTACGTGCCGTTGAACTGCTCGAAGCGCTTCTCCAGCGCGCGCAGCTTGTGCCGCGACATGGCCTGGTCGATGTTCGCCCAATCGGGCGTGTAGCAGCCCGAGACGACCACGGCGAGCAGGCCCGCCATCCACACGTGTGCCTTGCCGACCATCGATGTCCCCCTAACTGGTTTACCTGTGAGTCGGGTACCGAGCAGGGTTTGCTGCGAGGTTCTTCCTCACCAGCGACTCAGCCTCTCGTGGAACGCGCGAAGCTCCGCCACGTCCTCCTCTTCATAGACTCGCCAACCGCGCCAGTCGCGTTTTGGCTTGGGGGTCTTGCCCGCCTTCTCCCAACGAAGGAGGGTCTTGGGCGACACGCCCACTTTGCGGGCCGCTTGGGTGATGGTCAGGCGGCCGCTGTTCTTCACACTGCTCATCGGCCATCCACCTCCAGCCTGGACCCGAGCCGGTCCAAGTCTGTCCTGGCGTGTCCCGTTTTGTCCCCCCGTGTCCCGGATTGTCCAGGACAGCGGACGACAAAAGAAAAAGCGGCTGCGAAACCCGTCGGTCCAGTCGCTTTCACACAGCCACCACGCTCAAGAGCAAACGGTGTGCCACCTGGCCGCCGGGGCGTGGCCGGCCGAGTTGGGCGTGCGCGTAAGCCATTCGCCGGGCACATCTTGCATTTTCGTCGGAGCCTTCGTTTGGCCGCCGCCGCCGTCTCGATGGGCTGTCGATGTTTCCGGTTTTGCCGACATCTCTGGCGCGTTATGCATCATAGCCATCGCCGCAAACCTCGGCCTGCCAAGGCCCTGGGCCTTGTTCGGGAAAGGCGACAGGCCGTGGGGCACCAGTGTCTAAGGCTTGATCACCGCCGGCGCGGGTGGCTGGCGGCCCTCGCGCGGAGGGCCGCCAGCGAGCGTCGAGGCTCAGGGGGCCTAGCGGGTCAGGTGCGCCAGCTCCTCGAGCACCTCGTCGGTCACGCCGATGGTGCGCGAGTTCACCTGGAAGCCGCGCTGGGCGACGATGAGGCGGGTGAACTCGTAGGCCACGTCGACGTTGGAGCTCTCCAGCGAGCCCGAGCGGATGGTGCCGGCGCCGCTGGTGCCCGCCTGCCCCGGCGAGGGAAGGCCGCTGTTGGGCGTGCGGGCGAGGAAGCCGTCGCCCACGTTGACCAGGCCCGCGGGGTTCGGGAACGTGGCGACCTGGAGGGTGGCGATGTCGCTCACCAGGCCGTTGGTGAAGGTGCCCTGGATCACGCCGTCGGCGCGGACCGACACCGTGCTCAGCGAGCCGGCCTCGTAGCCGTCCTGGCTGGTGGGCGCCGCGGTGAAGCTGCCGCCGAACTGGGTGAGGCCCGAGAAGCCGCCGGCCGCGCCGAAGTCGATCGTGACGTTCTGCTCGCCGACGCCTGGGAACTGGAGGGTGAGGCCGGCGTCGCCCTCGCCCGTGCCGCCGACCTGGGCGAACGAGCCGTCCTCGTTGAACCGGATGCCCTGGATCTTCGCGTCGGTCAGGGTGCCGTCCTCGCTCGGCAGCGAGGCCGTCAGGTCCCAGATATTCCTGTCCTTCTTCTCGAACGAAAGGGCAAGGATGTGGGTCTGGCCCTGGCTGTCGTAGACGGCGATGCTGGTGTCCCACGTGCTGCCGGCGGAGCCCACAGTGGTCTCGTTGAGCATGTGGTTCTCCCACGACAGCTGGCCGCCATCGTCGTCGATCACCAGGGTGAGCGAGGCCTCGCCGGCCGCGTCGGCGGCCAGGGTGAGGTTGCCCGAGGCGTCGATGGCGCACGTGGCGTCGTCGTAGAGCGCGCCGATGAAGTCGCGCAGGTCGCCCAGGGTGGTGCCGTCGTTGGCCGCGCCGAAGGTGAAGGTCGCGCTGACGGCGTCGCCGTCGCAGGTCGTGCCCGTGATGTTGATCTCGTCGCCGTCCGCATAGGCGGTGCCGAGGTCGTCGAGACCGTCCTGCCCGGCGGTGGTCACGGCCAAGGCGTGGGCGGCCCAGTCGCTCGAGCCGGTGGCGCCCGCATCGTCGGCCAGGGTCACGGCCAGAGGCACGTCCCCGGCGGCGTCGGCCGTCAACAGGAGGTTGCCCGAGGCGTCGATGGTGCAGGTGGCGTCGGCGAACGCCGTGGAGATGGCGTCGCGCAGGTCGCCCAGCGTGGTGCCGTCGTTGGCCGCGCCGTAGGTGAAGGTGGCGGCCACCGCGGTCCCGGCCGCGTTGGTGCCGGTGATGTCGATGACGTCGCCGTTGACGTAGTCGACGGTGTTGTTGTCGAGATCGTTGATGGCCGTGGCGGCGGTGGCGGCGACGCCGACGGTCTCGAGCGCGGCCGAGGTGGTGAGGATCTCGGTCACGGGGTTGAACGTGGTGGCCGCGGTGGCGGCGGCTGCCCCGGAGAGGAAGGGGTTCTTGCTGGTGAGCAGATCGCCCCGCGGAGCGTGGCCGCCGGCATCCAGGTTGCCCGTCACGTCGACCTCGCTGGTCGACTTGCCCGCCAGCCGGGTGTTCGACGGGATGGTGATCTCGCGGCCATAGACGTCCAGCACGCGGTATCCCGTCGACAGGTGGACCAGCTTGCCGTCGCTGCCGATGGCGAACGTGCCCACCCGGGTGTAGGCGTCCTGGGTGCCGTTGTTGACGACGAAGAAGCCATCGCCGCGGATCGCCAGATCGAGGTTGCGGCCGGTCATCTCCAGCGTGCCCTGCTTGGTGTCCACGTCGATGCTCGAGGTCTGCACGCCGAGGCCGCGCTGGACGGCGTTCGTGCCCCCGGCGGTCGCCGACGAGCCTGTGGCGGGACGCAGCGTCTCGCTCAGGATCTCGCTGAACGCCACGCGCGAGGCCTTGAAGCCCGGCGTGTTCACGTTCGCCAGGTTGTTGCCCACGACCTCCAGCAGCATCTGGTGGGTTCGCAGGCCCGACACACCTGTGGTCAGAGAGGCAAGCATCCCTGTCTCCTTGTTGCCTGGGCGGGGCGCCTCGCCCCGCGTCGTGTCCTACTGGACGCTCGATGCGGCTTGCGCCGACGCGGGCCGCGTGATCTCCGTCACCGACGTCAGCGGCACCAGCTCGCCCTCCCCCACGACGAGCTTCACCCCCTCCTCGTCCACCTGCACCGCCGTCACCACCCCCGTCCGCGCCACGTCGCTGCCTTCGGGCATGTATCGGATATCAGCCCCTATCAGGCTGCTGGCATAGCCGAGCTCCTGCACGCGAAGCACCTCCTCGAACTGCGTGGCCAGCTTCGTCGTCTGCTCGAGCTGGCTCATCTGCGCGAGCTGCGAGGTGAACTCGGAGTTGTCCATCGGCTCCATCGGGTCCTGGTTCTTGAGCTGGGTGACGAACAGCTTGAGAAACGCGTCCTGGATGTAGCTCGCGGTCATCCCTGCCGCCACAAGTCCGCTCGACATCTCGGATCCTCCAATCGCTCAGGCCAGGTAGTCGATGCGTCCGGCGCCGCGCGCCGCGTTCACCCCGAGCCCGGCGGCGCCCGGCTCGGCCTGCGTCGCCGGGTCGGCCTCGGGCGGCGGGCCGGGCGCGGCGTCGGCCCAGCTCCTCGGCGCGCCGCCTTGCCACGGCGGCGCCTGCCCGTCGGCGCCGCTTTGCGGCATCAGGTCGACGTCGATTCGGGCCACGTCCACCCCCGCCTCGGCCAGCTCTTCGCGCCACGCCGGCGCCTCGGCGGCCAGCCAGCCCCGCACGACCGCGCGCTCGGCCACCACCGAGCCCGTAAGCTCGCCGTCGCGACTCTGGAACGAGATGCGGATCTCCCCGAGCTCCGGCGGCCGCACCCGCACCCGCAGCTCCTGCGGCTGTCCCCGCTGGGCCAGCCGCGCCTGCTGCACCACCAGGCCGGGCAGCTCCCTGTCCAGCTCGGGCGCCGCCAGGGCGAGCTCGCGGACCTGGCCAGGTGCGGGGCCGTCTCCCACCCCACCCTCGCTGCGGCCCACCGCGGGGGCCGCGGCCAGGGACTCGACCGCGGGGAGCGCCGCGGGCCGGGTCGGGCCGGCCGGCGGGCCGCTGGGCCCGTCGTCCCGTGCCCCGCGAGCCGCGACGCGGTGGGCGCTGGGCAGGGACGTGTCCCTGCGCTCTCCCCCGCCCACCGCTTCGTCGGCATCGTGTCCCCACGGCTGCGGTCGCTCCTCCGCCAGAGGCTTTCCGCGCGCAGGCTCCCGGGCGGGCGCAGCCTGCCCCGGCCTGTCGCTGTCTGCGTGGACGTGCTTCGGCTGAGGCGGCCCGGCGCGGTCGGGCTGGGGCACAGGGCGCTCGCCGAGGCCGTTGGCGTTCTGGGTGATCTCGGGCTCGCCGGCCGGCGGAGCGTGCTCCGCCGCAGCCGGCCCGGCCGCAGTCGGCTCGGACGCCCCGGCGGGCTCCCGCAGGACCCACAGCCCCGCGGCCATCGGCTCGGGGGCCGCTTGGCGCGTGGCGGGCTCGGGGCCGCCGTCCTCAGGCGGCGCGCCGCTGTCGGGCGCCACTGCCACCGCCGCGGGCGTGGCTGGCGGCCCGGCCTCGACTGCCTCGGCCGGCACCGCTGCCGCCAGCGCACGACTGCGCCACGACGACGGCAGCGGCACGCCCGTCGGGCTCGGGGCCTCCGCGCCATCGCCGGCCGCCGCGGGCGCCAAGCCCACCGGCCAGCCTGTGGCCTGCGCCTCCGCCGAGGGCTGTGCGCCGCCCCCGACCGCAGCGGCTGCCAGCCATACGCGCGAGCTCTGCACGTCGCTCGCAGCGCTCGGCCAAGCCCCCACCTCCGCCCCGTCGGCCACGGCCACCCCCGCGCCCTGCACGACCCGCGCGGCGGTCGCCGCCGAGGGCCCGGCGTCCAGCGATTCGGCCGGCACATCCCACGTCGCGGCGCCCACCACCGCTCGCTCCGCCGCCCGCGGCGGCGCGGTGCCAGCCGGCGCCGCCTCGGCCACAACCACCGGCTCCCACGAGCGCGGCGCGGCGGCGGCCACCTCGACCACGCGGCCCAGCCCCTGGCCCGACGCCGACGGCCCGGCCACGCTCGCGCCAGGCACGCGCTCGGGTGCAGGAGCGGCCGGGGCACGTGTCCGACCCGCCGGCGCACCCTCGCCCATCGCCGACGCGGGGGCCGACAGCCCCCGCCCCAGCGACACCACGGCGGGTCGCGGCGCCAGGTCCGTCGCGGCGCGGCCCGCCGCCACGGCGGCGGCGACATCGGCCTGCGGCGCGGCCTGCGGCGCCACGAGGTCGGCGGGAGCGCCCGACTCCAGCGCCTGCCCCTGCACGACCAGCTCGTCGACCTGCACCAGCCCGCCGTCCACCGCCGCCTGCGGCACCGGGGCTGCCACGACGGGCAACGCGGGAGCCGCGCCGGCCACCTGCTGCCCCCCGGCCGGCGGTGGGGCGCCGGGGGCACAGCCGGGCGGCAGGCCTATCATGGCCTGCACGTACACGCGGCGCCCCCCGTCGTCGGGCACGACGGGACGCCACCCCTCGGGGGGCACCAGCGCCGCGGGCATCATGGGGATGATGGGGGGAGTGTGGGAGCCAATCGTCGCCAGAAGCTCGGCGTCAAACCGCTTCGACCCGCCTGTCGGCGCGCCGGCCGCTGCCGCGGCGCCCGCGCCCGCAGGCTGTGCCAATCCACCAGCAAACAGAACTCCAGCGGCAGAACTCACGGAGTTCTCCAGTCGAGCGGTTGACCGAATCCGAGCTTCCGGCGAGAGAAGCCGAGGAGCCTTCCCGCACACGGCGTGCCAAAGCAGCGGCAAAATCGCTGCGGCACCGCCAGGCAGCGGCGCAGGGCATTGCAGCACAAGGGGTTACGCGATCTTGAGAAAGGCGCTCTTGGCGGCGCGCCCGGCCGTGGCAGGCCCACGCGCCGAGCCCTTCTGTGCCCGGCTCCCGGAAATGTTTTCCCCGCTCGCCGCCCTGGGGCGAGCGCCGCAGGGCGACGCGGCGGAGCGGCCGCGAGACCGCCATGAAGAAGAGGGTATGTAAGGAGGGAATCGCGGATCAGGGGGGAAGGGCAGCTCGCCCGCAGGGGCGGTCAGCGGACGAGCGCGGGCGGGGTGTCGGTGGTCGTGGCGCCGGGGCGCACCAGGCGGCTGACGCGGAAGCCAAACC
>Ga0180432_10010990_pt1 | contig 10734 bp, 10 predicted proteins | sample SS_ome_10_FD_132414 | JGI IMG/M metagenome (GOLD analysis project Ga0180432, IMG submission 132414) | Hypersaline lake sediment archaeal communities from the Salton Sea, California, USA - SS_1_MS_2 metaG | ecosystem: Environmental > Aquatic > Non-marine Saline and Alkaline > Hypersaline >...
CGCCCGCGCCGCAACCGAACGGAAATGTGTGAACCATGGCCTTCATCGATGAGAAGACACAGACCGAAGCCCTGAAGATCCTGAACGGGATGGAGAAGGAAGTCGCCCTGATCCTCTTCACCACCCGGGAGGGGTGCGAGCTCTGCGAACCGACGAAAGAACTGATCTACGAAGTGGCCGCTCTGACCGAGAAACTGACGGTCGAGTTCCGCGACCTGGAAGCCGACCGCGAGGTCGCCGAGCACTTCGGGATCACCAAAGCCCCCGGGCTGGTGGTGATGGCCGATACCGATCCCGGCATCCGCTTCTCCGGGATACCCTCGGGCTATGAGTTCGGTACCCTGCTCGAGACGATCCGCATGGTCAGTCTGGGCGAGGCCGGGTTGAGTGAAGAGATGGTGACCCGGCTCGACGGCCTCGAGGGGCCGGTGCATCTGCAGGTCTTCATCACCCCGACCTGTCCCTGGTGCCCCCAGTCGGTCTTCGCCGCCCACCGGCTGGCCATGGCCAGCGACAAAATCACCTCGGAGATGGTCGAGGCAATGGAGTTCCCCGAGCTTTCCCAGCAACACAACGTCATGAGCGTGCCGCGCACGATTCTCAACGGGCAGGAGGCGATCGACGGAGCCCTGCCCGAACCGCAGCTGCTCGACTGGATCATCGCCGAAAGCGGCGGCGCGCAGACCTGATACGGAAGCGGTTGCCGGGTGCAGGAGTCGACGGCATCATGGGGTCATGTCACCGATCCCGCCCGTTCCAGATGACGGCGAACCCGCCGTTTCACCGACCGATCTGGAAGCCGCCCGCCACGGCGATCACGCCGCTTTCACCCGGCTCGTCGAGAGCCTGATCGACCGGCTCTACTCCTTCAGCCGGTACATGTGCTCCGATCCGGAGGATGCCGAGGATGTGGTGCAGGACACCCTGCTCACCGCCTACCGCAAACTGGCCGACTACCGCGGCGAGGGATCTCTGCGCAGCTGGCTCTTCAGGATCATCTCGACCCGGTGTCAGAAGGTGCGGCGCCGAAGGGTCGGGGAGCCCGAACGGCATCTGCCCTTCGACGAACTTTCCCCCGCCGCTCTGCACCAGGTCCGCGAGGGGCCCGCGCTGGCAACTGTCGCGGCTCTGCCGCTCGACGAGCTGGTACGAACCGAGCTCATGGGGCGAGTCGAAGCGGCCATTGCCGATCTGCCGGAGGAATACCGCATGGTCCTGATCCTGCGCGATGTCGAGGAATTCTCGACCGCCGAGGCGGCGGAGATAACAGGTCTGACTGCAGCGGCTGTGAAGTCACGCCTGCACCGCGCCCGCCTCACCGTCAGGTTGGCCCTGCAGCCCTACCTCGAGGAGGTGGTCCGGTGAGCGATACCAATCATCCCGAGACTCACGGGCCGGACCAGCCCCACGATCACGGTGACTGCAGCGAGGTTCTGCAGGTACTCTCCGCCTGGATCGAAAACGATCTGCCTGCCGTTCAGCAAGCCCGGGTCGAAAGCCATCTCGCCGAATGCACGGCCTGCCGCCATTGCGCCGACGAACTCCGGGCCACCGTCCTTTTGCTCCACGATACCGCTTCCCGCCCCCCCGATTACGTCCGGCACGCCCGCCTCATGCAGCAGATGCAGACAGCCCTCGACGCTCTCGAGTAAGAGGCCTCGCACGATCGATATCCAGAATCCCGGGATCAGTCGGTAGCGGTCCCGGCCGGTGTTTCTCCCGGGATCCCGTCCCGGGCCCGGATCTCGCCGACGCGCCCCAGAGCCAGGCGGGTCAGAACGGGACCGACGATCTCGAAGAAGATGGTCGAGAAGACCGTGATGGTGATGATCACCTCGCCCGCCTCGCCCAGGCGCTGGCCGGCCACCAGAGCCAGCCCGAGAGCCACCCCCGCCTGTGGCAGCAAAGCCGCACCCGTCCAGCGCCGGTGAGCGCGCTCGACCCGGCCGAGATGACCGCCCAGCCAGGCCCCGGCGATCCGTGAGACGGTTCGCAGGACGATGTAACCGATGGCGGCCAGCCCGATTCCCTGCAGGGCCCCCCGTTCGACCGAAGCTCCCGAGAGCAGGAAGAAAAGGACCAGGAAGGGCCACTCGATCCCTTCGATGGCGCTGAAGGTGCTGGTGTGATGACGGGCCAGATTGGCGATGACGGCCCCCATGGTCATGGCCGCCAGCAGAAAGGAGACATGAAGAGCCAGAGCGATGCCCCCACAGAGAAAGACAGCCCCCAGAGCTTCGACCAGGGTCGGTTCGCCCGGCTGGATGCGACCCGTGGCATAGGCCATCGGGACTCCGAGGAGGATACCGAGCAGGATCGCGCCGCCCAGTTCCCAGGCGCCCTGCAGCAGGGTCGTGGCCCCGTTCCCCTGACCCGAAACGATCCCCGCCAGGGTGAAGAGGAGGCTGAAGACGATGATGCCCCAGGCATCGTCAACCGCGACGATACCCTGGAGCACGCGGGCGAGCGGCCCGTCAGCTTGCTTCTCGCGGATGACATCGAGGGTGGCCGCCGGATCGGTAGCCGGAGCGATCCCGGCCAGGATCAGGGCCGTGACGACCGGCACCCCGAGCAGAACGAGCCCGCCCCAGGTCATGACTGCCGTCACGACGACCAGAACGATCGAGACCGTGAGCACCTCGCGCCCGTGCTCGCGCAGATTGGCGGGGGTCAGCTTCTCGCCCAGCAGGAACCCCACCATGACCAGGGCCAGATTGGTGACCAGGGGGAACCATTCGTGGTGCAGATCGGGCAGCAGGTCGAAGACCGAAGGTCCTATCAGGAACCCGAAGATGAGCAGGAAGGTCACCCGGGGCAGGGGGGTGCGGCGCCCCAGGATATGGGTGAAAAGCCCCAGCAGGAGCAGGGCGCCGATCGTGATCAGGGTAACGGCGGTGTCGTCCATGACCCCGGAATATCACCCGGCCGGACGGCTCCTGGCCAGAAAGAACAGGCGCAGGGGCGTTTTCTCAGGGCAGCCGGGCGGTGTAGAAGAGTCCGCCGCCGTACGCTCCCTCTGTCACTCGCAGCAGGGCGGTCCCGTCGGCCGCGAAGGTCAGCGGCAGCGTCGGGGCCTCGAAACTGCCCCGGTAGCGATGCTCGGGATCGAAGATGTCGATCCGGTTGTGCTCGATATCGGGCGTATGGGCCAGAACCCAGATATACCCGCGGGGGTCGATCCGGACTCGTCCGATCGCCTGGCGCCGTTCGGCGAATTCCCACCTGCTCCTGACCTCCGCTTCCGAGAAACCGCTGCCGTCGCTGCTGCTGAAGGCCGCGTGGGCGAAGAAGTACTCCCGGTCGCTTGCGGAGACGGTCAGATCGGGGGTCGGGGCCAGGGTGCGCCGCACGATCCGGCCGTCGAGTGAGCGCTCCTCGAAAACGTAGTCGGTGCCGGTAACGGTCAGCAGGCCGCCGGCGGGATCCCATGACCAGTGTAGCTCGTCGGAAAAGGTGGGCCGGGTGTCGAAGGGAGCCACGCTGCCGTCGGGGTGGTGCAGTTCGATCACGATCGGGGGCAGGCTTGCCAGAGTGGCCAGGGTATCGGCGGTCTGCGTCTGCAGATTCCAGGCCAGAAGGCTGAAGGTGCCGTCGAGGGCGTCCAGGGCGTTCAGAACCCGGCCGTCGGGCAGGACTGCACAGCGGTTGGCATCGGGGGCCAGGCCGAACTGCATGGTGATGGTCCGTCGGTGCTGTCCGTTGCGGTCGAAGACAGAAAAGCGCCGCGGCATGAGATCGCCGACCCAGACCTCATCATCGACGACATTCAGGAAGCGGGGGAAGCCGAATTCCCCCGGTCCCTCGCCGCGACCGCCGAAGACGTTGCGAACCCGGCCGGCCAGATCGGTCTCGACCACCTGCCGGTTGCCCGAATCGAGAATGTAGAAGCCGTTTCCGGAGCCGACCGCGGTCGTTATCCGGCTGAAGAGGTACCCCGCCTCACCGCTCCAGACGTCCCAGACGGCGACGGTGTCGAGAGTGAGCGGGCGCAGGGACAGTTCGGTATAGGTCGTCTGGATCACGCCCGAGGCGAGGCTTTCGACCCTGACCCCTGAATCGGTCCGAGGGCTGCAGCCCGAAAGGATGAGGAACACTCCGGCGGCGATGACGGATCCGGTCAGCGAAAACGTACGTGTGATGGTCATAGGCGCCTCCCGGTACAAAGAGGGCGATGGGGCGGTCGGCATTCACTGACTCAAACCCGCCCTGGAGGCGGATAGTTGAGACCATTCCTTACCGGTTCGAGCCGGGTCGTGTAGACTGTCAGAGTGTCCTCAGCACTCCGGTGTCGGTCGGAACATTCGTCCGGTACCCCGGGAAAGGGTTGGCCTCATGTTCGGTTTCCGGTTGAACGTCACCAGATCCTTCCTGCTGATCCCGGTCGCACTGACCGGTCTTGCCGCCTGTGGGCGCGCACCCCGGCCGGAAACACTCATCCTCGAGAACCACCACGAGCTGTTCGTTCGCGAACACGAGCTCACGGCTCGTTACGCGGCCGATCTGGAGGTCTGGCTCGAGCAGCATGCGGAGGCCGACGATGCCGCCCGGGCCGGGGTGGAACTGATCCGCACCCTCGGCGTGCTGGGTGATGTAGCGGGGGCCGAGCGGTACTGGCGGCTGGTCCGCTCCGAGCACCCCGGCGATACGGCCGTGCCTGCAGCCGGACTCGAGATGGCCGAAGCAGCCCTCGCCAACGCCGCGACCGAGGCCGCTCTACGGGTGATCAGCACCATCTGTACCGATGCCCACGGGTATGCGTATCAGACCCGGCTGGTGCAGAATCTAGCCACCCTGCTGGCTCTCGAAGGCCGTCTTGCCGAAGCCCGCGAAGCGTACGATCTGATCAGGGACATGGAGCTGTACACCGAGTACCCGGCCCGCTTCCGTTCCCTCGAGATCTTTCTCGACTATCTCGACCGGGTCGGGACCGAATTTCCTCCGCTGGTCGGTACCGCAGCCGACGGCACATCCCTCGATACCGGCGATTTCCGCGGTCAACCCCTCTTCCTTCATTTCTGGCGCCGGCGGGGCAGCCTGAATCACGACCTCGAATTCCTCGAGGACCTCCAGCACGAGTACCCCGATCTGGCGGTCGTGAGCATCAATGTCGGCGACGAACCCGAAGCGGTCCGGCAGGCTCTGCTCAAGCACGTGCCGCACTGGCCTTTCTGGCACGATCGCGACGGTTCGTATGCCGCGTCGCTCGGTATCACCTTCATGGGGCTTTACGTGCACGAACCGAAGGGGATCCTGCTCGACTCCGAGGGACGGATAGCCGTCATGCCCGGGCGCGAGGGGGCCATCGCCATCGGCCTGAAGGCTCTGGACAAACGGTTCGAGCGGTTCACCCGTCCAGCGGCGCTGCCCCGGCCCTCCGAAACCGTAACTACGGCGGCGGGCGTCCTGGAACTGCAGCAATCCCACACCCGGGCCCTGCTCGCCGTCCGGGACCGGGCTCGGGCCGATCTGCTGACGGCTCTGGGACAGTGTGTCGGACGCGATCCGGAATCGGAGGCGGGAGCCCGGGCCTGTCTGGAGCTCCTGCGCACTGCGGCCGCCGGCGGGAATGTCGCGGCGGCTGAAGAGGCCTGGGCGCTCTGGCAGGGAGACGGAGAGCAGAGAGGCTCCGGACCGGTCACCGCTATCCGGGAGACCTACGCCGTCGCCATGGACTTCGCATACGCCCGGGCCATGCTGACCTGCGGTGATCCGGAGCGTACCGCCGGGCTCGTTGACCGGGCCATCGGCGAGCGGCAGGAACGCGAAGACCTCTACCTGCTCTGCGATCTGGCTGCCGCCCTCTCGGTGCTGGGCGATGTCGACGGCGCCAGGCGGGCCTTCGAGAAAATAATAGAGATCACCGGCGGGGCGGGCTCGGCCGCCTGGGAGGGCTACATCGCCGCCCTGGACCGGGTCGGGCACCCCCTCGAGCCGTTCACCCTGCCCGGGCTGAACGGGGGCACCGTCGCCTCGAGCGATTACGCCGGACGCCTGCTGCTGATCGATTTCTGGGGGTCATGGTGTCATGCCTGCATTCGGGAGATGCCGCATGCGTACGAAGCCTGGAACCGGTATCACGAGCGGGGTTTCGAGGTGCTCGGGATCGTGGTGCGCGACACCCGGGAGAAAGCGCGAGCCTTCCTCGAGCGAACCGGCTATCCCTGGGACCAGGCCTTCGATGCCGACTCCTCGGTCGCCGGCGAACACGTGGTGGTCGGCTACCCGACTACCATCCTGGTCGACGGTTCGGGGCGGGTACGCTGTACCCGCACGTTCGGCGGCGGACTCGAGATCGCCCTGCGTTTGCTCATCGAGCGTTGAGCCGTCGCACCCTCCGGGAAATCTTGCGGCGCAGCTTTGCCTCTGAAGGCGGGGGCCCGAGGTTGACCGGACGACCGTCGATGAAGAGGTCGTCCACCCGCCTCCATTCGGCCCACACCGCCGCATCGGTGGTGTCGTGCCGTCGGTACTCCACCCGATCGCCGAATTCGGCCGCGACCCGACGGGCTCGTTCGTGGGCCAGATTCTGGGCCATGCACCAGCCCCAAGAAAAGGACACGACCGAGACCCGGTCCGGTACCGCCGCGGGGGCTTTGAGCGGCTCGATCCACCGCGGCGGGAGGGCTCGATAGGTGAACGGTTTCCAGACCAGCCGGGCCAGACCGCGGGTATCGGCCGTTTTATACCCGTGTTTGCGGTACCAGGAGGCCTTCATCCAGAACGGGAGTCTCAAGCCCCAGGCCGCCATGCCGGAGGCCCCGAGCCGTCGGGCATCGGTCTCGGCTGCAGCCAGCAGAGCGGAGCCCAGGCCGCGCTTCTGGAAGTTACCCCGTCCCTGCTTATAGCCGTGCACCCAGATGCAGTAGATAAAATAGAAGTCCTCCCCCTCGACAAAGGAAGACTCGATCGGACCGTATTGGATCATGCCGCCGATGGCGCCGGAATCGTCTTCGGCCAGTTTGGCGCGCAGACCCTCCGAGCGGGCCCGGGCGTACCACTCCGCCCGGCCCGAACCGGCTTCCCGGGCCTGCTCCGACCAGTCCTCGAGGCAGCAGAAGAAAAGATCCTCGTGTTCAGACTCGAGATCGATGATTCTCATGATAGAAGAGGAATACAGGTATTGACCCCGGTCGGGAAAGCGATAATCTCATGGGAAATGGGAGTGACTGCAGACTGCTCCGCACCGACCGTCCGGCAGTATCTCATCAACGGTAATATGGGGAGGCATTCGAGGTGGCTGAGTACAAGGGAACCATTGCGATTCTCACCGGGGGGGGCGACGTACCCGGCCTCAATCCCGCCATTCGCGCCGTCACGATCCGCGCTCTGCGCGAAGACTACCGCGTGCTCGGGATCAAGCGCGGCTGGGCGGGTCTGGTCGATCTGGTGCCCGAAAAGGGAGCCGACAACAGTCGCTGCATCCAGGAGCTGAAATGGGACGTCGTCAACCGGGCCGGACGCACCGGCGGGACCTTCCTGCACACTTCCCGGACCCGGCCCTCTCATCTGCCCCGGGCCCTGATGCCACCGCACCTGCAGGACAGGTATACCGACGATGTCAACGATATCACCCCGACCGTACTCGAAAACCTCGAGTTTCTCGGAGTCGATTACCTGATCCCGATCGGTGGCGATGACACCCTGAGTTACGGCCACCGCCTGCACAAAGAGGGTTTCAAGGTCGTCGCCATCCCCAAGACAATGGACAACGATGTACCGGGTACCGATTACTGCATCGGTTTCTCGACCTGCATCACCCGGACCATCGAACTGACCCACAAGTTGCGGACCACCGCCGGAAGCCACGAGCGTCTGCTCGTGATCGAGGTCTTCGGCCGCTACGCCGGTTTCACCGCTCTGATGCCCACCATGGCCGCCGCCGCTGACCGCTGCGTGATCCCCGAACATCCCTTTGCGATCGAGAAGCTGGCCGAGCTCCTGATCGAAGATCGCAATCACCATCCCAGTCACTACGCCGTGGTTCTGGTCTCGGAGGGGGCGGTGATGACTCACGATGAGGGGATGCACTTCAAGAGCAATGAGGTCGACCAGTACGGGCACAAGAAGCTGGGAGGCATAGGCGACAAGGTAGCCGAGGCCCTGAAGGAAATCTCGCCGCAGTTCAACCAGGGGCGGCGTGTCAATGTCGTCAACCAGCGGCTGGGTTACCTGGTCCGCTGCGGCGATCCCGATGCCCTCGATTCGATCGTGCCGATGGCTTTCGGCAACCTCGCTCTCGATCTGGTCCTCGAAGGCACCAGCGGACGGCTCATCAGCATGCGCAACGGTATCTACGACAGCGTCCCGATCGATCTCGTCGTGGGGCGCAAGAAGATCATCGATGTGGAGAAGTACTACAATACCGAGCGCCTGCGCCCCAAGTACGAGTCCTTCAACCGCCGGCCTCTCTTCATCATGACCGCCGACGAGTAAGCCGTCTCAAACCTGCAGCAGCCCCGGGCGCATGACTGTCAGCCGGGCTCCCCGGGTGATGCTGAGACGGTCTGAGGCGGTGTAATATTCCCCGTCGGCCATGTAAGCAACCGGTGAGCCGTCGGCGCTCTCGATCGTGAGTTCGCGCACCCCCTGCAGGCGGATCTCCTGTGGTACCTCCTCTGTCTCGCCGCGCAGAACGGGGCGGATACCGCGCAGCAGCGTCAGGGCTCCCGCCGGCCGTATCCCCACCACCCGGAAGGCATCCTCGGGACAGTCGATGGCTTCGTAGGCCCGGAAGACTTTCAGGTGCGGTAGTCCGGCGGCGAAGAGCCCGGCAAAATGACCGGGTGGTATCGTCTCGCCGTCGATCCGGAGGCGGTGCGGGAAGGGCCGCATCATCCGACGGGCCAGCTTCCCCCTGACGACATGACTGACGGCAAAACGCAGCCCGAGCAGAGAATGGGACAGGGCCGCCAGTCCGCCCCAGGTGACGTACTCGAGGGAGAGTGCCCGGAAGACGCCGATTCCGAAACTCAGGGTGTGGCGCTCGCCCACTTGCAGGGTGTCCACGTACTGGGCGGGCACGGACCGGTCCGCGGAGTGGGCCGAGAGCAGGCGGGCCGAGACCCGCCGGGCGGCGACGTTGCCGGTCTCCCGGGCTACGAAGCCGGTCGTGCCGCCGTGCAGAAAGAGAAAGCGGGGCAGGGGGTGAGAGCCCCAGAGGTCGAGGACCTCGTCGATGACGAGCTGGATGGTGCCGTCGCCCCCCGAAATGGCCAGCAGGTCGATCCCGACATCCTTCCAGCGGCGCAGGGCGGCGGTGAGATTCTCGCTCCGGTCGACCTCGACGCTTTCGCCCATGCGGGAGAAGCGTTCGGTGAGCAGGCGCATCTGCTGGGGGCGCCTGGAATTCCGCAGAGCCTGTGGATTGAGAACCAGGCCGCACCGCCGGGGAGGAGGGGTTTCGAAGAGATCGGGTAGAGTCGGGAAGGAGTCCATACAGGGCTTCAGAGAGCCTTCTGATAGATGCGGAAACGTTTGTAGATCTCTCCGTTGATCCGTTCCATTTCGGCCCGGACGGCGGTGTTGTATTCGAGTTCGTGATGGGTATCCATGAAGGTCAATCCCGCCTGCCGGGCGCTCTCGAACATGTCGACCGCTATCAGTACGTCGAGACCCTTGCCGCGGTGTTCCTCCTTGATGGCCCCGATCAGCAGGTCGAGCTGTTCGGTCCGCTTGCGGGCCCGCAGTATCTTGAACAAACCCAGAGGCAGCAGGCGGCCGCGGGCGGCACGGATTCCCTCCGTCAGGTCGGGCATGGCGACGACGAAAGCCACCGGTTCGTCCTCGCGGGTGACGACCTTCACAAACCGGGGATCGAGGATCGGCAGATATTTGCGGGCCAGTTCGTGCATCTCCTCTGAGTTGAGTGGGGCGTACCCGTATATGCCGCTGCCGGTATAGGCTTCGTTCATCAACGAGAGGATCGGCTCGACCCAGGGACGCAGTTCCTTTTTCTTCGAAAAAGTCACCAGCTGGAACCCTCCCCGCTTCATGACCCGGTCATGGATCCGGCGGTAGAAGGCGGGTGTCTGATCGGTTACCGGAACCCGGTACACGAAGTAATCGACATCCTTGGTGTACCCGGCCGCTTCGATGAAGTCATTGGTCCAGGGAAAGTTGTAATAGGTGGCGATGGTGGCGTGGTGCTCGAAACCTTCTATGAGCCACCCCTCGGGATCCTGATCCGAAAAGCCGTACGGCCCCACGACCCGTTCCATGCCGCGGTCCCGGGCCCATTCCTCGACCCGCTCCAGCAGGGCGTGGAATACCTCTTGATCCTCCCAGGTTTCGAGGAATCCGAAGCGGGCGGTGCGTTCGTTGAAGTGTTCGTTGTAGCGGTGATGGATGATGCCCATGATGCGCCCGACCGCCTCTGAACCGCGCCAGGCCAGCAGACGCAGGGTGTCGCAGTGCTCAAAGGAGGAGTTCTTGCGGGGATCGAAGTACTGCCACTCGTCGATCCAGATCGGCGGGGTCCAGTTGGGCCGGCCGGCATGGATCTTCTCGGGCAGGAAGATGAAGGTCTTCAGCTCCCGGCGATCAGCTATCTCTCTGATCTCAACGGGCATCGCACTCTCCCGATCGCTTGGATGATTTGACCGGATTGTACGCCGCCGGTCACGGGTGAGGCAAGACGGGCGATTCGGCCCTCTGCCCGGCCTCAAAGGCGCGTACTGCCGCCACTGCCGTGCCGGCCAGTCCCACCAGACCGATGCAGTTGGTAAAGGCCATGCC
>Ga0180432_10010991_pt1 | contig 10733 bp, 7 predicted proteins | sample SS_ome_10_FD_132414 | JGI IMG/M metagenome (GOLD analysis project Ga0180432, IMG submission 132414) | Hypersaline lake sediment archaeal communities from the Salton Sea, California, USA - SS_1_MS_2 metaG | ecosystem: Environmental > Aquatic > Non-marine Saline and Alkaline > Hypersaline >...
GTTGCGGTGGACGACCTCGTGCGGTTCTGAGAGGATATTGGAGAGACGAGACGAATCTAGACGCCCGGGGTCCGCAAGCGGAGCGGCGCCTTGTGGCCAGTCCGGGATGCGGGCGGCGCGGGAAGCCCGTGGCCGCCCTTGGACAAGAGAGAGGCGAACCATGAGCATGGCTGGAAAGGCGCTGCCTGCACTACTTGCTGTCATACTGGCGAGCGCCGTGTGCGCAGCCCAGGAGTGGACTGAGGACCCGAGTCCGAACAGTCTATTCGCAGGTGAAGACCTGGTCTTCCCCATGCTGAGCGAAGAACAGGGCTACCAGGGCTACGCGCGCAAGGAGTTCACCCTGCCCGAGGGCAAGGTCTGGAAGGCCGTAGCCGACGTAGGCTCCTCGACCGACCGCATCTGGTCCGGAGAGCGGATGATCAGCGCCCTGTACCTGAACGGGCAGCTGGTCGAGCGGCCCCACATCAGCGGCATGCTCTATGGGGCCGCTCCCGTGAACATCAAGGACTACCTGCGCCCCGGCACGAACTGCGCGGGCTTCTACGGATTCCGCCTAAAAGGCTATCCGCCCTACATCTACATGCAGGCGACGATCATCATGGAGTCCGGCGAGACGATCCGGGTGACGACCGACGGCGCCTGGACCTACAGCCCGGGCAAGGCGGCCGGTTGGAACGAGCCGGGCTTTGACGACAGCCGCTGGCAGCCCGCGCAGACCCGAGGGCACATGTTTTGGCCTTACCAGCAGAATATCCTGCCCGCGCACCACGGCCATATCCGGCTCCGCAATCCCGCGCGCAAAGACCTGTTCTACACCGACGACCGGGACGTGGTCGTCGACGTGCTCCTGCCGCCCGGGCTCGCGGATCGAGGCCCGCGCGTCGAATACATCCTCACGCGCGCGAACCAGGACGGCTCCATCGGCGAACAGGTCGCGGCGGACACGATCTCTTCTGCCGACGAACGGGACGGCTCACTCGCCCTGCGCATCGACCTGGGCCGCCGAGAGCACGGCGTCTACGGCCTTGCGCTGCGGCTCCTGGACGGACAGGCCCAGGTGCTCGACACGCGTCCGCGCGAGCCTGTGGTCGTGCTGCGAAAGCTCGACCTGCAGACCGTTCCTGGAACCGAATACAGCGAGGGCCTGGACATCGAGCTCGAGGACACGGTCGACTTCACCGACCCCCAGGACCCGCATCCCTGGATCGAGGGCAAGGTGGTCCGCTATGGCGAGCCCGTGCAGGGCATCACCGAGCCCCGGATCGTGCGCAAAGACGGGCTCGTGTACCGCGAGGTCACGGGCGCGGAGCGGGGATCCTACTTCACCTACCGCATCGAGTTCGAGCATCCGGGCGACTTCTACATGCTCGAGTTCGCCTACCCGGACGACGCCGACCGGGTGATCGCGGTGTCCATCTCCACCAAGGTGGAAGGCGTATGGACCAACAGCCAGACGGGCGTAGGCGCGGAGACGGGCGGCAAGTTTTACAACACCGGACAGATGCAGACCCTGCGCTGGATCCACGTGGCCGACGAGGGCGTGCACTCCGTGGACGTGATGAACCAGAACGACGGGTGGAACGCGGCTGCGCACTCCCTGAAAATCTACCATGTGCGCGGGAGCCTCCCCTCCGTGGCCACCGGGACGAACCGGCACTACGGCATCCACACCGAGCGATGCAACTATACTTCCGGCATCGGCATGGGGTTCGGAATCGGCGGAAAGCTTCTGTCCTCGGCCGAGCAGCAAGAGGAAGCGAGGCGGCTGTCCGTTACGCAGCGCATCCTACGCGACCTCGTCTGGTTGAAGGACACCTCGGAGCGCTATGCCCAGTATCTCCGGTTCTCCGGCCAGAATCTGCACCTCATGGGCTGCGTGCAGTACACCCGGCGCAACACCCCGTTCGTCCCGGCGGACCCGCAGCGAGAGTCCGCCACCGTGCTGCCTTGCCCGCGAACCATGCTCGCCAACGTGCTGGACATCAACGACATCTCGTTTCTGACCGGGATCGAGTTCAGCCAGCCCGCCACCCTGGGCGTATACCTGGCCGAGGACGCGCCGACCCAAGCGCCCTTCTACGTGACCGACGAACAGGTGGCCGCCGGCATGGACACACTCTGGCGCGTGGACGCCCAGGGCAGGCAGCGCACCGGGCTTTCCACCTATCCGCCGAACTGGCAGCATGTCGTGTTCCGAGAGGCGTACACCAGAGTGGTCCACGACCTCGTGAACACGTTCGGCCACCTGGACCACTTCCTGGGCGTGAGCAACTTCTTCAGCCCCGCCGGCCACCCGTCGAGCTACTACTTTCCCGCGTACGCCTCCGGCAATGACCCCTGGGACCAGCCCCTTCAATACAGCTACGACGACGTGACGTTCGCCAACTTCGCGGCGGACACCGGCGTGGACCTGAGCATTTCGCCCGACGACCCGGACCGGTTCGCCAAGCGTGCCGAAGCGGTGTCCAAGCCGCCGTTACGCCGGCAGTTCCTCGATTGGCGCTGCCGCAAGCTATACGACTTCTTCGCCGAGGTGGCCGGGGACATGACCAACCGCCGCGCAGACCTCCAGTTCGTCAACGTCCTCGCGCACGTGGAGGTGGCCAGCTGCTTCGAGCACCTGGTCGACTCCGACCAGGACTTCGACCAAATGATGCAGGACTTCGGCATCGACCTCGGCGCGTTGGGGCAAATTCCCAACACCACCATCGTGCGGTGGACCAACAGCTGGCGCCAGCATCCCGATTGGCCCCAGCAGAACCCCTACTGCTGGATCCCCGCCGAGCGCGAGGTGGTGCTCACCGCCTTCGAGGATCTGCCTCACCGCGGGGTCCTGTGTCGCACGAGCTGGGACGAGAACAACCTGTCGGCCCCGGGGCACGCGTATGAACGCCCGGATCCTGCGGGCAGCAAGGTCGTGCAGTCGGACTGGGTCATCGGCTCGGTACGGACCCGCATCGAGCCGCAACCCGCCGCGTATCACGCGCGCGAGGCGTACCTCCAGGCCATCGTCAGCGCGGACCCCCAGCTTTTGCTCGGCGGGTTCACGGACCTCGTGCTCAACCTGGGCAACGAGCAGATCCTGCGCGAGGTGCTTGCACCCTATACGCACCTGCCGCGTGACCGATTCGAGACCGTGCTGGACACCGGCCTACAGACGAACCTCGCGATCCGCAAGCTGAACACGGCCGACGGCTCCTGGCTCTATATCGCCAACCCCGGGTACTGGCGCATCCGCGGGACCGTGGAGCTCGCGGCCGGCGCACCCGTCCGGCGCATACCCACCGCCGACGAGGTCGCGCAGGCCGGAGAGGTGAGCCTGCCCGTGGACCTGGCGCCCTTTGGCCTGGTCGCGTACCGCGTGGACTCGCCCCAGCTCGAGGTCGCCTCCTACGCCACCGAGCCCATCACCGAGCGCGAGCTCTTGCACATGCGCACGATCATGGGCCGGGTGAACGAGGCGGGGCCCAACCAGGTCCAGCAGCGGATCATGCGCGCCGCGTACCAGGCCATCCAGCAAGGCGAGTACGCGCGCGCCTGGCACCTGATCAAGGACTACCGATTCTGGCCGATGAACAATTGAATCAGAGCGTCTCACATTTCGCGGAGCAGAGCCTATGCCGACCGATCCCCTGTCCCCCAAGACCCTGCGCAAGCTGGTCCAGGACGTCGTGGCCACGTACGGCGATGCGCGCGGCGTGCACCACCTGGAGGGCCTGCCCCTGCCCGACCGCGCCGCGATCCTGGCCGCGGTTGCGAACCTGCGGTTCGTGGTCTTCCCGGGATACACCGACCCGCGCACCGTCAGCCGCGGAAACGTGGACTACGTGATCGGCGACCTGATCAACCGCAGCTACGAAACCCTGACCCGCGAGATCGAGGTCGCCTACCGGTACCGCTGCCGCGTCCAGCGATGCGAGGACTGCAACTGCGCGCGCATGGCCGCCCGCGCGACGCGGCGGCTCTTGCGCGCCCTGCCGCGCATCCGCGAGAGGCTGAAGACCGACGTGGCCGCCCACTACCACGGCGACCCCGCGGCCGAGAGCTACGATGAGATCATCCTCGCCTATCCGGGCATCCAGGCGATCGCGCTGCACCGCATCGCGCACGAGCTGTACCTCGCGAAGGTCCCGCTCGTCCCGCGGATCATCAGCGAACACGCTCACGGCCGCACGGGCATCGACATCCACCCGGGCGCAAAGATCGGCGAGTACTTCTTCATCGACCACGGCACGGGCGTGGTGATCGGAGAGACCACCAGGATCGGTGACAACGTGAAGATCTACATGGGCGTCACACTCGGTGCCCTGGCCCCGGCCAAGGGGCAGAGCCTGCGCGGGGTCAAGCGCCACCCGACCATCCGAGACGACGTGACCATCTACGCGGGCGCCACCATCCTCGGGGGCAAGACCGTGATCGGCCGCGGCTCCACGATCAACGGCAACGTATTCCTGACCCAGAGCGTGCCCGCGTACACGCAGGTGGGCCTGGGCAAGCCGGACCTCGTTTTCCTGAGCAAGAAGGACCGTCCCAGCAGCCCGCGTCCCAAGCCGCGCAAGGAGGACTGGGTCTGCCCGGCCAGGCCCGTGTGCGAGGCGGACCGGCGTAGGACCAAGTCCTCGCACGCGCGGGGCAAACGCACCAAGCGCACGTCCAAGCGGAATTCCGTGACGTGAGTGACGTGTCCATCGACCACTTCCGCCGGGGCCCCTTGCGCACCGACCTGCACAAGGTGGTCGACCTGTACAATCGGTCGTGCACCGAGGTGCATGGATTCCATCCCCTCGCTCCGGCCCGGTACCGCCGGCGCGTGCTCAAGAGCCCCCGGTTCCGCGCGCACTGGCTCTTGACCGCGCGGCGCAACGAACGCATCGTGGGCATCCTGCACGCAGACGTGCTGCGGCCGCCCTGCCCCGAAGAGGGCGGCGTGGTGGAGCTCGTGGCCGTAGCCCCGGAGGAGCGCGGCAAGGGCATCGGCGCCGAACTCCTGGACGAGGCTCTGGCGCGCCTCGACCGGGAGAAGATCCCCATGGTCGACGGGGGAGGCACGTATCCCTTCTCCCCGTTCTACGCCACGTTGCTGGACGGGTCCGAGCGGTCGGGCGTAGACGCGGACAACCAGGCCGCCCTAGCTCTGTTCACGAGCCGCGGCTTCCGCGCGCACGAGGAGAGCGTCATCATGCGCGCAGACCTCGAAGACCCGCTTGGCCCCCTCGAACCGGATCTCGCCGCCCGCCGGGACGCGTGCAGTGTGCGCACGCACCCGCGCGGGCGCCTGGACACGTGGCTGGACCATGCGTTCCGCGGATGGGGCCTGGTGGACAGCTACCTCGTCGACCGGACCGGCGGGCCGCACCTTTCGCGCGCGATCTACGCACACATGCCCGGACTCTCCGCCTACGAGGGCCGCAGCCTGTACGCCATCTTCGGGGTGCACACGCCCCGGGCCCTGCGCGGCAAGGGGCATGCGACCGTGCACTTCCGCAAGCTGCGCGACCACCTTGCTGAACAGGGCGCGCAGGAGCTGGAGCTGCACGTGCGCGCGCACAACCGGCCCGCCCTGGGCCTGTACCGCAAGGTCGGATTCCGCGAGATCGGCCGCACCGTGACCCTGCGCCGATGGAGGCACTCGTGAGCGCACCCACGCCTGCCCAGGCCTGTATGGAGGCCCACCGGATCCTGGGGCTCGCAGCTCTGCGCGCAGACGCGCCGCGCGACCGGCTGGAGACCGGGCTGCGCCGGCTCGTCCTGGAGGTCCTGGCCCTGCGCATGGCCGTGGACCGGCGGGTTCTGCCCGATGACCTCGTGCGTCCGGCCCAGGCCCTGCTCGCAGGCGAGCGCATCGACTGGGGCACGCTGGCGGGCCTGTTCGCCGGCCTTGCCGCGCGCCGCGCCACGGACCCTGGCAGCCCGAGCGCCGGCGCCGAGGAGGTGTGGCCCCTCAACGAGTACATCCCCAGCACCGCGCTCTCTCAGGCGACGCTCTCCATCGGCCTGCTCGCGGGCCAGATCCCCGTGCGCGCGCTCGGGGACGCGTTTCAGACGCTCCTGGAGGCCCCCCTGCCCGCTGCCGACGATCGGCAAGACCGACGGCGACTGCGCGAACGCCGCCGCCGGGGCGGGCTCTTCTTCACCCCACAGCGCATTGTCGAGCGCATGGCCGCCCTCGCCGCGCCCCGTCCGCGCCGCGGTCCGGCCGCGCCGTACGTGTGCGACCCGGCCATGGGCACGGGGCACTTCCTCATCGCCCTGGGCCGCCGCCTCGCGCGGGACGACCTGCGCGCCGCGCGGCGCCTGGCCGACCAGCGCATCTACGGCGTGGAGCGAGACCCGGAGGTGGCTCGCTTGGCGCGCACCAGCCTGTGGCTCGCGTTCAGCTCGCCCATCGTCCCGTTCGTGCCCCCGGCCGCGCATTTCCCGTGCACAGACGCGCTTGTCGGCGCAACGTGGGAAGAGCACCCGTCCGAGCACGCGGCTCGCGAGCGCGCGGGCCTCACCGGCCTGGACTGGCACGCGGCCTTTCCCGAAGTGGCCGCGCGCGGCGGGTTCGACGTGGTGATCGCCAACCCGCCCTACGACGTGCTCACCGGCTTCCGGTCGAACCCGGACCTGGCCGCCTACGCCCGATACCTGCGCGAGTGCGGCCAGTACCGCGATTCCCTGGGCGGGCAGCTCAACCTGTATCGCCTGTTCGTGGAGCGGTCGCTCGCGCTCGCGCGGCCCGGCGGACGCGTGGTGCTGATCGTTCCGGCCGGCATGCTCACCGACCGCACGGCCGCGGCGCTGCGCAGGCGGCTCATCCATACGCATGGGCTTCAGTCCGTCGAGCACTTCGCGGAGAGCGAGCGCGAGTTCGCGGGCGTGGGCCAGGCCGTGGTGATCCTGACCGCGCGACGCGACCACGGCCGCGCGGCGCGCATCCGCATGCGGGCCACAGTGGAGGGAGACCACGGCCCCCGGCGTACGGACCAGCGCATCGACACGCGCCTCGTGGACAAGCTCGACCCGCGGTCCGCGTCCCTGCCTGTGGCCGAGCCCAAGGACTGGCGCGTGGTGCGCTGGCTCGCGCGGCGGGCCACGGCCCGGTTCGCGGACTTGGCCGAGGGAATGGTCGGCGAGGTGGACCAGACCGTGTACCGCGCGCACATGCGCGACCGGGGCGGCGTCCTGCTCGTACGGGGCGCGCATCTGCGGCCCTTCCGCGTGGACCTGGCGTCCGCCCCGGGTACGGCACGGTTTCTGGATGAAGCGGGCTTCCTGGCGCAGAAGGGAGACGCCGCGCCGGCATGCCGCGCGCGCGTCTATCGAACGCGCGTGTTGCAGCTGGGCATCCGCAACATGGAAAGCCGTCCGCGCCTCGTGGCCGCACGCGTGCGCGCGGGCGTGTACACGGGCAACTCGGTCAATGTCTGGATTCCCCGCCAGGGCGTGCCCGAAGCCCTGGTCGTAGGCCTGCTCAACAGCGCGCTCTACGACTGGCGGTTCCGGCTCACGAGCAGCAACAACAACATCAACCTGTACGAGGTGGAGGCCCTGCCCATGCCGGCCGATCTTATCCAGCACCTGACGGCGACCGGCGAGCCGACGCCCGCGGCCCGGCGCCGCTGGGCTCGCCGCTTGCAGGCGGTGGACACGGCCGTCGTCGCAGCCGAACGTTCCGCCGAACAAGACACGGACCTCGCGCAGGCGCGCGCGGACCTGGACCGCGCGGTCTATGACCTCTTCGGTCTGCCCCAGAGCCTGCGCGCACTCTTGCCAGGCCCCGGTCGGAGGCAGCCCGGCCGCTGAGTCGCCTTCTTGCGGATGGCGCGAGGGTGTGTTCAATGCGACAAGGAGAGATCAGTCCGCACGCGCCGGCCCGAGGCCGCGTTCGGAGCCACCGGCCGAGAGCTCCGCGAACACCAGGTCGTGGCGGTTGCAGAACTCCAGCAACCCCCGCTTCGTGAAATGGACGCGGTCACACGGGTCCACCCAGATCCGCGACCCTCGAGGCAGAACGGCCAGCCGCCGCTTCAGAGACGGGAGGTTGCCCACCGCCTGTCCGTTGACCCGGTAGAAGTACCAGTAGCGGCGGTTGCCGCCCAGTGCGCCCCAGTCGATGACCACGTCCCGCGGCGCGCCTACGCCGCGGCCGCGCGGATCTGCGCTGTCCGCAGTGCAGGCCCACGGGCCTGCGCCGAGCGCGGCCAGAGCCGTCAGGCAAACGCACACGCAAGCGAATCCTCGAGATCTCACGCTTCCCTCCCCTAGGCCTCGGACGGGGGGCCGGCAGCGTTCGCGTTCAGGTGCTTGAGCACGAGCTCTCGGTTGGGGTCTCCTGCCAGGTACAGGGTCTGGGTGGGGAAGGCGAACTCGATGCCCTCGGCCTCGAACCGGCGCATGAGCTCCAGGTTCACGCGCTGCGCGTGGTCGAGATACGCCCAGTAGTCGGGCGGATGGAACCAGTAGAAGGCAATGATGTTCAGGCTGTCCGCGTTGAGCTCGTTGAAGTACACCTGCGGGGGCAGGTCCGGATCCATGCCCTCGTGGTGGTCCAGGATCTCGCGCACGATCTGTACGGCGCGCTCCACCTTGTCCACCGGCGTGTCGTAGGTGACGGTCACGTTCATGATCCGCTTGATGAAGGGCCGGCGTCCGATGTTGTGGATCACGTCGTCGGCGGCCTTGGCATTGGGCACGGACACCTGGTGGCCGTCGAGCCTCCGGATGCGCGTGGTGCGGAACCCCACCGACTCCACCGCGCCGTCGTGTCCGGCGAACACGATCCGCTCGCCCACCAGAAACGGCCGGTCGAGCAGGATCATGACGAACCCGAACAGGTTCTTGAGCGTGTCCTGGCTGGCCAGCGCGAACGCGAGCCCCCCGATGCCCAGGCCAGCCAGCAGGGTGGTGACCGGCTCGTCGCTCAGGCTCTCGTACACGTGCAGGCCCACCACGATCACGACCAGGATCTTCAGGGTCTTGCGGATCGCGGGGACCAGCATGTCGTCGAGCTTCGTGTCCGTGCGGCGCGCGTATCGCAGCAAAAAAATCTCCACGATGTCCACAAGCCGGTAGATGAACAGCGCAATGGCCACGCTGTACAGGACCGCGGCGATCTGCTCGACCTCCGCCCCGTATTCGGGCGCGAAGAGCGGCCCCAGGAAGAAGCGCACCGCAAGGGCCCATACCAAGAGGCGCAGCGGCGCCTGCGCGCAGTGGACCACGAACCCGAGCGCACTGCGCTCGCCCTCGGGCTCGGCGGCGTCCTCGCGGCGCTCGCGTCGCCGCAGGCCGAACCGGATGGCCGTGTTCACCGCCAAAACCAACAGGATGACGAGCGCGCCGAGCGCGAGCGTGGACACCGAATACCCGAAGACCTCTCGGGACAGTAGCTCGCGGATCGGCCCCATCGCCGCGCCGGGCGAGGCGCTCTGTTCGCCTCCCGACGCGCCCGGGGCCACGGCCATGGCGAACGTCAGCATCGCAAGTCTTCGGGCCAGCGCACTTGGCTTCACCGGACTTTCCTCCGACAGACCGACATGCCGCGGGGGCCCTGCACGTGCGGGCCCCGCGGCGGGCTGCAACGCACCACCCTACCGGACTTGCCGCCAGGGTCAAGCCCTTTCGGCCCGGCGCGGCGCGTATGTCCTGCGGGTTGACATGTCACGGCACGGACGATAGGCTGGCGCTCGGGCCCAGCGGCCCGGCTTAGCCGGAGAGATGCCGGAGCGGTCGAACGGGCTGGTTTCGAAAACCAGTGTACCTTCGGGTACCCAGGGTTCGAATCCCTGTCTCTCCGCCAGTAGACAGTGCGCCCTGTCCCGCCGCTGAGGTGGCATCTGTGGACGAACATGCATCTTCGTCTGATCTGTCTCCTCAGCTGCGAGAATGGCGTCGATCCCCCTGGTACGCCGCACTCATCCTGAATGCGGCGTTCTTTGTATACTTGATGCTCTCGCAAGACCCCGTGTGGGACCCCACCGCGCCGCATCGAGGCGAGTGGCTGCGCGAGTTCCTCCTCCTCCTTGCGCTCGTTCTCTCTGTGCTTGTGTATTCCCTTCTCACGGCCATGCGCCGCAACTGGCTGCACGGTCTATCGCTGTATGGCGCGCTTACCGCGGTGCTCTCCGGGGGAGCTTGGTTGCAGTCTCCCATCCACTTCATTCTGCCGGTTCTGGCTCTGCTTTCCGTTGAAGTCCTGCTCGCCTCGTTCTTGAGAGCGGCACCCGAGGCAAGTGGCCACGCCCACTTCGCCCGCGCTCACTACGTGCTCCTGCCCGCCGCCCTCTTGTCGGCTACCTTCTTTGCGGCAAGTTCGACTGTCCAGCCCGCGCGATACTGGTTCGTCTGGTCCTTGCTTGCACTGTACACCCTTGATCTGCTCAACGCTTTGCTGGCTCGCGTCTTTCGCAGACGGCGCGCCTTTGGGTTCTACCTCCTGGCGAGTGGGGAGACCGCTTTCTTCATCCTGCTGACGATGATCCAGGCTGCCCTGGCCAGCCTTGGGTGAAAGCGCGCCTCGATCCGCGTGCTCTACGCGGCGCTATGCAACCTGCACGGCTCCTGCCACCGACACGGCGACCCCGGCGGCTCTGACCACGTGGCGGGCGCGGCCTGCTCCGCCGAGTCCTCGCCCTCGACGCGTTCGGCCATCGCCTTCGCCACGGCCTGGCCAAGCTCACGACACTGCGAGAGCGATTCACTGTCGGGCACGTAATTCACCCGCAGTGGCTCGGCGGCCATGCTCA